>Ga0123336_10002530_pt1 | contig 15859 bp, 12 predicted proteins | sample SSSSmetaG_FD_96466 | JGI IMG/M metagenome (GOLD analysis project Ga0123336, IMG submission 96466) | Glacier valley bacterial and archeal communities from Borup Fiord, Nunavut, Canada, to study Microbial Dark Matter (Phase II) - ​SSSS metaG | ecosystem: Environmental > Aquatic > Freshwater > Ice... | reverse complement strand
GTTTGCGTCACATTCATTATACCATACAAAGGGGTTTTTTGATACTATTTTGTGGTAATTTGTTGAGGATTTTACATTTTTTATTATGTGTTTTTCAGTGGTTTCGGACGGTTCTTGTGTCTAATTGTTAATTATACCTAATTTGCTGTCAACTCGACGTAGCAAAGGCATTTTCAAATAATTTATTACTGTTAGGTTGAGGGCTGGTGGAGGCTAAGCGTTGCCATACAAACCCACGCTTTTTCATCTAGAATTGGGACATGGAACCTGTCCCCTTGTCCCGTGTCCCCTTGTCCCGCGCCAAAATAAAAGACTTCAAGGATTACCTTGAAGTCTTTTTTGTGATTAAATTGTTACTTTTTACTTCTCATTATCCTTGCGTCTGGGTCTGTAATGTATATGGTACCTTCTTTTTCAGTATATCATTGAGCGGCGTATATCCGAGGCTAAGAAACTGCTTACATCGACCGATGAAGCAGGCCTAGGACTATAATTAAAATTATTTTGAATGTAAATTCATATAAATCATAAATTCATTCCAATCGTATCTGCTAAAATAATGTGTACCTTTACGCATATGATAACCAATATTCCCATTGTGAAAGCTTTGGTTTGGAACTGGGAAAGCATTGTCACAAATTAAACCTCTTAGCCCAAATAGTTCATATACTGGAGATGCAGCAACGCATGACAGAAATTCCGAGTCGGGGTCTGCCCATAAATCTTCAACCGCACTTGCAACATATAGATTTCTCGGTGCAATCAAGGATAACAAAAAATGTTGGTCAAAGGGTAGTCCACTATCATTAAAAGCATATTTTTTATAATTGTTACAAAACCAAAAGGGGAATTTTTTCGTAATGTCTTGTATTTTTTCTCCTTCTTTTCCCCGACTTATTGCAGCACCACTACATCCTGAATCATTAGAATAGGCAAAAGAAAAGCGTTCGTCAAAAGCAGCAGTAACTAATGCTGTTTTTCCTAATCTTGAATGACCAGCAACTGCTACATTTTGTATGTCAACATTATCTTGGATTTGCAAAAAATCCATAACGCGCATAGCCGCCCATGCCCAAAGAACTATTTTACCAGGCGAATTATCCTTTCGTGGTTCACCTTGAAAAATGAGTCCTGCCAATCCATTTGTAAAATCATCATCATCGGAAGTTATATCATTGTAGCTAAAGGATACAATCGCAAAACCATTGTCAATGATTTCTTCAGTAGGCATGTATTTATCTGGAATATTATTACGAAAATTTATATGTATAATTGTTTTGCATTTCCCCTCGATTTTAGGAAAAACAAAATAAACAGGAAATGAAAAGGTACCATTTTCTATCTCTACAGATAAAATAATTTTCTGATAAACTGCTTTAGATGCACAAAATCCATTATCTACCTCTAAAACATTAGCCGTAATTTTAATAGGTGATTTTGGAAATACTCCATACTCATTTTCACAGAGTAGGTTTTTTATATTTATACGATGCTTATTCCAACTATCAAGAGAGTTGATTTTTAAGTTATCCTTTTTAAGTAGTACATTAGGCAAATCCCTTGATTCTATATAATTTTTAAGCATTTTGCAGCTCCCTCCATATATGATTATTCTATTACACTACTACCAGGTATTTGTTACCATCAATGCTTTGTATTTAGAGGGATAAATTGCTCTTCTTAACAATCTCTATTTCTTATAAAATATTCTCTAGGCATTACCTATTATAAACTCAACCTCCATACTAATATTAGCAGAATTATCCTTTACCTTCAAATCCAGACAATAAGCTTTTACTTTATTTGCCTGATGATCCGAATATATATGTTCACTCATGCCAAATTCCATTATTTCAGGATTATAGATGACAGTTACTACACCTTCTGTACTATTATATTGTACTTTGCCAGGATGTATAAGCCTTGGCTCTATATGGGAAACAAAACGCTCAACTAGAGTTTCAGGCTTACTATTGAATATATAATTATCTTTTAGTATTAGCTTTATATTGGATGTTTTGTAAAACTCCCATTTACGTTTCAATGAAACAAGATTATCCAAGGGGTAAGCCTTTGCCATATCAATTTCAAAAATTTCTTTTTCTTTCGAATAGTATCGTTCAGCGACTACCGAGCTATAACTCTCCCCTTCTTTTTGATAGATCCCGTCAATAATAGGTACTGAATGACCCTGGGAGCCATTACAGAAAAATATATATCTTTCATGGCCGAAATATTGTTTTGTATATTCTCCTGAGCCTATATCAATAAATATTTGTTCATTATTTAATTGAAAAATAAAGCTCCCAATATCATTGTGATTATGAGGTTCGTTATTGTTTCCTCCTTTTGCTGCAAAAGCGCAGTATGTTTCACCGCTTGTTGCATGGGATATCAGCCATTTTGCATCAGGCAGATAATAACTTGCCTGCTTTTCGGTGCTAGCCTTCATATTGGGATTACTCCATATAAAGTTCCTTACATCATGTCCCCATCGATGACAGTTATCATCCGTAAAACATGCAAAATTTTCCGAGGTTGGCAATTCGACCTCACTGAACTTTTCCTGCAGCAAGCTGGTAATACCCGGTTTTACTTTTGTTCCAGGGGCACCGTCAGAAAAGCTGACTGTCCTGATTTTACTCATATAACATTTCTGCTGGAACGATGCTATTTCTTTTACTTTAGGAATTTTAAAACCATTTATTTTACCAGCTGTTCTCTGTCTTAAAAGCTCTGTAAAATATATATAAAATCCAAATCCGTAATTCCAGTAACCCAATCCTTCAGTACATGCACCATCTTCTGCATATCCACTTAAAAATGCTTCCATGGCATTCAGAACCTTTAATATAATCGGTGCCAGTGCTCCACTGTCTTTTACCAGGTAAATAGCTGCAACACCCACAGATCCAGCACAAACAGCAGCCCAGTTATTTGTAGCTGTCTCCCATTTATACATGGAATTTAATTCACAAAATGGTTCAAGGATTCTTTCTATTACCAGTTTACGTGCCCTGTTTACTACAATTGGGGCCAGTTTGTCTTCAAGTAGATTACATATTTCAGTTAATGCAAATCCAGTTTCAGCAGCAAAAAGATCTATTATTTTATCATGTTCACGTATGGAATTACTTTTTACAAATGTAGTTACCGGATAGTGTTTTTCAACAATATCCAGTGTTTTACCTCCAAAGTGTGCAGGAAGACACCATGAATATCCATCACAAATAGCCCATATGGCATCTTCCAATGCTTCAATGTATTTCGCCTCACCATATATTAATGATAAAATTGCAAATGTATTTAACCTGCATCTATGGTCAAAATATTCATCTTCGAATTCTTTTCTGGAACCTGTAGTATCAAAAATCTTGTATTTTGAGAAAGGAAGGGAATAAATAGGTGTGTTCTGATATTTCTCCCCACATTTTATAACATTTTCAAGACTTTTTTTATAAAAGGAATTCTCTCTAACTTCTTTCCATTTTTCAGGACTTCTTCCCTCTTTAAAAAGCTCACTGGAAATATCATAATTGTTTTCACCGTATTTAAGCGCTTCTTTAATCTCCAATAAATTCACATTTATCACCCCTTAAATAAATATGTATCTGTACTCTTTACCAAATCAAAAAATCCTTATCCAAAAGTCTTAAAATGCCTTCTATAAAGAAATAATCTCCATAGATAATTGGCACTTCCTTATCCTTGCCATGGTATGCACTTGTTCCACAGCCTACAATAGCATCCTCATCAGGATTCCAGTTACAATGCTTTTTGTCTGTTGCCTTTAATATCTGAAGTGCAGCCTTGATATACAATGGTTTTTCATATTCTCCAACTGCATTTGCTATTTCAAGCATACCACAAGCCGCACATACGCCTGCTGTAGTATCATATAAAACAGGTTCTGCCGGGGCACGGAAATCTACCAAAGGAATATATTCAGTTGTGGCCACATTGGCAATGAAGTAGTGCGCCACTTTTTTGGCAGCATCCAAATATTCGATTTTACCTGTATGCTTGTAGCTTAAAGCCATTCCATAAATAGCCCATGCCTGACCTCTAGACCAGGATGAACCGCTTTCATAGCCTTGTCCGCCTGGATTGTCAAGGAACTCTCCGGTTAAAGGATCCAGGATGACAATATGATTAGAGGAACTATCCCCTCTAAGAACCTTTTTAAGCATTGTATCCGCATGATTCATAGCGATGGCTTTGAACCTTGGATCTCCGTTTTGTTCTGTAGCCCAATACAGCAAAGGAATATTCATCAGACAGTCGATTATAATCCATCCTGTACGTTCATTCCCATCTTGTGAATTCCATGCACGTATAAACTGCCCCAAAGGATTATATCTGCCTGCAAGAATATTGGCAGCATGCATGCCGCGAACGCGGGATTTATCGTTTCCTGTAAGCCTATAGTCTGCAACAGCTGAATGCAGCCACATAAAGCCTACATCATGATGCAGCTCTATGAACCCCTCAAGTGCAGTATCCAACCTTTCCTCTACACCTTCTGCAGTAGTTTTATACTTTTCTTCACCTGTGGCATTATACATCTGCCAAAGCATTCCTGGCCAGAAGCCGTTGGTCCACCCATAGATGTCCTTTTGTCCCATATCTGTGTACTTGCCATCTTCAGGAATATACGGAATATTCGTTCCAATTCTGTCACACTCCGTGGACATTTTCTTTTGAATCTTTTCCCATGTAGCTTCCAGCCATTGTCTGTTGTCTTCACTTAAAGAATATTGCATAATAAATCTCCCTTTCATTCTTGTTTTACCTATAATTTTATTTATGTAAAGAAATTATTGTAAAGCTTTTACATATAACTATAACCTGTTGCATCTAAAAGCCCTTTTAAATATCCAACCGCAAATAACCTGCCTACTGCAGCATAACCAGGAATTGTATTATCCTCACCAGCCATTGTAGGTACATGGTCAACCCTTATTGGACAACTTACGCCGCTTTCCAAATATACTTTTATTGTTTCTGCCATGTCAGTTTGACCATTGTCATGAAAAGTTTCATGAAAATTATTTTTATTCCCACAAATATCTCTGAAGTGTACAAAAAGCACCTTTCCATTCCCGGAAAAATGCCGGATGACTCTCGTGATGTCTTCTCCCATGGCTGAATATGTCCCCTGGCACAATGTAACACCCAAATAATCGCTTTTTACCAGGTTAATAGCCTTATCTACCTTTTCCATGCTTGTTAGTATTCTCGATACACCCCCTAGTTTTGATACAGGCGGATCATCCGGGTGAAGTGCAAGCTTTACCCCATACTTTTCAGCATATGGAATAACAGCTTTTAAAAAATACTCATAGTTGTACCACAGTTCCTCTTCAGTTATAGTAAAATTGTCATTTGCCATATAGTCATTTATGTTAAAGCCTGTAACCAGAGCGCCACCTCTTTCTAAAATATTACTTGATGACCGATACCATCCAATATGCGCCATAAAGTTAAAGCAAATCAGACGTATATCAAGCTCATCCATAATTTTGAGCATTTTAATTACTTTTTCTATGCTTTCGTCCCTTCTATCATCGCCCAATTTAATATGGTCATGCACGCAGTTAGGCATTGGCTCTAAAACCACAGGTTTTATTCCATAAGAAGTAAATCGATTATAAACCTGCCTCCAGTGCTCTTTATCACACATATTAAAATCCTTATCCTCAGGTAACCGTATAACAGCATGGTTTATGCCCATCTGCTTAGCATAATCCCATTGCAGGCTTTTTTCACTTAAAAAGTAATCTGTTAAAATCATTTTAGCTTCACTCATTTTCACTGCATCCCCATTCCACCGTCAACGAAAATATTCTGTCCAGTTATGTACTTACCCTCATCAGAGCATAACAGCTTTAATATACCCAGACAGTCACTTGTTTGACCACAGTAACCTACAGGAATTTTCGATATTGCTTTTTTATAGTACTCCTCATCACTTAGAGCTTCAGTGTTGCGGTCAGTTAGTATAACCCCTGGAGCTATATTATTCACAGTGACACCGAACCCTGCAAGTTGAAGAGCCAGAGACTTTGCCATTAATGTTTGCGCAGCTTTTGATGCAGAATAAACCAGCATGTCAGGATGCGGCTTTATTTCCTGTACACTGCCTACGGTAATAATCCTTCCCCATTTCTTCTGTTTCATATGGGGTGCATATTTTTGAATTAAAAGCATTGATGCTCGAAGATTACAGTTTATCTGTTCATTGAATTCTGAAACTGTGATTTTGTCCCAGCTCTTTCTATACTGAATAGATGCATTAAGAACAAGAATATCTACACCTTTGACCTTTTCAAAAATTTTCTCAGCACAATCCTCATCCCTCAAATCGGTTTTAATAAAAGTACATTTCCTGCCAAGAGAATTTATCGTGTTTTTAGTCTCCTCTGCATTTTTATCCATATTAAAATAGTTAATAGCCAAATCGGCCCCGCATTTTGCTAGGCCAATTGCGAATTCTCGTCCTATGCCTCGGCTCGCACCTGTTATTAGAACAGTTTTTCCATTTAAATTACACATATTTCCCCCTTATTATAAGCCATCATCCACCAAATACCACACATAAAGGCGACTTCAAATCTGTAATGCAGGTTTTTTTTAGAAGACTGCCGTCTTCATTAATGCGAAAACTGATAACATTATCGCTTCCTTCGTTGGCACACAAAAGCCACCTGCCGTCCGGTGAAATGTTGAAATCCCTCGGTGAATTGCCCCCGCTAGGAACTATATCAAATAGCTCCAATTCATCATTTCTTACCTTAAAACATGATATTGAATCATGTCCACGGTTGGAAGTATAAAGATACTTACCATCGCTGGATATTCTTATGGCTGCAGCAGCGCTTTCGCCATCGTAATCCTTTGGAAAAGCGGTAAAATCATTAATGTAGTTTAGCTTACCAGCCGCATATTTGAGAAGTGATACCGTGCTGGAAAGCTCATTGATACAAAAAGCAGTTTCATTGTCGGGAGAAAAAACCAGATGTCTCGGTCCATTTCCTGCAGGTAGGCTACATTGTGATACGAGCTTCAAGTCTTTATCATAAATCACTATTTTATCTATACCTAAATCAGTTACACAAAGATATCTCCCATCTGGTGTAAATACAGTGCAGTGAGTATGCGGGGAGGCCTGTCTCATCCTATGCTGACTGCTTCCGCTATGTACAACCAGAGTACCATCCGATTTAAATACACTGCCCGATATGTAATTTGCACAAAAAATGTCCTGCTCTGGAATGCTCATGGTCAGATGGCAAGCCACCTCACCTTTGGTCGATATAGCACCGCTCTTTTGCAAAAGACTTCCATCTACGGTTATTTTGTATGCTGCCAGTCCACTTTCATTCAGACCCGGAAATGGTGCACGTAAAACTGTGTATAAGATGCCATTCTCGGCGATCATATACATCACCCTGTCTGCCTGTATTTTATCAATAAAACTCAAGCTGCCGTCATTATATAAAGAATACCTAAATATCCCCCCATTTTCAGTGCAGGAAGCTATATAGACTTTGTTACAGACTGGTCTGAGTTGCATCTTCTCTTTCATTTTTTGCTTCCTCAAACTCCTTAGTCCAGTCTAAATCCCTATATTCTTCACCACGTTCATCAGTATTGATAAAGTTTATAAGGGGTTCAAGCATATCTGTGGTCCATGTCGCCCTGTCAATCTGTGCTGTTGTGAATATATTCTGAGTAATCATTTCAAATCCAAAAATATCTTTTATATGCGTTTTCGCAGCTCCATCTACCACCTCAGCAACCATATGACTTGGAATAAACAGAACACCGCCACCTGCTCCGAATACCACATCACCCGGGAGGCAAATAGCCTTTCCAATGCGACAAGGAGTATTAAATCCCAGCATAAGAAAGTCCCTGATTGGTGTTGGATCTATTCCTCTGTAATAAACCTGTACGTTGTCTATTTTCTCCATTTGCTCCAAATCGCGGACACCGCCCCAAATAACAGCACCGCCTCTTTTTGTCCTCGTTGAAATAGCTGTAGTAAGATTGCCTCCTAAAAATGTTCCCTTGTATATTTTGTCATACATATCAGCTACTACTACATCATCTTCAACCAGTGAATCTATAACCCATTGATTATAATTCCCCTTACGTCCCTCCTTGTTGATGCCAACATCAAAGGAGGTTTCATGAAGATCAGGTCTTGTTGGTGCAAAAGTACATGTAACAGCCCTTCCTATTAGCTTTTTCCCTGTGTGAAGAGTTTTCAGCTCACCTTCAAATTGTGACTCGTATCCCTTTACAAATATAGGTTTCCAGACCTCTTCAAGTGTCATTCCCTCAAGGGCCCTAAGATATTTATCAGCCACTTTAGGCCTTCCATCCTCCATTCTTTCGCCTTTCCATTGTGGTGTCATCTGAATGATTTCCTCTTTACTGTTAAATCTCATATCCTTGTCTCCTTTATTGGTATTAGTATTTTTTCAGCGTTCCAACAGGTCACTTCAACGCTGGTAAGTCACTTTTTTAATAGAGGCTTCATAAAGGCAGCCAGATTCTCTGCTATCTGAATCATACCGTAATCTCCGGGATGCAGCACATCGTGGGATAGCAGATTATAATCCTTCAGCAGCTTCCTGCCGTCTATATAATAAAGATTATCTAGGTTTGCTTCCTCAACAATGTTTTTCAATGCATTTCTGTATTCCTCAGGTGTACAAACCGGATAACGTTCAGGCCAGCGCAGTTTGTCATTTACATCCATGAAAAACGGGAACATTCCTATGCACACAACCGGCTTACCTGGATTTTGAACTGCAACCTTGTTTACCATATATCCTGCCTTTTTAACAAATTCCTCTACAGGAACACCCTGATTGAACATATTTACAGATACACATAATGTGGCAAAATCCCAGTCCTTTTTATCTGCAAGAAAATCAGCCAGTTCCTTCTCACAAAATGCAGCCCCTGACGCACCATAATTATTTACATCAGCTCCCAGTCTCCACGCAACTTGTTTGACGAAAGACAGAGCCGGATTTGTCGCTGCTGCACCATGTGTAATGGAAGTCCCATATGCCATATATTTAATAGAAGGAATTTCATTTTTTTCAGGGGGACGAATCCCGCTGCCCTCAATACTAATTAAGTGCACTTCTGAACCGCTGAGCAAGATCCTTCTTACTGAAGGATGGAAATTGTACTTGTTCAGAATAAAATCCGGTCTGGATAGAAACCTAGGAACAGGAATTTCAATTTCAGTAGGTTCTCTACCTATAGTGTATTCACCTGCCTGAAAATCACCAAAGAACAAATATACCTTGCTCTCCTTTTGATAACTTGCAAGTGTGATTTTTACTGGCTCCCAGTCTGAAACAAACCGTATTTCCACTCCTGAGGCTCTCCTATATTCCTGCATCGTCGCAGGTCTCAGGTTCTGCCTCACACTTTCAGGTATCCTTTGAAGCAGAACTCCCTGCTTTCCTGGTTCTCCAATTAATTCCTCAACATTATGCAATTGTACGTTTTTATAAATCATAGCACTATAGATCCTCCATTCTTCAGCAAATTACAAAGTTCATCAGCTGTTATTGCTTGCATTGGTATTATTTATGTTAACTTCTTAGAATTATTTATATTTCAAAATCCATTTTATTCTGAACTCTTTATCAATTTTCACATTTTCAATTTTAAAAATGATATTATTTTTTAATGATCCATGGGTTGTTTTAAAGTCTTCCATATTCTCAACGGCTTCAATCCGGCAAGACTCAAGTCCTATAACCTGATATTCATAAATATCCCCTTTTCCGAACTTCAATATGTCTCCTGTAAACTGTGGTTCTTCTGAAAAAGTACCAAATTCAAGTAGGATTTCCTTTATATCAACTGGGGTTGATGAATAAAACACATCTGTTCTTTCTATTGTACCGGGCGAAAACTCAAATGTTGTTTTGGATTTGATTCCATGGTATTTCTGCGGTTCTTTTCCACCTAAAAGGCATAATTCATCCTGCTCATAAGTTATAATATTTTTTTTACCATTCTCATGGGTTATAATATTTTTCATGTAGGAAATCGGCATCAAGCTTTTCCCATCTTCCAGTAGTAGACGCGGTACTAAATGCGGATGCTCGGTCTCCGGTGAGGTTTCGAGTACAAGCGGTTCATTAGGTACTGGCAGATAGGGTGTTCTACAGTAATAGGGAGTTCCCCCGTTGATAATGGGCAAACTGAAAACATGCCCGCTATCCCTTATAATGGCAAGCCCCCTACAATATTCATCCGCAGCAAATTGAAAGAAAGAAAATGGTTTTAAGCTATTTAAAAGCTTACTTTCATAACCGGGCAATGGATCTTTATCTGAATATCCAAGTTTATTCCAATTTAAATACATCTGGTAGATTTTCTTCATGAGTCCAATATTCACTTCCAGAATCCGGCCCTTATGTCTGTAGCGATCTGTACGCCGACCCTCATCCCAACAACTTATCAGATTTGTTCTCTCCAATATCCAGAAATTTAAATACTTATCAATAGCATCTACTACATAGGCATAATATTCTTCCATAAGGTCTTTGGAAATTTTACCCTCCAAAGCAATATCAGTAAGCGTGGACGCTACCACCAAATCCCCATGAGCTCCGATACTTCTTCCATAACTAAACCCGTAACCCTTATCATCTGCCAAGTGAAGAATGATTTCCTGGGCATTTATAACCATTTTCCTTATGTTTTCAGGAATCTCTTTTTCCGCCATCGCAAAGACTGAGCTCATTTCCTCTGGTATGTCCATGGTATAATGATCAAATCTTCCTTCTCCTGAGGTCTCATCCATATAGCCATATTCTCCCGAGAATGTTTCAATATGTTCCTTCAGCTTTTCATACAGTCTTATGGAATAAACCTCCTTTTCCCAACCCAAAAGTTCCCGCAGCTTTGAAATCCTCAAAGCTACTCCATAGTAATTTGTCGCCATCTTCGGCATGGACAGGTCTTCGGGATTTACAAAACTTCTCCAGTCCAATTTACATTTCAACTTTTCAAGTGTTTGTTCATCAGCTACTTTTAACAAAAGATTATTACTATTTAACAGGTTAAGTCCAGATAGGAAGAAAAGTATTCCCCATGTTTTCAATTCCTTTTCAGCTGCAAAAGAAATTATTGTTCTCAATTTTTCTGTAAGATTTTCATATTCTACACTTTTCGAGTCAGTATTTACAAGTATCTGTCCATATAGTAATACAATGGTTCCGGGAACAAACACATCATCAAAGACTTTGTTTCCATCTATTACTAGTTCATCCTTTTTATCGCAAATTTCTTCTAAATACCTCATAAAAAACGGCATTATTCTCTTATCAATTATTTGATGTAAAGATTTATTCATTGCTTACTCCTCCTCGCAGGCTTATCAATTTTTTCTAAACAATACAAACTCACCTCCTAACGCTATTCTTAATAAAAAAGATAACGAACCGTTAAGATAATGAGTTTGTATTATAGTTTGTATTATAATTTATTTTATATTATTTCTTGCCATTCTTTGCATACCATTCATTTACAGCCGCTATAGCATCCTTACCACCCTTGGTATTAAAGTCAGCAACATATTTGTCCCAATCATTGATGGATGCTGCTCCCATGATGACCTTTGTAATAAATTCCGCTTGATGCTTCGCAAGTGTTCCGCCTACTGAATCCACCTTCTCAATCGGAGGAAAATTATATTGAATATCTGGCATAATATTTCCCTTACATACTTCAGTATACCTATTGAACTCTTCAGTATAGCCTTTGAGTCCAACTCTTCTATTAAAACTGCCTTCCCTACTCACCGTTGTATAAATAACTCTCCAAGCCGCTTTACTCTGCTGTTCATCAGACGTGGCTATTTTACCGTCTTGCACCTTGTAATCTATCCCTTCAATGCCATAGTCCTGAATCAAGCCAGCTTTTTCGGTTGAACAATAGTCAATGAACTTCGCTCCACCTTCCTTCTCCTTCGCATTGACTGGAACGCATATCACGTTATTTGCAAAAGGTGGCTTTTGTGCCGATCCTTTTAACCCATTCTTTCCTTCAGGGTAAGGTATAAAGTCAATCTTAGCTGTGGGGAATTTTGCCAACAGTGTATTTTTCATTCCGGAAGAGACAGTATCCGCCCAACCGCCTATTGTTGCAAAGGCTTTACCACTTTGGAAATTTGCCTTTAGATCCTTATTCAAAGAAAATTCCTTATTTATCAAGCCCTGGTTGTAGAGAGATTTTACATATAGGATATAATCCTTATAGCCTGGTTGTATCGCATTATGAACAACCTTTCCATTGGATACTGCCCATAAAGGTGCTACACCAAATGCACCTTCTATAGGATTCAACTTAGGTATGCTGTTAGTATCCACTCTTACATCGAGTGGGATCATGTCTGGTTTCTTCTCTTTCACAGCTTTTAATAGCGCAGTAAATTCATCTATGGTTTTAGGATCCTTCAAACCCAATTCATTCATAATATCACGCCTTACGATGATTCCAGCAGTAGTAGCCTTTGTATAATCATCAGCTATAGCCGGGAAACCAACATATTTTCCATCCTGCATCACTGCATCTAATGGTTCCTTCGGTGTAATCTTCTTATACTCGGGAGTATATTTATCCATGAGTTCATTCACCGGCATAAGTACTCCTTGGACATAATACTTAAAGGCTTGAGCCTTAGTCAGGGAAATCAAGTCTGGAAAATCTCCACCTGCAAACATCATGGCGATCTTCTGATCCCCATCTGTCTTAGGTTGGAATTCCCAGGTAACATTAATGCCAGAGTCTTTTTCATAGGCTTGCGTAAAACGGTTGTCTACTATATTTTCTCCGGCCTTCCCTGCCTCTTCTAAACCTGAATGGTAACTTTTACTAAACCTAATTTTATACGATTTAGTTTCCTGCGTTTTTACTGCATCTGTCGTATCTTTTTCCACTTTCTTACCACAGCCTACAAACAATGATGTTGCCATGGTAACTGCTATTGCCAAAGATAACATTCTTTTAATCAACATAATGGTTTCCTCCTAATAAATTTAATGACATATATTTAATGGTTCTCACCCATTAAGCCATTTATGTAATTCTCATAACCCACATTTCTTTCGCACTTACCCTTTTACCGCGCCAATCATAACCCCTTTTACAAAGTATTTCTGTAGGAAAGGGTACACCATTAATATGGGCACCATGGCTGCAATGATAGTTGCCGCCCGTATTGACTCCTGTGAGACTTTCGCCCTTGCTTCCCAATCGGAATCAGCCAGATCCGTGGTACTCATAATCAGGTTTCTCAAGTAAAGCTGGAGAGGCATCAGGCTTCTTTTTCCGGTAAACAGCAATGCATTGAAGAAGCTGTTCCAGTAGCTTACTGCATAGAAAAGACCAATAGTTGCGATAGCAGCCTTGGAGAGGGGTAGGATGATCTGGAATAGAATCCTTAGGTTGGATGCACCGTCCATCTTTGCAGATTCCTCCAATGTTGGAGATATACTTTCAAAAAAGTTCCTCATCAAAATCATGTTAAAAGGAGAAATCGCTGTCGGCAGAATTAAAACCCATATATTGTCATACAGTCCAATCTGCTTGTAAAACAAGTAGGTAGGTATCATACCCCCTCCAAAAAACATGGTAATGATATACAAAAGTGAGATTAATGAGCCCAATGGCATATCCTTTTTTGTCAGAGGATACGCTGCCAATACTGTCAATAAAATACTGATGAGGGTTCCTGCCAGTGTTACAAATACCGAAACCCCAAGGGATGTTATAAACTGTTTGCTGTGAACAACATATTGATATGAATTTAGATTAAAGCCTATAGGCCATAGAGTCACCTGTTTTGTCAGTACAGCCACCTCATCGCTGAGCGACTTGGAGATAATGTGTGCGAAAGGCAGCACTGCCACCAAGGAAAAAATCAATAGGAACGAGATATTAAATACACTGAAAATCTTTTCTGCCTGTGTTTGCTTCATTTTTTTCACTCCCCTTAATACATGCCCCTGCCACCAAGTCTTTTAACTACATGGTTGGCTGTCAACAGCAGCATACAATTGATAACTGCCTTGAAAAGTCCTGCCGCACTGGTCAAGCCGAATTGAAGACTGGTAAAGGATACTCTGTATACATAGGTATCAATGACATCTGTCACATCAAATACTGATGCACTGTACATCATCAACACCTGTTCAAAATTACTATCCATAATATTACCTAACCGCATAATCAGTAGAATGATGATGGTAGGCAATAAGCATGGAATAGTTATACTCCAGGTCTGGTGAAGTCTACCTGCGCCATCCATTGCTGCTGCCTGGTATAGTTCTGGATCAATTGATGTAATAGATGCAAGATAAAGAATAGTTCCCCATCCGGCTTCTTTCCATATACTACTAAACACCAAAATACTTCTTATGTACCTAGGATCTGCCATAAAGAATACCGGATCTCCGCCAAATGCCTGAATAATTGTGTTTACAATTCCAGAACTTGGTGACAGGATGTCAATGAAGATACCTGAAATAACCACCCATGAAAAGAAATGGGGAATATAGGTTATTGTCTGAACGCTTCGCTTTAATACTGAACTACGTACCTCATTTAATAGAAGTGCCATGATGAGTGGTACCGGGAACCCCCAACTCAAGTGGTATACGCTCAAAATCAAGGTGTTCCTAAAGGCCAGAGGAAAATCCGATGTAGCAAATAGCATAATAAAATTTTTAAATCCTACCCAATCACTCCCTATTATACCCTTCATTACGTTATAATTTTTGAAGGCCATGATAATTCCATACATAGGCAGATACTTAAATAGTAATAGAAAAATAATGCCTGGTATAGCCATAAGGTATAATTCCTTATAAGCTGCCATCTTTTGAAAATACGATCTCGAATCAGGTCGGGGGCTCGTTTTCCCCTTTTGTTCTTTTGTCAACACTGTTTCCACTTCTACCACATCCTTTTGTATGTCTCTTGTCTTAATAATATAATATAATAACAATGAGACAATCACTACCCTACAAAACTATAAAAAACAGTAGAATATTATAAGGATTAGTAAATAGGAATGGTCTGATTTCTCCGATAAAAAACGATATTCAAAGCGTCAGGAACAGGCAGAAAGAACTGGCTGTTCAGCGACACAAAACACGGGGCCATAGCCAGCGCAACAGTCTATAGTATTATTGAAACAGCTAAACTTAATGGCCTGAGCCCATATATGTACATGGTACATCTTCTGACACAGCTGCCAAACTTGAAAGAGTTGACAGGTCCTGGGACTCAACTTCCAAGGGCCATTTGTATGTCAATGCGCACTAAGATTTAGCGCTTATATATAATATAAACCAATAAGCAATAAGAGGACGTATGAAAGTTTTCTTCCATACGGCCTCTTTGTGTAAAAAAGAGAATCTACTTATTGTAAAGTCTATACATTAATACAGCTGTTTCGGCTCTAGTTGCATTTCCTAACGGATTGATGCTGCTACCATCACCTTTTATCAGGTTTGCATTAATCATAGTTGCTACGCTTTCAACAGCATAGTCTGCTACCAATGATGCATCACTGAATTTGCTGAGGTCTGTTGCTGTGCCTATTGTATTCAGCGTACCAACATACTTTAATGCTCTTGCAGTGAGGGCCATCATATCCTGTCTTGATATTTGTTCATTAGGATTGAATTTGTTGCTGCCATCGCCATTGCTCAAGCCAAGCTTCTTTGCTGTAGCTATTGCATCATAGTAGTAATCGCTTTTTGATACATCTGCGAAGTTGGAATCAACATTTGCAGTTAAACCAAGAGCT
>Ga0123336_10002528_pt1 | contig 15865 bp, 14 predicted proteins | sample SSSSmetaG_FD_96466 | JGI IMG/M metagenome (GOLD analysis project Ga0123336, IMG submission 96466) | Glacier valley bacterial and archeal communities from Borup Fiord, Nunavut, Canada, to study Microbial Dark Matter (Phase II) - ​SSSS metaG | ecosystem: Environmental > Aquatic > Freshwater > Ice... | reverse complement strand
TTCTCAACCACCACAGGGTCGCAAGCACGGGCATGGTCGAGGCGGGAGAGATACGTTGGTTTCTGAGGATTTTTATTGTCCCAAATTTGTACACCCGTGGTCGTTCCCAAGAATAATTTGTCTTTGTACGGAAAGATGGTTTCAATTCCAAACCCCAAATTTAAAGAACCATCTTTCGTTGGATTTGAAGGATTTTGAAGATTAAATAGCTTCATTTGATTCTGCGAAACGGCGTACAATCGTTCATTGACAATCGCAAAACGAGAGGTTGAACCGCTTATGCCGCTTGCGGTTGACGAAGTAGATTTAACACTTGAAGAACTGAAACTTGCAGCATCCCAGAGCATTCCTCCTCCATAATAAAGTTGTGGTTGCTGTTGCTCGCAAGCCACTTCTTGGGTGGTGGTGTACATTTTATACCTCGAATCATAAATGGTTTGATCGTTAGCATTATAATTCCAACCAATGCCATCCACTTGTCCATTACTAAAAACCTCTTTCGTTCTGGAAACCTCCTTTACCTCTTTTGGATTGCTAATATCAAAAGCTACAAAATCTGTATAACTATCCGCATAAAGGATATTTCCCTTTACGGCAATATCAACATTTCCTAAGATTTGAATAAATGAAATTGCCCTTGGTAAAGATGGATTTGAATTGTCAATAATATGAATTCCTTTCTTTACTTCGTTAATAAACAGGTAGTTATCTTTTACATAAATCTTTCCGGGGTTTTCCAAATCTTGTGCCGGGAGCGTTTTTATGCCTACACGTAACTCGTTCAAAGTTACTCTGACTGACTCTGTACCTCTATACGTTACGGTTTGCACGCAATGGTCTTTGCATGAGACAAAAGCGGTGGCTGACGCTGCCATTAGGAGCGTTTTGGATAGAAATTTTTTCATAATATTTTACGATTTAATTGTGTTTATTGGTAAATCCCAACGCCCCCAGAAATTCTGACCTTTTCCCAAATTGACTTTTTCTTAGATTTTGGTTTTGAAATTTTGTAATAAGGCGTTGGTTCAAAAGATCTACTTATGAATGGATTTACAAATTCAGAATTTACTTTTTGGGTTGCCATAATCGGACTCATAAAATCAATGGAATCGGTAATGATTCGTTGCTGATTTTCAAATATTTGAGTAACGATTTTAGGCTCACTCAATGGTTCAATCATTTCTTCTTTTATTGGTGCAGAAATTTTTCTGATTGGTGTTTTTTCTTTGGGTTTAATAATGAGTATTTTTTCTTCCTTAGGCAATACTTTTTCTATTTTAATTTCTGAAATAATTGCCTTATTTTCAACAATTTGGGCTGGTTTAATAACTTTTTCTTTACTCATAAAAGACCATAATCCTACCCCCAGAATAATGCCTAAGATTGCCACCAAATAATAGTTAAAATTATTGTTAGGTTTTGGTGGAATATTGTTCTGTAATTCTGAATCAATCCTCTCCCATACTGCCTCCGAGGGAGACAGCGAGGCATCATCAAAGGCACGTTGCCATTGTTCCTCGAAAGAATTATTTGTATTATTTTCCATTCTTTATTTTACTGATAACATACTCTGCAAAATCATTCTTGCCCGTGAATATTGCGACTTTGACGTTCCTTCCGTAATGTTTAATAGCTCTGCAATTTCTTGGTGTTTATAACCTTCAATGGCAAATAAATTGAAAACCGCTTGACAACCTTTGGGTAATTTTTGAATCATCTCAATCAATTCCTGAAACTGTATTCCCTCTACACCCGACTGATTATCAGTTACTTGGTTCTCATATTCCTGCACATTATCCATATTCTGAAAGTGTTGTTGAGAACGAATTTGATTAATGGCAGTATTCACTACAATCCGTTTTATCCAGGCTCCCAAGGTGCTTTCAGATCGAAATTTATCCAAATTCTGAAAAACCTTAATGAATGCTTCTTGCAAAATATCCTCGGCTTCCACTTGATTTTGCACATACCGAACACACACAACCAGCATTCTTCCAGCGTAGGCATTGTAGAGCTTGCGTTGGGCATTGCGGTCATTTCGTAAACAGGCCTGTATGAGCTGTGCTTCAGTTTCCAATGAGAATTTTGCTATATCATTTTTATAAAGACCCAATTTATATTAAAACGGTTGGAACGGGTTAAAAAATATTTTGTGGTAAATTTGCAAATAGATACTTTCAAAGATTCCATGAAACAAGAAATTAGAAATAAATACGAAGTCGTGATTGGACTTGAAGTTCACGCTCAATTACAGACTGAGAGTAAAATTTTTGTCGCCGATGCTGCGTCTTTTGGTGATTTGCCTAATACCCACATATCACCTATTACGCTCGGGCATCCTGGCACTTTGCCAAGATTAAACCGTAAAGCGGTGGAATATGCTATTAAAATGGGCTTAGCTTGTAATTCGCAAATTACTGAAATTCAACACTTTGACCGTAAAAATTATTTTTATCCAGACCTTCCGAAAGGCTATCAAATTACCCAAGATAAAACCCCAATTTGTATGGGTGGAGGTATAGATGTAAAACTCTCAACGGGTGAAAAACGAGTGCGTTTTCACCATATTCACTTGGAAGAAGATGCGGGAAAATCCGTTCATTTAGACGGTTCGACTGACAGTTTGATTGATTATAATCGTGCAGGAACGCCCTTGATTGAGATGGTGACTGAACCCGAAATTAAATCAGCCGAAGAAGCAGCTACTTTCATGACCGAAGTTCGCAAGTTGGTGCGATATTTGGGAATATGTGATGGCAATATGGAAGAGGGTTCTTTGCGTTGCGATGTTAATGTTTCGGTAATGTTATTGGGGAGTAAAGTCTTTGGTACGAAGGTTGAAATCAAGAACATGAATTCAATGAAATTTATTCAGAAAGCCATTGAATATGAGATAGTTAGACAAATAGATACCCTGGAAAATAACGCTGTAATTATTCAAGAAACTCGTAGTTTTGACCCTGCCACGGGGCGAACGGCGGGTATGCGAGTGAAGGAAACGCAGAACGATTATCGGTATTTTCCCGAACCCGATTTAGTCCCTTTAGTAGTTTCGGAGGAATGGATTTCATTGGTAAAAAGTCAAATGCCACCCTTGCCGTGGGAGCTTTTGGAGAAGTTTATTAACCAATATTCACTTCCAGAATACGATGCCAAAGTACTCACAGAAACCCGTGAAGTGGCAGAATATTTTGAAGTAACCTGTCAATTTACCCAAAATTACAAAGCAGCTTCCAACTGGATTATGGGAACGCTAAAGTCATATCTGAATGATAATAATTTAGAAATTAACCAGATATCACTAACGCCTAAACGTCTGGGGGCATTAATTAATTTGATTGATGATGGTAAAGTAAGTACCTCAACGGCATCACAACAAATTTTCCCAGAGCTGCTTATTGATACTGAAAAAACACCATTACAGATTGCCGAAGCCAAGAATCTGATTCAGCAAAGCAATACGGATGCTTTGCAAACGTTAATTGATGAAGTTTTAGCAAATAATTCTGCGAAAGTAAAGGAATACAAATCAGGTAAAAAAGGGCTTTTGGGTATGTTCATGGGTGAAATTATGAAAAAATCAAAAGGTTCTGCTGACCCGAAAATTACTACAGAATTATTGCAGAAATCGTTGGAAATATAAATAGGTTTTAGGTGTTTGGTTTTAGGTGATAGGATTGGGATTTAAAGGTTTAATTAAGCCTGTAAAAACTTTCGGGAAGTTAAGCACTCCAAATCTAAAACCAAACACCAAACACCTTAAAATAAAAATATGAAAAAGCCAATTTTAAGCGTAATATTCGCTTTGATAACCACTTTATCTTTTAGTCAAGTTCCTAACGGTAAGCCAGTTACAATTACGGGAAAGGTAAATAATGTTGTACCCGACAAAAAAGTATTCTTGCAATTTATCAATGGCAGAGGCACGCCTATCACGATGGATTCTGCCGATGTTGGGGCGGACAAATCCTTCAAATTTAATTCCAGAATAATTGAAGGAGGAGGATATTACTTGCTCAATTTCTATGGCATGGAATTAAGCCAAAAGATTCTCCTGATTTTGGAAGGCGGCGAAACAGTTAATGTCATTGCCGATGGAATGGATATGCCCAACAAACGAGGTACTTTTCAAATAACGGGAGTTTCAAAAAACATTGAATTTTTTAATAAAATAATTAAAATTAATCAGGAATTACAGGCAAAAGTTGAAAGTTGGAACAAGCAAGTGGAGGCTGCAAAATTAAAAAAAGATGAAGCCACATTGCAAAAAATTCAAGGTGAGTTTCAGGCGGCACAATCAGCTAACATAAAAAAAATCAAGGCTTTACTACCCGAAATGGGAACAAACTTAGTGGCATTGTGGACGGCAGGAAACTTCTTGAATCCTGAGGCGGATTTGGAAACGATGATACAAGTTTCGGATAGATTCAAGACGGAAAAGCCAAACTCCCCTAACATTCACATTAAGACATTTCATCAACAAATTATGCGTCTGCGTGGTGTGGACGTGGGGACGGAAGCCCCAGAAATTGCGATGAAAATGCCAAACGATAGCACCTTAGCCCTTTCTTCTTTACGGGGAAAATATATTTTGATAGACTTTTGGGCAAGTTGGTGTGGACCATGCAGAAAGGAAAATCCGAATGTGGTGAGAATGTACTACAAGTTTAAGGACAAAGGTTTTGATATTTTTTCAGTGAGTCTCGACCAAGAAAAAGATTCATGGGTAAAGGCAATTGAAAAAGACGGTTTACCATGGCATCACGTCTCTGACTTACAATTTTGGAATTCTTCAGCCGCTGCCGCTTACGGTGTACAAGGCATTCCAGCCACATTTTTGTTGGATAAAGAAGGAAAAATTATTGCAAAATATTTGCGTGGCGAAGATTTGGAGCGAAAACTTGAAGAAGTATTGAAATAACAGGTAGGACAGATTGGGAACCCGTCCTACTTTAAAACCCTGATAATCTAAAAATTATCAGGGTTTTTTATGTCTGAAATTTAACATAAGTACGTATATTTGTACGTATAAATGTATAAAACTATGAATGTAATTAATTTTTCAGAATTTAGAACCCACTTGAAAGCTAATTTAGATAGCGTAAGTGAAGACAATGAAGTAGTGATTGTCAATCGTCAGAAGGATAATAATGTTGTATTGATTTCTTTGAAGGAATATAATTCTTTACAAGAAACTTTACATTTACTAAGTTCCGCCAAAAATAGAGAACGACTCTTTGCGGCTATTGAAAAAGATAAGGCTGGAATGTTTGAAACTCACGATTTAATTCAATAAAATAGATGATTTTATCGTGGGATACCGATGCTTGGGAGGATTATCTTTACTGGCAAACTATTGATAAAAACGTACTAAAACGTATCAATATGCTTATAAAAGAATGTTTGCGTACACCTCTTGAAGGCAAAGGGAAACCCGAAGCACTAAAAGGAAATTTGAGTGGATACTGGTCAAGACGTATTACAGACGAACATCGTTTGGTCTATCGTGTGTATGATGAGCGCATCCACATTATCCAATGTCGTTTTCATTATTAAATCGAAAATTAATTATAAAATTATATGCTTTGTAATTGCGTTTGCAATGACAAGTCAGAAAATCTAACAACATGAAAGTAGCCATTATAGGAGCTGGAAATATGGGTATGGCATTTGCCAAGTCCTTCGTCCAGTACGAATTAGTAAAGAAAGAAAACCTTATTTTGATTGAAAAAAATGCTGAACGTGCAGAAACTCTCCGTTTGGAAAAAGTAGGTGCTGTTATTGATACGATTAGTGCTAAAATTGGTGAGTATGACTTGATTATACTGTCAGTAAAACCGCAAGATTTTGCATCCCTGCAAGACGAGTTACGGAACGTTATTCAATCAAATCAATTAATTTTGAGTATCATGGCAGGGATTTCAATTGAAAAAATCAAGTCGTCTTTGAAACATAATCTCATTGTGCGAGCCATGCCAAATACACCGGCACTTTTAGGTATGGGTATGACGGCTTTTTCAGCGGCTGGTGATATTACGTTGAGTCAGTTGAAAAAAGTTGAAAACCTTATCAATTCAACAGGAAGAGCTATTTTCTTGGAAGATGAAAGTCTTTTGGACGCCGTAACTGCGTTGAGTGGAAGCGGTCCAGCGTATTTTTTCTACTTAGTAAAAGCCATGATTGAGGCAGGAAAAGAGATGGGTTTTGAAGATGCGATGGCTTCGCTTTTGGTGAAACAGACCATGTTAGGATCGTATCATTTACTCAATAATTCAGAGAAAAATCTCGATGAACTCATTCAAGCTGTAGCCTCAAAAGGTGGCACAACCGAAGCCGCCTTGAAATGTTTTGAAGAAGGATTATTGTCTCAAAACTTGAAAGAAGGTATTTTTGCAGCTCAAAAACGGGCAACGGAGTTATCCAAATAAAATGCAGAAATTTTAAGGGTAAATAATGTTCTCAATTTTAACATCATACTGGTTGAATTCCATTTACCTTAACCAAAATTATATTTAAAGAAATACAATTCTCTTTAAAATAACCTAATGAAAATAAATTTTATTATCTTCATATTGCTCTTTACATTTCAGTCCTGCAAAACTCAACAAATCATCCCTCCCCAAACTTCTGTACGTGGCGTATGGATTACCAATGTGGATAGTCAGGTGATGTACTCAAAAGAAGGCATTGAGGAAGCCGTGAAAGTATGCCAAGAAAGTGGGATTAATCATATTTTTGTGGTAATGTGGAATAAGGGACGAACGCTTTATCCGAGTAAAATTATGAGCGAAACTTTCAAGATTCCTATCGAAGAAAAACTCGCTGGGCGTGACCCATTGCGTGAAATGCTTGATGAAGCCCATGCTAAAAATATAAAAGTGTATGCTTGGTTTGAATACGGATTTTCGGCTGAAAATAATGGTTTTGGTAGTCATATTTTAGAGACAAAACCACAGTGGGCGGCGTTGGGAAATGATGGAAAAGTGGTTATAAAAAATGGCTTTAAATGGATGAACGCTCTCGATCCAGAGGTACAGGATTTTATGATGTCGTTATTGAAAGAAGCTATCGTACAGTATCCCGACTTAGACGGCATTCAAGGGGATGATCGTTTGCCCGCTTTGCCTTCGGAATGTGGTTACAATGAGGCAATTACGAAACAATATAAAGCTGAAACTGGACAAGTTGCTTCTCAAAATCACATGGAAACAGCGTGGATAAACTGGCGAGCCGAACGCCTAAATCAGTTTCAAAAACGCTTGTATTTTGACTTAAAAAAGGTAAACCCAAAGATTCAAATTTCGATGTCACCGAGTATTTTTCCTTGGAGTAAAGAACAATATTTGCAAGATTGGGTTACGTGGGTGCGGGAAGGTTGGGTGGATATGGTGTGTCCGCAGTTGTATAGATATGATTTTGCCAAATATCAAAAGGAAATACAAATCTTAGTAAATCAACAGATTCCGAAAGAAAAATTGCATATTTTGTCACCGGGAGTTTTGTTGAAAGTAGGAACCTACACCCCAAGTCCAACATTTCTTCAACAAATGATTGATGAAAACCGCAAGAACAATATTCAAGGGGAGACGTTCTTTTTTTATGAAGGGATTAAATTGCATTCGGAGTTTTTTGGTAAAAAATATAAAAACTAAACTGCCAACCCGCTGATATTTTGGAGTTTATGGAATGAATATTGCCTTTTTATGTGTTATCCATGAAACACATACACACCTATTAAAATAAAATCAACAAAAAATGACAAACAAAAAACCAACAAAAGAACAAATCTATAAAGATAAATTCAAGACAGAAATTCTTGAATTCTTTCAATTGAATGAAGAAACAGCTTGGTCGTTGAACCAAGTCCATAAAGCCTTTGCTGTTCATGACCGTAAAACCAAAGACCTTTTTGGGGATTTGATAATTGAACTTCACAAAGACAAAAAACTCATTCGGATGTCGGAGGGACATTATATGATTGATAACTCAACAGAATTTCTGGAAGGTCGGATGGACCATGTGAACGTGCGTTTCGGATTCGTGGTTGTGGAAGGTCGTGAGGGTGATATTCTCATTAACGCTCGTGACATGAATGGAGCGATTGATGGTGATACAGTGAAAGTTTTGATATCGACTAAAAAGAGAAAACCTACGGAAAAAACCGAGGGTGAAGTTATAGAAATCGTTAAAAGAGGACGTAGTGAAATTGTAGGTACGATTGAAATTATGCCTAATTACGCTTTCGTAGTGGCAAGTTCCAAGAAAATTTACGGTGATATTTTTGTTTCAAAAAATGACCTCAAAAACGCTCAACACGGTGATAAAGTTATCGTAAAAGTTGCCAAATACGCTGAGGAAGAGCGTAAAATGGAAGGAATCGTAGCGGAGGTTTTGGGTAAATCGGGGGAAAATAATACCGAAATGCATGCTATTTTGGCGGAGTTTGGTTTACCAATTAGTTTTCCAGTAAATATTGAAAAAGAAGCCGATAATATTCCTACGAAAATCTCATCAAGCGAAATCAAAAAGCGTCGTGATTTCAGAAAAGTAACCACTTTCACCATTGACCCTGCTGATGCAAAAGACTTTGATGATGCCCTTAGTTTCGAGTTTTTAGAGAATGGGAACTACGAAATTGGCGTTCATATTGCTGATGTTACGCATTACGTTACCCCCGAATCTGCTCTTGAACAAGAGGCTTTTTTACGAGCAACTTCCGTGTATTTGGTGGATAGAGTTGTACCCATGTTACCCGAAAAACTCTCGAACGGATTGTGTTCACTTCGTCCGAATGAAGATAAATTGACCTTCTCGGCAGTTTTTGAAGTTACACCACAGGCAAAAGTTGTTAAGGAATGGTTTGGCCGTACTGTGATTCATTCGGATAAGCGGTTTTCGTATGAGGAAGCACAGGAGGAGCTATTGGTTATTGGTGATTCGTTATTAGTTACTGGTAAACAAAATGATGGTGATAATATTGACGAATCTCCAACAACAAATAACTATTCCAAAGAGCTCAATACCCTCAACCAACTCGCCCACAAACTTCGGGATGAACGATTTGCGAAGGGAGCAGTAAATTTTGAAACTGTGGAAGTAAAATTTCAATTAGACGAAAATGGAAAACCCTTGGGAGTATATCAAAAAGTGAGGGTAGATTCTCATAAATTGATTGAAGAATTCATGTTGCTTGCCAATAAAAAAGTGGCAGAATATGTCTTTAATCTTAAAAAATCTGAGCCTCGTAATACGATGGTGTATCGTATCCACGATGCCCCAGACCCCGAAAAACTCAAAAATTTCTCAACTTTTGCCAAGCGTTTTGGCTATAATGTTGATACGGAAGTTGCCAGAATTAGCACTTCTTTCAATGCCTTAATGCACGATGTTGAGGGTAAACCAGAACAAAATATTCTTGAAAATTTAGCCGTTCGCACGATGTCGAAGGCAAAATATAGTACCGATCCAATTGGACATTTTGGTTTAGCGTTTCCGTTTTATTCTCATTTTACGAGTCCCATCAGACGCTATCCTGATATGATGGCTCATCGAATGTTGCAACATTATCTTGATGGCGGATCACCTTTGGAGCGTGGACCTTGGGAATTGCGTTGTAAACATAGTTCAGAAAGAGAAAAAATGGCAGCCGAAGCCGAGAGAGCATCCATTAAATACAAGCAGGTTGAATACATGAGTACGATGGATGAAGACAAAGTTTGGGACGGTATCATTTCAGGCGTTGCAGAATTTGGGATTTTCGTAGAAATTACAGAGACGGCATCAGAAGGAATGGTTAGAATGGCAGATTTAAAAGACGATTTTTATGAATATAATCGTGAAAATTACAGAATCGTAGGACAACGAAATGGCAAAGTTTATACTTTTGGGGACAAATTACAAGTGAAAGTAAAAGAGTGTAATTTGGCTCGCAGAAGCATGGACTTATTGTTGGTTGGAGCAAGTGGTAAAGTACACAGAGGTGGAGAAAGAACATTGAGGCGAGATGATTCGAAACGAAGTTCCAAGGATTCGAGCCGTAGAAGTGTAAAAAGTGGAGGGAAAAATCCGAGGAGTAGCGATAGGAAAAAGAGGAAGTAATCAAATTATTTTTCTCCCAATTAGAATTAAAGTAATAAAAATGGCGAATAATAATCATCACGACTATTTGCCACTTTTATGTTTCTAAGTGCTTTTGGCAAAAAATAAAAGTTTTGAATTGCATTAACTTAATACTAATTCACTGGCATTTAATAAATTATATGTCGTAATGGCCGAAAGAGATTCTTGGGGTTTATGCGTAATGTGGATTGTTCTAACACCCGCTTTTTTACCTGCATGAATATCACGATGGGCATCGCCAATCATCCAAGAAGTTTTAGGATCTATTTGATGTTTTGCCATCGCTTTTTCAATCATCAATGAATCAGGTTTACGAGTCAAAGAATTGGTCGTAAACTTTTCGTGGTGTGGGCTGAAATAAATGTCATCTAATAAGTTACCACATTGTTCTTGAAAATAATTATGACATTTCCAGACATCTTCACGGGTATAAATTCCTTTAGCAATTCCCGATTGATTTGTAATAACAATTAATAAATAACCCGCAGCTTTTAATTTTTGGAGGGCTTCAATCGTTCCTTCGGGAATTATTAAATCTTCAAGGCGATAGACATAATCTACTCTATCAACGTTTAATACACCATCACGGTCTAAGAAAATACATTTGTTCATAATATTATTTTGTAAATGACTGTAATGAATTTCAATAAATTACTTTCAGACAAATCAAATACAGAAGTTTTTAAAATATAAATATAGGATTATTTTTTTGTACAAAATTAATAAAAATTCTTTCTTAACAACAAATTTACTTATAAAAAATGCAGACTTTTATGAATTAATCTGCGTTTTTTAGGGAAATTATTAAATGAAAGGTTTTTGTTTAAGATTCCATGACCATTCCGTTCTCAAACTGTAGCCTCACCAAGTTGGCATATATTCCGTTTTCTATCAATACTAATTCATCGTGTGAACCTTGTTCTGAAACTTCACCTTCTTTCAAGACATAAATGGCATCGACGTTTCTAATGGTTGCCAAACGGTGTGCGATAATAATAGTGGTGCGGTTTTGCATTAATGTGTCCAAGGCATCCTGTACCAATTTTTCCGATTCAGAATCTAAAGCACTGGTGGCTTCGTCCAAAATCAAGATGGCGGGGTCTTTCAAAATAGCCCTGGCAATGGCTACCCGTTGGCGTTGGCCGCCCGAGAGTTTCACGCCACGCTCGCCTACGATTGTTTGGAATTTTTCAGGGAATGATTCGATAAATTCAAAAGCATTGGCTTTGCGAGCTGCTTCAATTACTTCATTTTCGGAGGCTTGTGGATTTCCGTAGGCAATATTTTCATAAATTGTTCCTCCAAATAACATCACTTCTTGCGGAACAATGGCGATATTTTTACGTAAATCTGTGAGATTATATTCATTAATATTCTTTCCATCTACCAAAATTTGACCAGCTGTCAGTTTATAATAACGCATTAATAACTGAACGATGGTCGATTTCCCAGCTCCTGAATATCCAACTAAGCCAACTTTTTCACCCGTTTTTACTTCGAGATTAATGTTCCGCAAGACCTCCATGTCTGGACGTGACGGGTAAGAGAAGGCTACGTTTTGGTATTGAATTTTGGTTGTGAGTTGTGAGCTGTGAGTTGTGTGTTGCAAAGACCTTCCGACTCCCGATTTCTGATCTCCAACTTCTATTTCAGATTTCTCTTCCAAAATCTCCAAAATCCGTTCCGAAGCACCAACTGTTTTTTGAATTTGGGCGTACATATCACCTAATCCACCAACTGAACCACCAATGAAACCCGTATAAATAATGAACGTAAAAAGGTCTTTGAAAGCCAATTCTCCTTGTAAAACTAAGTTTCCACCATACCAAACAACGCCCACAATTCCCCCGAATAAAACGAAGATAATAAAGGAAATAAATGCCCCTCTGAATGTAGCAGCTTTCAAGGCATAATCAACCACTTTTTGAACCGATGAACTGTATCGTTTTACTTCTAAACGTTCATTTGTAAAAGCTTTCACAACATTAATGGACTGCAAGGTTTCTTCCACGATAATGTTGGTAGAAGCCAATTCGTCTTGTACTTTCTTGGAATTTTTACGAATAAATTTCCCAAAAATAATGGCAGCAACCACTAAAAATGGGAATGTTAAAAGCATAAACATCGTCAATTTACTCGAAAGAAAAGAAATCAAAATGATACCTCCCACGAGGGTGAAAATCTGACGGAAAAATTCTGCTAACGTTATTGAAAGAACATCTTGGAGTTGTGTAATATCAGTAGTTATACGACTCATTAATTCCCCCACTCGGTTTTTTTCAAAGAAAGGAATCGGTAACGTAATTATTTTGGTATAAAGCGTTTTCCGTAAATCACGCATGGATTGTTCCGAAACAAGGGTGAACGTGTAAACCCTAATAAATGAAAAACCTGCTTGTAAGATTAGTAAAATTACAAATAACGTTGTAACACTGTTCAAGGTTAGCTGGGTGGAATCAACATGGAGGAAATGCTCAATTCTCTGACTCATTCCATTCGTTGGAATATTCGTAATACCTTGACTAATAGCTTTTTGGGGTGAAACAATCGCCCCAACCATCTGCCCCATCAGCAAGGGAATGCTCATGGAAGTTATCTGCGACAAGACTAAAAATATAAAACCTACGAAGAATGTACCTTTGTAGGGAAGGGTGAACCTGAAAATTTTTAGGGCTTTTTGGAAGCCTTCTTTACTCACTTTTTTCTTGTCTTCTGGGGATACTTCTGCCCCGAAATTTCGTTTTGCCATTGAATTTTATGGTGGTAATTATTTTACTATTTATTTTCTGTTCGATTATTAAATAACAAAAGCAACCGAAATAGGTTTATATCCGTATATGTTGTGTAACATCAATTTTATAAAAATCATTTTCAAATTTCACAAAAATTAAATTCTCATGAAAAAATTAATCTTATCATTGTTAGCAATCTCTGTTATGACATTTTCTTGCAAAAAAAATGATCCCGTTGTTAATGTAGACAAAATTTATCAAGTTTCAACCACGCTTTCAGGAGCAAATGAATTGCCTGCGGTTATGACATCAGCCACTGGAACAACTACTGGTACTTACAACCAGACAACTAAGATTTTATCAATATCTACTACACTTGTTGGAATCACGCCAACTGCAGGACATATTCATACGCAAACGGTTCCTACTAATGCTACTCAATCGGGAGGTGTGACTTTTGGATTTACAAATTTAACTTCACCAATTGCTTACACCACTGTTATTCCACTTACGATGGAACAAGAAGCTAACTTATTGGGTGGAATTATGTATGTAAATTTTCACACGCCTGCGAATCCAGGTGGAGAAATTAGAGGAAATTTAGCTGTTAAGTAGTACATTTCTGAATAAAAAAAAAGACTTGATTTGTATTTAAATCAAGTCTTTTTTTTATTGCTTTTTTACCAAGTATAACGCAAGGATAAAGCAATTTCATCACCCCAAAACCCGCCATAATTGATGATGTTGATGGTGGGTTTCCAGTCTAAGCTGATGGCTAAGGGAATTCCTCTGACTTTGGCTTCCAAACCTAAAATTCCATCCAAACCTAAAACCATTTTTTGTTCTCTGTCTAAGAATTTAGGGCGATTGTCTCCCCACACATATACGTGTCCGCCTCCACCAATAAACCAGTTAAAATCTCTGGAATTAAAAGCTTTTCCATGTACTTCATACAAACCCGTCAGTCCAATGCCTTGATAGCGAAAAGTACCAATTGCTTCTATGGCGGCATTCTTACTAATAAAAGTTTTGTATGTTATTCCGTTCGACGGACCTAATCTTATGCCCAAAGCTGATTTGTATAATTGAGCTTTTGCAAGATTGCTGATGCTTATGAAAGCGATTAGCAACAGTAATTTATTGGTTTTCATTGGAAATGTGTTTAAATTGTTATTATTCATCAGGCAACCCCTTATATTTCGATGCCTCAAAAATCTTCTGAGCATCGGTCATTTTCATTAATTCAGTAATGGTTAATTTCTCATTTTCATCAAAATATTTTCCTACAATTCGCCAACCTAACCATCTCCCAATCGTTCCTGGGCAATTTTTGCCAATTTCGGGAGTTGTTGGGCGTTCGCCTATGTATTTTGCTTTTATTGGGTCTTGCGAATTATAAAGTAATTGATTATCAACAAAATGTGCCCAAATATTTTTCTGAAATGTATAACTTTCATCAATTTGTTTTGTGGTATAGCCAATCAATAAACTATCGGCTTTTTCGGGCATCATGGTGTGGGTAAAAACGTAACTTTTACCATACCAAACCATATCTGACAACAACGTTTTTTCTTTACTTGTTTCGTTATATCGCTGTGAGAGCAATAAAATGGTTTGTGGCACAACAGCTTCTGGAATGGTTTTTCGGAGTTGATAATCGTAAACATTAGGAAGATATTTCCCTCTTTTACCCATAAAATAATCTAACCCAATGTAGATTACTGAGTCTGAAACGGTCAATTCTGGATTCTTTAAATTACCTTGTCCAAAGAAACCCGAAAAGATGGTATAAATTTTGGGTTCTTTAAAAGTAGGATAATAATATTTGATGTGTTGAAAGGCAGTACGGAATTCATTTTCAAGGGTTTTTCCTCCAAAAAAGGCAGGTTCTTGCGATTGTTTATAAAAATCACGAAGTCCCTGATTTTGGATTAACGGTAAAAGTTGGTCGGATAGTTCATCAAATCCTGCCGAAGAAATTTGAAAATAGTCGCTAATGAAAACTGGATATTTATCGAAAAATTCCAGTAATTCCTGCTTATTTTGGCACGCAAACAATTCTTTATCCAGGCGTTGAATATTTACAGTAACATTTACGTTATTGAAGTCAGGGTCAGAAGAGGTTTGTTGATCGTTTTTTTGAGTGCAAGCAGACAGAAATATGATTAGTGAAAAGAGAAAGTATTTCATGAGTGTTTTCGATGTTCGTTTAATTGATGTTCGAATATAGTTGTTCGATGGTCGTATAATCCTAATTTTGATGGTCGTACATTCCTGATATTGAAAATCGATAATCAAACATTAACAATCCAACAACGAAGCAAAATCCTTACAAAATTATGAAGAAAAACGTATTACTAAGCCTTTTTATTCTCTTGGTGGTTTACGAAGGACATTCGCAACGGTATAATTCTGAACCCAATTATGTGTGGAAAAATAGGCTGAGTTTTTTTAGTCGTTTTTACAAGCTGAAAATAGGCTTCAAATTCTCACCAGGCTTTATCATCAATAACGTAGAATCTTCTAAAAATTTTAGTGGGTTTGCCTCAAGTGGAGTCAGTGTTCGCCCAAGTTTGGGACCCGTAGTTGATATGTATATCACGGATAAATACGCATTCAGTACAGGATTTTGGTATACAGTAAAAAGTGTAAATTATACCATGCACGGCAATTTTTATGATAATGAATTGTTCAAAATGAATCCCTTGACATCAGACGAGGTGCGTGGAACGGAAGCAAATTTTAATTTACAATATTTGCAATTACCCCTAACCTTGAAAATTTTCAGTGATCAAATTGTTCAAGATACGCCCATTTACCTACAATTTGGAGGAACTTTGAATTTGAAAATTGCTGAAAAAGCCTTAGATAAGTCTCGCAATGCTCTTTTTCAATATCAAGAACGCTTGGCAACTTCACAAAGTATTTTTGGATTGGGAGATGTGGGGTTGTTGATTGGTATTGGAGGAGAAAAATCAATAAATAGGGGTGGAGACGCTATTTTCTTTGGAGTT
>Ga0123336_10002526_pt1 | contig 15872 bp, 17 predicted proteins | sample SSSSmetaG_FD_96466 | JGI IMG/M metagenome (GOLD analysis project Ga0123336, IMG submission 96466) | Glacier valley bacterial and archeal communities from Borup Fiord, Nunavut, Canada, to study Microbial Dark Matter (Phase II) - ​SSSS metaG | ecosystem: Environmental > Aquatic > Freshwater > Ice... | reverse complement strand
GCTCGACTACCTGCTCAAGCCCGTCGAGCCGAAGCGGCTCGCTGCAGCGCTCGCGCGCCTCGGCCCGGCGGCGGCGAGCACCGGACCGGAGGCCCCGCTCGACCAGCTGTTCGTTCGCGACGGACCGCGCTGCTGGTTCGTGCCGCTGCGCGAGGTGCACCTGCTCGCGTCGGAGGGCAACTTCGTTCGCGTGGTCTGGAACGCCGCCCAGCCGCTGCTCGCGCGCTCGCTGGTCACGCTCGAGCAGCACCTCGATCCGAAGCGCTTCTTCCGGGCCAATCGCCATCAGATCGTGAACCTCGATCACGTCGAAACCGTCGAGCTCGGCCCCGCCGGTCGGCTGCTCTTCATGCTGCGCGGCGGCCCCGAGGTCGAGCTCTCACGCCGGCAGACGCGGCTGTTCCGCGCCCGCATGGCGCCCCGGTGAAGATGTTGCTCGTGAGCTGTTCGATTTCCGAGGTCGATGCACACTGTCGGCGCCGCGCCGCTAGGTCCTCGTGCCCTGATGGGCGTTCGACCCGCGCTCGCGGCTGCGATCGCGGCGCCCGGGCGACGCGGTCGCCGAAAAGCGCTGCGGGGCGAGGCCTTCCCGAGCTCCGACACGGCCCATCAGTCCTCCGAAGCGGGGGTACCCGCCTATGCAATGCTCGCTTGTTCACCTACGCGTCACCGTCGTCCGGTTCGCGGATGTGGTGCGGGAGTGCCCGGATGACTGGAAGACCAGGTCGAAGACGACCGCTTTCGTCGCGGCTTTTTGTGGCGCGGCTTTCCCTCGCCGAGGAGCCTCGTCGTTGCCTCTTCGCCGATCGCATCGAGCTCCCCGTCGGTGAGGCCGGTCCTCGCGAGGAACAGCATCCCCTGAGCGACGGCGATCAGCAGACGAGCGAGCCTCTCGGCGTCCGTCTCGTTTGCGAGGTCTCCCTTGGCGATCGCTTCTCGCACGACCTCGGCGAAGGCGGCCTCCATCGAACAGACGTGATTCGCGTGCACGGCAGCGGCGGGTCCAGAGCCCAGACCCCGGGAGACGCTCGTGCCGGGCGAATGGCTGAGAAATGGCGGCCGCCGGCGCGTCAGCAGGTGACCATGCAGATCATGCGAGAGGCGAGAACGAAGTGGGCGGTGGCGGCGTGGGTCGTGGTGGCGGGAGCCGGCTGCGCGAAGGAGCCAGCGCCTCCGACCCTCGTGGAGGGCGGCACCGCGAGCGCGGCGGCCACGGATCCGGAGCTCACCGCCCTCGTCCCCCAGATCGAGGCCTGCGGGTGGGACGACCGCCTCGGCCTGAAGGGCTACAAGGCGTGCGCGCCGGCGGAGACCGCCGAGAAGCTGGCGCCCACGTCACCGAAGGGCTTCGCGACGATGGTGGCCTGGGTGCAGGCGCCGTCGCCCGCGGTCCGGAGCGTCGGGGCGGGGGGCCTCTGGCTCGGCGCGTTCAGCGACGCGCAGCGGAAGGACTGCGACGGCGGGAAGCGCGTCCAGGCGGCGCTCGCGAAGGAGAGCGCGCCCGCCGTCGCGTGGCGCCTCGCGAATGCGTGGCACCAGTTCGTGCGGCGGTGTCCGGAGCAGGACCGGGACTTCCAGGCATTCGTCGGCAATCGCGCCTTCGCGGTCGTGGAGGCGCGCCGCGTGGTCGTCTCCGATCTCGCGCCCGAAGTGCTGGCGCGGCCCGGATGGTTCGAGACGCTCGCGACCGTCGTCTACGACTTGCGTGACGATCCGGATGTCCGCGAGAGCGCGCCGAAGGCGTTCAAGAACCTGCCGCCGGAGCGCAAGCGCGCAGGCGCCGCGATCCTCCGGGGGCTCCTCGGCGAGCGCGCGCCCGAGCGCACGGTGCCGAGGCCGCTGCCCGGCCCGGACCTCGCGGAGCAGGCCGCGATGACCCTCGCGTCGATGCAGGCCGACGAGGGCTTCGCGGACGTCGTCGAGGCGGCCAGGCGGGAGCTCGCCGCGGGCGGGAGCGGACGGGGTTCCTGTCGGCGCTCGACATCTACATGAAGCGCTCGTCGGACACCGACCTCGATCGCCCGGTCGCGTTCCCCGTGCTCGAGGCCTGGGCGCGCGATCGCCGCGTGACGCGAGCGGACCGGCAGAAGGCGCTCGACTTGCTCGTCCTGTCGAACGCGCCGTCGGCGAAGGCCACCGCCGCCCGCTTCGAGAGCGTCGACAAGCCGCGCGACGCGCTCGCCGTGCCGTTCTGACTCCACCCAGAAGAGGCCTCGGAAGACCGGCGCAAGTTCGCCGTCGCGCCTCGCGTGGAAGACGACGAAGTGGCGCGCCTTGGCTCGAGTGAGGAGGGTCGCGAACGACCGGTTGCGCCTCACGTCATGAGCTACCGCCACGAACCGCCCGCGCGCCCGCGAGCTTGATACCGATGCCAGGCGAAGATGGCGGCGGCGCCGCGATGGGGGCGCCAGCGCTCGGCGAGAGCGCGGGTCGTCTTCTCGTCGGGCCGAGCGTTCAAGCCGAGGAGGCGCCCCACCTCGATCTGCACCGCAAGATCGCCGGCGGGCCAGACGTCGCGGCGCGCCTCCGCGAACAGCAGGTAGATCTCGGCCGACCAGCGACCGATGCCCTTGATCCTCACGAGCTCGGCGATCGCTTCCTCGTCGTCCTTCGGCAGGCGCGACAGGTCGACCTCGCCGCTGGTCACGCGCGCAGCGAGGCTGCGCGCGTACGCGGCCTTCTGGCGCGAGAGCCCGCAGGCGCGGAGCGTCTCGTCGCTGGCGGCGGTGAGGCGCGCGGGATCGGCCACTTCCCCGAGCATTGCCTCGAGCTTGGTGTAGACGGAAGCGGCTGACGCGACGCTGACCTGCTGCCCGAGGATGGTCCGCAGCAGCGTCGCGTAGCCGGGCACCATGATGCGCGGCGCGGGCACCCCGACCTCGTCGATCGCGCGAGCGAACGCGGGCTCGATGGTCGACAGCGCGGCGAGGGCCGTGTCGAGCTGGCCTCGGGAGAGCCCCACGGCTGGGATGATGGCACTTCTGCGGGTGTACCGCGACGCGAGCCCATCGCGATCGCCGACGAGCCCGAGGTCGGACGCGGCACGCGCGTACCTTGCCGCACCAGGGGGGCTCGGCTACGACCGTCAGGGCATGCACAACCCCTACGCCTCGCCCGCGCCGGCCGCCCCGTACGGCTCCAGCGCCGAGCCTTACCGGACCGACGAGCGCGCCGAGGTCACCGACGCGGCCGTGGAGCTGATGCGGCAGACGAAGCCGTGGGTCACGCTCCTCGCGGTGATCTCGTTCATCGGCGCGGGCTTCATGCTGCTCGGCGGCATCTCGATGATGGCGCTCGGCGCGCTGGCGCCGTCGAACGGCGCGAGCCCGATCCCGATGGCGGCGTTGGGCGCTGTCTACATCCCGTTCGCGGTCCTCTACGTCTACCCGGCGCTCAAGCTGTGGGGCTATTCGAGCGCCATCGGCCGCCTGCTCGCGAGCCGCTCGGCGATGGATCTCGAGGCCGCGCTCTCGCAGCAGAAGTCGTTCTGGAAGTTCGCGGGCATCGCCACCATCGTGATGATCGTCCTCTACGGCCTCTTCATCGTGGGCTTCATGGTGGTCGGCATGGCCGCGATGGGGCGCGCGACGTGAGCCGGCCGAAGGAGTCCGTCTGGGACTATCCGAGGCCGCCCCGCCTCGAGCACGTCGAGCGCCACCTGCGCGTGGTGTTCGGCGGCGTGGTGATCGCCGAGAGCCGCCGTCCGGCGCGCGTGCTGGAGACGAGCCACCCGCCCGTCTACTACGTGTCGCCCGAGGACCTCGTGCTCGAGCACCTCGTGCGCGCGGCGGGCGCGAGCTTCTGCGAGTGGAAGGGCAACGCGTCCTATTACGACGTGAGCGCGGGCGGCAAGATCGCGAAGGCGGCCGGGTGGACGTACCGCTCCCCCACCCCGGCGTTCGCCTCGATCGCCGACTGGGTGGCGTTCTATCCGGGCCGCATGGACGAATGCACGCTCGACGGCGAGGCGGTGCGCGCGCAGGCCGGCGGCTTCTACGGCGGCTGGATCACGAGCGAGCTCGTCGGCCCGTTCAAGGGCGAGCCCGGGACGAGCGGCTGGTAGATCGAGCGCCGGCGACTCCTACCCGCGCGACCTAGCCGCTCCGTTCCGGCGATCGAGAGCATCGCAACCCAGCGCGCGATGAGCACGCGCACTCTCCAGCGACGACTCGCCGCGCAGGAGGGTGCACCGCGACCCGGGCCGCTACGAGCTCCGCTACCATCATTCTCCGCCCACCCTGCATCCTGAAGATGCCCGCGACACGGTTCTGGTCTGCATCGCGTTCGAGGGCGCGCGCTACACCTTCACGCGCCGCACCGAGACCGGACGCGACGTCGTACAACGACTCGACTCGCGCGACACGCTCGTGGTGCCGGCCGAGCAGCCGCACACCGTCGCGTGGAAACGAGCGTTCAGCGTTTGCGATCCCTTCATCCTGGCAGCGGCCGGGCAGCTCAGGCTGGCCTTCCACGAGGACGGCCAGGTCAGTCCGGCGTTCGCCAGCGCGATAACGCGAGTGCTCGAGCGACACATCGACGATCACCTCGACCAACCGCTCACCCTGGCGGTCTGGTGCCGGGGGCGGGACTCGGATTCGTGGCGCGCAAGAACCCGCATCCGATTCCTCGCCGTGGTGGAGGACGTGACGAGCGAGGCGGTGCAGCACGGATCGGCCATCGCGGGGGATACGACGTTCGTGTACCTCGGCGCATCCGGCCTCAACGTTGCCCCCCGTCAAGAAGCTCAAGCCGCGGGGATCCGGAACGCGGGCCGACACGCGCGCGAATCGCGACGACGTCATGCTCGGTGACACCTGCTGGCGGCTGCAGACGCACAGCATGAAGAGCGACACCGGAGTCGCGACCGCCGCGTGGCCGGCCGATGGCGTGGGGTCTTCGAGCAACGAGCTGCCGCTGGGCCGCAGCGGAAGCTTCGCGTTCGTGGGCACGCTGAAGGGGGGCACCTTGACCGTGTATCGCGTCGAGCTCGCGGCAGGCGCCACCCCCGCAGTGTTCGCGAGCTTTCCGCTCAACGCCATGCCCTCCGCGGTGCGCGCGAACGGAGACAGCCTCTGGTTCGGAGACGACAAGGCGCGGCGCGTCACCCGCCTCGACCTGAAGGCCACGACGACTCCCGTGGCGGTCGTGACCTACAGCGCTCCCGCGGCCGGGTCGTTCTGGAGCGCGGCCGGCACCTCCGTCATCTTCGGGGTCGCAGGCGGGAGCGACGAGTGCTCCGCGACCGAGCTTCATGACGCGTCGGGCAAGCTGCGCGACCTCGCGCCGAGCGGCGTCGGCTGCCTGGCCTACAGCGCAGCGCGCTCTCCTGACTCGTTCTTCCGTCGCCTCGACCGCTCCGGCGCGGCGCTCGCGAAGCTCGACGCCACCAGCCTGGTGCAGAACGGAACCGAGTGCGGGGCAGCGCTCGCGCTCGATCCCGAGCTGTCGAGCGAGGACGACATGCACATCTACTTCTCCGAGCGCCATCCCGGGGTGGTAGGCAAGCTACTGCACCGCATCCGGAAGCACTGAGCACGTTGACGCCGTTGAGCGAGGTGGGCGTCCAGACGGTGGTAGCCTCGGCGGCGCGTTACCAACGAGCGAGGAAAAGACGATGAACATCAAGTCCGTGTGTGGTCTGCCGATCGTCGTGCTGCTTGCAAGTGGTTGCACCATCAACAATCCGCCGCCGCAGCCGCCGAGCAGCGATCCGCCGCCTCCCGCCGCTGCGGCTCACGCTCCCGGGCTTGCCGCGCCTGCCCCGGCGCCTGCCGCTGCGCCAGCACCCGCCGCCGCGCCGGCGCCGGCGCCCGCGGCCACCGCACCGGCGCCCGCGGCGAGTGCACCGGCGCAGCCCGCTTACCAGGAGACGCCCCCGCCCGCCGCCGCACCGCAGGTCATCAAGTTCAACGTCGCCGACGGCTACCCCAAGGGCCTCAAGTCGGGCGCCTTCGAAGCGTTCTGGGTCTGGCACGATACCAACGGCAAGCGGTGGCATCTCCGGTCGACGACTCACTCCGTCATGCATCGCTTCCACGGCGGCGTCGTTCCGGAGAGCGGCCAGGTCACCGCCTTGAAGCCGACGCGTCTCGAGTTCGGTGATCGCGTCAAGACGACCACCAAGGGCATCGCATTCGACTTCCACACCGACGGAGGCGAAGACGGCTTCGACTTCGAGACGAACGGCCAGTGCGTGCGCTTCTATTTGAACATCGACAGCAAGACGAACCCGAACCTCATCAACGTCGGCAAGGACGACGTTCATCCCCCGTCATCGAACTTCAAGCTCTGTCCCTGAGCCTGCGCAGCGTGTGAATCGAAGGTGGTGATCGAGATACCGCTGCTCTCGAGCAAGCCCTGGCCGGAGGAGCCATGCGCGTTCGGTCTGGACGGCCGACCGAGCTATCGCGGCACCGATCGGTCGGGCAGCAGCTCCCCCCTCACGTCGGGGCGTCGCCGCCTCCGTCGAAGGCGCACTCTCCTGGTATCCTGCGCGGATGCTTCGACCCTGCTCTCTCTCCTCGCGGTCACCGCCTGCTCGGGCAGCTCCACCTCCACGGGGGGCGACGCCGGCGCAAGCGGCGGCGGCGGTGATGGCGGAGGGGCCGGCGATGGCGGCGGCGGCCAGGACAGCGGCGGCGGCGGGCCGATGCTGAACGGCTGCACTACACACACCGAATCTCTTCGACAAGGTCGCGGACACCGGCAAGGTGACCTTCCTCGCGGGCGGCACCTTCGGCTTCGTGTGTGGCATCCACGCGAGCATGACGGGCGCGATCCACGTCATCGAGTGAGCGGGCCCGCACCGTCCTGCCCTCGGTGAGCGACGAGGCCGGCACCTCGCCCGCACGAGCAGGCGCAAGCGCACGCTTCGGCTACGGCGTAGCACGACGAGCGCGACGAGCGCACAGACCAAGCTGCCCGGGCCGAGGCCAGAGGCCCCGGCGTGCGGTGCGTTCACGGCGCAGCCATAGCGAGGACGCTCGACATCGCCGTCGCCCGCGGCGCCGTTGGGGTCGTCGCCCTTCTGGAGGTCGTCGTAGTCCGGAAGGCCGTTGCCGTCCGAATCGTGGCGCTCCGCGCGATCGGCCTCGAGCGCCGTGCGCAGCGACGCGACGTCGTACGCGCGCAGGCCGCGCGAGCGGAGGAAGGAGCCGAATGGCGTGGTGACCGTCCCCAGGCCGCCCGCCGGATTGGTATGACAGAGGAGGCACGCGGGTGACGTCGGCAAGGAGGACACTCCCCATTGCGTGCTCAGCTCGTCGGGGAAATTTGGCGTCGCGCGCGCGCTCCGCGCGCCGCCGAGTAGAACGAGCAGACCTACCGTCAGACACACGGCGCGCTTCATAGGTAGAGGTGTCCCTGGAAGAGGATGGTCGACGTCGGGGGCGAGCCAGCGCTCGTGCGGTAGATGTAATCGGCGCGAACGTCGACATGGGGAATGACGAACCAGGCCGCCGAGAGCCACGTGCCCCACGTCGGATTCTCGCCGGTCGCTCCACGCCGCAGCGCCTCGCCGGTGGCGAGCAGGTGCACGCCGCGCGTGAGCTCGCCATCGAGCTGCAGGAGCCCGACGTAACCGACGGTATTCGGATGATTCTTCGGCGCTGCGGCCAGCACATCGGCCTCGGCGAGCAGCGCGACGCGCTCCGCGATGCCCATGCGCGCGAAGAGGCCGTGCGCCTGTCGTACGGTGCGCGCGAGCGAGTCGAGGTCCGCCGCCGCGTAGGTGACGAGCGAGCTCACGCCCAGCGCGGCGTGCGTCCCGAAGGCTCGCTCGAGATACGCCGCGTAGCCGCGTTCGCGAAACGCATCGGGGCGAACCTGGAAGTTTCCGAGGATGGCCTGCGCTTCGCCGCGCCAGCTCTCGTGGTTGAGCGATACCGCGATGCCGTGTTGCTGCGCCTGGTTGGTGTCGGTCCGGGTCACCGCGCGCACGAAGCTCGTGTGCTCGATGTTGCGCAACCCGAAGGGGAGCTCGAGGCGACCGGCGCGGATCAGGATCTCGTCGTTCACGTCGACCCCGAGCCAGTGTTCGCGGGACACGATGTTGCCCCACGACGCCGCGTCCGAGACCCACGCGCGCTGCGCGAAGGCCACCGATTCCTCGCGCTGGTAGCCCACCGTCGCTGACGCGCGGAAGCGATCGAGCTTCAGCTGAGCGCCCAGATCTGCGCGCATCTGGAGGAAGCGATCGTCGACCAGCTTGCCGCCGCTGTAGTTCCAGAGATAGCCGTTGCGCACCCATCCGCCGACGAGCACCGAGTCGCGATCGCCGAGCGCGCCGAAGACCTGCCTGGAGAGGTCGGAGGGCTCGTCCTCCTTCGCGCCGGGATCGAACGACGAGAGGAGGAGCGCGCTCTGCGCGCGTCCGTATGGGGTGAGGAGTCCGGCGCCCGACGGGTCGGCATGACACTGAGCGCACCCGGCGTAGCCATGCTTGATCATCCATGGATACGCGTTGGCGGTACGCGGAGCCGCCAGCAGGACGAGGAAGACGACGACCGCCGCGACGGTCGCGAGGAAGCGCGCGCTCACTCGGTGACGTCGAACGTCAGAGCCACGTCGACCTCGGGCTTGACCGTCACGCCGAGGTACGACGGTACCGAGATCCCGTGCTCGTTCATGTTCACGTGCACCGCGCCGCTCACGTGGAGGCCGCGCTCGTCGCGCTTGGCCTGATAGGAGAAGTGGGTCTTTCGCGAGACACCATGAATCACGATCGTTCCGTCGACGTCGCCCGACGTCGATGCCCCGGCGGTCGGCACCTTGAGGGCGCCCCGCGCCACGGAGAGCTCGGCGCGCGGGTACTTGTCGACCTCGAGATACTTCTCGCGCATGTGTTTGTTGCGGAGCGAGATGCCGGTGTCGAGGTTGGCGAGCGGCACCGAGACGTTCACGACGTCATCGCTCTCGCGGACGTCGAGGTCGTGCGTGGTCCCCACGATCTTGAGGCCGGCCGGCCCGAGCGCCGTGAACTGGACGGTGGGGGTCCCGGCGCGGGCGAGCGCAGCATCGGCGAGGTCGGGAGCGAGGCACAGGGTGGCGACGGTGATGGCCGCGAGCAGGCGTGAAGCAGGCGTGGTGGACATGAGCTCTCCGGGGATGAGTTGGCTCCGGTACGCGGTGACCGCAGCGAGGTTTCGATGTTTCTCCGCGTATCCCTCCAATCCACGACCACGGCGAACCGTTCGCATGCCCCCATCGAATGTCTGGAACACCGGTTGCGATACGCAGTCGGCGCGCCGTCGTACGGACGATGAGCGTTGGCGGCCGGGCGGAGCCCTGCGCCCGCGCGCCGCTCAGGAGTCACCATGTACAAGAATCTTGATTCGCTTCTCCACGCGACGCTCATCGTCGCGTCGCTGTCCCTGGCCGGTTGCAGCTCGGACAAGACCAGCGCCACCGCGACACCTGGCAAGGATGCGGGCTGCCCCGCCGAGGACGGAGGCTGTCCCGCGAAGGAGGCCGGCTGCCCCGCGTCCGACGCCGGCTGCCCCGCGAGCGGACCGACGAACGCGGGCACCGCCGATCTCCCCGCCACCGGCAGCGAGGCCGACGTCAAGGCGTGGCTCGCGCTGGGCGAGTACAAGAAGGGCACCTGGAAGTGCGAGGACGCGCCCCACGAGGCGCGCTCACCGTCTCCCCACGGCATGAACCGCATCTGCTCGAACGCGACGCTCAGCGGCCACGGCGCCGGCGAGTTCCCGGTCGGCGCGGCAGGCGTGAAGGAGATCTACACCGGCGCGAACGTCACTGGCTACGCGATGTACCGCAAGCTGAAGGCGGGCGGCGGTGAGGCCTGGTACTGGTACGAGGAGGTTGGCGGCTCGAACGTCGCGAACAACACCGGTGACGTGGGCACCGCGAAATCGGTCTGCGTGGGCTGCCACGCCGGCGCCGGCAGCGACGCGATGCACTCGGGCCACGACCAGGTCTACACGCAGGTCAAATGACGAAGCTCGCTGGCGTTGGCATCGGCCTCCGCCGCGAGATCGCGGAGGCGCTGCTCGGGACTCGTCGCCACCTCGACTGGGTCGAAGTGGTGAGCGAGAACTTCGCGGGCCTCTCGGGTCGCCCGCGCGACGTCCTGCGTCGCGCGCGCGATCGCTGGACGGTCATCCCCCACGGCGTCGCGCTCTCGGTCGGGACCTCGGCCCCCGAGGGCTACCTGGACGTGGTGCGCGCCCTGGTCGACGAGGTGGATGCGCCGTTCTTCAGCGACCACCTCTGCTACGCGTCGATCGGCACGCACGCCTTCCACGATCTGCTGCCGCTCCCGTTCCACGCGGAGGCGGTGGCGGTCGCGGCGGCGAACGCCCGTAGCGCGGCGCGCGCGGTGGGCCGGCCGCTACTCCTCGAGAACGTGAGCTACTACGCGTCGATGCCAGGGAGCGTGCTCAGCGAGCCAGCATTCCTGGGCGCAGTGCTGGAGGCCGCGGGACCGGAGGTGGGCGTCCTCCTCGACGTGAACAACCTCTACGTCAACGCCATCAACCACGGACGCGATCCGCGCGCCGATCTCGAGGCGTTCCCCGTCGCCTCTGTACGGCAGCTGCACCTGGCCGGCCACACGCGTGAGGGCGACGTCCTCCTCGATACGCATTCTTCGCCCATCGCCCCCGAGGTCTGGGAGCTCTATCGCGACGTCCTCCGCCGGACCGGACCCTTGCCCACGCTCATCGAGTGGGACCAGAACATCCCCGGCGTCGACGCGGTCCTCGACGAGGCCGACCGTGCCCGCAGCATCCTGGAGGCCGCGTGACCCTCGCTGCGTTCTTCGCGGAGATGGATCCGTTCCTGCGCGGCGAGCGGTCCGCCGAGGACGTGCTCGCGCGGCTCGGGCCCTCGTCGTCGGGCATCGGGCGCTTTGCGCTCTATGCCGAGCTCGTGCGCCGGCAGCGCGGCGGGATCATCGATCACTTCTACCGACCCGTCGCCGCCGCCGCCGAGGCGAAGGAGAAGGGCCTGTTCGGTCGCCTGCGTGATGCGTACCTGCGGCAGTACCCGCCGACGCACTGGACGCCCAACGAGGCGGCGCGCGCGTTTCCCGGCTTTCTGGCCGAGCAGCCCGTCGTCGACGCGCAGCTCGTCGCGCTCGCGGACTACGCGTGGGCACGCTTCTCGGTCATGCACGCTGCCCATCGGCCGGGCGAGCTCGGGGTCGATGACGCGATCCTCGTGCGTCACTACGCGTGGGACGTCGCGGCGTACTCGGACGCGGTGGAGCACGGCACCGGCGAGGCCGCGCTCGACGCCACGCCGCGGACGCTCCTGCTGGGTCGCCACCGCCGCGCCTCGACGCTCGTCGTCCTGACCCCGTCACTGGCGGCGCTCATTGCCATGGCGGTCGCCTCCGGCCGTCGTCCAGCGTTGCCGGCGGGCCTCACGGCTTCCGTGGTCGAGGAAGAGGCGCGCGACCTCGAAGCGCGCGGTCTGTTCCCCGAGGGCACGGCGCTGCGCATTCACGAGGAGTTGGCATGAGCCGCGCCGCCATCACCATCGGCGTCGGTCTCCTCGCCGCGCTCATCGCGTGCAAGGACCCGCAGCCGCGCCCCGAGCTGGGCTCGCTCGTGACCGCCGTCGAGACGCCTGCCGATCTCGCGACGTTCGGCGAGGGCGCCATCGAGCTGACGCCCGCGATCCGGCCGCCCACGTCCGACGACGGTCGCCTGCGCATCATCGGGCTCCTGGCGCTGCCCACCGGCAGCCAGCTCGACGTCGCGCTCCGCGACGGCGTGCCGTCGATCACCGTGCCGGAGGGAACGCGCGTCTCGCGGGTCGAGGCGGTGGGCGACGAGGACTCGCCGCACGCCAGCTGGCGCGTGCTCGACGTTCGCGAGACGTTCTTCGAGGCCGCGAGCACGCAGCGCTTCCGGCTGCTGCGGCCGGCGCGCAACGGCGCCCTCGCCGGCCTCGCCTGGCCGCGGTCCGACGACGGCGCGCGCCAGGCCAAGGCCGCGATCGCAACACTCTTCGACGCCGACGTGCTCGACGGTCCGCACGCGCCGGAGGCGAGGCGCGACGCGGCGGCGCGTCTCGTCCGGCTCAACGACTGCGCGTCGTGCCATGGCGCGTGGCGATCCGAGGACCGCAGCATTGGCACGCTGGTGCAACGCGGTACCGATGGGCAGGGCCTCTACCTCCTCTCCGCGGTCTTCTCCGACGACGGCCCCTTCGAGCGCTATCGACCGCGCAACGCGAGCCGGCACGATCCGTTCACCCACGTGCGTTGCGACGACGGCGAGGTCGATCGACAGACGCTGGTGTGCCCGGACGGGCGCCGGCCGAGCGGCCGCCTCGACGTGCGCGCCGGCCGCGCCGCGGGCGATCCGCACGTGGCGCGCGTCTGCGCATCGCGCCGCGCGCTCGCAGCGCGCATGTCACCCGCGAGCCGAGCGCTGCTCGCCCCGAGCCTGGAGCCATGCGCCGCGCCCCCGCAGTGACCCGACCGCGGGCCGGCGGAGGTCCGCTCTGGCGCGCCGCTGCGCTTGCGGGAACGATCCTGTCCGTGGCGTGCGCCAGCTCCTCGGAGCCGGCGCCCGAGCCGGCGGCGCCGGGAACGCTCGACGACGCGCGCATCGAGAGCGCCGCGGCCACCTACCGGGGCTTCACGAAGATCAACGCTGCTCATCGCCAGATGCGCACGTCATCGAGAGACCTGCGCTGGATATCGGGGACGTCCGCGCCCGGCGCCGGGTAGCCGACGGGAACGATGACGAAGGCGCGCTCGCTTCGTGGGCGGCCCAGCAGATCCCGGAGGAAACCCATGGGGCTCGCGGTGTGGGTCAACGTCGAGAGCCCCGCGAGGTGCAGCGCCGAGAGCATCAATCCGACGGCAATGCCGACCGACTCGTCGACGTAGTAATGCTTGTTGCGCTGGGTCGTGCCGTCCGGCGCCGTGACCTCGCTCCAGGCCTGCGCGAAGACCACGATGAGGACCGGCGCATCGGTGAGGTGAGGCTTCTGCCAGTCGAGGCCGAGCGGCTCGAGCGCATGCACCCACTCGGCGGGCATGCGGCCTCCCCAGTTCTTGCGCTCCTCGAGCTCGGCGGCGTCACGCACGGCGCGCTTCAGCGCGGCGTCCTCGATGACGACGAACGTCCAGGGCTGCCGGTGCGCTCCCGAGGGAGCGCTCGCGGCGGTGCGGATCGCGTGGTCGATGATCGCGCGCGGGAAGGGCTCGGGGGAGAAATGGCGGACGCTGCGCCGTGTCGCCATCGCGTCGGCATGAGCCGCGGCCCGTGCCACCATCGCATCGGGCGGAAGTCGCGTGAACGCCACCGGGACCCGGGGGGCAGACCCTGCGGCGGTGCGGCTCGCGACGACCACTCCGGAGGCCGGAGGCTCGGGCTTTCGGGATGCTCCGGGTTTCATGGTTGCTTCTGACTGTGCCCAAACGGACCCCCCGCGTCGATTGGAAAGAATCCACACCCCCGTTCGGATCGTTGCTCTCGTCCATGAGAGCCCGTCATGCAGAACCCGCGGAGCACGTTCGGATTCGACGTGCTCCGCGTTCACCTACGCGCCGTCCGCAGAACGCTTCTCTGAGTATAGAATGCGGCCATCGTGACCGTCTTCTTCATTGCCCTCTGGTGGGCGGCGTCCTTCTACGCGGTGGTGCTGGTGCATCGCGCAGGGGGCGGCGTGTTACGCCGGCTCGCGGCGGTCGAGCGCACGCCCACGTCGGCCATCGCGCAGGCGCCGCACGACGGGACGGTCGAGATCATCGGGCGCGTCGTACGAAGCGAGCGCGGCCTCGTGCAAGCGACGGTGACGGCGCGGCCCGCGGTCTACGCCCGCACGCTGGTCGAGCGGGTCAACGGCTCGTCGCGCGAGACGGTGCTCGACGATCTGGCGACGCACCCGTTCCTCGTGGACGACGGGTCCGGAGCGACCGCCTGGGTCGAGATCGACGAACGCACGCACATCGAGGTCGAGCCGTCGAAGCTCGCAGGTGGCGATGGCGAGACCAAGAGCATCAGCGCGCTGCTCGTCGCGCACGACATCATGGACAGTCCGAAGAAGCTCGTCTGGCAGGAGTGGGTCATCGAGGAAGGCGCGGACCTGTACGTCCTCGGCGAGGCCTCGTCGATGTCGGCCGGCCCCACGCAGACGCAGTACCGGGATGCGCCCGCGCAGCGTCTCCGCATCTCGCCGCCCGCGAAGAGCACGGGCCGCGAGATGATCGTGAGCACGTATGCCGAACGCGTTCTGGTCGCGCGACTGAAGGCCCAGCAGATCATGCTGCGCTTCGCGAGCGTGATCATCCTGCTCACGGCGCTGGGCGCGACGCTCCTCCTCGCGATGCGCGCGAGCCACTGAGAGCGGTCCCCGCGTTCAGGCTTCGGCGGTCCTCGCCGGCGTAGAGCCCGTCGGCGCCGGCGATCTCGGTCGCCTCGTGCCGCGCGCTTCCGGCAGACCTACCCGCACAGCCTCATGCTTCCCGCGCTCGACGAGGCGCTCCCCTCCCGGTCCGAATGACCCGGTTCGCTCAGAGCTGACTCACCCGCCGCATCAAGCTGCCGCACAGCTCCGACGCCGGATCCCGCGCGCGCTCGAGCTCGAGTGCCTTCTTGAACATCTCGTTGCCCTTCTCAGGCTCGTCGCTCGCGACGTAAGCGAGGCCGAGCATCTCGTAATCGGCGGGATCGCGATGCAACACCACGAGCGCTTGGAGGGCCGGCACCGCGGCCCGATGGGCAGCCCGCATCTCCTCCGTCGGCGACGGAGACGCCTTGCCGAAGACCATCTCCTTCAGCGCGTGCCGCTGCTCCTCCGGAGGGCGCGTGACGAACGAGGGACTCGCGAAGAGCGCGGCGTACTCGCGAAATCCTCGCTCGGCCGTGGGCGCGCCTGGAACGCGCGGGCTCGCAGGGATGGCGACCGCCTGCATGCTCCCGGACCGGCGGCGGACGAGCGGCGGCACCTCGGACCGGACCGCAGCAGGCGCGTCGGCGATATCGCGGACCGGTGCACGAGCAGGCGGCGTGACGTCGAGCGCGGCAGCCACGGCGCGGAACAGGAGCCGATGAGGCTCGTCGAGCGTGGCGACGTTCTCGCGGAGGCGAGCCTTCGGAATGAAGATCTCGGAGCGATGGCCGTCGTCCACCTGCATGCGGAGGACGAGCTCGTCGTCCGACCGCGACCGCGCCGCGACCTGATCGACCGCGGGCGCGAGCTGCGCGACGAGCCGCGATACGACCTCGACCAGCTTCGGCTGCGCTTCGTCGTTCGTGCCGTCGAACGGCAGTCCGTCGAAGGTCGCCGCAACGAGCCGCTGCTTCGCGAGCGCCCCCGTCATTTCGCGGAGCTTCGAGGCGAGATCGAAGAGCGCGCGCTCGTCCTCCGGCAGGACCTCGAACGCGCCGAGCGTCACGTCGTCGGGCTCGCCGACCTTGACCGCGACGAGCCCGCTCTCGTCGAGGGCCGCGGTGATGTCGTAGCCCTCCTCGCCGCCGATCTCCGCGCGGAGCTCGATGTGCAGATTGGCGTCGTCGCGCACGACGCTCGTGACGAAGTGGCGGTCGAGCTTCTCTCTCTTCGGCTTGACCTCCTTCTTGATGAGCCCCGTCAGCTGAGGCGCGACGATCCCGAGGCCGTCGGCGATGCGGTCGACGCGGAGCGGCGCCTTCCAGGTCTCTTCGGGCACCGCCATCGCGATCGACCACTCGAGACCGAGCTCGGAGCGGCCGGCGATCTGCGCCGTGTAACGGCGGTCATCCTTCTTCGCCCCGACGAGCTCGACGCGCAGCGTCTCCGACGCAGTCGGAGGCAGACGCTCGAGAAGCAGCTCCTCGAGCAGGACGAAGTAGTCGCTGCGCGCGCTCACGACCGCTGCTTCGTGCACGCTGATGGCCGCGGCGAGCCTG
>Ga0123336_10002521_pt1 | contig 15885 bp, 12 predicted proteins | sample SSSSmetaG_FD_96466 | JGI IMG/M metagenome (GOLD analysis project Ga0123336, IMG submission 96466) | Glacier valley bacterial and archeal communities from Borup Fiord, Nunavut, Canada, to study Microbial Dark Matter (Phase II) - ​SSSS metaG | ecosystem: Environmental > Aquatic > Freshwater > Ice... | reverse complement strand
ATTTTTGATACCTATTCATATATCCACCTGCTCTCTGATCCAATGAAAGCGCCGGAGTAGTTGCTACTGTAAATAACGGGCCTATTGGTGCGGGCCTTATCTCTGATTTTGAATTCTATTTCGATTCAACAACGGTCGACACCATTAAACTTATTGGAAGATTTAATGGAAGTAAGGCTATATTAATACGGGCAACTTCCGCAGAAGCTACCGCTTATAACAATAGCGGGTTAGCCGCAGGATTGCTTATAAATAAAATTCTTACTTACTTTAAACGGGTAACTATAGGCGCACAAATTTTTGATTTTAATATCTCCATTGTAAACCGTACTATTACCTTTTCCTATCTTGATGGCAACATCGTACGTACTTTCACTACTACTTATTATTATACGTTGGGAGGAATTGTTTTCAACAATACTTTGGTTATTGGTAATGCTACTATTACAGGCTTTAGTAATATGCAGTTCAATGGCACAACGGAAACGATAGCCATGACCGTAAATAATGTTGCTTCAACAATTACCGGTATTGTTGTACCCATTAAGGTAGATATCGCGGCACCAAAAAGATGGTGGGATTTTGCAGTTGCCAACAACAATGACTACTGGAGCTCTTTCAAGGGCTTTCATGTAAACGGTTTGGATGATGCATATGGAATTTCTTCGCTTACAAGCGGTACGAATACTTATTACTACTTAATATATTGGCCGGCTTATGCCGCGTCCAACGATTTTTTCGGGCCAATATTTCTTAATGCTGCCCGAACCCAGCTTACATTAATATATGGTACCGCGCCGGCCAAACCAACATTTACCGCCGATGGTCGCGCAATATTTGTTCAGCTCGGTAATTATGGGGCTCATCCAACAACAGGGGCAGCGGGGCTTACGAGAACTAAATTATATAATTCGCGCGGATATTATTTTGTGCAGACCAGTGCTAACAGCTATGATATGGTGAGTGCCCTTGACGGTAAGTCGTGGATTACCTGGGACTTTTAAATTGCATCGCTTTTGTAATTTTTTATAAAAATATTCTTTTGAAGCGGGGTTTCATTTGGCGGCACCAAAGCTTCTGATGATCCAGACCTGTATTTCACCAGGTTAATTAACAACACACTTCCTAATATAATTGCCAGTCCAGTTATCTGAACCCATGATATATGTTCATCGGCAAAAAGGATTCCTAACAGTACCGCCACTACGGGATTTACATACGCATGCGTACTTACCTGAGTAGCCGGACGAACCTGCAACAGCCATACATAAGCGCTGAAGCCTAAAATTGAACCAAAAGTTATCAAATATCCTATGGCGAGCCAGGACTCAGCAGGAATGCCCTGCCAGTTTAAATGTTGTGCCTCACCACGCATCAAACTTAAAGGAACAAAGGCGGCTCCTGCAGCAAGCATCTGCCAGGCCGCGCTTACAGAAACGGAACCACCATGTGAATGGTATTTTGAATAAAGAGATCCCGCAGACCAGGCAATGGAACCTACACACAATAATGCCAGTCCGCCGATTTCAGCCTTGTTGCCTCCGGATGAAAAGGCGATATTAATATTTTCACCAAATAAAAGAATGATTCCTGCAAAGCCAATGATCAGCCCGGCAATAGTTGACTTGCTGCGAAAGTTCTCTTTCCATTTTGATTTATCAAGAACTATAAACCATAAAGGTGCAGATGATAAAGTGATTGCAACCATGGAAGTAGGCATAAATTGCTCAACCCATATTACGATACCATTACCAACAAACAAAAGTAACACCCCGCTTATGGCAGAATCCCGAACATTTGTTTTCACAAAAACCTGTTCACCTTTAAGTTTGCACCACGTAAGCAATAATAAACCTGACGCCAGAAAACGCAATGCACCCATAAGCAACGGCGGGAACCCATGCACTGCTTTTTGTATAGCAAGATAGGTAGAACCCCATACTATGTAAACGGTGGCGAAAGCCAACACCACCATAATCGTCGAAGCATTTTTTGTAGAACCCGTCATAAAATTATTTTTCGGGGATTATTAATTGTTGTTGTTCTTTTACCGTTTCCAGTACAATCGTAGTGCGTGTAGAAATGATGTTGGGGATTTTACTAAAGGAATTTCTCATAAGCTGAACCAGCGAGGAGGAATCGCTTGTGCGGATTTTTACGAGGTAACAGTCATCACCGGCAACATGATGAACCTCCTGCACCTCAGGTAACTTAGCCAGCTCTTCAGCGGTATCGATAGAACCTAAGCCGTCGGCAGCTTTTATGAATATGAAGGCTAACAACTTTTGCTGCAACGCCGCGGGGTTAAGCCGTGTTGTATATTGAAGTATTACCTGCTTCTGCTCCAGCTTTTTAACTCTTTCCAGTACCGCGGAAGGAGCCATATTTAACTCACGTGCTATATCCGCATTCGAGACCCTGGCATTATCCTGCATCAACTTTAGAATTCCCAAATCTATCTTATCAAGATTAAATTCAATTTCACTCATAATTCGGTAAAGCTAAATAAAATCAGAATTATATGCTGTAAAATTTGGAAATAATATTTTTTGTTCTGAATATGGCAGGATGTTTAGAATGGAGAATTTTTTTGAACTTAAGAAAAAAGCTGGCTTTTTCTTAGTGGCGACAATACATTTTTACCTTGTAAATTGCAGCCGATATCTACACCACCGTTAATAATTATTTAAACCAGGGAATAAGGACCCTTAGTTGTATAATTTGTCAAAAGATATTGGTGAGAAAAAAAATGTTGCCGCGGTGCACCCGGCAAGAATAACTGAGATGGCGACGGAGTTGTAGCGTATTAAAGTAAACGGTAGCCACCTATAAGGATGAGGGAACAACCTTGTAGGTAACTTTCCACCTAGAATAATGAACCCGGAAGAAATCTATAAAACAAAATTCGACGCTCTTCAAACCTGCGTCCTTATCCCGACATATAACAACCAGGCTACTATCGCAGGTGTTATCAGGGATGTGAGCGCTTATTGTAATAATATTATTGTTGTAAACGATGGCTCCACGGATGACACGCCAACTATTCTGAAATCATTTTCAAATATAAATTTGTTAACCTATGAGAAAAATGTTGGTAAAGGTTGGGCACTTCGTAAAGGTTTTGTACATGCAACAGCGCTTGGATTCAAATTCGTTATCAGCATCGATTCCGATGGACAACATTTTGCAAAAGATCTTCCCTTGTTTTTAAATCGTCTTGAAACAGTGCAGGACGCAATTATAATCGGTGCCAGAAATATGGATCAGGCATCGGTGCCTGGTAAGAGCAGCTTCGGTCATAAATTTTCTAACTTCTGGTTTAAAGTGGAAACGGGTATCGCTACTCCGGATACTCAATCGGGTTATCGCTTGTACCCGCTGTTGCCTTTAAAAGAAATACGTTTCTTCACCCGTAAGTTTGAATTTGAAATTGAAGTATTGGTAAGAGCGGCATGGAAAGGTGTGAAAATAGACTCCGTGCCGGTGCAGGTTTATTATGCCCCGAATGAAACAAGAGTCTCTCATTTCAGGCCGTTCCGGGACTTCACCCGAATAAGTATCTTAAATACTTTCCTGGTAATTGCAGCGTTTTTATACATTAAACCACGTAACTTTCTCAGATCGGTATATCAAAAAAAAAACGTAAGAGCGCTGATCAATGAACAACTTTTTAATACAAACCAGTCGGATGAACTAAAGGCTGCTTCTGTTGCCTTCGGTGTTTTTATGGGAATCATTCCTGTCTGGGGTTTCCAGTTAGCAGCTGCTATTTTTTTTGCAGTAATATTCAAACTAAATAAAGCACTGGTAATTATCGCCGCCAATATCAGCATTCCGCCAATGATTCCGGTCATCCTTTTTTTAAGTATAAAAGCAGGCGCTTACTGGATGGGTGGTGATGTATTTCAAATAAATTTCAGCAATAAAATTACCATCCAATCTTTCAGTAATAACCTGAAGCAATATATTTATGGTAGTATTTCCCTGGCATTAATCGCAGCGGTTTTATTCGGTTCAATTTCATTTGTATTACTTAAGGTTCTTAAAAGAAAAACTATCACCGGCAAGCCTGGTATACATTAATGGAAAGAATATTCCTTGCCATATACAATTATTTTGAGAAACACCGGCCGGTGTTATTCACTTTTTTTACCGTTGTGTTTCTTATAATTGCTTCGCTTGCATCTCAGGTAAAATATGAAGAAGACATTTCAAGGATCTTACCCAGGGATAAAAAGATAGAAAAACTTAACCAGGTATTTAAAAATTCTAAATTTTTAGATAAGCTGGTGGTAACGGTATCTTTAAATGATACAACAACCGCCGCACAACCTGATAGTCTTGTAGCATTCGCGGTTACGCTTGCAGCTTCGGTGCATCGGGATCTTTCTCAGTATATCTACAAAATTAATGATAAGGTAGATGATGGTTTAGCACTGACGCTAATGAATATAGTGACAGACCATATTCCAGTGTTCCTGGATGATAATGATTACCGAAGCATAGACTCGCTTATTCAACCAGGCAGCATAAAAAAGACACTTGAAAATAATATCAGGACACTCACCTCTCCCGCAGGCATAGCGCTTAAAAATGTTATAAGTAAAGATCCGGTTGGTATCTCTTTTCTCGGACTAAAAAAATTACAGCAACTACAGTACGACGATAACTTCGCGTTGTATGACAGCTATGTTGTTACAAAAGATTATAAACACCTGGTGTTATTCATCACACCTTTGTATCCACCGGATAATACCGGAATGAATGGATTGTTATTAAAGGGACTTGATGATATCATCGATAGCCTTCATAACGGGACTTATAAAAATATCCATACTTCTTATTTTGGTGCCACTGCCGTATCTGCCGGCAACGCGGCACAGCTTAGAAAAGATATGTTTCTCACGCAGGGCATTACTATTGTCTTTCTTGTTGTTTTTATAGGCTTGTACTTCAAGAAAAAAAGAGCGCCATTTATTATTATGGTACCGGTATTGTTTGGCGCACTATTTTCTCTCGCTGCCATCTATATAATCAAAGGAAGCATATCCGTTATAGCGCTCGGCACCGGCTCAGTGGTACTGGGAATAGCAGTTAGTTATTCGTTGCATGTTTTTAATCATTACCGGCATACTAACAGCGTCAGTGACGTAATCAAAGATCTTGCTCAGCCTTTAACCATCGGCAGCTTTACAACGATTGGGGGCTTTCTTTGCCTTGAATTTGTTGAATCTGAAATGCTGAAAGACCTGGGATTATTTGCAGCGTTTAGTCTGATAGGTGCATCGCTTTGTTCACTCATTTTTCTACCTCACTTTATTGCCACTAAAAAAGAACAACGGGAACATAGAGTGACGCTGAATTCCTGGATTAATAAGTTAGCTTCTTATCGTCCTGAATACAATAAAGGAATTGTAATAGCAATTTTTTTGATGACGGTTGTTTTCGCTTACACCGCAAGACAGGTTGGTTTTGAATCCGACATGATGCACATGAACTTTATGTCGCCGGGGTTGCGTATTGCAGAATCGGATCTCAATGCCATCAATGCATTTTCGTTGCAATCGGTATACCTTGTCTCGGAAGGAAAAACCCTTAACCAGGCGCTGGTCAATAACGAAAAAGCCGTTAGTGTTGTTGAAGAATTAAAAACAAAGGGAATCGTAAAAAAATATTCAGGTGTATCGTCTTTAATCATCTCAGGCTCATTACAAAAGAAAAGAATCGATCGCTGGAACACTTACTGGACATCAGCCAAAAAGCAACGGCTTATCAACACCCTGAAAACCGAAGGAAGTGTTTTAAAATTCAAGCCTGCCGCGTTTGACAATTTTAAGGCTTTGTTGAATAGTAATTTCCAGGTATTGGCCAGTGAAGATTTGAAGGCCGCCGGTAATAATTTGCTGGAAGATTTTATTACTGAATCACCCGGACATTCAACCATAGTAACACTGGTGAAAGTAGCACCTGGTAAAAGGCCTGCGCTATACAAGGCTTTTGAAAATAGGGAAGACATAACGGCTATAGACAAACAATACCTTACCTCCAGGCTGGTAGAAATAGTTAATTCCGATTTTACCCGTATCGCGCTGATGTCGTCGATACTGGTGTTCGTTGTAATGCTGCTCACCTATGGCCGCATTGAATTGACACTTGTTTCCTTTATCCCCATGTTCATCAGCTGGATATGGATACTCGGTATCATGGGCATCTTCAATATCCAATTCAATATCATTAACATTATCATCTCCGCATTGATCTTTGGGTTAGGCGATGATTACAGTTTGTTTATCATGGATGGACTGTTGAAAGAATATAAGACAGGAAGAAAAAATCTTTCTTCCTATAAATCTTCTATCTTTCTTTCAGCGATAACTACCATTGCGGGATTGGGTGTATTGATATTTGCCCGGCATCCGGCATTAAAATCTATTGCCATAATTTCTATCATCGGCATCTTATGCGTTGTCCTGATGTCGCAGATCCTGATACCCTTTTTCTTTAACCTGCTGATAAAAGCCAGAGCACAAAAAAAATATTTTCCCTGGACTTTCTCAGGATTTCTAAAGTCCGCTTTTGCCTTTTGTTATTTTGTCTTCGGCAGCGTATTGCTCACGGTATTTGGACTGTTGCTGGTTAAATGGAACCCGTTCGATAAAGAAAGGGGAAAATTAATCTATCATAAAATACTATCCTCTTTTTCAAAGTCCATCATTTACATAATGGTAAATGTAAAAAAGGAAATTATCAATCCTTTGAATGAGAATTTTTCAACGCCTGCGGTCATAATTTGCAACCATCAGTCTTTCCTGGATATTTTGCTAACGGTTATGCTTAGCCCAAAAATAATTTTGCTTACTAATAGCTGGGTTTATAGTTCACCCGTCTTTGGCGCAGTGGTACGCATGGCAGATTATTATCCTGTTACCCGGGGCGCTGAAATGGGCACAGCATTATTAGCGGAAAGGATTAAGCAGGGTTACTCCATCGTTGTATTTCCCGAAGGCACGCGCTCAGCTGATGGAAATATAAAACGTTTTCATAAAGGCGCTTTTTATCTCGCCGAAAAATTACATCTCGATATGCTACCGATCATTATGCACGGTACCGGTTACACTATGACGAAGGGTGATTTTTTATTGAAAGATGGAAAGATCACATTGAAGTTCTTACCGAGAATTAAAATAGAAGATGACGTTTTCGGTAAAGATTATGCTTCAAGAGCGAAGAATATTAGCCGGTATCTTAAAAAGGAATTTCAAGAGTTAAGCTTAAGCAGTGAGAGCCCCGCTTACTTTAAAGAACAACTGGTGTATAATTATCTCTATAAAGGGCCGGTGCTGGAATGGTACATGAAAATAAAATTGCGACTGGAAAAGAACTATCAACTTTTTCATGACCTGTTGCCAAAGCAGGGTAAAATGCTTGACATCGGTTGCGGCTATGGGTTCATGAGTTACTTGCTTCATTTTGCGGCTCCCGGAAGGAATATAACCGGTATTGATTATGATAAAGAAAAGGTAAATACGGCACAGCATTGTTTTAGCAGGAATGAGTCAATCAATTTTTATTATGCAGATGTGACGAGTTTTTCTTTTGAGAAATACGATGCCATTGTACTTGCTGATATGTTGCATTACCTTGAGCCTGAACAACAGAAACGGGTGATCGAAAAGTGTATTAAAAATCTTGACCCGGGTGGTTTGATTATTATCAGGGATGGCAATAAAGATCTTGAAGGGAAACATAAGGGAACTATGTTAACAGAATTTTTTTCAACAAATATTTTTGGATTTAATAAAACAACTTTAAAGAGTTTGTCGTTTCTATCGGGAAGCCTGATAAAAGATATAGCGGCTTTGCATGGTATGTCATGTACTGAAATTGATGAGACGAGGTTTACATCGAATATGGTATTTGTAATTAGGCATCCCGCGTTTTTTTAACCACAGCGTAAAGCCAGAGTCGAAGAAGAGGTACATGTAGAGACTACTCTGCGCACCTCCGCGTATCCTATTCCTCTCCTCTGTGGTTAAAAATAAATAAAACGACTTATTTTACATTTGTTTTACAAATTAAGCGGCAATGGATAACTATGACATCGTGATTATTGGCAGCGGAATGGGTGGATTGGTTTGCGCCGATATCCTCAGCAGAGAAGGCTATAAAGTTTGTATGATTGAAAAGAACAAACAGATCGGCGGCTGCCTCCAGACTTATGTGCGTGACAGAGTGATCTTCGATGCGGGCGTTCACTACCTTGGCGGACTATCAAAAGGACAGAACCTTTACCAGCTTTTCAAATACCTTGACCTGATGGGTAAACTCAAACTTCAGCAAATGGATGTGAACGCTTTTGACAAAATTGTTATTGATAACGATGAGAAAGAATACATCTATGCACAAGGTTACGATAACTTCATCCAAAAACTGGTAGCTGATTTCCCGGAGGAAGAAAAGGCTATCCGTACTTATGTTGAAAAGATAAAAGACGTTTGCATCAGGTTCCCTTTGTACAACTTAAGGTCCAACGGTCAGTATAATGAAAAGGTGAGTGTCCTGGAAATCGATACAAAAACATTTATTGAATCGCTTACAAATAATCAGACATTACAGGCAGTGCTTGCCGGCAACAACGCGCTGTATGCCGGACAGCCCGGTAAAACTCCTTTCTATGTTCATGCCCTGATCTTAAACAGTTATATCGAAAGCTCCTGGAAATGCGTAGATGGCGGGTCTCAGATCGCAAAGTATATTGCAGGAAATATCCGTAAGAGAGGTGGCGTAATCAAACGCGATACCGAGGTAAAGCGGATCGTTGAAGAGAAAGGAAAGATCAGTTTTGTTGAGCTGGCAGATCATTCCAGGATTTACGCAAAGGAATTTATTTCAAATATGCACCCGGTTAAAACACTGGAAATAACTGCCTCGGATGTTATCAGGACTGCTTACCGCAAAAGATTGCAAAGCCTTGAAAATTCTATCTCGTCATTTACCTTGAACATCGTTTTAAAGAAAAATACATTCCGGTATTTCAAGAGTAATTACTATGTTCACAATGAAGGCCGGGTATGGACGGTAGCGGATTATACTGAAGAGAACTGGCCGCTGGGTTATGCGTTGTTCTTATCTGCCAATTCAAAATCGGAAGAATATGCTGAAGGAATGACTGTGCTTACTTATATGAAGTATGAAGAAGTGAAGGAATGGGAATCTACTTTTAATACCATCTCCCTTGAAGAAGACCGGGGAAAAGAATATGAAAATTTTAAGACCATGAAAGCGGAAAAGTTACTGGACAGCGTAGAAAAAAAATTCCGTGGTCTGCGGCAATGTATTAAATCTTACTACACCGCCACACCACTTTCCTACCGTGATTACATCGGTAATGATGATGGTTCACTATATGGTATTGTTAAAGATTACAAAGATCCTTTAAGAACATTTATTTCTCCGCGTACAAAATTGCCTAATCTTTATTTCACTGGGCAGAATCTTAACCTGCATGGTATCCTTGGCGCGGCTATGAGTGGTGTTGTAACCTGTTGTGCCCTTATGGGTAATGACAGTATCATTGAAAAGATAAGAAATGCTTAGAAAAAAGAAATGCTGGAAGCGGGTATCATACATACTCGGCGTTCTTTTCTTCCTTATATTAGTTGGCATTGTCTACTTGTTTTCTGTCGCGATCGTTTATCCGCCTAAGTCTGTTGATAAAACTATTCTGTCAGCGCAGCGATCAGCAGTTAGTCCTGGTTTTTATACCTTAAATAATAATTGGTTTAGAAAAAGCAATAGTGGCTTGTATGAAATGTATGTGGAAGGCAGTCCCTTTGAGATGGGTGTGATGAATGGAAAGATAAGCAAAGAACTCGTGATGAGGCAGGAGGATCATTTTAGTGAGCAGATCAACAAGATGATCCCTTCAAAATTTTACCTGCACTTTCTTAAATACTTTATCGGCTGGTTCAATCGGCATCTTGATGAGAATGTAACGGAGGAATATAAAGAAGAGATCTACGGTGTTTCGGAAGCCGCGTCGGATAAATACCAGTACATCGGTTCCAACTATCAGCGCATATTAAATTACCATGCGGCACATGATATTGGTCATGCGTTACAAAGCATGGCGCTGGTGGGTTGCACTTCTTTCGGTACCTGGGGTTCAAAGTCGCAGGACAGTGTCATGATCCTGGGGCGGAATTTTGATTTTTATGTCGGTGATAAATTCGCGGAGGATAAGATCGTTGCATTTTTCAATCCTGCGGAAGGTCATAAATTCATGACTGTTACCTGGGGCGGATTTATTGGCGCGGTGTCAGGTATGAATGATAAGGGGCTAACGGTAACCATAAACGCTGCTAAGACAAATATGCCCTCAGGTTCGGCGACGCCCGTTTCGCTGGTGGCAAGGGAAGTGTTACAATACGCGGAGAACATACAGCAGGCTCTTGAGATAACAAAGAAACGTACAATGTTTGTTTCCGAATCTTTCCTGGTTGGTTCCGCTGAAGACAATAAAGCAGTAGTTATTGAAAAAACACCGGAAGCGCTGGATGTGTATGATCCGCATCGTGATATGATTATCTGTGCTAATCATTTCCAGAGTGAAAAACTGGTTAATTCGAAAGAGAATATAGAACAGCTTAACGAAAGCGCATCCATGTACCGCTACCGGCGCTTAACGGAACTATTGAATGCAAACGGCAGAAATACCGTGCAGAAAACGGTTGACATACTTCGAAACAGGCAGGGAATAAACAATACAGACATCGGGATGGGCAACGAAAAAGCCATCAACCAGTTAATAGCCCATCATTCCATAGTGTTCGAACCAAAAAAATTATTGGTATGGGTCTCTACTTCGCCCTGGCAACTCGGCAGGTATATGGCTTATGACCTTAATAAAGTTTTTGCTTTAAAAGGCATGAAGACTGACCACGAAATTGTTGATTCAAATCTTACCATTGCCGCGGACACCTTCCTTCAAAGCAATGCTTACAATAACTTTGTAAGGTTCAGAAAAATTAAACAGCGGATAGCTGATGGCCAAGAAATAAATGCAGACAGCCTGGTAGCGAGTAATCCCGAATATTATAACAGCTATGTGCTGGCGGGTGATTATCTATATAATAGAAACGAAACAAAAAGAGCATTGAATTTTTACTTATCAGCCTTAACCAAAGTGATCGCAACAAAAAAAGAGGAGAAGAATGTGAGGGACCAGATTTCTAAAATAAGGAACGGTGATTAGCGAATAAGGCAACAACCTGTGAGGTTTCTAAAAACCTCACAGGTTTTGAATACGGACAGATACTGTATTTTAAACCTGGGATTTTTTTTAGAAAACTCAAAGGTTGTTGCCTCTCTTTTTACTTCAGGCAGACCGGATTTGTCTCACTCCTCTGTGTTTAACTAATTTTGGGTATTAAATTTACGTCATGATAGCAGGACTGGGAATAGACATGATAGAAGTAGAAAGAGTAACCACCAAAATTTGTAAGGACAATGGTTTCACGGAGCTGGTGTTCTCTCAAAAGGAAATAAATTACTGTGAAGCCAGGGCACATAAATACCAGCATTACGCTGTTCGCTTTGCAGCCAAAGAAGCTTTTCTAAAAGCTGTTGGCACTGGCTGGACTTCCGGTACAGCCTTTAATGAAATCGAAATATCGAACGATGCTGAAGGAAAACCTGTTATCACCTTGCTGGGAAAAACAGCGGAGCTTATCAGCGAAACAGGCATTACTAAAATATTTGTTTCTTTGTCGCATCTAAAAACAATTGCTTCGGCTGTTGTAGTCATCGAAAAATAAATAAACACTTGCCTCAACCAGGTTACCAGACACCAGGTGATATCAAAAACAAACAGGAAGAAAAACTTCAGGTACTTCTGTCATACCTCAACAGGCAGTCGCCTTTTTACCGTGAACTATTTATAAAGAACGGGATAGAAGTGGAAGGTATTAAAACGCTTGAAGACCTTACCCGGATTCCTGTTTCTTCAAAAGAAGACCTGCAGCAACGCAATGAAGATTTTTTATGTGTTGGCAGGGAGAAGATCATCGAGTATACTTCTACCTCTGGCACGCTGGGCAGTCCGGTAACGATCGCTTTAACAGAAAATGACCTCAGGCGGCTGGCATATAATGAGTACACATCCTTTGTTTGTGCGGAAGGTTCTTCGTCAGACATATACCAGCTGATGCTTACGCTTGACCGGCAGTTTATGGCAGGGATGGCATACTATTCCGGTATCCGCGAACTTGGCGCAGGCGTTATCCGCCTGGGCCCCGGGGTGCCATCTCTTCAGTGGGAAACGATCCACCGGATTAAACCTACCGCTATCGTTGCCGTTCCTTCCTTTATCTTAAAGCTCATTCAATTCGCCCGGGACCATCATATCGATCTGAATAATTCTTCTGTAAAAAAAGCTATTTGCATTGGAGAAAATATCCGTAATACCGACTTCTCCCTAAATATCCTTGGAAAAAAAATTACCGCATCCTGGAACCTCAAACTTTATTCTACTTACGCCTCTACTGAAATGCAAACAGCTTTTACTGAATGCAGCGAAGGCAAAGGAGGTCATCTCAATGCCGAATTATTAATTGTTGAATTGCTCGATGAAAATGACCGGCAGGTGCCTTCCAACGAACCGGGAGAAGTGACCGTTACAACATTAGGCGTTGAGGGGATGCCGTTGCTTAGGTATAAGACAGGCGATATTTGTATGTATTTCGATGAACCCTGCGCCTGTGGCCGTTCTACTATAAGATTGTCTGCCGTGGTGGGCCGTAAAAAACAGATGATTAAATTCAAAGGCACTACCCTATATCCGCCTGCTTTGTTTGACCTGTTAAATGAAATGGAAGACATCATTGATTTTATGGCGGAAGTTTATTCAAATGAAATTGGTTTAGACGAGGTGTTGCTATATCTTCAACCGATTGATAATTCCCCCGAGTGCGACCGTAAAATAAGGGCCTACCTGCAGGCCAGGTTGCGTGTTAGTCCTCATGTTACTTATCTTTCAGCGGAAGAAATACAACAAATGCAATCGGCAGGGTCAGCAAGAAAAGTAGTTAAGTTTATAGACAGAAGACAATAATATCGCTAATGGTAACGCTTATCATGGCATAACCTGTTTGTGAGGAATTACATTTTAAAATCGGGTATTTATCAGGGTTGCCTTTTTGATACTGCTTTTATATCTTTATCATTGGATCAGCATGCAACAAACCCTGCCGGGTGTTTACTGCTGGCTAAAAACTTAGTGTTATGAGAAATGATGAGATCATAAAAAAAACCAATGCATTCCTGGTAGAGGAGTTTGAAGTGCAGGAAGAAAAAATTATGCCCAGGGCCAACTTGAAAGATACCCTGGAAATGGATAGCCTCGATTATATAGACCTCGTAGTGGTAATAGAAAGCAATTTTGGTTTTAAAGTAAGACCTGAAGATTTTACCGGGATAGAGAGCTTTCAGGATTTTTATGATTATGTTATCGCCAGGGTGCAGGAAAAAGAACTGGTGTAAAATCAAGGGAAGAATTTAAAGCACGGTTATCAAAGGCTTACCATTTTCAACAATCCAATATTCTTTATATTTGAGATTTTTGTATAGCTATGAAACTAAATTTTATCATTTCGATTATCCTGCTTGTATCAGCGGTAATCGTAAACGGTGCAAACGATGAACAGCATTTTGACCGGTTAGCGTATTACAATGTACTGGCTTCAGAAAGCCTGGATAGTGTTAACGCTGAATTAGGGGTGATCTCCAAATCATCCTTTAGCAACAAAGACGCTTTCGAAGGCACCCTTTTGATGAGAAAGGCAGGACTGGTGCTGAATCCTGTAAATAAATTAAGCTTGTTTAAATCCGGACGTCGAAAATTGGAAAGCGCTATCAACCTGGAAAACAAAAATGCCGAGTTAAGGTTTCTTCGCCTTATGATACAGGAAAATTTGCCTGTGATACTCGGTTATAGAAAGCACATTGAGGAAGATAATAAACTGATCCACTCAGCTTACCAGAGTTTGCCAACATTGGTTCAAAAAGTAATTGCTGAATACAGCAAAAAATCCAAAGTTCTCAAACCGGGATTATCTTAATTGAAACAAGCATGACTAAAAAGGTATTAGCAATTTACTATACACAAACAGGACAACTAGGGGAAATCGTTGATAATTTTACCGCTCCTTTTAATACGGAAGGCATAACGGTTGAAAAAGTAAATGTTACGCCTAAAACAAACTATCCTTTTCCATGGACCTCAGCAAATTTTTTTGCCGAAATGCCGGAAAGTGTGTTGAGTATCCCTACTGAACTTAATGCATTTACGCTTAAAGAATCGTCTTACGATCTGATAATCTTTGCTTACCAGCCCTGGTTTCTTTCACCCAGCATCCCGGCAAATTCTATTTTAATGAGCGCGGCATTCCAGGCGGTAATAAAAGATACACCGGTAGTAACCCTTATCGGGGCGCGGAACATGTGGCTTAACGCGCATGTAAGATTAAGAAAAACCTTTAAGGAGCTTGGCGCAAACCTCGTTGGTGTTGTGGCCCTGACAGATAAGAACAGTAACACCATCAGCGCCGTAACAATACTTTACTGGATGCTGACCGGTAAAAAGGATCGTTATCTTAATATGTTTCCCAAACCAGGCGTGGCTGACGGGGAAATAAAAAATGCGGCCGACTCCGGGAAGATAGTACTGAAATACCTGCTTGCCGGTAAATGGACAAGCCTTCAATCTGAATTGGTAGCTAAAAAAGCAGTTGTGGTGCATCGGGATCTGATGTTCATAGAAGCACGTGCTAAAATACTTTTTGCTCTCTGGGCGAAACTTATCATCAAAAAGAAAAACAGGAAGCCCTGGGTATTTCTATTTAAGTATTATCTCCTGATCGCATTGTTCATCATCGCACCGGTTGTAGTATTTATCAACAAGCTTCTTTTTCAACCCTTCTTATCAAAAAGCATCAACCAGAAAAAACAATTTTATTTAGCATTGCAATAACCAGTAATACAGATGTCGCTGAACAAGGTTTATATTATAAAAACAGGTAACTACTTTCCCAATGAACCTGTCCCGAACGATGATATGGAAGTTTACCTGGGATTGATTGATGGCAAGCCGTCTAAAGCGAAGAAGATTGTCCTCAGAAATAACGGTATCAAGCGCAGGTTTTACGCGCTTACAAAAGAAGGAAAACCGACGCATACCAACGCGCAGATGACCGCGCTGGCAATAAGAAATATGTTTGAAAACAATATCGGCGATTTAAAAAACATCGATCTGTTAAGCTGCGGCACTTCTTCGCCCGACCAGATGATGCCGTCGCATGGTGTAATGGTTCATGGCTGGCTACCGGAAACAAACGCAATAGAAGTGGTATCTCCTTCCGGCGTATGTTGCGCAAGTATGCATGCTTTTAAATATGCTTACATGGCTGTAAAAACAGGTGATGCGCGCTATGCTGTCTCCACAGGCTCTGAAAGATTTTCCGCTTCGCTGAGATCGGCTGTTTTTGAAGATGAAGTAAAAAACGTTGTTGGTCTGGAGGAGAACCCTTACATAAGTTTTGAAAAAGATTTTTTGAGGTGGATGTTATCAGATGGCGCCGCCGCATTTTTATTGTCTGACAGAAAAAATAAAACAGGTTCAAGTTTGCGTGTCGAATGGATAGAAGGCGTTTCTTTTGCTCATGAAAGAGAGACCTGTATGTACCAGGCATGTGAGAAGCAGGCAGACGGCACTTTAAAAAGTTACCTTGATTATACACCGACTGAAATAATGAATAAATCAGTGTTGAGCATAAAACAGGATACGAAACTTTTAAGTGAAAACATAGTTCAGCTAGGCGGGGCAAAACT
>Ga0123336_10002520_pt1 | contig 15885 bp, 11 predicted proteins | sample SSSSmetaG_FD_96466 | JGI IMG/M metagenome (GOLD analysis project Ga0123336, IMG submission 96466) | Glacier valley bacterial and archeal communities from Borup Fiord, Nunavut, Canada, to study Microbial Dark Matter (Phase II) - ​SSSS metaG | ecosystem: Environmental > Aquatic > Freshwater > Ice... | reverse complement strand
TTTGTGGCGGCGGCCCAGCAGGTCAGAGCCCTCATGTTCGTCGAGCGCTTTGAGGCCGATGTCGATCAACGCTTAGAAGCGCTGGGAAAATAACAACATGGCATTGCTGCAAATTTCCGAACCTGGTGGCACACCGGATCCGCACCAACGGCGCATTGCGGTCGGCATCGATCTGGGTACCACGCACTCATTGGTGGCGGCTGTTCGCAACAGCGTGGCCGAATGTTTACCGGATGTGTCGGGGCGCGTGATCTTGCCGTCTGCGGTGCGTTACCTGGCTGAAGGCAGACGGCAAATTGGCTTTGAGGCGCTGAGCGAAGCCGCTATCGATCCGCGCAACACCATCACCTCGGTCAAGCGTTTCATGGGTCGCGGATTGAGCGATGTGAAAGACCGAGCCAAGCTGCCCTACGACTTCATTGACACACCGGGCATGGTGCAAATCCAGACGGTGGACGGCGTCAAATCGCCGGTGCAGGTGTCGGCCGAAATTTTGGCCACGCTGCGCTTTCGGGCCGAAGACAGCTTCGACGACGAGCTCTTCGGCGCGGTGGTCACAGTGCCCGCCTACTTCGACGACGCGCAGCGCCAAGCCACCAAAGACGCCGCGCAATTGGCCGGTTTGAATGTGTTGCGCCTCATCAACGAGCCCACTGCGGCAGCCATTGCGTACGGTCTGGAAAACGGCTCAGAAGGGCTGTACGCCATTTACGATTTGGGCGGCGGCACCTTTGACATTTCTCTGCTGCGCTTGACCGCAGGTGTGTTTGAAGTGGTGGCTACCGGAGGTGATTCAGCGTTGGGCGGCGATGACTTCGACCACTTGCTGGCCGATTGGGCTTTGAGCCGAGCTGGTTTGAAGGCCGAGTCTGCCCAAGACAAGCGCGCCGTCCTTGTGGCGGCGCGGGCCGCCAAAGAAAAGCTGTCCAGCACCGATCACGCCACCCTGGCCTGCCCATTGGGTGCCACCGAGTTGTCGGTGCGCGTGACGCGCGATCAATTCGAGACCTTGAGCCACGATCTGATCACGCGAACCATGACGGCGCTGCGCAAAGTGCTGCGCGACGCCAAGGCCGACAAGTCCGATGTGCAAGGCGTGGTCATGGTCGGCGGCTCGACGCGCATGCCGATGGTGCAAGCCGCCGTGGCAGATTTTTTCGGCAAACCGCCGCTGACCAACCTCAACCCCGACGAGGTCGTGGCCTTGGGCGCAGCGATCCAAGCCAACGCGCTGGCCGGCAATGCCGGTGCCGACGACTTGCTGCTGCTGGATGTGATTCCGCTGTCGCTGGGTTTGGAAACCATGGGCGGTTTGGTCGAACGCATCATCCCGCGCAACAGCACCATTCCCACCGCACGCGGCCAAGACTTCACCACCTTCAAAGATGGCCAAACCGCGCTTGCCGTGCACGTGGTACAGGGCGAGCGCGAGTTGGTGTCTGACTGCCGCTCTCTGGCGCGCTTCGAGCTGCGCGGCATCCCGCCTATGGTGGCGGGAGCGGCGCGCATTCGCGTGAGCTTCCAGGTCGATGCCGACGGCTTGCTGGCGGTCAGCGCGCGCGAAGAAGTTTCGGGCGTTGAAGCGGCTATCACCGTCAAACCCAGCTACGGTTTGAGCGACGAAGAAGTGGCGCGCATGCTGACCGAAAGCTTCACCACCGCCGAGGGCGACATGCGCCTGCGCAGCTTGCGCGAGTCGGGCGTGGAGGCCGAGCGCATGCTGTTGGCCACGCGCTCGGCACTGGATGCCGATGGCGATTTGCTCAGCGTCGAAGAAAACGCGTCGATTCAAGCTTTGCTGCTGGCGTTGGAAGCCACGCGTGAGGGCGAAGACCACCACGTGATCGACGCGGCCGTCGAAGCCCTGGCCAAAGGCACCGAAGCCTTCGCCGCCGAGCGCATGAACCGCGGCATACGCCGGGCCTTGTCGGGTCGGCGCGTTGAAGATGTCTAGCGGGAGCGCCACCTGGTTGACCCCGTTCGAACTGAGGTATCGAAGTCCAGCGCAGGACTTCCTTCGATACCTCAGGACAGTCGGAAAAGCGACCTCAGTCCGAACGGGATTTCGTTTGTGTTTTACCTTGGACGAACAGCGTTGCGCTTGATCGATTTCCCATGCCCATCATCAAAATCCTGCCCCACCCTGAGTACTGTCCTCAAGGCACCCAAATTGAAGCGCCTGCAGGCACCTCGGTGTGCGAGGCCATGCTGGAAAACGGCATCAACATTGAGCACGCCTGCGAGCTGAGTTGCGCCTGCACCACCTGCCACATCGTGGTGCGTGAAGGCTTCAAGTCGCTGGGCGAAATGGACGAAGTCGAAGAGGACTTGCTCGACCGCGCGTGGGGCTTGGAGCCGCTGTCGCGGCTGTCGTGCCAAGCCATCTTGTCGCAAACGGACGTGACGGTGGAAATACCGAAGTACACGATCAACCACGCGAAAGAAAAGAACTAAGGCGTGACGGGTTCTACGGGCGCACTGCGAGCCTGTGCGATGAAGCGATAGCCCACGCCGGTTTCGGTCAAAAAGTGGGCAGGCTGTGCCGGGTCTAGCTCGAGCTTGCGTCGCAAGTGACCCATGTAAATGCGCAGGTAGTGGCTGTGATCCACGTGGCCCGGCCCCCACACCTCGCGCAGCAGTTGGCGGTGCGTCAAAACCTGACCGTCTCGGCTCACCAAAGCGGCCAGCAGTTTGTATTCCACCGGCGTCAAGTGAACGTGCTGGCCCGCGCGGCGCACGCTGCGGCGCACCAAGTCCACTTCGCATTCCCCAAAACTCACCAAGATTGACGGGGATGCTGTGCTGCTTGCGTGACGACGCAACGCGGCGCGCACGCGGGCCATCAGCTCACCCACTGAAAACGGTTTGATTAAAAAGTCGTCGGCTCCGGCGTCCAGCGCTTCGATCTTGTCGGTCTCGCCAACCCTTGCAGACAACACGATCACGGGGATGGCGCTCCAGCCACGCAGGTCGCGAATCAAGTCGATGCCATTGCCGTCGGGCAGCCCAAGGTCGAGCACGACCAGGTCGGGCTTGCGGGTGGCAGCGTCGGTCAAACCGCGCTGCAGTGTGTCGGCCTCGAACACCTGATGCCCCGCAGCCTCCAAGGCTTGCCGCACGAAACGGCGAATGGCAGGGTCGTCTTCGATCAGCAGCAAGCGCGCAGGGGTGTCCATGTGGGTCGCGTGCTTCAGGTCGGTGCAACTTCGATCGATGGGTGGTCAGGCGAAGGCAGCTCGACGACTTCGGGCGCTTGCTGGTACGGCAGCGTCCACTCAAACACCGCGCCGTGCTGCGGTGGCGCCCGGTTGGTGGCGCTGATCTGCCCGCCGTGGGCTTGCACGATGGCGCGGCATATGGCCAGCCCGAGGCCAACGCCCGGCGCGCTGGACTCCTTGTCGCCTCGGCTGAATTTGCGGAACAAGTTCTCGGCGTCGCCCTTTGGCAAACCTGGGCCGTTGTCGGTCATGGTGACTCGAATCTGCTCGCCGTCCCGCCGCGCCCTCAGCGTGATGGGTGTGGCGGGCGGCGTGTATTTGGCGGCGTTCTCAAACAGATTCACCAGCACGCGTTCCAGCAGCACAGCGTCGCCGAACAGCAAGGGCAAGTCGGCCGGCAACTCGACGCGAACCGAGTGCATTTTGAGTGCCGATTCAATCGACCTGATGGCGCTTCCTGCCAATTCTTCCAGCGATTGCCAGTCGCGTTTCAAGGTGACGGTGCCGCTTTGCAGCCGCGCCATGTCCAGCAAGTTGCTCACCAACTGCGTGATGCGCAGCGCGTGCTCGGTGATGGCTTGCGCTTCGGGGTGCAGTGGCGAGCCCACTCGCGCCAACGCCATCGCCAGCGTCTCCGACATGCCGATCAGCGCCGTCAACGGAGTGCGCAAGTCATGCGAGAGCGCGGCCAGCAGCGAATTGCGCAGCCGCTCGGTTTCAATCGCCACCAGCGTGTCTTGTGCCACGGTGACGAAGTGCACCCGCTCGACGGCGATGGCGATCAACGCGGAGTAGGTGTCCAGCAATTGCCGCTGCTCGGGGATCATCAGCAAGCGCGGGTTGGCCGGCTCCACCACGATGACGCCGCGAGTGCGCATGGGCGCCTTGAGCGGCACATAAAGCGCGCGGCTGGCGGGCAGAGTGTCGGTGCCCGCACCAGCGACCTCGGTGTGGTCGAAGGCCCACTGCGCCAGCGCCATGTCCAGCTCGGGCGCGTGGCCGGTGCTGGCCGACGCGTTCTGCAAGTGATCGTGGGCATTCGGGAACAGCACGGCAGCCTTGGCGCGGAATGCCTTCTCCACATATTTGTCGCTGATTTCGGCAATTTGTTCTTGCGTGAGCACCAAACCCAGCTCGCGCGCCATCTCGTACAAGCTTCGGGCACGATCCTCGCGGTAACGCGCTACGCGAACCTGATAGCGCAGCGACGCCGTGAGCTGGCCCACCACCAAGCCCACCGTCATCATCACCGCGAAGGTGACGAGGTACTGCACATCACTGACGGCAAAGCTGAAGCGCGGCGGCACGAAGAAAAAGTCGAACGCGGCCACGTTCAGCACCGTTGCGACCAGCGCAGGGATGCGCCCGAATTTCACCGCCACCGCCACCACCGCCAGCAGGAACAACATAACGATGTTGGCCAAATCCAGGTAAGGCAACAGCGGCGTGGCCAACAGCGTGACCGCGGCGCTGGACGTCGCGGACCACGCAATCCCAGACCACGCCATTTGAGGGTCGCCGTGCTCGCCCTCACGGCGCGCCGCGTTGGGCACGGACATGGTGGTGTCGCGCGGCACCACCATCAATTCAATCTCAGGTGCCAACTCGGCCACCTGTTCGGCAAAGTGACGGCCTCGGCGGAACCAGCGCAGCGTCCACCACGCGCGCGGCTGCGTGCCGCGACCGGCCACCACGGTGCCCAAGTTGTGTTCGCGCGCATACCCCACCACCGCTTGCGGCGCCGACTGCGCTGTGAGCGTGGCGGTGCTGGCACCCAGCGCTTCGGCTAACTTCAAGCTGCGCAAAATATCGCGCCGCCTGTTCTCTGGCAAGCGTTGCAATGAGGGCGTTTCAACATACACGGCATGCCATGGCGCGTTGCTGCGCGCCGCCCGGCGGCTGGCCGCGCGCAGCAACTTGTCCACGCCAGGCTCGCTGCCCACGCACACCAGCAAGGCATCTGTGACTTGCCATACCTCACGTGGTTCGCGGCCCACCTGGTCGCGGCGGTAACTGCGCACATCGTCGTCCACGCGGTCGGCAGTGCGGCGCAGCGCCAGTTCGCGCAAGGCCATCAGGTTGCCTTTGCGGAAGAAATTTTGAACCGCAGCCGCTGCTTGGTCGGGCAGGTAAACGCGGCCTTCTTTCAAGCGGCGCAGCAGGTCTTCGGTGGGCAGGTCGACCAGCACCACTTCGTCGGCGGTGTCGAACACATGGTCGGGCACGGTCTCCCACACACGGATTCCGGTGATGCCGCCCACCACGTTGTTCAAGCTTTCAATGTGCTGCACGTTGACGGTGGTCTGCACATTGATGCCCGCATCAAGCAGCTCTTCGATGTCTTGCCAACGCTTCGGGTGGCGGCATCCTGCGGCATTGCTGTGCGCCAACTCATCGACCAACAAAACGCTGGGTTTGCGCGCCAGCGCGCCGTCAAGATCGAACTCGCGAATTTGTTTGCCCTTGACCTCAATGGCGCGCAGCGGCAGCAGCTCCAGGCCGTGCAATTGGTCGGTGGTCTCAGACCGGCCGTGCGTCTCGACGATGCCGACGACCACGTCGATTTGCTGATCGCGCAGGCGTTGCGCGGCCTTGAGCATGGCGTAGGTCTTTCCCACACCAGCCGACGCGCCAAAGAAAATCTTCAGCGTGCCACGCGCTGCCTTGGCGTCGGCGGCTTGCGATCGCGCCAGCAGCTCGTCGGGGTTGGGGCGCTCGTGCTCGGCTGACATCAATGAAGTCTAGCGACGCACTGCACTAACGAGTCGTCTTGCCATCGAGGGACAAATTCAGCGCTAACACGTTGACGGTCGGTTCGCCCACCACGCCCATCCAGGGCTGCTTCGCATGGCGGGCAATCAGGGCTTGCACCGCGTCAGGGCCAAGGCCTCGAACGCGGGCAATTCGCGGCGCTTGGTAGCGGGCTGCAGCCAAGCTGATGTCAGGGTCGAGGCCACTGGCTGAGGCCGTGACCAGATCAATTGGCACGGTCAGCGAATTGCCTGGGTCGGCCGCGCGAAGTGCTGCGATGCGGTCTTTCACAGCGTCCAGCAGCGCCGGATTGTTGGCGCCGAGATTGGAGCCACCCGACGCGGAGCCGTTGTTCGCCATCGTGCCGGTGGCCGAGGGCCGTGACCAAAAATACTTCGGCTCACTGAACGATTGCCCGATCAGCAACGAACCCACCGCTTGACCGTTGACGGTGACGATGGAGCCGTTGGCTGCATGCGCAAACGCGGTTTGTGCCACGCCCGTGATCAGCAGCGGGTACGCCACGCCGGTGATGCCAGTGAGCAAAACGAAAACCGACAGCGCAGGGCGCAGGGCTTGCAGAATCAAGTTCATTGCTTCTTCACTTTCGTTTCTTGATCGAGCTCAAACCAAACCCAGAACAGACAACACCATGTCGATCAGCTTGATGCCGATGAATGGCACCACCAGCCCGCCCAAACCGTAGATCAGGGCGTTGCGCCGCAGCAGCGCGGCAGCACCCAGCGCACGGTACTTCACGCCCTTGAGCGCCAGCGGGATCAGCACCACGATGATCAGCGCGTTGAAAATCACGGCCGACAAAATGGCTGAGTTGGGCGAGGCGAGCTGCATCACGTTTAGCGCGCCGAGTTGCGGGTACGTCACCGCAAACGCCGCCGGGATGATGGCGAAATACTTGGCCACGTCGTTGGCAATGCTGAAGGTGGTGAGCGAACCGCGCGTCATCAGCATCTGCTTGCCAATTTCCACCACCTCGATCAGCTTGGTGGGGTTGCTGTCGAGGTCGACCATGTTGCCGGCTTCTTTGGCCGCCTGCGTGCCGCTGTTCATGGCCACGGCCACGTCGGCCTGCGCCAAGGCGGGCGCGTCGTTGGTGCCGTCACCCGTCATCGCGACCATGTAGCCATCGGCCTGGTACTTGCGGATAAGCGCCAGCTTGGCTTCGGGCGTGGCCTCGGCCAGCACGTCGTCCACACCGGCTTCGGCACCGATGGCGGCGGCCGTCAACTTGTTATCGCCGGTGATCATCACCGTTTTGATGCCCATGCGGCGAAGCTCGCCGAAGCGTTCTTTGATGCCGCCTTTGACGATGTCTTTCAGCTCGACCACACCCAGAACCTGCGCGCCGTCGCACACCACCAGCGGTGTGCTGCCGCGGCGGGCGACGTCTTCCACGGCGCGGGTCACTTCAGGTGCGAAGCGGCCGCCAAGAGCTTCCACGTGCTTGCGTATCGCGTCGCTCGCACCTTTGCGTATGTGGCGACCTTCCAGGTTGATGCCGCTCATGCGCGTTTGCGCTGTGAAGGGCACGAACGAAGCTTGGCCGACGTCGACCGGATTGCCATCGGCTTGGAGCTTTTGCCTGGCCAACATCACGATGCTGCGACCCTCGGGCGTTTCGTCGGCATGCGACGCTAACTGTGCTGCCTGCGCCAATTGCTGTTCGCTGAAATCCGGTGCTGGCACGAAGCTGGACGCTTGACGATTACCCAAAGTGATGGTGCCGGTCTTGTCGAGAAGCAGCACATCCACGTCGCCTGCGGCTTCTACCGCGCGGCCTGACGTGGCGATCACGTTGGCACCCAACATGCGGCTCATTCCGGCCACGCCGATGGCCGACAGCAAGCCGCCGATGGTGGTGGGAATCAGGCACACCAGCAGCGCCACGAGCACCGTGATCGTCACGGCAGAGCCCGTCTTGGCCATGCCGACCGCGAAGATGGAAAACGGAAGCAAGGTCACCGTGGCCATCAGGAACACCAAAGTCAACGCCACCAACAAAATCGTCAGCGCCACCTCATTCGGCGTCTTGCGGCGTTTGGCCCCTTCGACCATGAAGATCATGCGGTCGATGAAAGAGGCGCCAGGGTTCACGGTGCAGCGCACCACGATCCAGTCGGACAGAACGCGTGTGCCACCGGTGACGGATGAAAAGTCGCCGCCCGATTCGCGAATGACGGGCGCCGATTCACCGGTGATGGCGCTTTCGTCCACCGACGCCACACCTTCAATCACCTCGCCGTCGCAGGGCATCACGTCACCGGCTTCGACCAACAACACCGCGCCGATGCGCAGCTCGTCGGTTTCCACCGGCAACCATGACGAGCCGTAGTGCGGTTGTTGCAGCTTCTTGGCGATGCCGCTCTTTTTAAGGCCGCGCAAGCTGGCCGCTTGGGCCTTGCTTCGACCCTCTGCCAAGGCTTCGGCAAAGTTGGCGAACAGCAAGGTGAACCACAGCCACAGCGCATTCGCGCCGATGAACCAAGCCGGTGAGCTCGAGGCGGTAGAGGTTGCGGCGTTCGGCGAAGCCGAGAGCAGTGCTTGCAGCCACAAGCCGGTAATGAGAATGGCCCCGACATAAACGATGAACATCACCGGGTTGCGCCACTGCGAGGAGGGGCTGAGCTTGCCGAATGCGTCGCGCACAGCGGGCACCAGCATGGCTGAATCGAACAAGTCGGCAGACTTTGGTTTGACGGTAAGAGCGGGCATTGCCGAGATGTCAACTGATGGGTCAGCTTTTGGGACAGCGGTTGGGTGTGCCACGGTGCGATCCTTATTTGATGAGGTTGAGGTGTTCAACCACCGGCCCCAGCGCCAGCGCCGGAATGTAGGTCAACGCGCCCACCAGCATCACGGTGGCCACCAACAGCACGACGAACAGCAGGCCGTCTGTAGGTATGGCCGCAGAGTTGCCGTCCGCAGCCACGTCAGCCACGCGCTGCACGCGTTTTTTGGAAGCCAGCGCACCGGCCAGCGCCAGCACCGGAACGATCACGCCGAAGCGGCCAATCCACATCGCCACGCCGAGCATCGCGTTGTAGAACGGCGTGTTGGCGGACAAGCCCGCGAATGCGCTGCCGTTGTTGTTGGCCGCCGACGAGAACGCATACAAAATTTCTGAGAAACCTGCCGCACCGGGGTTTAGCAAGCCGGCCCTTCCGGCGTCGGTGCTGACCGCCACAGCGCTGCCCAACAGCACCAGCAGCGGCGTCATCAATATGGCGATAGACACCAGTTTGATTTCGGCAGGTTCTATTTTTTTGCCGAGGTACTCAGGTGTGCGGCCAATCATCAGGCCCGCCAAAAATACCGCCATCACCGCGAAGATGAGCATGCCGTACAGGCCCGAGCCCACGCCGCCGAAAACCACCTCGCCCAATTGCATAAGCAGCATCGTGACGCCGCCGCCCAAGGGGGTGAGCGAGGCGTGCATGCCGTTGACCGCGCCGCACGACGCTGCCGTGGTGATGGCCGCGAACAGCGCGGTGGCAGCAATGCCGAATCGCGATTCCTTGCCCTCCATGTTGCCGCCACTTTGCAGCGCGCTGGCCACTTGGTCTGCGCCCAGTGCGCTGAGCTTGGGGTTGCCCGACTGTTCGGCCCACATGATGGCGATGACCGCCACCACAAAGATCACCGTCATCGCTGACAGCAAAGCCCAGCCTTGTCGTTTGTCACCCACCACGTGGCCAAACGCCAAACACAGCCCCGCCGGAATCAAAAATATCGCCAGCATCTGCAGCAGGTTGGTCCAGGCTGTTGGGTTCTCAAACGGGTGAGCCGAGTTGGCGTTCAAAAAACCACCGCCGTTGGTGCCGATCATCTTGATGGCCTCTTGCGAAGCCATGGGGCCCATCGGCAGTGTTTGCGTGGTGGCGACGCTGGCAACTTCAGTGGGTTTGCCGTCGGCACCCACCGGGCCCGGCGCGGTGAATTGCACCGGTTGCGTCAAGGTGACCTGCGTATCGGCGTGCAAGTTTTGAATCACGCCTTGGCTCGACAACACCAAAGCAAACACCACGCTCAGCGGCAACAACACGTACAGGGTGATACGCGTCACATCGACCCAAAAGTTGCCGACCGCCTGCACGCCGTGGCGCGCAAAGCCGCGCATCAGTGCAAACGCCACCGCCATGCCAGTGGCCGCCGACAGGAAGTTCTGCACTGCCAGCGCCAGCATTTGGGTCAGGTGGCTCATGGTGGATTCGCCCGCATAGCCTTGCCAATCGGTGTTGGTGACAAAGCTGATGGCGGTGTTGAAGGCCGAGTCTGGTGACACACCAGCAAAGCCTTGCGGGTTCAGTGGCAGCACCCCTTGCAAGCGCTGTAGCGCGTACACCGCGACGACTCCGATGATGTTGAACACCAGCAGCGCCACGGTGTATTCACGCCAGCTTTGTTCGCGCTCGGGCTGCGCGCCACACGCATGCAGCACAGCGTTGGGGATGCGGCTCCATGCAGATTTGGAAGCGGCATCGCTGTGCACCAGTGCCGCAAGCCAACGGCCCATGGGCAGGGCCAGCAGCAGCACGCTCGCCATGAAGGCCGCGAGAAGCAGCATCATTTGCAGGGTGAGTGGCGAAGTCATCAAAACTCCTCCGCGCGCACCAGCGCAACCAGCAGATAAACGAAAAGTGCGGCTGTCACCAAACCGCCTAACCAGTACAAAGCGTCCATGGGGAGGCCCCGCTCATCGCACTGGTTTTGAACGCGGCGCGAGCCAGCGTTCACAAGCCATCATCAAGCCGCCGATGCTTGCGCACAGGGTGATAAATAAAGTTGTCCAGACCATGTCCATGAGCTGCTCCTTTGCAAAAAAGTCAGCTTAGGAGGGCGCGTGAAATGGCGTGCTAAAAAATCAACGCGGGCGCATAAACGCGGCGTAAATGCGGGGCCGCCGCCCCACTCGGCGAATGAATTTTGCTCATATTCACGGGCGTACAGACGTCATGAAATGGTCTGTTCTCAAGGGCTGAATGCGGCGCACCGTGTTTCCTGGGCCATCCACCATCCCAGCCTTCCCCTGACAGGGGGAGGAAGCGCAATTACGCGGCCGCGGTTTCTAGTTTGGCGTGACGTGTGTACAGAAAGTCGAGCACCTGTTTGCGGTGCTGCACATAGCGGGAGTCGTCGGCCAGCGCCACACGGTTTCGTGGACGCTCGAGCGTCACGGTCAAGATTTCTCCGATGGTGGCCGCTGGCCCATTGGTCATCATCACGATGCGGTCTGACAGCAGAACCGCTTCATCCACGTCGTGCGTCACCATCACCACCGTACTGTGGGTGCGCGCCACGATCTTCAGCAACTCGTCTTGCAAGTGTGCCCGCGTGAGGGCGTCGAGCGCACCAAAAGGCTCGTCGAGCAACAGCACTTTCGGCTCCATCGCCAACGCCCGTGCAATGCCCACGCGTTGCTTCATACCGCCCGATATTTCATGCGGTCGCTTGAGCAGCGCATGGCCCATGCCCACTAGCTCCAATGCCGATTCGGTGCGTGCTTTGAGTTGCGGCTTTGAATCCTTTTCGCCAAACACGCGCTCGACCGCCAAGTGCACGTTCTCAAAACAAGTGAGCCAAGGCAACAGCGAGTGGTTTTGAAACACCACCGCGCGTTCGGGGCCAGGTGCGGCGATCTCGCGGTTGTCGCACAGCAAGTTGCCGCTGGTGGGCAGGGTGAGCCCAGCGATCAAATTCAGCAGCGTTGATTTGCCGCAGCCCGAGTGACCGATCAAGGTGACGAACTCGCCTTTTTCGACGCAGAGGTTGATGTCGCGCAGTGCATGGAAGCGGCCTTTGCGAGTGGCGAAAACCATCTCGGCGTTTTCTACTTGGATGAAGCTGTTCATGGTCTGTTTTCCTTCTCAAAAGGCGGGTTCAAACTTCGTCCTCAAACCTCGTTCTTAAACCTCGTCCTTAAACCTCGTCATAGGTGAATCGCTTGGCAATGCTGATGAGCAGCCATTCCAGCAGCAAGCCCACCACGCCGATCACAAAAATGGCGATCAAGATGTGCTTGACGTTCAGGTTGTTCCACTCGTCCCACACCCAAAAGCCAATGCCAACGCCGCCGGTCAACATTTCAGCGGCCACGATGACAAGCCAGGCGGTGCCCACGCTCAAGCGCACGCCGGTCAGCATGTAAGGCAGCACGGCTGGAAAAAGGATGCGCGTCATCACCTTCCACTCGCTCAGGTTCAATACGCGAGCCACATTCAGATAGTCGGCCGGAACCCGCTGCACACCCACGGCGGTGTTGATGATCATGGGCCAGATCGAGCAGATGAAGATGGTCCAAATGGCTGCCGGATTGGCCGCTTTGAACACCAACAAGCCGATAGGCAACCAAGCCAACGGCGACACCGGCCGCAACAAACTGATGAGCGGCGACGCCATGCTGTTCAACACTTTGAACCGACCGATCATGAACCCCACCGGAATGCCCACCACTGCGGCCAAACCAAAGCCCACAGCCACGCGCTCCAGCGAAAACAAGATGTTCCAGCCGATGCCTTGGTCGTTCGGGCCCTTGATGTAGAACGGATCAGAAAAGACGATCACCGCTTCTTGAAACGTCGCCCACGGGGTTGGGAAGGTGTTGCTTTTCATCGTCAGTAGCGCCCAGATGCCCACCAAGATGGCAACGCCAAATAGCTGTGGCAACACTTTGAGCGCCAAGCCGTTCCAGTCGAATGGAATGCGTGCAGGTTTGGGCTTCAGGGCTGGCGCCGCGTTTGAAGCGGTCACCTCGGCCGATGCGGCCCGAGCCGCCGCACTGGCCTCAGAAGGTGAATGAAAAACAGCACTGACCATGTCGGTCTCCTTTGAATGAGCGCGAAGAAAGGATCAAGCTTTAACCGCAAAACCGTCAGCGTATTTTTTCGGGTCTTTGCCGTCCCACACCACGCCGTCAATCATTTTGCTGGTGCGCATCACGTCTTTGGGCACGCTGACTTTCAGTGCACTCGCCGCTTGCTTGTACAAATCAATTTGGTTGATCTGTTTGGCTACCGCCAAGTAGTCCGGGTGCTCTTTAATCAAGCCCCAGCGCTTGTGCTGCGTCAGGAACCACATGCCGTCAGACAGGTAAGGGAAGTTGACCGCGCCGTCGTTGAAAAACTTCATGTGATTGGGGTCGTCCCAGGTCTTGCCCATTCCGTTTTGGTAGCGGCCCAAGATGCGCTGATTGATCACGTCCACGCTGGTGTTGACGTAGCTCTTCTCGGCAATGGTTTCAGCCATTTTGTTTTTGTTGCCCAGGCTGGCGTCTATCCACTTGCTGGCTTCCAAAATGGCCATCATCACAGCACGTGCAGTGTTGGGGTACTGCTTGACAAAGTCGCTGGTGGTCCCTAACACCTTCTCAGGGTGATCCTTCCAAATGTCTTGCGTGGTCACCCCGGTGATGCCGATGCCGTCGGCAATTGCGCGGTGGTTCCAAGGCTCGCCTACGCAATAGCCGTCCATGTTGCCCACGCGCATGTTGGCCACCATTTGGGGCGGCGGCACGGTGATGACTTTCGCGTCTTTCAGCGGGTTGATGCCGTAGCTGGCCATCCAGTAGTACAGCCACATCGCGTGCGTGCCGGTGGGAAAGGTTTGCGCGAAGGTGTACTCGCGTTTTTCGCTGGCCATCAGCTTGGCCAAGCCGGGGCCGTCCACCGCGCCTTTGTCGGCGAGCTTTTTAGACAGCGTGATGGCTTGACCGTTGTTGTTCAAGGTCATCAAAACGGCCATGTCTTTTTTCGGGCCCGCGACGCCCAAATGCACGCCGTAAATGAGGCCGTACAAAACGTGCGCCATGTCGAGTTCGCCGTTGACCAGCTTGTCGCGCACACCGGCCCAAGAGGCTTCCTTGGTGGGGATGATTTTCACGCCGTACTTCTTGTCGAAGCCCAGCACCGAAGCCATCACCACCGAGGCGCAATCGGTCAGCGGAATGAAGCCGATGCGAACTTCTTCTTTCTCGGGTTTGTCTGAGCCCTGGGCATAAACGGCGCTCTGCAGCCCGGGAATCATCCCGGTCGTTGTGGCGGTGGTGGCGACTGCGGCAGCGGCTTTGATGAGGGTGCGACGGCTCATGTCGGGCTTTCCAAAGAGAGGGCTGTTCATGACAGTTTCAAGCTTTCAATAGTGCGAAAAAAAGGCGTGCGATGAAAAGGGCGCTGGAAAAACAAAACAGCGTCCTCACGCACCCAGGGGTTGTCTGAGCTGGTGGGGACGCCGTCGTCCTGTTGACTCACACAGTCTGTGGTGCGAGCCAAAGTTTTCAAGAGATCGCCGTTGACCTCTTGCTCTTCACCAGCAATGTGCGTGCCAATGCATTGGGGCCATTGCGCACAAGTTTTGTGCGCGGCTTGCCGCCAAACGGTTTACCCAGCGCAGAACACAAATACAAACCCGTTTGGGCTGGGTTTATCTCCCCACAGCACCGAGGAATCGGAGCGAGCCGTGCGCGAACCCTTCGATACCTCAAGGCGAACGGGTCAGTTTTCTTTGCCCACACTCTGCTCGAGTGCGGTCCGCGCTTAAATCGCTCTGAGGCGTCAGGCCAACAAATCGGCCACGTCCAAAATGCGCTGCGCCACGTCGGCCAACTTCAGGCCCTTGTCCATCGCGGTTTTGCGAAGGCGCGCGTAGGCCTGCTCTTCGCTCAGCGATTGGCGGCTCATCAAAATGCCTTTGGCACGGTCGATGGTTTTGCGGTCAGACAACTGGCTGCGCGCATCGGTCAGTTCGCGGCGCAAAGCCTCTTCGTGTTGAAAGCGCGCCAGTGCCACCTCGAGCACCGGCTTGACTCGCTCGGCCGCCAAGCCTGCCACCACATAGGCGGTCACGCCGGCCGCAATCGCGTCGCGCACATGGGTGGTGTCGTCATCATTGGTGAACAGCACGATGGGGCGGCGCGCATCTCGGGTGGCCATCACCACGTGTTCCAGCGTGTCGCGCGCTTCGCTTTCAGCGTCTACGATGATCATGTCGGGGCTGATTTGCGCCAACCGGTCAGGCAAAAACACATCGGCCGGTAGCACGGCCACGATGTTGTAACCGTTTTGCAGCAAGCCAATGCGCAGGCTGCGCGACCTTTCGGCTTCGCGTTCGGCGTCAGCATCAGACTGCGCGTCGCCCAATTCGGGTGCGACGATGACGATGCGGAGGACTGCGTTGGGGCTCATGCGTCAAAGCGACGCAAAATTCGCGCCATCGGCAACACTTCGGTTCTCCGTCGCCACGCTCGTGTTTGCGCCGCAAGAACTCGACCGCACCGCACTACAAGAGGATCGAGGCCAGCGGGTCGCCAACTCGAAGCTGCGGTTTGCGACCTCAAGTTGGCGAATCCCTCAGGCGGCAGCCGCTGCGCCAGCACCCATACACTTTGTCAATGTTCATCCTCGGTATCGAATCTTCATGCGATGAAACCGGCGTCGCGTTGGTGCGCTGCAAGACCGCAAGCGCTGAAACACCGGCGCTCTTGGCGCACGCACTGCACAGTCAAGTTGCGATGCACGAGGCCTACGGTGGTGTGGTGCCGGAGCTGGCTTCGCGCGATCACATACGCCGCGTGCTACACCTCACCACGCAAGTGTTGACTGAAGCCAAGCTCGCGCTCGCAGACATCGACATGGTCGCCTTCACCCAAGGCCCCGGCTTGGCGGGTGCGCTGCTGGTGGGTGCAGGCGTGGCGTGCAGCTTGGCGGCGGCTTTGAACAAGCCGGTGCTCGGCATTCACCACTTGGAAGGTCATTTGCTGTCACCGTTTTTGAGCGCTGATCCGCCTGAATTTCCTTTCCTCGCTTTGTTGGTGTCAGGCGGTCACACGCAGTTGATGCGCGTGGACGATGTGGGTGCCTACGAGCTGCTGGGTGAAACCATTGACGACGCGGCCGGTGAGGCT
>Ga0123336_10002517_pt1 | contig 15900 bp, 11 predicted proteins | sample SSSSmetaG_FD_96466 | JGI IMG/M metagenome (GOLD analysis project Ga0123336, IMG submission 96466) | Glacier valley bacterial and archeal communities from Borup Fiord, Nunavut, Canada, to study Microbial Dark Matter (Phase II) - ​SSSS metaG | ecosystem: Environmental > Aquatic > Freshwater > Ice... | reverse complement strand
TGCCGCACCCCGATCTACCCGCCCGCCACCCCGCCGTGCGCGGTAAGGGTAGCCTATCGCGGCCAGGAGGCCGCTCCCACCGTCCGGTAACTCCTTAATCCAATCCATCAATGCGAGAACGCATAAGCCCTGCCGTTATCGGCGCATCGGCGGCGGCTTTGCCCCCGATGGTGTATAATAGCGATTATGCACATCCGTCGGATCGTACATATCGGTCTGCTTGGGCCGCTATTCGTCCTGTCTATCGCCTGCCTGTGCCAATTGGTACCGGGCCAAGCGGTGCCGGTCGGGCCGCAACTGCTGCTATTCAGCGGCGCGCATCATCCGGTAGATGCGGGTATGAGCGACGATGCGTTAATGGCGCTGGCCGCCGCCACCGGCCAAGCGGTCAGCGTGACCGATGAAGGCGACGTGACTATCGGCTATGATGCACCGCCCGCACTCGACACCACACTCTGTAGCCTGCGCCGCCACGCTGCCGACGAAGTCGCACAAAACCCCGTCTTGAATGCGCTCCTACCGGATGCCGGCACAGCCTTGCTGCCGGATGACAGCCAACCAGTCCAGCCCCAACACCCGGCTGATTATCGGTCCCCGGCCCTACTACCCCCCACCCGCCCACCGAAAGTTGCTACGCATCGCGCCTAACACACCCTACGTTTACCCTATGAATCTTATAGTGATCAAAGGAGACTGATCTCATGCAGCGCATGAATCAATGGTTGGTGCGCGTCCTGGTGGGCACTTGTGTAGCCCTGGCCCTCAGCTTCGTGGCCGGCGGCACCGTCAGCGCACACTCACGGCTCAAAAGCTCTTCCCCGGCGGATGGATCCCACCTGACCAGCGCGCCGACCACCGTCAGTGCGGTCTACGGGGAAGACACGTCGCTCACCGGCAGCAAATTCGACCTGTACTACGCTAAGACCAGCGGCGACGCACCAACCTTGGTCGCCGGTGGCAAAGTGGCTGTCAACGACCGCACCCAGATGCGCGTGGACCTGCCGGCAGGCAGCGGCGACGGTATCTACACCGTCAAATGGCACACCCTGACCGAAGACGACAACGGTCAGGCTGACGGCAGCTTCAGTTTCACTGTCGGCGCGCCACCGGCGGGCAGCACGGGCAACAATAGCGGCACCAGCGCGATGAGTAAGGGCGACTCCACAAGCAACAGCGGCTCCATGAGCAACAGCGGCAGCGCCCTGCCCCAGACCGGCAATCCCGCAACGGGCCTGCTGTGGCTGGCTTGGGCGGGCTTACTCGTGCTGGGCAGTGGCCTAGCCGTGCGCCGGCGCAGCGCATAAGCCGGTCACGCGACAATTCCGCCGGCCCAGCGCAGCTCTCCTGAGCGGTGGGCTGAGCCGGCTTGCCGACGGATCGCTCGGCGTGGGTAATACAGCGTGCCTCCCTGCGATCCGCCGGTGCCGCCTAGAAAGCTAATCCTATGATCCTACGCATCTTGCGACGGGCGAGCCTACTTAGTCTGGTCCTGGCCTTTTTGCTGCCCCAGGCGGCGCTGGCCCATTCGCGGCTGACCCGCTCAACCCCCACAGCGGGCGCACAGCTAGGGGCCTCCCCGCCGGCGCTGGTGTTGGTCTTCAGCGAAGGCGCGCAACTGCAATTCAGCAGCTTTGTCGTGCTGGACCGCGCCCGCAAGCATTATGAGACCGCCCAAGCGCCGATCCTCGAGGCAGCGCAAGGTCAGGTGACGGTGCCGTTGCAGCCCAACCTGCCGGCGGGTGCCTATACGGTGCAATGGAAAGTGGTATCCGCCGTGGATGGGCACCTCACGCGCGGCAGCTTTATCTTCACCATGCTGGGGCCGACGGTCACGCCGCCCGTGGGAGCTGGGGCGACCGCGCCGCCGTCGGCGCTGGGCAGCCCGGTGCCGGCCCCAGCCACCCCGACCGCCGCCGCGCTACCTCCGGTTACAGGGGATCCGCCGCCGCCGGAGACCACCGCCCCTGGCCTGTTGGACATCGTGGTGCGCGGGTTGGGCTTTGCGCTGGCGGCCGTGCCCATTGGCGGCAGCGTGTTCAGCCTATGGGTTGTGCCACGGGGGCTGGCAAGCCTGAGCGGGCTAGGGGCGGATAGGGAGCGCTTTGCCCGCCGCTTTGCGCGGGGCGCGCTGATCAGCAGTGGTGTGCTGCTGCTAACATTGGGCCTGGAAGTGCTGCTGGAAGGCGCGCGCGTGACCGACAGCACCCCGTTGGCGGTCTTGGGCCAGCCGACGGTGCTGGGCGGCGTGTTGGCCGGCAACCTGGGCTTCTATCTGCTGGTGCGGCTCGCGCTCACCGCCGGCGGCGCGGCTTTGCTGTTGGCCGCGCTGCGGACTAGGCGGCTGGGGCGGCCCCTCTGGCTGGCGCTGGCCGGGCTGGGCCTGGCCTATTTCGGGGCGGAGACCGCCAGCGGGCACGCCGCCGCCCTCAGCCAAAACGCCGGCGGCGGGCTGTTGCAAGCCATCGTGCCCTATGTGAACGTGGTCCATCTGCTGGCAACCGCCGTGTGGATCGGCGGCATTTTCTATTTCGTCGGCGTGCTGTTGCCCCTGGCGAACGGCGGAGCCCTCGACAGTCGGCGCACGGTCTTGCGCGATACCATTGCCCGCTTCAGTCCGCTGGCGCTGGGCTGCGTGATCGTGCTGGTGATCAGCGGCAGCCTCAACTATCTGGCCGAGCAGCCCAGCGTGGCGAGTACCCTGGCTACGGAGTATGGACGGGCCGTGATCGCGAAAGTGGTGTTGCTGGCCGTGCTGGCGATCCCCGCCGCCTATAATTTGCGCCGGGTGGGGCCGGGTCTGGGGCCGGGACGCGGCGCGAAAGCGGTGGCTGCCACACCGCTAATCCGGCGGTTTGGTCGCGCGGTGCGCCTCGAAGCGGCGCTGCTGGGCGCGGTGCTGATCGCGGCGGCGGTGCTGACCCTGAGCGCGCCGGCCACCGACCCGGCCAATGTGGCTGCCGATGCCGGAGCCACCCCACTGCCGGCGACTTCGCCCACGCTGACCGCCGCGCTCTCGCCCACCACGAGTATGCGCGCGCCCACGGCCGTCGCTGTGCAGCCGACCCTACCGACCCCATCGCTAAGTACCACGCTCACCTTGAGCCAAACCGTGCAGGGGGTAGACGTGGCGCTGACGACCATCCATGCCGCCACTGACGATCTGATCGTGGGGCTGCGCGCAGCGAGTGGCCCCATCCCTGCCTGCGCCGCTACGCCCAGCGCAGGAGCGGATTGCACCCTGAGCGTCAAGGTCACAATCACCGAGATTGACGATAACACCAGCGATACCGAGGTCGCGGCACCGCTGCCGGGCGGCGGCTACGCCGTGCCCACAGGCCCCTATCTGGCGCTCGACGGCAACTGGCAGATCGTGGTCGCCGTGCGGCGCTATAATCAGCCGGAGGATGTGGAGGTCGCGTTCCGTTATGTGGTGAATGGCCCAGCGATGGCCGGCAAAATCGGTGATTATGTCCATGTGCGGGTACAAACCGATCCCTCGCCGCCACGGTCGGGGCCGGTCCAGTTGCGCTTCCACTTGACCGATGAGCAGGGCCGCCCCGTCAACGATGCCACCGTGCAGATGCAAGGCATCATGGCCGCACATGGGCACGTCAGCGAGTTGGTGCCCTTGCATTCGGTGGGCGGCGGCGACTACACCGGCGCGCTGTTGCTGCAAATGTCGGGCGGCTGGGGGCTGGATCTGACCATTCAGCGAGCGGGCCGTGATCCCACCGTGGCCGAAGTGGGCTTGGATGTAGACAAATCAGACTACGATCTCACGCCCTATCCCAGCCCCAATATCACTCCGGCGGGGCGTTAAAGGGATCAGCGGCGCGCCCCTGACCCATCAGCGGGTGCGTCCAATCCAACGCTTCACCTGGGCCGCCAACCGGCTCACGCGCACCTGCACGGCCAGCGCCTGCTTGACTTCCGCCGGCAAATGGTCAGCCCAATAGTGCGTGGTCTTGGCGACCACAGTGATCACATTTTTGATTTCGCCTGGGGTGGTGAAATAGGCAGCCAGCGGCAGCAGCAGGGTGCTTTCTACCGCCTGCGCTGCTACATTTTCTTCGAGAATCGAATCGGCCAGCCAACGCGCCTGGGCTGCCGAGCGGCATTGCACCGCGATCCAGCCCGGCTGGGCTGGGGCTGCCGGCAGGCCGCTCACCGCCAGGATGCCCCGGCTGATTTCCGCCGCCACGCTTTGATAGGCCGGGTCGGCGGTGTCCACCGTTGCGGGGTCGGGCGCCCGCAAGACTGTGGCGCGATGCGGTGGGCCGCCGGTCTGGGCCAACTCACAAAAGGTGTCCCACATATTGCCCCAATCCACCGCGCCATCTGCCGCATATTTCATGGGGGCGGCCGCCATCGGCGCACGGCGGGCGGGTGGCGCGGCGCTGGTGTTGTCGTCTTGGGGTGCGGCAGCGAGAGGGTCCATGCGTCGGTTTCCTGCGCCTAGTAAGAGGCCAAGCTGGGCATATAGCGCACCTCATTCGGCGGACGGCATAGCGGCGGGGTCGCCGCTTGGTAATAGTGGGTGGCTGCGGCGTGCGCGCCGTAGGTCGTCAGCAGTTCGGCATACTGCACCTGGATCTCATGCCGTAGTTCGCCCAGATCGGTTTCCTTAGCAAGCGCCAAAGCGGCGGCGAAGCAGGCGCGGGTCTGAGCGAACTGCCCCTGCCGACCGGCCACGCGCCCCGCGATGCACAGCGCCCGCGCATATGTGCGACCGGTATGCGCCGCGCCCGCCTCGTCGGCGGCCCAGGCAGCGGCGCTCAGGTACACGCTCTGCTCGGCCTGAGCAGCCGCCAGAGCCAGGTCGCCCCGCCCCAAGGCCAGCGCCGCGAGATGCTCATAGGCGCGGCTCAGGTGGACGGGGTTGCCCGCCGCGCCGCTGAAAAACCGCTGGGCCGCCGCCAACAATTCTTCGGCAGCCGCATACTCGCGGCGTTGCAGGTGCAACTCGGCGAGGTTGATCTGCATCAGCGCATGGTCCACGCAGTTCCCGGCAGCGGCGTAGAGGTTCAACGCCTGCGCCGCATAGACGCGCGCCCAACGCCAATCGTTCTGCGCTTTGTAGGCCAAGCTCAAGCCCCAGCAAACCGCCGCCCGCCGCTCGCGGTTGCTCACATCCTCCAACAGTTGCAACGAGGCTTTATACATCAGGATGGCCGCCGCCGTGTCATATAGCGCCAAGTGGTCGTTCGCTAGGTTGGTATAGATGAGTAGTTTCAGGTTCACGTCTTGGACAACGCCGCTGTGGATCGCGTGCAGACACTCGCTGTGCAGCGCCAGCGCCCGTCCAATCTGCTCCTGCTGATAGAACGTCGCCCCCAGCGCATTGCGAACGCGCTCGGCAGCTTCGGCGCCCTGCGCCATGAACACGGTCAGCGGCAGGGCGCACGCCAATGCAGCGCGGGCCGGCTCCGGCAACGCCAGACGGATATAGCCGGCGGCGCGCGCATAGTGGAGCCGATAGCGGATGGCCGGGCTGATGTCTTGCCAGCAAAACGCATATTCCTGCTCGGCGGCAGCCAGCAACGGCAGTGCGGCAGCAGCGCGGCTCCCATCGATCTCCCAGCGGGCGCGGTCGATCTGATAGGCCAAGTCTTCTTCCAGCGCCGGCAAATCGGGCAGCAAGATCGCCGGCACGGCCCCCTCACACAAGTACGCCAGGGGAACGGCCAAGCGCTGGGCCAAAAACTCCAGGGCAGGGCGCGACGGCAGCAGCCTGCCATGCTCCAGCGCCCGCACATAGCGTTTGCTGAACTGCGGGGCAGCCAGGGCTTCCTGGGTCATGTGGCGGGCGCGCCGGGCGTGGCGCAGGCGGGCACTGAGGCTCTTCAGCGGGGGGAGGGACACGGCAGACTCCATTCGACTCCAGTCCATGATGGGTGGGGCGGCACTTGCGTTTGGATATAGGATAGCGTAGCATAATTTCAGGATTATGGCAAGGGGTGCGCGCAGTCGGGGCCGGGCGGCAGGAGCCGCGTCTACTGCTCTGCCGCCGGCCTGCACAGGCTCACGGGGGCCGGACGGCACACGTACCGCGCATCGCAGCTGGGCTTATGCGTTCTCTCGGTAAACTCCCCTTCCGACAGAGGGAAGGGGGTTGGGGGGTTAGGTCCGCCGGGCGGCGCACCCCGCAAAATTATGACGCACCCCCCGGCATCGCATCTGGGCGCATTATTCGTTTTATGCGCTGGACTCGTACTACACAGCCCGTACCCATCGCATGGAGCCACACCCGATGCTTGCGCCCTGGATTCCCTACACCGCCGCCCAAATGCCGGCCTTGATCGCCATCTGGAATGCGGCGCTGGCCGGAGCGATTCCGCTCGGCGCGGCCCTCTGGCGGCAAAACATAGACGGCGACCCGCTGTTCACCCCCAGCGACTGCCTGATCGCGGCGGGGCCGGCTGGGCAGCCCGCCGGCTTCGCCCTCACCCGACGTGTGGCGGCAGCGGATCTGCGCGCCTACCCCGCCCTGACCGCCGCCCAGGAGCAGGGCTACCTCCTGGCGTTGGCAGTCGATCCGCGCTACGCCCGGCAGGGCATCGGCACGCGGCTCCTGCACGCCGCCGCCGCGCAACTGCGGGCCCAGGGAGCCACGCGCATCGTGCTGGGTGGCGGGCCCGGCCATCTCGTGCCCGGTGTGCCGCACGCCGGCGCGAGTGGCGGCTTTTGGGCGCGCCACGACTACCGCGATCCGCAGGTGGTCGCGGATGTGCGCGGCGATCTGCGGGGCTGGGTTGCGCCGCCCCGCCCGCCCGGCCTGACCGGCGGCCTGTTCGCCATGCGTCAGGGACGCACAGGCGAGGAGGCCGCGATCCTCACGTGGCTGGATGGGGCGTTCCCTGGTGACTGGCCCTACGGCCTGCGCCGCAGTTTCGCCGGCGGCTATCGCCCCAGCGACGTGACCTTGCTGGTGGACGCGCAAGCGGCTATTCAGGGCTTTTGCTGCACTTTCCACCCGACGAGTGGGTGGTTGGGCGGCGGCAGCCTCTATTTCCCACCGGGCGGCGGCGCGGACTGGGGCGGTCTGGGGCCGTTGGGCATTGCCGCCGGGGTACGCGGCCAGGGGCTGGGGCAGGCCATTGTCGCCGTCGGCTTGGCCTATCTGCAAAGCCGGGGCGTGCGGCGCTGTGGCATTGATTGGATCGTGCTACGGGAGTTCTACGGGCAACTCGGTTTTCAGGTCTGGCAGGAATACGACCGCTACGAAAAGCCACTCGACCCATAAACCGCAGACGGCGCGTTACCGCATCGGCGGAACGGCCCGGCTGTTGATAGCTAGGGAGCCGACATGACCTATATCCTGCTGCTGCGGCACGGGCAAAACGATCTCGTGGAAAAGCACCAACTGGCGGGTTGGCTGCCCGATGTCCACCTCAACGCCGGCGGCCAGGAACAGGCCGGTGCGCTGGCGGCCCGGCTCGCGCACCTAGCCCTCAGCGCCCTCTACAGCAGCCCCCTGCCGCGCTGCATGGAGACAGCCGGCCCCATCGCGCAAGGGCACAACTTGGCGATCCAAGCGGTGCCGGAGCTAGGCGAAGTCCGCTACGGCGCATGGGAAGGGCAGAAGACCGACGAATTGGCGAAACTGCCCGCCTGGCAGCAGGTGCAGCACTTTCCCAGCCGGCTGCGCTTTCCCGCCGGCGAGGCGTTGCGCGAGGTGCAATTCCGGGCCGTACAGGCGCTGGAGGGGTTAGCCGAGCGCCATCAGCAGGCGATCATCGCCGTCGTCTCACACGCCGATCTGATCAAACTGCTGCTGGCCCATTACTTGGGCGTGCATATTGACCTGTTCCAACGCATCGTGATCGCCCCCGCCTCGGCCAGCGTGCTGGACCTGACCGCTAGCGGCACCGTCCGCATCTTGCGGATCAATGACGATGGCCCGCTGGCGCTGACCTTCCCAGCGGAAGAGGCCACCCCCCCCGCAGTGGAACCGCCCGCCGCTACCGACGCAGGGATCGCAGAGACATAGGCATGAGAGTTACGCCGGGTGCTGCCTTAAGGGTTTGTAAAAGAATAACCCAGCACTTGTCGCAGGCAGGCAGCGCGGTGATCCAGGGGTCGGGACACGGAGCCCCGTGTTGGAGCGGGCAGGCGGATGCACCTCACCCGACATGGGGCTCCGTGTCCCTCCCCTAATCGCGGCTGTCACCCACTTCGTAAGCGGAAATAGCCAAATGACGAGAGACTACCGATCCAAGCCCCGCTCACTTGAACCTAATGCCGCTACGGTCTACTTACGCCAGTTGAATTGTAGGAGGGTGGCTCCGCCCCGCGACCGTGGCCGGCGCTGCGGCTCACCGGGTACACAGCACTGTGCCGGGACGGGTCGCGACCCGGCCACGGTCGCGGGGCGGAGCCACCCTCCTACAATCCGTTGCGGATGCCCGGCCCAGCCGGTCAGACGAACTACTAGACATGATCGGAAATAGCCAAATGACGAGAGACTACCGATCCAAGCCACTCTCACGTTGGCCTAATGCCGATAAGGTCTATTGTAGCGATTCAGGCTGCGCTAAAAACAGAGGGATCGGGCCTCGTGCGCGCCGCGCAGAATCCGTTAGGGGTATAGACAGGCATCCGCCGGCGTACTCAGGGCAGCGTGCGGCGCTATGAGCGGACCGATCCGCAGGGCGGTTGCTTCTGGCTACGCTCAATGGGCCAGTGTTCTCGCTACACCGGCGGCTGAACCGTTACCAACCAACCACAAATCTCCATGTCTCCGTGTCTCCGTGTTGACGTTCGCATCGCTACCTTACAGGCTGACGAGTTACGCTGCTTTTACAACCCCTGAGCGCGCCGCCCCGCAAAATCCGCCTTTTGGCCGAGCCGATCCCCATCGCAAGGCGGTGGCACCGGCCGCCGATTTGCGCGATAATAGGGGCAGAGAGCGCTTTGGTGCCCTTAACTATGTCCTACCGAAACAATGCCGCGCCCGGCCCAGAGGATTTGATCATGGTCTGTCCATTCGCCTGCAATATAAATTATGCCCTGCCGCGCCATACGCGCCGATCCCATCGCACCCGGTCGGCGTGGTGTGATGCTGTGCAGGATACAGGGAGACGCGGCTTGTAAGGTCCGCGTCTGTTGCCGCCGAGGCCGCTTGCTCCCTGTATCCCGCCGAGTGTCCCTCGGCGGTTTGCTTTAGGGGGCGGCGGCCGCGCCTGTTTGTTCTTGTCAATGGTGGCTCTAGCTCAATGGCAGAGCGCCCGCCTGTGGAGCGGGAGGTTAGCAGTTCGAGCCTGCTGAGTCACCCCACCCGGTTGGGGGGTTAGCAAAGGGGATCCCCGCAGATCCCCTTGCATCTGTAGCTCAATTGGATGAGCGCCACGCTTCGGACGTGGTGGTTAGGGGTTCGAGTCCCTTCAGATGCACCGGGCGCGCACGGATTCACGCCCCGCCCGCCCCGATCCGACAGCAGCGGAAATCCGTATTCTTGCCAGAAGGAGGGAGCGAGTATGTCAACCGCGTGGGAGCCGTCATCTGCGTCCGCAGCGCTGTTGGATCAGCCGGTGCTGGTGCTGAACCGCCACTACATGGCGCTCACGGTCTGTCGGGTGCGGCGGGCGGTCAGCCTAGTGCTGACCGGCAAGGCCGAACTGCTGGTGCCGGCTCCGACCTCTATCGCCACGTCTGGGCGGGCCATCCCCACGCCGGCGGTGATCCGGGTGGACACGCCGGCGGTGCGCCTAGAACGCAGTGCGCCGCTGTCGGGCCGCGCCGTGTTCGCGCGCGACGGCTATGTGTGCCAGTATTGCCACCGCCCGTTCGCCGCCGCCGAGTTGACGCTCGATCATGTGATCCCCCGCCACCAGGGTGGGGCGCGTAGTTGGGAGAACTTGGTGACGGCCTGCCGCGCCTGCAATCATCGCAAGGCGGGCCTGAGCCTGGTTGAAGCGCGCATGAAGACGGCCCGCGCCCACTACGGCGCGCCGCGCGTGACCGTCTACAGCTTTATTGCCCGCACGATGCCCGAAACATCACGGGCGCTGTGGCAAGACTTTCTGCCTACCGACAAGCACGCCTAAGCAGCAAGAGCGACACCACGGAGCCCCGCAGCCACGGAGCCACGGAGAATGCTATAGGGGGGTTCGTCAAGTTTTTGCGGACCCCGCAACGATAGCATCGCCGTGGCACTGTGGCGCAAAAACGCCACGGTCACCCCGCCAGTGCGGCCAGTTGCGCCGCCACTGCGCGCAGGTCGGTCAGCACTTCCCCGCGGATGCGCTCTAGGTCAGCCCCCACCTGGCGCATGACATAGGAGGGGTGATAGCTGATTAGCACGCGGCTGTCCGCCGGCCCCGCCAGCCACTGGCCGCGCTCCTGCGTCATCTTCACCGCCCGGCCCAAGAGCGCGGCGGCAGCGGTCGCGCCCAGGCAACAGATCAGCGGCGCACGCAACAGATCGATCTCGCCACTGCGCCAAATCGCGCACGCGCGCACCTCGCCCACGCGCGGCGGACGATTGGACACGCGCCGCCCCTCCGCCTTGATCGGGCGGCATTTCACCGTATTACTCACCCAGATGTCCTCGCGCCGGATGCCCGCCTCGGCCAACAGGCTGTTCAGCATTTGCCCGGCCCGCCCCTGGAACGGCAGCCCACTGGCATCTTCGTCGGCCCCCGGCGCTTCGCCGAACAGGATGAGCCGGGCCTGTGGATTGCCCGCGCCAAAGACGACATGGGTGCGCGTCAGGCGCAAGTCGCAGCGAATACAGGTCAGCGCCGGTTCACGCAACGCCGCCAACGCCACTGCGGGATCGTCGGACCCGTAGGCCGGGCCCGCCGCATCCGCCGGAGTGACAGCGCGCAACGAGATTTCGGGATCAGCCGCCATGAGGGATGCCTCCTATCGAATAGAGTTGGCAACCGGCAAGCAAGAAAGGTGCCTTGTGCCGCCCGGCGACCTAACCCCCCCAACCCCCTTCCCTACGAAGGAAGGGGGAGTTTACCCATCTGGGGCTTATTCTCTCCTCCTAGTTAGCGACGCACGTCGTCTTGCTCCCCCTTCCTTCGGAGGGAAGGGGGTTGGGGGGGTTAGGTCGCCGAGCCGCCTACATCTTTCGACGGATCTTGCCGCCGCCGCCGGCGCGGCTATTGACAAAGATCGTTGTCTATGCTATTATTTAGCAGAGCTAATAAATGATGGAGCTAATCAATGCTCACACTAACAGATAGCTCGGCTAAACATTGCCGATTAGCCTAGCGAGAGAGATGAAGAGCCATGGTAATAACCCTGAGCGATAGTTACACGCTGGACAGTGGGGTCAGTCCAGAGGTAGAGCAGACAGCGCAACGTCTGATTGATGTGATTCCGGCGATGTTTCGCCAAATGAAAAACGATGCCCACGACGATTTGCCGCCCGCATTTTGTGACATGGGCGAAGGCCAAGTGCGGATCTTGCATATGCTCAATCACCAAGCGTTCACCATGGGCGACTTAGCCGAGCGAATGCACGTCACCGCCCCCACCGTTTCACGCACGGTAGACAATTTAGTGGCCCGTGGCTTGGTAGACCGCCACCCCGATGCGAACGACCGCCGCAGGATCTGGCTTCGCCTCACCGGCGAAGGCGCCAGCTTGGCGGGGCAAATAGAACTCCGTTTCCGCAGCGCAATGGCGCGTTTTCTACAACCTCTGACCCCCGACCAATTGGCGCTGGTGATTGCGGCCTGTGATACCCTTGAAGGGTTACTCACCGCCGACCGGATCACCGCTGCTAAACCTATCGTATCCTCCACAAACGTGCGAGGAGAGGAGTCTCACAATGGCAACTAGCACCACGACACGACCGCCGGCGGTAAGCAACGAAATCGAAAGCAGCGCGGCCCCTACCAAAAATCTGCTCGTCGTCATGAGCGGCGTACTGCTCGGCATCCTGTTGGCCGCGCTGGACCAGACGATTGTCGGCCCGGCCATGCCCAAGATCATCGGCGACCTGAACGGCTTTGAGCATTATGCCTGGGTCTTCACCGCCTATATGCTCACCTCGACCATCTCGGTGCCCATCTTCGGCAAACTGGGTGATATGTACGGCCGCAAGTGGTTTTTCATCGGCGGCATCATCGTCTTCCTGATCGGCTCGATGCTCTGCGGGCAGGCGAACGACATCTGGCAACTGATTGGCTTCCGCGCCCTGCAAGGCTTGGGCGGCGGCATTATGTTCGCGAACGCCTTCACCATCATCGGCGACCTCGTGCCGCCGGCGGATCGCGGGCGCTGGCAGGGGATGTTCGGCGCGGTGTGGGGACTGGCAAGCGTCCTCGGCCCCACGGTCGGCGGCCAGATCACCGATAACTTGAATTGGCGCTGGGTGTTTTATGTCAACGTGCCGGTGGGCCTGATCGCCCTAGCCGTGCTACTGACTACCTTCCCCAACATGAAACCCGCCGGCATCCGCAAAGCCATTGACTGGGCGGGCGCAGGCACACTGATTGCCGGCCTCACGCCGCTGCTCATTGGCCTGTCGCTGGGCGGCAGCAAAGACTGGGCCTGGGGATCGATCAACACGCTGGGGTTGTTTGGCGTGGGCGTAGCCTTCCTGCTGGCCTTCCTGTTTATCGAGTCGCGGGCCAAAGAGCCGATTATCCCGCTCGATCTGTTCAAGAACCGCACTTTCACCCTGTCGGTGATCACCGTTTTCCTGACCGGCATGGGGATGTTCGGTGCGATCAGCTATATCCCGCTCTTTATCCAGGGCGTGCAGGGTGATAGCGCCACCAGTAGCGGCAATGCCATCACGCCAATGATGCTGTCACTAGTGGCGGCCAGCGTCATCTCCGGCCAGCTCTTGAGCCGCACCGGCAAGTACCGCATCTTAGGCATCGTCGGCATGAGCCTGCTGACCGTGGGGCTGCTCCTGCTCTCGACCATGAGCCTAAGCACAGCACGCTGGCAAACGATTATCTTCATGATCATTATGGGCTTTGGTCTGGGCATCGCCATGCCGCTCTACACGTTGGTGGTGCAAAATGCCTTCCCGGCCAACCGCCTGGGCGTGGTGACCTCGGCGACCACCTTTTTCCGCTCTATTGGCGGCACGGTCGGTATCGCGATCCTCGGCTCGGTGGTCAACAACCGCTTCCAAGGCGAAACAGTGGCCCAGTTAGCCAAGCTGAACCCACAACTCGCTGCCCGCATCCCCGCCGCTATGCTGAGTAACCTGAACCCGCAGGCGCTGGTTAATACACAGGCGCAGGCGGCAATCAAAGCCACCATCCAGGCGCAGGGCGCACCGGCGGCGGTGGCCCAAACCGTCCTCAACACGCTGTTGGACGCGATGCGCCCGGCCCTAGCGGTGGCAACCACCGAGGCGTTCTTGATTGGCGGTAGCGTGCTGGTTGTTGCTATCGTGGCGACCGCCTTCCTACGCGAAATCCCGCTCCGCAAGAGCAATGCTGGTCCTACTATGGAGTAGCAACTCACCAGGGGCGGGTCAGCGACCCGCCCCGCTCTGCGGTTCGCATTTCCTCAACATGCAATCCAACCGAGATGCTGTGCCCGTAACCTTTGTGATATTTTGTACATAGTAAATCTGTGACCTAAAGCAGTCGTTTGACGTATTAGATGATGCAACTATTCAGCCTAACGCTAGGTTAGCGGAAAAAGAGAGGGATCTGTCATTCTGAACGCAGTGAAGAATCGGTTGGAGTGGGTAGGCGGCTGGCGGGCAAGCACACTCTGGGCAGAGCGGGATGCCTTTATGCGACGGATCACCCCGCCGGCCGATTCTTCACTGCGTTCAGAATGACAGCTACCCCTCTTGGGGAGGCTGAATTGTTACTTGATGCTAACGATGGGCTAAGAGCCGGGCTGAAAAGTAGTAAAAGTAAAAGTTGTTGAGAGGAAAGTACCATGCACTTTATCACCAAAGGGGCGTTGAACCGCATTGCCGTTGTGTTGTTGTTGGCGGTGTTTGTCATCGTCGGTGGCATCGTCGCAGCTACGGGGCTGAAAAGCGAGTTGCTGCCGAATATTGATATTCCCAGCATCACGGTGTTCACCGTCTATCCCGGCGCATCACCCGACGATGTGCTGCGTGATGTGACCACGCCGATTGAGCGGGCCGTGGCGGGCACCGAGAACCTCAAAAGCACCAACTCCACCTCCAACGATAGCGTGTCGTTCGTGACGCTCTCCTACCAGTACGGCACAAACATGGAGAAGGCGCAGCAAAAGGTGCAGGAGATTGTCAACCGCCTGACGCTGCCGAGCCAGTTGCCGCAAAAGCCGACCGTGGGCCGCTTCAATTTCAGCGACATCCCCCTAGTCGCCTACACCATCAACACCACCGACACCGGCCCCGATGCCCTCAGCACCCTGCGCCGCCAAGTGAGCGAGGGGGTGCTACCTGAACTCCAAGGCGTGGCCGGCGTGAACTCGGCCTCGATCAGTGGTGGGGCCGACAAGCGCATCCTGATCACCCTGGATGAAAAGAAACTGGCCGAAAAGGGGCTGACCGCCGCGCAGGTGCAAGGTGTGTTGCAGGCCAACAACGTCAACTTCCCGGTCGGCACCATTGTCAACGCCGGGCAGAGCGTGCCGGTGGTGGTGAACCACGAGTTCACCTCGGTGGACGACCTGCGTAAGATCGTCGTCGGGATGCAACTGCCCGCCGGAGCCGCTGCGCCGGGTGGCACGGGGGCCCCCGGTGGCTACGGCCCGCCGGGCGGCTCAGGAGCCCCCGGTGGTACAGGTGCGCCGGGCGCGCCTGCGCCGGGCGGTCCGCCCAACGGTGCCGCTCCCGCCGATAGGTCCAACACAGCCGGTCGGGTCGGCTTGGCGGCGCCCGGCGCGGCTCCCACCGCCACCGGCGGCAAGAAAACGCCCACCGCCACGCGCCAAAAGAGTAGCCCAACGGTGACTCCCAGCCTGCCAACCGGCACGACGACCGACGGTAGCAACCAACCCAGTGCCCCCATTGGCGTTGTTACCGGCACCCTCCCCACCGGCGTTGGGGCTAATCCGGCCACGAACCCCGCGGCCGGCGCGCCCATCACCACGACATTAGGGACGGGTGCCCCCGGCGCGGGCACCACCGGCACGACTGGTGACCCCGGTGCGCCCGGCACCGGCACAACGGGTGCCCCCGGTGCTGGTGCGCCCGGTGCGGCACCGGTGGCCTCGCCCGCTCCGCCCAAGCCGGTCGCGCTGCAAGATGTGGCGACGGTGGAACTGATCAACGTGGCCGCGTCTAGTATTGCCCGCACCAACGGCCGACCCAGCCTGGGCTTGGTGATCTACAAGACGCAAAACGCCAACACCGTTTCGACCGCCCACGCCATTGAAGCGAAACTGACCGACCTGCAAGCGAAACTGCCCGGCACCCAAGTGGTGCAGGTCTTCGGCCAAGCCAGCTACATCGAAGACTCGTTGAACAGCCTGATCCGCGAAGGCGTGTCGGGCGCAGTCCTGGCGATCTTGGTGATCCTGCTGTTCCTCCGCAGCGTGCGCTCGACCCTGGTCACGGCGGTCTCGATCCCCATGTCGGTGCTGTTCGCCTTTATCCTGCTCAACATCTTCGGCATTTCGCTGAACATCATGAGCCTAGCCGGACTGGCGGTGGCCGTCGGGCGCGTGGTAGACGACAGTATCGTGGTGCTGGAAAACATCTACCGCCATGTCCATGAGGGCGAATCGCCCCGCGTGGCCGCCTACAACGGCACGCGCGAAGTGGCCTCGGCGATCACCTCCTCGACCCTCACCACCGTCTCGGTGTTCCTGCCGCTGGGCTTCCTGGCCGGCCTGATCAGCGAAATCTTCCGTCCCTTCGCCATCGCCGTGACCCTGGCCTTGCTGGCCTCGCTGTTGGCCGCGCTGACGATTGTGCCGGTGCTGGCCGCGCTGTTCATCCGCCCGGAACGGCGCAAGGCCGGAACCGCC
>Ga0123336_10002514_pt1 | contig 15913 bp, 10 predicted proteins | sample SSSSmetaG_FD_96466 | JGI IMG/M metagenome (GOLD analysis project Ga0123336, IMG submission 96466) | Glacier valley bacterial and archeal communities from Borup Fiord, Nunavut, Canada, to study Microbial Dark Matter (Phase II) - ​SSSS metaG | ecosystem: Environmental > Aquatic > Freshwater > Ice... | reverse complement strand
CGTCCACCACCAAATCCAGCGAACAGAAAAATCTCACCCGCCGCAGATTCCTCCTCGGCTCCGGAGCCGAGGAGGAATCTGCGGCGGGTGAGATTTTTCTGTTCGCTGGATTTGGTGGTGGACGGCATAGTGGATGGGGGAGAGCCGGGCATAGTCCATGATAACGGGTTGAGGTGCGGTTGGTAGAATGGTGGGGATGAGTTTGAGTTCACGCAAGAAACGGGTGATGGCGGCGGTGATGGCCGATGGAGTGGATGCGCTGCTGGTGACGCATCTGCCGGATGTGCGGTATCTGTGTGGATTTACAGGGTCGAGCGGGGTGTTGGTGCTGCTTGCGGGGAAGGCAGTACTGTTTACGGATGGCCGGTACACGACGCAGGCGGAGGCCGAGGTGAAGGGTGCGAGGGTGGAGATTTCGCAACGCTCGGCCCTGGTGATGGCTTGTGAGTGGCTGGAGGCGGCGGGGGTGCAACGGTGTGGTTTTGACTCCGCGTATACGACGGTAGCGGCGCTGGAGGGGATGCGGCGAGCGGTGTCGGCGAAGATGCGGCGTGGGATCTTTGTGGCGCTGGGGTCGATTGTGGCGGGGCTGCGGCAAGTGAAGGATGCGGACGAGATTGCGACGATGCGGGAGGCGGCCGGGCTGGGGTGCTTGTTGTTTGAGGGGATCTTCGACGTGATGGAGGCGGGGACGACTGAGGTGGAGGTGGCGCTGGCGCTGGAGCATCGGGCACGGATGGCGGGGGCGGAGGGGATGAGCTTCGAGACGATTGTGGCGAGTGGGGCAAGGAGTGCGCTGCCGCATGGGAAGGCTTCGGGGGCGAAGCTGCCGCGGAGGGGGTTTGTGACGCTGGACTTTGGGGTGATGTGGGGCGGGTATTGTTCGGATATGACGCGGACTGTCCACATGGGACCAGCGGAACAGGAGGAGCAGGACGTGTATCATTCCGTTCTGGAAGCACAGATGGCCGCGATTGCCGCCGTGAAGCCTGGAGTGACGGCTGGAGCGGTAGATGAGGCGGCACGAAGCGTGCTGCGACGGGATGGGCTGGGAGAAAATTTCAGCCACTCGACGGGGCATGGCGTTGGTTTGGAGATTCATGAAGGACCGCGGCTGGCGGCGAAGCAGGCGCAGGTGCTGAAGGCCGGGATGGTGATTACGATTGAGCCGGGAGCGTATCTGCCGGGGAGATTTGGTGTTCGGATTGAAGATATGGTCCTAGTGACGAAGACGGGTTGTGAGGTCTTGACGCCCGCTACGAAGGCTTGGATACAGTTGTAGGATTTCTTTTGGGAGAGATGATGGACGCGGAAAAGATGAATGAGATGCGGGAGCTGGTGGAGTTTCTGAAGGCCAGCGAGATCGCCGAGTTTGAGATGGAGCAGGGCGATCTGAAGGTGAAGATCAAGTTTGCGGGTGAGCCTGCGCCTGTGGCGACGGGATTCGATATGGGCCAACTGAGCCGGTTGATGGCTTCGGGAGCTGGGGCTTCCGCGGCTGCGCCGATGGTTGCTGGTGCGAGTTCGCCGGCCGAGGTGGAAGAGAAGCTGCACGAGGTGAAGTCTCCAATTGTGGGGACGTTTTATGAGTCGCCTTCGCCGGGGGCTTCGGCCTTTGTGAAGATTGGCGACTTGGTGGAGGTGGGGCAGGTGCTGTGCATCGTGGAAGCGATGAAGCTGATGAACGAGATTGAAAGCGATGTCGCGGGCGAAGTTGTGAAGCGGATTGCGGCAAGTGGACAGCCTGTGGAGTATGGGCAGTCACTGTTTGAGATTCGGCCTCGGTAAGGGCAGGACAAGGTTTAATACGGATTACACGGATAAAAGCAGGATAAAGGCGGATTGGGTATTGGTTGGTTGAGTGTGTGCCCTCCATCTAGCTCATGCGTTTTGTTTTCTTAGTGCTGATTGTGGTTGTGTTGGTGAGGAAGGTTTCTGCATGTTTCGTAAGGTATTGATTGCCAATCGCGGAGAGATTGCGCTGCGCGTGATTAGCGCGTGCAAAGAGATGGGGATTCGCACGGTTGCGGTGTACAGCGAGGCGGACCGGAATAGCCTGCATGTGCGGTTTGCGGATGAGGCGATTTGCATTGGGCCGCCGCGGAGTGCCGAGAGCTATCTGAATGTTCCGGCGGTGATTTCGGCTGCGGAGATTGCGGATGTGGACGCGATCCATCCCGGGTACGGGCTGTTGAGCGAGAATGCGAACTTTGCCGAGGTTTGCCGGGCGAGCAATATCAAGTTCATTGGACCTCCGCCGGAGGTGACGCGGATGATGGGCGAGAAGTCCACGGCGCGGCAGACGATGAAGAAGGCGAAGGTGCCGATTCTGCCGGGGTCGGATGGCATTATCGCGGATGAGAATGAGGCGCTGGAGTGGGCGAAAGAGGTCGGATACCCGGTAATTTTGAAGGCGGTGGCTGGTGGCGGCGGACGTGGAATGCGTATCTGCCGGACGCCGGAAGAGCTGCCGACGATGTATCACCAGGCGTCGACCGAAGCGGCGAACGCTTTCGGCAACGGTGATATGTACATGGAGAAGTTTATTGAGCGGCCGCGACATATCGAGTTCCAGGTGCTGGCGGATGAGCATGGGAATGTGATGAGCCTGGGGGAGCGGGAATGTTCGATCCAGCGGCGGCACCAGAAGCTGATTGAAGAGGCTCCGAGCCTGATGATTACGCCGAAGCTGCGGGAAGAGCTGGGTAAAACGATCAAGAAGGCGCTTGAGAATATCGGGTACTGGAACGCCGGGACGATTGAGTTTCTGATGGATGAGGATGGGAAGATCTACTTCATCGAGATGAATACGCGCATCCAGGTAGAGCACTGCGTGACCGAGATGGTGACGGGGATCGACCTGGTAAAGGCGCAGCTGCGGATTGCGGCGGGCGACAAGCTGAGCCAGATTATTACGAAGCCGGTGGAGATTCGCGGGCATGCGATTGAGTGCCGGATTAATGCGGAGCATCCGGAGAAGTTCACCCCGAGCGCGGGAAAGATTACGGCGTTTAACCTGCCTGGCGGGAACGGGGTTCGGGTGGATACAGCGCAGTATGCGGAGGGCGTAGTGCCTCCGTACTATGACTCGCTGATTGCGAAGCTGATCTGCCATGGAGCGGACCGCGAAGATGCGATGAACAAGATGCAGCGGGCGCTGAGCCAGTTCGTGGTGCAGGGGATCCATACGACGATTCCGCTACACGAGAAGATCTTTGCTGATGCGGAGTTCCGGTCAGGACAGTTTGATACGACGTTTATGGAACGGTTTTTCGAGCGGCAGAAAGACGCGCAGGGTTAGGCATCTCTGCAATTAGCGAGGCAATCATGTTTCGCATCGCGTTGGAATATACATTGATGGATCATCTGGAAGGCTATCTGGCCAGGTGGACCGGTAAGGGCTTGTGGCCGTACACGGTAGCAACCTTGGAGTCTCGCGTCCAGTTTCCTGTTGGTGACATTTTGCATCATTTCGGTCTTGCGAGCTGCAATGACTTGGTAAGTTACGAGGTTGAGCAAATCACTTATACATCTGCTATTCGAAGGGCGGCTGGCTTTCAGGAGGAAGCCGATCGAGTTGGAGATACGTTGATGATCCGGTATGACACCAGAAATCCCGGCACATCGTACTATGCTCCCGCGTGCCAACTGGCTAATCGCTTTGTCGTATGCGGTATGCTAACGGCCACCGTAGTAGCGCTTGCTTTAGCAGTGTGGGTGGCACAGAAATCGGCTTGAGTGTTCCGATGAAAGTACCAAGGCTTTATGTGATTGCGGATGCTGGGGTATTGGCTGGGCGTGGGGTGGAGTTGCGGGTATTTGCGGAGGAGCTGCGGGCTGGGGGCGTGGGCCTGGTGCAGTGGCGGGATAAGGTGGGGTCGGTTGAGGATGTGTTGCGGGGGGCTGGGGTGTTGCGGGAGGTCTTCGCTGAGACGGAATGCCGGTTGATTCTGAATGATGCGGCGGGGTTCGTGGGGATGACGGGTTTTGGTGGGGTCCATGTTGGGCAAGGGGATCTGGGGGTGGAGGAGGCTCGTGCGCTGGTGGGGGTGGAGGCGTGGGTGGGGATTTCTACGCATACGGACGCGCAGGTACAGCTCGCTGATTTGACGAGTGCGAATTATGTGGCGGTGGGGCCGGTGTTTGCTACGGGGACGAAGCCGGATGCGGAGCCGGTGATTGGGCTGGAAGGGGTGCGACGGGCACGGGCGCTGACGGGGAAGTCGATTGTGGCGATTGGAGGGATTACGCGGGAGAATGCGCGGAGCGTGGTGGAAGCGGGGGCGGATTCGGTGGCGGTTATCAGCGGGTTGCTGGTGCTGGGGGAGAGCGTGGAGAAAGTGGCGCGGGACTTTCTTAGTGTTTTGGGGTAGAACTGACGCAACGTGAATTCATCGCAAAGTACAGAGACAAAGACAGAAGCGGGTCCTTCGGCTGCGCCTCAGGATGACAATGTCGTAGTGGGTGGGCAGCCGCAGTTTGTGCAGGGGATGGGGCTGTTTTCGGCGACTGCGATTGTGATGGGCTCGATGATCGGGTCGGGGATCTTTATCGTCTCGGCGGATATGAGCCGGACGATGGGTTCGCCGGCGCTGCTGATTGCGGCGTGGCTGGTGACGGCGGTAATGACGATTATCGGCGCGCTGAGCTATGGGGAACTGGCGGCGATGATGCCGAAAGCGGGTGGGCAGTATGTGTATCTGCGGGAGTCGCTGGGGCCACTGTGGGGATTTCTATATGGATGGACGCTGTTCCTGGTGATCCAGACGGGGACGATTGCGGCGGTGGGTGTGGCGTTTGGGAAGTTTCTGGGGGTGTTCTTTCCGAGCGTGAGCCAGTCGAACTGGATATGGCATGTGGGGTCGGGGAATATTGGACTGAACACAGCGAATCTGGCGGCGATCGCGATTATCACTCTGCTGACCCTGTTGAATACGTTTGGCGTGAAGATGGGCGCGGCGGTGCAGAACGTGTTTACGTCGGCGAAGGTGTTGGCGCTGATGGCTGTGGTGCTGGTGGGGGTGGTGGCGAAGAATGCGGCGGCGGTGGCGGCGAACTTTGGTGCGGGATGGCATGAGTTCTGGGCGGGGTCAGGATTGCAGACGCTGCATACGGTGGATGTGGGGTCGTTCTTTGGGTTTGGGGGCGGGGCTGGCTCTGGTAGTGCGGTGGTGGGAATCTTTACCGTGGTGGCGGTGGTGCAGGTGGGGTCGCTGTTCTCAAGTGATGCTTGGAACAACGTTACTTTTACCGCGGGTGAGATTCGGAATCCGAAGCGGAATCTGCCGTTGAGCCTGGCGATTGGGACGGGTGTGGTGTTGCTTCTGTATGTGCTTTGCAACTTTGTGTACCTGAGCGTGCTGCCGATGGCGGGTAGTGCGACGGCTACGACTGTTGCGGGGCGGGGCATCGAGTTTGCGTCGCAGGACCGGGTGGCGACGGCGGTGATGGAGAGCGCGTTTGGGGCGCTGGGAGCCAAGCTGATGGCGGCGGCGATCCTGGTGAGTACGTTTGGATGTGTGAACGGGATGCTGCTGGCAGGGGCTCGGGTGTACTACGCGATGAGCCGGGATGGGTTGTTCTTCAAGGGTGTGGGGAAGCTGAGTGAAAAGAGCAAGACTCCGGTGAACAGCCTGTGGGTGCAGTGGGCGTGGACGTGCCTGCTGTGTCTGAGCGGGAGCTATGGGCAACTGCTGGATTACGTGATTTTTGCCGTGCTGATCTTCTACATTCTGACGATTGTCGGGTTGTTTGTGCTGCGGCGTACGCGGCCGGATGCGGTGCGGCCCTACCGGGCGATTGGGTATCCTGTATTGCCTGCACTTTATATCGTGATGGCGACGTGGATTTGTGTTGTACTCTTGCGATACAAACCTCAATACACGTGGCCGGGGCTGATCTTAGTTTTGATAGGGTTACCGGTCTATTTTGTCTGGAAGCGGCTGGGTAGCGCCGTGGATGTGCAGGGCTAAAGGAGAACACCGAGACGATGGCGAATCTGTTTGCAAAGAAATCGATGAACGTGCTGCTGGCTGAGTCCAAGGCGACGGGATCGGACACGCTGGAGCGTGTACTGGGACCGGTACAGTTGACGCTGCTTGGCATTGGCGCGGTGATTGGCGCGGGCATCTTTGTGCTGTCGGGGCTGGGTGCACAGACGGCCGGGCCGGCGCTGATGCTGTCGTTCGTTTTGAGCGGATTGGGCTGCGCGTTTGCCGGTCTTTGCTATGCAGAGTTTGCCGCGATGATTCCGTTGGCAGGTTCGGCATATACGTATGCGTATGCGACGCTGGGCGAGCTGATGGCCTGGATTATCGGCTGGGACCTCACGCTGGAATATGCGATGGGTGCGAGCACGGTGAGCTCGGGCTGGTCGAATCACTTTGTGGAGTTTTTGAAGATATTTGGTTTGAAGTTTCCGCTGTGGCTGGCGTATGACCACTGGACGGGCCTGAAGCTGGCGACGGATACGATTGCGCGGCAGATGGTTCACGCGGCGCATCCGGGATTCATCTCAGGGACGCCGGAGTTTGGTGCGGCGTTGGATGCGGTGAAGACCGCCGCTTCGCCTTCGCTGATTGCTCAGGCGCACGCGTTGCTGAAGGCTCCGACGATTGGTGGAATTGAGCTGGGCTTCAACCTGCCGGCGTTCATCATTGCGCTGGTAATTACGGCGATCCTAGTGATCGGTATCGGGGAGAGCGCGAAGTTCAACGGGTACATCGTTGCGCTGAAGATTGCAGTGGTGTTGTTCGTACTTGGGCTAGGTTCACACTATGTCGACCGCGCCAACTGGGGCCATGACTGGAGCACCTTTGCACCGGCTGGGTTTGGCGGCATCGGATTAGCGGCAGGATTAATCTTCTTCTCGTATATCGGGTTCGACGCGGTGTCTACTACGGCGCAGGAGGCAAAGAACCCGCAGCGCGACCTGCCTATCGGGATTATTGTTTCGCTTTCGATTTGCACGATTTTGTATATCGGCGTGGCGGGTGTGCTGACCGGCATGGTGCCGTGGAAGCAGGTGAACATCGAAGCTCCGATCGCGCGCGCGTTCCTCGATCACAACCTTGGCTGGGCTTCGGACATCATTACGCTGGGTGCGCTGGCTGGTCTGACGTCGGTGATGCTGGTGATGTTGCTGGGTCAGAGTCGCGTACTATACGCGATGGCGCATGATGGCCTACTGCCGCGGAAGTTCTTCGGCGATGTGCATCCCCGCTTCCGGACGCCGTGGAAGGCGACGATTCTGGCGGGTTTGGTGGCGGCGATTGTGGGTAGTGTTACGCCAATCGACGACATCGGCAAGATGGTGAACATTGGGACGCTGCTGGCGTTCGTGATTGTGTGCATCGCGATCATGGTGCTGCGCAAGAAAGATCCAGACCGGGAACGTCCGTTCCGTACGCCGTTTGTGCCGCTGGTTCCGATTCTGGGCATCTTGTTCAACGGCTTCATGATGTACAAGCTGGGAGTCTGGAACTGGGTTCGTCTGATTGTGTGGCTGGTGATCGGGCTGGTGGTTTATTTCTTCTATAGCCGGAAGCATAGCAAGGTGCAGTTAGGGCTTTCTTCGGTTAGTGGGGATTAGTTTCGTGGAGTGAAGGGCGCCTGGCTTCGGCTGGGCGCCCTTTTTGTTTTGGGGTGAGTACGGAGAAGACCCGGGTCTAAAGCCTTATTCGGCGGAGGGTTATTCGTGGGGCTGAAGCCCCACGCTAATCCCAAGAGCGGGTGTATTTTTCCCGATTTGCCATATGGTTGTATCTTTCACGATTTGCTGTGTGGAAGCCCAGGCTAGTCGCGAGATGGCTGTATCCCTGGCCGATTGCTGTACTACAGCTTCAATGCCAATCCAGTGGACGGTTCAGTTTGAGTCCGAGGCTATTGTGGGGGGAGGATGGGTAGGGTTACGGGGTGGGGGGTGTTAGGGTCGTCGCGGAGGCGGAGGTAGAAGCCGGATTTGGGGGGGCGGGGAAGGGTTAGGGTAGTGCCGATAAAGCCTTCGGGGACGGTGGTGGGGATGGTGAAGGCGGCGTCGGGGGCGATGGCTTCTACGAGGTAGAGGTTGGTGCCGGAGAGGGTGCAGGGCTGGGTGATGTCGGTGGGGCAGTGGAGCTCGTTGAGGGTGGGGAGGCGGACGAGGGTGGCGAGTGCGAGCCAGTCGCCGGGGGTGCCGTCGGGGGAGACGGGGCGGAGGCGGAGGGGGCCGAAGGCGGAGGTGCCGAAGGTCTTGAGGGGGTCGAGGGTGGCGAGGAGGGTGCGAGGGTTCTGGAGGACGAGGGTTCCGTTGGCGACGCTGAGGGTGGTGTGGAGGGTGTCGTCGGAGTTGGTGATTTCGAGCTGGCCGGTGCGGGGGAAGGGGGTGGAGGATTTGAGTGAGAAGGTGAGCTGCTGGGTGACGGGGAGGTCGTCCTCGTTGGCGAGGTGGATGGGCGAGGGCGTGGGGCTGGTGATGCGTTTGCTGATGAGGGTGATAGCGGGGCGAGGCGGAGCGATGGCCATGGGCAGGGTAAGGGTGCGGCCGTCCTTGAGGGTGCATTGGGCGGTGAGCTTGTCGCCGGGGTGGAAGGGAGGGGCGTCGGAGCCGAAGGGGAGGGAGAGGCGGATGGATTTTTCGGGTGCGGCTTCGCCTGGGGGGACGGGGTTCGGGGTGAAGACGAGCTTGTTGAGGGTGAGTTGCTGGACCTCATCGAGGCTGGTGCCGGTGAGGACGGCGGTGGTGTCTCCGGCGTGGAGGGTGAGGGCGGAGAGTGTGGCAGGCTCGGAGAAGGTTTTGGCGGCAACGGTGTCGGGCTGGGACTTGCCGAACTGCCGGACGATGAAGTGGGTGTCGCCGGGGGGCAGGGACTTGAGCGAGATTTTGAGGTCGACGTGGTTGGGCTTGTCGGACTGCTTCCACTGGGCGTTGCGCTGGGTGCTGCCGAGGGCTTTTCCGTCAAGTTCGAGCGCTATGGTGTCGATGCAGGCGGTTCCGGTAGAGCTGAGGGAGAGGTGGTTGTCATTGCCGGCGATGAGGATGGAGTTCGGATCCGAGTCGGAGGCGAGCTTCCAGTTGGTGCCGGGGGTTTGCTGGAGGCTGAGGGCGGGGCCGTGGAACGCGTCGAAGCCCCAGTAGCCGGAGATGGTTCCGGTGACGGTGCCTGCGTGGGTGGAGATAGGTTGTGGGGGTGGGATGGGGGCCGTGGAGGTGGTGGAGGGAGCGGGGGATGGTTCAGGTACGAAGGGGAGAAGTTTGCGGGGTTTGATGGGGGCAAGGACGAGGCCGCCCTGAAAGGCGTCGGGGACGAGGGGGATATCTTTGGAGGCTTCAGTTCCGTCGATGTGGAGGATGAGGTTGTGGGCGAAGGAGGTGGAGAAGACGAGGGGCGCGCCTTCTACGGGAAGGACGACAGAGGGCTTGAGGAGGCAGGTGACGAACTTGGGGTCTGCCTGGCGAAGGGGTGGGGGGATGGCGGTCTGGATGGCGGGGAGGCCTATGACGATGACGGATTTGGGATTGTGGAAGGAGGGGGCGGTGTTGAGGCGGAGGTTGAGGGCGACGTCCTGGGGGAAGGCGATGGCGGGGATGTACTGGTAGTGCGCGGTGTGGAGACCACCCATGAGGCGGGCAAGATCGACGATGGCTCCGACGTAGGCACTGTAGACACCGCCTCCGGCGAGCTGGGTGTAGCTGGCGGCGGCGATGAGATCGGAACTGGCGCCGGTGGTGAGAGTGGCGACGATGGTCTGGCCGTGGCCGTCGTCGAGGAGGGTCTGGTTGCCGGACTGGGTGAGGCAGTTGTACTGGAGGTCAACGGAACGTTTGAAGCATTCTTCGTTGGGGCGGAGGTTGAGGGTGCGGGCGAGGAGATTGGAGTGGTCGAGGAGGGCCCTGGCGTCGGCGGGTGGCACCTGGCGCATGGAGGCGAGGTACATCTCGATGCGGGCCTGCTCGAAGCCGGCCTCAGCGAGATCCTGCGAGGCGCGGACGAAGATTCCGGGACGTCCGCGGACGGCGGAGCGGAGGGTGGAGAAGTCGCCGCCGGTTTCAGGGGCGAGGAGGAGGATGGCCTGCTGGGCTTCGTCGGGGACGGTGACTTCGACGCCTTCGTCACGGACGGACTTGGTCCAGGTGGGGATTTTGATGAACCAGTTATCGGGGGGTGGGTTGGTGGTGCCACGCAGGAAGACGGCTACGAGGAGGTAGTGGACGGACTGGGTTGGAGGGAGGTCGGGGTGGAGCCAAAGCTTGTCGCCGGGCTGGAGATTCGGTACGGCAGCGATGGGCAGGGTTTTGCCGCCGCGGGTGACGCGGACTTCGACCTTGGGACCCGCAAGGTCGAATCGGGCGGGGGCCTGGGCGGACAGAGCGCTGGAGAAAGAGAGCAGAGAAGCAAGTAGCGCTGTGAGGCGAAGGTGGCTTAGTGAAAGTGCCATGTCTTCATATTAGACGGGCCATATGGGTTTGGCGGCTAGATGGCGGGCAGTATTTAGTCGCGAAGTTCGGAGTGGTCGCACGTCGAGCAACGTAAGTGTTTTTGCGTGCGTGCCACAAAGCATACCCCACGGGCTAAAGCCCGTATTTTGTGTGGCCCTGTACGCCAGGGCTAAAGCCTTGGCCTACCTAGAAGCTAGCGCTTTAGCCTTGGTACTTACTGCGCGTTGCGGATGCGGGAGGAGGGGTGGTCGCTGGCAATGACTCCGTCGCGAATGGTGATGATGCGGTGTGCGAATTCGGCGATGTCGGGCTCGTGAGTGACGACGACGATGGTATTGCCCTTGGCGTGGAGGTCGTCGAAGAGAGCCATGATTTCTTCACCGGTTTTGGAGTCGAGGTTTCCGGTGGGTTCGTCGGCAAGGATGATGGAGGGCCTGTTCACCAATGCGCGAGCTATGGCTACGCGCTGGCGCTGACCGCCGGAGAGCTCGTTGGGCTTGTGCATCATGCGGGTGCCGAGGTTGACGGACTCGAGGACGGCCTTGGCGCGGGCGGTGCGCTCGGCGGCTGGCGTGCCGTTGTAGATGAGGGGCAGCTCGACGTTGTGGAGGGAGGTGGCGCGGGCGAGAAGGTTGAAGGTCTGGAAGACGAAGCCGATCTCCTTATTGCGGATGCGGGCGAGCTCGTCGTCGTTGAGTTCGGAGACGTCGTGACCGTTGAGCCAGTACTTGCCCTGCGAGGGGGAGTCGAGGCAGCCGATGAGATTCATGAGGGTGGACTTACCGGAGCCGGAGGGGCCCATGATGGCGACGTACTCGTTGTGCTTGATGCGGAGGTTGACGCCGCGAAGGGCGTTAACCTGCTGGTCACCCATTTCGTAGGTCTTCCAGAGATTTTCGGTGACGATGACTTCACCGGCGGTGGGGCCGACGTATTGGGTCTTTACTGGGTCTACTGCGGTTTCGAGGGCCATCCGGTTCTCCGGGTGAAGCTGGTGCTGGGTGCTGGTACGAAAGTTGATACGTGGCGGACGCTGAAGCGGTTCCGACGTGGGGCTACTTAGCGGCTAGGACTTATCGTCGGTGGACGCTTCGATACTGTTATCTCTTTTGACGGCGGTCCCGCTTTTGAGAGAGCGGAGGATTTTGTAGCGACCTGTAACGATCTCATCCCCGTCTGTGAGGCCGGTGAGGATTTCGATATCCGTGGCGCCGGTGATGCCGGTGGTGACAGGGACGAAATTGGCACGAAGCTTGTTGTGGTCGTTTTTGAGGAGGTAGACGCCCTGAACGAGGACGGGCTTCGTGGGACCGGAGGGAGTCGATGCGGGGGTGACGGTGGCGGCTTTTCCCGCGTTGGCAGCAAGGGTCTTCTCTGTGGCTACGTCGCGCTGGACGAGAGCCTGGATGGGGATGGTGAGCGCGCCGACCTTGTGGTTCGTCGTGATTTTGGCGGTAGCGGAGAGGCCGGGGCGGAGCTCGTCGGGGCTGGCACCGTCTACGTGGTCGAGGGTGACAACGACCTTGAAGTCCTTGGCCTCTTCCGTGCCAGTGGTGGACTGCGAGGTGGCGACGCCGGTGGTGCGGAGGAGGGCCTGATCGCCGACTTCGGTCACGTGCCCCTTGAAGATGCGGCCGGGCAGGGCATCCACGGTGACATCGACGATCTGATCGAGGGCTACGCTGACGATGTCTGTTTCGTCGACTTTGACCTCGGCGGTGATGACGGACATGTCGGCGAGGGTCATGAGGGTGGAGCCCTGGGCGTTCTGGATGCCGGTGACCATGGTTTCGCCCTCGCGGACGGGGACGTTGGTGACGAGGCCATCGAAGGGTGCGCGGGAGATGGTTTTATCGAGGGAGTCGAAGTTGGCGCGCTGGCTGGCGACGGCCTGGTTGACGTGGGCGCGCTGCGACTCGGTCTGAGCGAGAGACTGGCTGAGGGCAGCCTGGCGCTGAGCGAGGGTGGCGGAGGATACGTCGAAGGCGGCCTTCTTGGCGTCGTAGTCCTGCTTGGCAATAAGCTTCTCTTCGTAGAGGGACTTGGCGCGGCCATAGTCGAGGCGCTTCTGCTCGAGGTCGGCCTTGGCCTGGGCTACGTTGGCTTCGGCGGTCTTTTCGGCGGCGGCGAAGGAGTTGACGTCGGTGCGGGAGGAGGCGATGGCAGCCTGCTGGGCGGCGACGGTGGCCTGGGGCTGGACGCTCTCAAGGGTAGCGAGCGTGGTGCCTTTTTTAACGTGATCGCCCTCTTTTACGTAGAGGTGGGTGATGCGTCCGAAGGCCGTGGCGCCCACGTTGACGTAGGTCTTGGGCTTGATCTGTCCGGTACCGGAGACGATGGAGACGAGATCCTGCTTGACGACCTTGCCGGTGGCGACCTTGGTAACGGAAGACTGGCTGTGCAGGATGGTGCCGACGACGATGCCAGCCAGAACCAGGACGACAACTACGATGAGGATGATCTTCTTCGCGTTCATTGCTGCTTTCTTTTCGTGATTTCGGGCCTCAATATCTCACCGTGAGGGTGTGACGTGAAGACAGTTAGCGCGTCTACTCATGAAGACAACGATTGCGATACATTGTCCAGAGGGCTTGGCAAGAGTTTAAGGTAAGAGTTTCAAGGAGCTTAAGGCCGGGTTTCAAAGAACTTCGGGCCGGGTTTCAAAGAGCTTCGGGCCGCGTTTCAAAGAGCTTAGGGCTGGGTTTCAACGAGCTTCGTATTGGTTTCTCAAAGAACTTATGTTTTGTACGCAAACGTTCGACGTGGTGTTCCGTGATCATTTTAGAGGGCCGGGCGATCATTTCTTTAGAGAATTCGGGGCGCAGCTGCAACCGTGTGCAGCTCCACTGCTCTCGGTATTGATGATAGCAGGGCGCCACGACAGTTTGACTGCTTGTGTAGGGGATGTAACGGCACTACACTAAATGTTGGTAACAGGAGTTTCGGATTATGAGCAAGTCGCTTCGTTTAACATCGGGTATGGCGTTGATTCTTCTGGCAGTTTGTGGTGGGCGGTCGATGTATGCCCAGGGCGGGAACGCAGCCCAGCCGGATGGCGTGACGAAGGCTCCGGTGACGGTGGAGAAGCCCGACCCGACGAAGCGACGGCTAAGCGACAAAGAAAAGTTTGCGCAGCAGAAGGCGCTACGCGGCGAATTGCACGGTGAGTACAAGAAGTGGATCGACGAAGATGTTCGGTGGATCATCACGGACCAGGAGCTGCAGGCGTTTAAGAGCCTGAGTAACGACGAAGAGCGGGACCAGTTTATCGAGCAGTTCTGGTTGCGGCGGAATCCGAATCCGGACTCGCCTGAGAATGAGTACCGCGAAGAGCACTATGCGCGTATCGCCTATGCGAATGAGCACTTTGCTGCTGGCAAGGCGGGATGGAAGACGGACCGCGGTCACATCTACATCGCGTTCGGCAAGGCTGACAATATTGACTCGCATCCGAGCGGTGGAAGCTACGAGCGTCCGCTCGAAGAGGGTGGCGGTAATACGTCGACCTATCCGTTCGAGATATGGCACTACCGGTATATCGAAGGCATCGGCGACAATATTGATATCGAGGTTGTGGATAGCTGTCTTTGCGGCGATTACCACATGACGATTGACCGCTCTGAGAAGGACGCACTGAAGCATGTTCCGGGTGCCGGACAGACGCTGGATGAACAGCAGGGCCGGTCGACAAAAGCGGATCGCTTTTCCGGTGGCGGCATCGAGCAGTTGGGTGCGGGGCCGATGAGCCAGATGAACCAGAGCAAGCAGTTTGACCGGCTAGACCGCTTTGCGAAGCTTCAGGCTCCGCCGCAGATTAAGTTCAAGGACCTGGAAGCGTTTCTGGCTACCTCGAAGATTTTGACCGGGCCGCCGTTCTTGTTCGACGTGCGTACGGACTATGTGAAGGTGACGAACGATACGGTGATTGTTCCGCTGACGCTGCAGATCCGCAACCGCGACATTACCTTCAAGGAAAAGGATGGCGTGGCGATTGGTTCGGTGAACATCCTAGGCCGTGTGACGACTCTGGCGCACAAAGTTGTGCAGACGTTTGAAGAGACGGTGAGTGTGCAGCAGCCGAAGGAGTTGCTGGAGCAGGCGCAGAATAATGTGTCGGTCTACTGGAAGGCGCTTGCGCTTCGTCCGCAGATTTACCGCGTCGATATCGTGATTAAGGATGTGAACAATCCTGACCACATCGGACGTTGGGAACGCAGCGTGAACGTGCCCAAGTATGATGACGACCACCTTGCGAGTTCTTCGCTGATTCTGGCAGACCAGATGGAACGGGTACCTTCGAAGGACATTGGCGCGGGTAACTTTGTGATTGGCAACACGCGGATTCGTCCGCGGGTTCCGACTGGCGTTCAGGTGCCGGTGATCTTCCATAGGCGGCAGAATCTGAACTTCTGGATGCAGGTGTACAACCTGGGAATCGATGAGAAAAGCAAGCAGAATGGGGCCACAATCGAGTACCAGATTCTGGACCTGGCGACGAATAAGTCGATCCTGCTCTCTTCCGAGACGACGAACAAACTGAGCCCCAATTCGGACCAGGTCACACTGGAAAAGAGCCTTCCCTTGGCAAGTGTGCAGCCGGGCAAGTATAAAGTGATTATCAAAGTAAATGACGGCATTCTGAAGCAGGAGATTGCCGAGTCCGCATCGTTTACGGTGGATTAGAGCAGTTGGGTCAAGCGACACGGTTACGCGGATTTGAGGCGATGCCCGGTCGGGATGTGCAGCAGCAATCAAGGATTGTGACGCTGGCACAGATTGTATTTTGAAACAGGCCAATCGACGCGCAGGTGCTAGAACTGTGCAATCCACCCAAGTGAAGATCGCGCTGCTGCTGGTGATGCTTACGGTTGAGCCGGCGTGTGTGCTAGCCGCGCCGGGAACTTCTCCGTCGTTTCCGGGTGCGGCGGTCTCCGGGGTGGTGCGGAATGGGCAAGGAGTGGCCCAGCTAGGTGCGCTGGTGCAGGTGTTGTTGAACGATACGGTGCCGGTGGGCTACACGTTTACTGATTTGCATGGAAGATATCTGATTGCGCACCTGCTACCGGGTAAATACCAGGTGCGGGCTTCGGGTTCTCTATTCGTTCCGGCACAGCGGGGGAATTTGCAGCTTCGACCGGGGGTGCGGTCGGTCGTGAATTTGACTTTGAATACGCTGTTTGATACGGCCTCGTGGCTGCCGGCGGAGCGCCGGAAGGCCGATGAGCCGAGCGACGACTGGCGCTGGACGCTGCGTTCGGCGGCGAACCGTCCGATTCTGCGGATGGTAGAGAATGGCCAGATCGTGATGGTGTCGACGAGCGAGTCGCAGTCGAAGCATCCGGTGGACCGGGCGCGTGCGTCGATGATTACGGGAGATGGAGCTTTTGGCGGGGGGGGGCTGCACAATGTGGTGGCCGTCGATCGGGTGCTAGACGACGGAGCGAATCTGCGGTTGCGGGCTGATATAGGTTCGGCGCGGGGACCGCTGGTGGCCGG
>Ga0123336_10002513_pt1 | contig 15914 bp, 10 predicted proteins | sample SSSSmetaG_FD_96466 | JGI IMG/M metagenome (GOLD analysis project Ga0123336, IMG submission 96466) | Glacier valley bacterial and archeal communities from Borup Fiord, Nunavut, Canada, to study Microbial Dark Matter (Phase II) - ​SSSS metaG | ecosystem: Environmental > Aquatic > Freshwater > Ice... | reverse complement strand
TGGACGCCGTCCACGCGATGGGTTTGCAGGGCGGCTGGCCGCTGAACGTGTTCCTGACCGCGGCGGCCAAGCCGTTCTACGGCGGCACGTACTTTCCGAAAGGCAGTTGGGTGCAGCTGCTGGAGAACATCGGCCAGGCTTACGCCGGCGAGCAGCGGGCCGAGCTGGAACAGTCGGCCGAGCGGTTTATGGAGGTGATTGGGACGAGCGAGCTGAAAAAATACGGCGCACACAACCGCAGCGCCGCCCAGGAAGCAGACTTTGCGGCGTTGGAGGCGGTGGGCATCGACCTGGCAACCGGCCCGGCCGGCGTGTCCGACGAGGAATTTAAGCTGCTGGTATATAACCTGGGCACGGGGTTCGACCGGGAGCGGGGCGGCATGAACCGCGCCCCGAAGTTTCCGATGCCGAGCATCTGGCGGTTTTTGCTACGGGCCCATGCCATCAGCGGGAGCCGGGCGGTGCTGGACCAAACGGTGCTCACGCTGCGCGAAATGGCCTGGGGCGGCATCTACGACCAGGCGCACGGCGGCTTCGCCCGCTACGCGGTGGACGGCGAGTGGCTGGCCCCCCACTTCGAGAAGATGCTGTACGACAACGGGCAGCTGGTAAGCCTGTACAGCGAAGCGTTCCAGGTGACGGGCGAGAAGCTGTTTCGGGAAGTGGTGTACGACACGGTGGAGTTTGTTCGGCTGGAGCTGACCAATACGGAGGGCGGTTTCTACTCCTCGCTCGACGCCGACAGCGAAGGCGAAGAGGGCAAGTTTTACGTGTTCACGAAGGACGAGCTGCGCCAGATTCTCGGCAGCGAGGAGCCGCTGTTTTCCGACTACTACAATTGCACGGCGGCCGGCAACTGGGAGCACGACCGCAACATCCTGCACCGGCGCGCAACCGACGAAGCCTTTGCCGCCACCCACCAGCTGGCGCCCGGCACGGTGGCGGCGCTGGTCACGGGCTGGAAGCAGAAGATAATGGCCGTGCGCGCCACCCGCGTTCGCCCCGGCCTCGACGATAAGGTTCTCACCGGCTGGAACGCGCTGATGCTACAAGGGCTGACCGACGCTTACCGGGCGTTCGGCGAGCCGGAATTTCTGGTGGTGGCCGAGCACAACGCCCGTTTCATTCAGGCCAACCTGCGCGACGGCGAACGACTCTACCGCACCTGCAAGGACGGCCGGGCGAGTATCAGCGGGTTTCTGGAAGACTACGCGCTGGTCATTCAGGCCTTCATCAGCCTCTACGAAGTGACCTTCACGGAAAGCTGGCTACGCGAGGCAGAGCAGCTGATGGCATACGTGCTGGGCCATTTTTTCGACCCCGAAGAGCAGCAGTTCTTCTACACCGACCGCAGCGCCGAGCCGCTCATCGCCCGCAAAAAAGAGTTGTTCGACAACGTGATTCCGGCCTCCAATTCCGTCATGGCGCACAACCTCACCCGCCTGGGCCGCCACCTCGAAAACGCCCGCTACACCGACCTGGCCGCTGCCATGCTGGCCCAGGTGCGGCACTTGGTGGTGAAAGAGCCGCAGCACCTCGCCAACTGGGCCTCGCTGTATGCGGCCCTGTTGCGGCCGGGCCCCGAAGTAGCCATCATCGGGCCTGACGCAGAGGCTTTCCGGAAGGAAATCAGCCGGCGCTTCCTGTTCGATGCCGTGCTGGCCGGCACCGAAACCGCTTCGGACCTGCCCCTGCTGCGGCTGCTGAAGGCCGGGGCCGATGGCCGCACGGCGGTGCACGTGTGCCGAAACCAGGCTTGCCTGGCCCCGGTTTATAGCGTGGCCGAGGCGCTGGCGGCCACCTCACCCCCCAGCCCCCTCTCCTTTGGGAGAGGGGGAGCCTGACGATTTTCGTCAGGCTCCTAGTTCGTGTTATCCGAAGCAAGACCGGTGCCCCCTCTCTCTAAGGAGAGGGGGTCAGGGGGTGAGGTTACGCCCCTATCTTTACTACCCGCCCCTACCCTCCTGCTTTGAGTTTCACGCTTGATTTTATTTCGCCCGCCGCGGCTCCGCTGGCCGACCGGGTGACGCTGTTTGCCGACGTTATCCTGCCCCTGCCGCTGCCCCGGCTCTACACCTACCGGGTGCCGTATGAGCTGAATGACAACGTGGTAATCGGGGGCCGGGTCATCGTGCAGTTCGGGGCCAAAAAAACCCTTAGCTGCATCGTGGCGGCCGTGCACGAGCAGGCGCCCAAGGAATACCAGGCCAAGTACATCCTCGAATTCATCGACGACGCGCCCGTGGTGACGCAGCCGCAGCTCAAGCTGTTTCGCTGGATGGCCGACTACTACCTGTGCACCATCGGCGAGGTGATAAACGCGGCGCTGCCCTCGGCGCTCAAGCTCAGCTCGGAGTCGCGCATTCAGCTGCACCCCGGGTTTTCGCGGGAGGAGTGCGAGTACCCGCTCAGTAGTCAGGAGGAGGTGATTGTGGACGCGCTGAGCACGGTGGAGGAAGGCAAGGCCCTCACGTTTACTGAAGTGGGCGAGCTGCTGGGCGTGGCCTCGTTCCACAAGGTCATCAAGTCGCTGATGCACAAGGACGTGATTTTCCTTTTTGAGCACACGGCCGATAAATACTCGCCCAAGGTGCTGAAGAAGGTGCGGCTGGCTCACCATTTCGTGTCCGAGGCGTCGGTCGAGCAGCTGTTTGGCAGCCTGGCTGCCCGGCCCAAGCAGCTCGACGTGCTGCTGAAGTACCTGCAGCGGGTGCCCGTGCACCAGAACGAGCACCAGAACCACGCCGGCATAGAGAAAGCCGCCCTCACCAGCAGCCCGCACCTGTCGGCTTCGGCGGTGAACACGTTAATTAAGAACGGCGTGCTGGAGCAGTTCGACCAGATTGTGTCGCGCTTCCCGCTTGAAAACGAGCCCACGGCCCAACTGCACTTCACCCTGACCGAGGCCCAGACCACGGCGCGCGACGAAATCCTGGCGCACTTCGGCCGGCTCGACATTGCGCTGTTGCACGGTGTGACGGGCGCGGGCAAGACGGAAATCTACATCGACCTCATCCGCAAGGCGCTCGACGGTGGCGGGCAGGTGCTGTACCTGCTGCCCGAAATTGCCCTCACGGCCCAGATTGTGACCCGGCTGCTGCGCGTGTTCGGCTCGCGGCTGGGCGTCTATCACTCCAAGTTTTCGGACAACGAGCGGGTGGAGGTGTGGAACGGGGTGCTGTCGGGCCGGTTTCAGGTGGTGGTGGGGGTGCGCTCGGCGGTGTTTCTGCCCTTTGATAACCTGGCCCTGATTATCGTGGACGAGGAGCACGAGTCGAGCTACAAGCAGTACGAGCCCGCCCCGCGCTACAACGCCCGCGAAGTGGCCCTGATGATGGCCAACTTCCAGGGTGCCAAAACCCTGCTGGGCTCGGCCACGCCGGCCGTGGAAACCTACTACCAGGCCAAGCAGGGGCGCTACGGACTGGTCTCGCTCACCAAGCGCTTTGGCGAGGCGGGAATGCCCGAAATCGAGCTGGTGGACACCCGCAAGGCCCGCGAGCGCAAGGCCATGCACAACCACTTCACGGGCGAGCTGCTGGGCGCAATCGAGCGGACGCTGGGCACCCAGGAGCAGGTCATCCTGTTCCAGAACCGACGCGGCTACGCGCCCGTGGTGGCCTGCCAGGACTGCGGCTGGATACCTAAGTGCACTAACTGCGCCGTGAGCCTGAGCTACCACAAGCACAGCCACGAGCTGCGCTGCCACTACTGCGGCTACCACGACCCGATGGTGAGCAAGTGCCCCGCCTGTGGCTCACGGGCCGTGAAAACCCAGGGCTTCGGCACCGAGAAAATTGAGGACGACCTGAAAATCATGCTGCCCCAGGCCAGCATTCAGCGCATGGACCTGGACACGACCCGCGCCAAAAACAGCTACCAGCAAATCATCGGCGACTTCGAGCAGCAGAAAACCAACGTGCTCGTAGGCACCCAGATGGTAACCAAAGGCCTCGACTTCGCCAATGTGAGCTTGGTGGGCATCATCAACGCCGACAGCATCATCCATTACCCGGATTTTCGGGCCCACGAGCGGGCCTACCAGATGTTTGTGCAGGTGAGCGGCCGGGCCGGGCGCAAGGGCAAGAAGGGCAAGGTCATCATCCAGACCGCCGACCCCACGCAGGTGATTTTTGACAAAGTGATTCGCAACGATTACGAGGAGTTTTACAACTACGAAATCATGCAGCGGCGCGAGCACGGCTACCCGCCCTTCATGCGCGTCATCAAGATGACGGTGAAACACATAGAACAGGGCCTGGGCGAGCAGGCCGCCATTTTGCTGACCCAAGAGTTGGTGGAGCGCCTGGGCCGGGCCGCCGTGCTGGGCCCGGAGGCGCCCTACATCTTCCGCATCCGCAACTTCTACCTGCAGGAAATCACCGTCAAGCTCGACCGCGCCCACACCGTGCTGAAATGGGCCAAGGAACAGATTTGCGCCGCCATGGACGTGGTGAAGGACCAAAAGGAGTTCAAGCAAGCCCGCCTGGTGGCCGATGTGGACCCAATGTAGCGTGGACGCTGCGAGTCCGCGCTTGAGCGGAGCTGTTCGAAAGGAACGCGGACTCGCTGAGTCCACGCGACAGGCACATCGACCGCGAAACGGTTCCAGCCAAACAAAGGCAGATTGGCTAAAATCGGCGCATAAAAAACCCCGGCTGCGAGTGCAGCCGGGGTTTTTTGTGCGCCAGCAGTTGGCCTACACCTCGTCGAGCAGGTAGAGCACAATCAGCACCAAGCCAACAAGAATCAGGATGGCCCCGAGCAAGTAAACCAGGCTCGAGCCAATGGCGGCGGCCAAAATTTCGACCAAGACCCCAATCAACACAAGGATGATGCCCTGGCGCAGCTTGCCCGACAGCTTCTGGGTAGCCGCCGTGTTATCGTGCTGGCGGGCAGTGCCCGATTTCTGCACTGCTTTCTCCAGTTTCTTAGTCACTTTTGCCACCGCCAGGCGCTGAACCAGGCTAAGCTTGGGCGCCGGAGCGGCTTGGCTGGTTGTGGCTACGGCGGCGCTGGCGGCCGGTGCGGCGGCTACGGCCGACCCAGCAGCGGTAATGGGCAAAGCCTTCGGCGCAGGTGCAGTAGGTTTGCTGGGGGGGGTAGTGGCAACCCGAGTAGCCGATGTTGCAGCTGCCGTTGGGGCCACAACGGGGACACGCGCTACGCGGGTTTCGGTAGCTGCGGATGCGGCGACCGGCACGGGCGTGGCCGCGCGCGTCACGCCGTGGTAGGAGCTGCTTTTGGGCAGCATGGCGTATTCGGCCCGGCTACAGCTGCCGAGCGTGAGGGCGCAGGCAACCACGGCGGTAATTTTGACGAACGTTGCAGAGAGGTTTTTCATGGGCAAGCGAAATTAAGGTGATGTGTAATGGCCCTTTGTACGGGCAAAGCAGCGACGTGGTGGCATTGGCTAATATTTTTTCGGGCAATAGTTTGTTCGCAGGCCGACTACCGGCAACGAACCAATTGCAAGCGCACCGCAGTTTTAACCTGAACGTCAAGTATAAGTTTGCTGTTAACTAAACCGGATGCACTTACTTGCGACTTGTATGAAACACTGCTTTTTTACTTGGAAACAGGCATTGGGCGCGGTGAGCGCGGTGAGCGGCGCGAGTTTGCTACTGGTGGCCTGTACGCAGCTGCCGGCCGAAACCCATCCTTCGGCCCTGGCCGAAAGCCGGCTGCAAGTGGTGGCGGCCCCCGACACCAGCGGATACGAAACCGCCCAGCCGCGCGACCCCAACGGCATCGGCACCTACTACATGGGCCGCCAGATTGCCCACGTGATGGGCCATGAGGGGGCCGACTGGCTGGAGCGCAGTGGCCGGCGCCAGGAAGAAGGCACCGACCTGCTGCTGAAGGAACTGAAGCTGAAGCCCACCGACGTAGTGGCCGACATTGGCGCGGGCACGGGATTTTTCTCCTTTCAATTGGCCAAAAAAGTCCCCCAGGGCCAGGTGCTGGCCGTGGATATTCAGCCCGAAATGATTACGGCGCTGCAAGCCAACCGCCGCCGCCTGCGGGCCGCCAACGTGCGCCCCGTATTGGGCACCACCGCCAGCCCCGCCCTGCCCGCCGACAGCGTGGACCTGGTGCTGATTGTGGACGCCTACCACGAGTTCGACCACCCGCGCGAGATGGGCCGGGCCATTCGGCGGGCGCTGCGCCCCGGCACCGGCCGCCTGGCGCTGGTCGAGTACCGCGCCGAGGACGTGAACGTGCCCATCAAGCGCATCCACAAGATGAGCGTGGAGCAGGCCCGCAAGGAAATGGCCGCCGTTGGGTTGGTATTCGTGGAGTCGGTTGAGACGCTGCCCCAGCAGCACTTGCTGCTGTTCCGGCGCCCGTAAGTCCGAGTACCCCGAATTTTTAATTCGGCCGCCAGAACGAGCTGTCTGTTGCCGTTTCGGCGGCCGAATTGGAAATTCGGAGTACTCGTTTTGCCCGACCTTTGCGGCATGACCCCGACGACGGACCCGCGCCAACTTGCCATCCACGACTTCACCTACGCGCTGCCGCCCGAGCGCATTGCCCCGGAGCCCCTGCCCGACCGCGCCGCCAGCCGCCTGCTGATGAGCCGGGGCGGCACCATGTCGGACAAAACTTTCCGCGACCTGCCCAACGAATTGCCCGCCGGCGCCCTACTCGTGTTCAACGACACCCGCGTGGTGCGGGCGCGGCTGCTGGCCCGGCGGCCCAGCGGCGGGCAGGTCGAGCTGTTTTGCCTGGAGCCCGTGGCCCCGCACCGGGCGCTGGAACCGGCCTTGCAACAGACTGGCAGCTGCACCTGGCGCTGCCTGGTGGGCAACGGTCGCCGCTGGAAGGACGGCCCCGTGGCCCTCGACTTCATCACCAATGGCCTGCCGGCCAGCCTCACGGCCACGCGCCAAGCGCAGGAAGCCGGCACTGCGCTTATTGATTTCCGCTGGGAGCCGGCCGCGCTGCCGTTTGCCGAGGTGTTGCGCGCCGCCGGCCACCTGCCCCTGCCGCCCTACCTGGCCCGCCCCGACACGGCCGCCGACGCCGTGCGCTACCAAACCGTGTACGCCGCCGCCGAGGGGGCCGTGGCCGCGCCCACCGCCGGCCTGCACTTCACCCCGGAGCTGCTGGCGGAGCTGCGGCAACGCGGCTTTGCGACCGGCCACGTCACGTTGCACGTGGGGGCCGGCACCTTTCAGCCGGTGAAGGCGGCCCACATGGCCGACCACCCCATGCACACCGAGCCGATTGTGGTGACCGCCGCACTGCTGCGGCAGTTGCTGGCGCACCGGCCCCGGCCGGTGATTGCCGTGGGCACCACCAGCCTGCGCACCCTCGAAACCCTGTACTGGCTGGGCGCGGGGCTGCTGCAAACCGCCGCCGGCGCCTCCGAACCGGGTGGGGCTGAGTTGCTGGTGAGCCAATGGCAGCCGTACGATATGGCCGCTGCGGCGGCCGATATCTCGCCTGAAGCAGCGCTTACGGCGCTGCTTGACTACCTCGAAGCCAACGGCACCGACACGCTGCAGGCCAGCACCCGCCTGCTGATTGCGCCGGGCTACCGGTTCCGGTTGGTCGATGGGCTCATCACTAATTTTCACCAACCCGAAAGCACCTTGCTGCTGCTGGTGGCGGCCCTGATGGGCCCGAATTGGCGCGACCTGTACGCCCACGCCCTGGCCACGGGCTACCGCTTCCTGAGCTACGGCGACAGTTCGCTGCTGCTGCCAGCTACGGCCTGAAAAGCCGGCCGCGGCCGCTTGGTCACCGGCTGATTTTTCGGGCTGTAATCCATTAATAACCTTTGACTCACTTGAACGTACAACGCCCCACTTACCCTTCTAACTCAGCCTTCCCGAACATGAAAAAGATAACCTTGCTGCTCGCCCTGTGTGCCATTGCCACCGCCAGCTACGCCCAAACCACCCCGACCACCGAGGTGAAGGTGCGCGACAACGGCACCGAGAAAGTGGTAATCAAAACCGGCAAAACCAACGTTGGCCAAGCCATTGATAATACCAAGGACGCCACCGGCAACGTTGCCAGAAAGACGGGCAGTGCCATCAAACGCGGCGCCAAGAAAACCGGCTCTGCCGTGAAGCGCGGCGCAAACAAAGTAAGCGCCAAAACCAAAAGAGGTTCGGCCAAAATGGAAGCCAAAACCGAATAGTCGTTTCTAGAACTGTTCCTTTCCGCATTTCCCCAAAAGACCCCGGCTCGAGCCGGGGTCTTTTTTTGTGGGCAGCGGGGGGGCAGCGCCAAGGCTTAGCGCGGCTGAGGCCGCTCGCGCACCTCGTGCAATACCTTTTCCACCACCCCGCGGCCGAACAAGCTGACGCCGGCGTTGAGCACCACCAGGGCTGCCGTGCCCGCAGCCACCCAGCGTCCGGTGGGGGCGTGCTGGTCTTTCAAAGTGCCGGCCCAGTGCACCATGCTGGCGCCCGCGCCGATGACGGTGAGGCCCAGCGGGGCAAACAGCAGCCATTTCGTTTTGTGCGTAGCCATGTGGCGGAGTTTGCGGTTACTGTAATGAAATTGGACGAACTGCGATTGAGGAAGCCGCAACGTGGCGCGTACCTTTCGCCAACGGGTTTACGCACCACTTCCGGCTGTGTTTCGGCCACCCCGCCCGTTTTTTTTCCATGACGCCCTACGAACAACTGCTGCACCTCGCCTTCGCGGCCCCCAACGACGCAAAATATTATCTCACCCCCGCCGCACGGCAGGCCCACGACCGCCTGCAGGCTGCGCCGCCAACCGAGCGGCCCTTTCGCTTCGAGCAGATGCGCTTGGGCCTGGCCATGAGCCTGCTCAAACTTGTGTCGGCCCTTGGCGACCACGACGAGAGCCGCCAAGTGCTCGACGTGCTGCACCGCGCCCTAAGCGAGGCCCGCTCGCCGGAAGACATCGACCGCATCGTGGGCCGCGACGCCCGCCTGTTCGACCGCCTCTACGAGAACCTCTACGTGAACGAGTCCGGCGAGGAGCTGCTCAACCTCTTTGGCCGCACCCTCGACGCCGACGCGCCCGAGCTGCTGGAAGCAGTGGCCCAGGAAGCCCTGGACCTGGCCCGCACCTTGGACTTCAGCCCCGACGAAGACGAGCGTTAAGGCAGCCAGCGCGGCAGGTGCAGCGGTGTGCAAGACCCAAAACAATCTCTTCACCCTCCAGGCAGGCCGATAATTCATAATTCCTAATTTTTAATTCTTAATTCCCTTCCCAATGGCTCTTGTCATTTTTGGTTTCATGTTGCTGGTGCTGGGCCTGAACGCGGCCCGCTTTTCGGAGCAGATGGCGCGGTTTCGCGGCGGACTGGTGTTTTTGGGCGTGGCGTTCCTGCTGCTGGGCCTGGCCCTTAGCACGGTGGTGCAGATTGGCGTGGGCCAGGTGGGGGTGCAAACGCTGTTTGGGCAGGTGCAGGCCCGGGTGCTGCAACCCGGCCTGAGCGTGGTGAACCCGCTGGTGGACGTGACCCGCTTCGACACCCGCACCCAGAACTACACCATGTCGGCGGTGCACAGCGAGGGCCAGCAGGCCGGCGACGACGCCATCCGGGTGCTGTCGGCCGACGGGCTGGAGGTCATCATCGACCTCACCGTGCTCTACCACGTGGTGCCCGACCAGGCGCCCAAAATCCTGAGCACCATCGGCGAGGACTACCAGGAAAAAATCGTGCGCGCCATATCGCGCACCCGCATCCGCGACGGGGCCGTGTTCTACGACGCCGTGGCCCTGTACTCGACCCGCCGCGAGGAGTTCCAGACCCGCATCCTGGCGTCCATCGAGAAGGACTTCGTGCGCAACGGCCTGCGGCTCGACCAGCTCCTCATCCGCAACATCCAGCTGCCGCAGTCGGTGAAGGTCAGCATCGAGAGCAAGATTTCGGCCGAGCAGGAAGCCCAGAAAATGCAGTTCGTGGTGCAGAAGGAGCGCCAGGAAGCCGACCGCAAGCGCGTGGAGGCCCAGGGCATCGCCGACTACCAGCGCATCATCAACACCCAGCTCAGCGACCGGCTGCTGCAGTACGAAACCATCAAGGCCAACCAGGCCATTGCCACCTCGCCCAACGCCAAGGTCATCATCATGGGCGGCCCCCGTGGCGCGGCCCCGCAGCTGCTGATTGGGGACAAGTAGGTGGTGAGCCTCTGGTTGCCGCCGGCCCACAAAAAAGCCGCTCCAATAGTTGGAGCGGCTTTTTTATTGATGATTTTTTCGTTCAGAACTGCCAGTACAGCCCTAGTTATAGCCGGGATTCTGCGTCAGGTTGGGGTTGACGTTGATTTCGCGCAACGGGATGGGGAACACCAAACGCGGCGAGCTGAACGGCAGCACCACGCCGTTGGGGTCGGTCACCGATTCTTTGTTGCGCTTCAGGTCGCCAAGGCGAAAGCCTTCGAAGGCCAGCTCCAGCTTGCGCTCAAGCAAGATATCATCTTTGGTGACAGCCGTGCGCGGGGCAAGGCCCACCCGCGCCCGGACGCGGTTGATGTCGGCCAGGGGCGTGGCGCCCACGTTCGTTCCCGCCCGAAAGTTGCCTTCGGCCCTGGTTAGGTACATTTCGGCCAGGCGCAACAGCTTGATGTTGCCATACTGCGAATCATACTTGTTGCTGGATGACCCCGAAAACAAATCAAGCCGCTTATCGGCCGGGTCATACAAGTCGAAGTGAGCATCTTCGATGTTGATGTCACCCCGTTGGTCGGCCGAGTAGAACGTGTTCAGGTCGTTCGTTCCGCTTTGGGCCGTGAATTGAATCGCAAAGATGTCCTCGCTGGAATTGGGCAGCAGGTCGGCCCCGGAGTAGAACTCATCGACGTAGCTGGAGTTCAGCACGTATTTGGGCACGATGGCGCGGTTGGCGGCGGCGGCGGCATCGGCAAACCGGCCTTGCTGCAGGTACACCCGCGAGAGAAAGCCCGCGGCCGCGTAGGTGTTGGCAAAGAAGTTGCCCGCCGTGGAGTTGGCCGTCATCTTCGTTTCAGCCGCCGTCAAGTCGGTCAATACCTGGGTGTAAACTTCGGCCACGGTGTTGCGCTTCACTTGCAGCGCCGGGAGGTTATCGAGCGACAACGTGGGCGTGAGCACCAACGGCACGCCGGGGTTGGCCGTCGGGCTGCCGTCGCCCCAATCCTTGGCGTACAGCCGTACCAGCTCGAAGTACATAGCGGCGCGGATGAATCGGGCTTCGCCCTCCACCCGCGCCTTTTTAATTGGGGTATCAAGCTTGTCCAGATTGGCCAGCACGTTGTTGGCGCGGTTGATGGCGTTGTAGGCATTCACCCAAATGGTCGAGACGAAGCCGTTGTCCTTCTGAATGGCCTTGCGGTTGATTTGGTTGGGTGGAATGAACGTGCCCACGAAGGTTATTTCGCCGTTATCGGCCAGCAGGTCCGACATCAGCTGAATGTAGCCGCCATAGACTTGCGCATTCTGAATGCCCGTGTAGCAGCCCACCAGCGCCGCTTCTACGTCCGACGACGTGAGCAGCGCCTTGTCGGCAATCACGTTATTCTGCGGCTCAATTTCAAGTTTCTTGTCGCAGCCGGTCAGTGTGCCCATCAGGAGCAGGACCGCAGCCAGCGCGTGAACTGTCTTTTTCATATGAGTGGTTGTGAGTAAAGGGAGGGAAAGCGCGCGTCGCCGAAGGCGCGCGCTAAATGCCGACGTTGATGCCGAAGGTGATGGTGCGGGGCTGGGGCGCGGTGTAAAAGTCGATGCCCTGATTGATGTTGCCCTGCGTGGTATTGGGGGCCAGGTAGTCGGTGTTCACCTCTGGGTCCCAGCCCTTGTATTTGGTAAAGGTGACTAGGTTCAGGGCCTGCACGTAGAGGCGGGCCGACTGCAGGTGGCCTTTCTTCACCAGGGTGCCGGGCAGGCTGTAGCCCAGCGTGAGGGTGCGCAAGCGGGCATAGGTGCCGTCGCGAACGAACCGCGACGAATTGCCCGCGCCGTTGCCGCTCAGGTAGCTGGCCTTGGGCACGTCGGTGATGTCGCCGGGCTTGCGCCAGCGGTTGAGTTGGTCGCGGGTCTGGTTGTCGGGGCCGTTGTTGAAAGCCACCGAGTAGAACTGCGCACCGCCGTCGTAAATTTTGTTGCCGTACACGCCGATGAGCGTGGCGCTCAAATCGATGCCCTTGAAGCTGAACGTGTTGGTGAAGCCGCCCGTCCAGCGGGCATTGGGGTCGCCCACGGGCACCAGCTGGGCCAGGTTGATGTCGTTGGTCGTGCCGGCACCGTGGTCGATAGTGCCGGTGCCGGAGTTGTCGTCGGTGGCCTTGTTGCGGTAGTAGAGGGCATCGCCGTTGGCGGGGTCAACCCCGGCGTACTCGGCGCCGAAGAAGGTGCCCAGCGGGTAGCCTTCCTGCGCCCGGCTCAGGAAGCTGCCCAGAATGGGCTGCCCTTGCAGAAACGTGATTTTGTTGTAGTTGCGCGCCGCGTTCACGGTGGTGGTCCAGGTGAAAGCCCCCACGAAATTGCGGGTGGTCAGGGACAGCTCCACGCCCTTATTTTCCAGCGTGCCCACGTTGCGGAACTGGGTGGCAAAGCCCGTCGTAGCGGGCACGGGCGCGTTCAGGGCCAGGTCGGTGGTTTTCTTCTGGTACACGTCCACTTCGCCGCTGATGCGGTTGTCGAACAGGCCAAACTCCAGGCCGGCATCCGCCTGCGTCGTCGATTCCCACTTCAGGTCGGGGTTACCAATCTGGAGCGGGCGCTGGCCCGGAATGCCCACATAGCCCGACGAGGCGAACAGGCTCAGCGGGGCAAAATCGACAAACCCCTGGTTGCCCGTGCGCCCCAGGCTGATGCGTGGCTTAAGGAAGCTCAGCACCTTCTGGTCTTTCAAAAAGCTCTCTTCCGTTACGACCCAGCCCGCCGAGGCCGCGGGGAAGAAACCGTACTGCTTGTTCCGCCCAAAGCGCGACGACCCATCGATGCGGGCGCTTAACCCTACCAGATACTTATTGGCAAAAGCATAATTGAGACGCGCGAAATAAGAGTTCAGGGCGTTGCTGGTGTTCGTGGAGCTGCCCGCCGTGAACGTGGACGCGTTGGCAATGGTGCGGTAAGCGTCGCTGGGAAACTGCGTACCCGATACGTTGGTAGAAGTGGTCCGGCGCTCTTCGAAGGCGGTGCCCAGCGTAGCCTCAATGGAATGCTGCTCGGCAATGGTTTTGCGGTACGAGAAAAAGTTATTCACGATGTAGCGGCCGCTGGTGGTGTGGGCGCTAAACCCAAAGCTGTTGGTCCGGCCCGAGTTGCGCCCCGTTACCCGCGCCAGGTACTGGTCTTCGTCCTGGTTGAGCAGGTCGAGGCCCAGTTCCGAGCGAAACGAGAGGCCCGGCAGCAGTTCAATCTGGGCGTACACATTACCCAGCGCCCGGTAGGTGTTGGTCACGTAAGTGGCCGCGTTGTTTTGCAGGCCCAGCAGCGGGTTGTAGTAGAACGGAAACCTGGCGTTCGACTGCCCGGTGGCCGGGTCGAAAGCTCCGCTGGTGAGGCCCGTGCGCGGGTCAATAATCGGCGTAATCGGGGCCAGGGCCACAATCTGCAGCGGCGTACTGAAAGCATTGTCGTTGGGCACCCGGTTATTCTTGGTGCGCGCGAGCGACACATTGGCCCCCAGCACCAGCCGCTCGGTGGCCTTGTGGTCCACGTTGAAGCGCCCCGCGATGCGCTCTAGTTTGTTGTTCAGGATGATGCCCTCTTGGTTGCTGTACTGCCCTGAAAGAAAGTATTTTGTTTTGTCGGTGCCGCCGCTCGTGTTCAGGTCGTACTGGCTGAACTTGCCGGTGCGTAACACCTCGTTTTGCCAATTGGTGTCGACGTTGTAGTTACCATCCACCGTCACACCGCCAGCGTAGCCCTTGAACCGGGTGGCAATGCTGGCGTCCGAGCGGCCGCCGTTTTTAAGCGCCTCCGTGAACAGCTCGACGTACTCCTTGCCGTTCAGAAAATCCCGCTTATTGGTGGCCCGGCTGGTACCCACCTGGTAGCCCAGGTTGAAGCGCGTGTCGCCCGCCTTGCCTCGCTTGGTGGTGATGAGAATCACGCCGTTAGATGCGCGCGAACCGTAAATGGCCGACGCGGCGGCATCTTTAAGCACGGTAATGCTCTCGATGTCGTTCGGATTGATGTCGGCTACCGGGTTGGTCGCGGCGCTGGTCGAGGAGAAGTCGTCCGTCTGAATTGGAATATTGTCCACCACGTACAATGGCTGGGTATCGCCGCTCACCGAGGACGTACCGCGCACCCGCACCTTGATGGCCTGCCCCAACTTGCCGCTGGAGTTCTCAATCACCACGCCGGCCGCCCGGCCCTGAATGGCCTGCTCGAACGACTGCACCGGCGCGTTGGCAACGTCCTTGCTCGTCAGCGTCACGATGGAGCCCGTCACGTCGGCTTTGGTTTGGGTGCCGTAGCCCACCACAATGGCTTCATTGAGTTGCGTGGCCGCCACGGCCAGCGTCACGTTGATGACGCTCTGGCCGCCCACAGCCACGGTCTGGGCCGTGTAGCCCACCGAGCTGATGACGAGCGAGGCGCCGGGCTGGACGCGCAGGCTGAAGGCGCCGTCGGCGTTGGTGCTCACGCCGTTGGTAGTGCCGCGCTCCAGCACCGTGGCGCCGGGCAGCGCCCCGCCGTCGGAGCCCGACACCCGGCCGCTGAGGGCCTGGGTCTGGGCCCAGGCGGCAATCGAGCACAACCAGGCTGCGCAAAACAGCAGCACCCGGCTGGTAGCAAGTAGGGGTTGTTTCATGAGTGAAGTGGTTAAAGTGGGAGAATGGTGACGCAGTTTGGCGGATTGGGGAGGAGCTGGCCGGGTTGCCAAAACGCCTTTTGTATTTTTGATGTAGTTGGTAATTCCGCCACAAGTAACAAGGAAAATGGTTAATCCCTTGAAATTTGATGGGAATTATTCTGAATTTACTGCTTTTTTACAAAACACGCCTGTCTCGGCGGGGGGTAATTTCGGGATTTGCCATTCCGTCGTTGCGCATTCGCCACCCTACGTCCGTGCCTACCTTTGCCTGCTCAATCCCGGCCGTGCCTGGCACCGCCAACCTGCTTTTCACCCCCAATGCCCACCATTCACTACCTGACCACGGCCGACGCCATCGCCACGGCCGCCGCGCACTTCGCCGCCCTGCCCCGCATCGGCATCGACCTGGAGTTCGACGACATGCGCCACCGCTACGGCCGTCATCTGGCCCTGATTCAGGTGTTCGACGGGCAGGAGGTGTACCTGATTGATCCGCTGCCGCTGCCCGACATGGCCGCCGACCTGGAGCCGCTGTTCGCCGTGCTGCGCGACCCGGCCGTGGCCAAGGTGTTCCACTCCTGCAAGTCGGACATCCTGCTGCTCGACGAGGTGTTCAACGTCAACTGCCGCACCATCGTGGACACCAGCGTGCAGTTCACCATGCTGGCCGCCGAGGACAACAACATCTCGCTGGGCCGGCTCATTCAGGCCGAGCTGGGCTTTGAGGTGGACAAAGGCGAGCAGAAATCGAACTGGCTGAAGCGCCCGCTCACCGAAGCCCAGAAGGAATACGCGGCCAACGACGTGCTCTACCTCTTCAAGCTGACCGACCGCCTCAGCGCCCGCCTCCTTGAGCTGGGCCGCGCCGAGTGGGCCGCCCAGGAAAACCGGGCCCTGGAAGCCGTGCGCTACGGCCGCGATGACCCGCGCCCGTGGTCGCGCAACGCCGCCAAATACAAGATTTCGGCCCAGGAAATGCCCATTTTCCGCGAGTTGTATATGTTGCGCGATACGGTAGCACGGCAGCTTGACCGCCCGCCCTACCACGTCCTCAGCAACGACCGGCTGGCCGAGCTGGCCCGCCAACCCATTGAAACGCCGCTTCAGCTGCGCACCTCCAACGGCCTGCACCCCGAGCTGAAACGTTCGCCCTACGCCGAGCAGCTGCTGG
>Ga0123336_10002512_pt1 | contig 15917 bp, 13 predicted proteins | sample SSSSmetaG_FD_96466 | JGI IMG/M metagenome (GOLD analysis project Ga0123336, IMG submission 96466) | Glacier valley bacterial and archeal communities from Borup Fiord, Nunavut, Canada, to study Microbial Dark Matter (Phase II) - ​SSSS metaG | ecosystem: Environmental > Aquatic > Freshwater > Ice... | reverse complement strand
GTGCCCGCACGATGAAGTTCATCGACTACTTCAACGATGTCCTCGCCAAGCCGTTCCGCTGGACTTACACCGGCAGACCGCTTCGAGCATGAACGGATCGCGACTTCGGCCAAGCACATCTAGTGGGTACGCGCCGCCGTTCGTGTGGCTCCCGAGGACCTGGCTCCTGCGTGAGGGCTGGCGCCGGTACGGGCTCATCGATCAAGCCGAAGTGCCGGGCCGCGGCGACGAATAGGGCAGGGCGACAACCTCCAGAAGTGGCGGTCGGCTAAGAAACGCGGAAGGGGCGACATCGAGGTGCCGCCCTTTGCTTCGTCCCAGGTCGTCGTGGACCGAGCCACGGAAGCTCGTCTTGCGCCTATATCGCGAACGATGTCTTGGGGCCGCGCGTCGTGGTCGATGTCGAGAACCGTCGACGTCGTATTTGCAGAGGGGGCCGCCGCGCGAGACCGCGAACGCTTGCGCGGCGACGGTTGAGATTGTTGCCATCCGAGCCGAGAGGCGAGCGGGCACTCGGTGTCCGCTCGAGTCAGGCACATCACAGCGCCGGCGATGACGTCGTCGGCGCGGTCACTGCGTGCGATCCGTTGCTCGCACTCGGAAGAAGAATAGAACTTCTCTGCGCTGACGTTCGCGATCTTCAGAGCGTTCATCGGGAAGCCACCTCTTCACCTCGCCCGCTGAAATCACGACCGGCGAGCGTGGCCTCCTGAAATCTGACCGGCCTCAGCAGGACGTTCGCGGTCTCGTCCCCGAGGTCTTCCACGCCTCAGAGCGAGAGGTCGGTCCCAGTCACGGCGTGCCCTTTAGGGGTTTTCCGGCCAAGCAGCCGGCGTCTACTATAGGGCGCCAAGCGGCTACGCGCCGCCGTTCGTATGCGGGTAGGTTCGGACTAATCTAGAAGTGGCTGTCGGCGACCAAACGCGAAAGGGCGACACCGAGGTGCAGCCCTTTGCTTCCTGCCAGGTCGTCGAGGACTGACTACGGAAGCTCGTCGGCACCGATGTCGCGAACGATGTCTTGGGGCCGGGCGTCGTTGTCGATATCGAGCATCACCGACGACGTCGTATTTGCATGGTCCTTCATCGGGGACCCCGCGGGTAACCGGTAGTTGGCAATGAACGTGACCTCCGTGTTGAGGTCGTTCGTGTTCGCGGCGGCCGTCGGCACGGCGTCAGGCCACGAGCTCGAGTAAACGAATGTGCATCCGGTGCCGCCCGTCTGCGTTGTCGCGTTGGCGTTCAGGATCACGCTGTCGAACGAAGCGGACGTGCCCTGGCAGTTCACACCGCGAGACTGACCGTTGTTCGTTCCCGTGTTGTCGGCAATGGTCGAGAATTCGACAACCCCCGTGCCACCGAGCAGGTATATGCCGCCGGTCGCCGTGGACGAAGTGCTTCCGTTGGTCGCGATGATCGCGTTCGTGAAGTGATAGGTCGTGGAGCTCAGACTGACGCCACCACCCAGGTTGCTGGAGATCATTCCGCGCTCGAAGTTGACCGTGCCGCCCGTCGCGTAGAGGCCTACGCCACCACAGCTCTTGATCGATGCTTGGTGCATCTCGAGCATGGGGAGGTGACCCATCCCGTCGTTGACGACCACTACCCCGTTGGCCAAGTTGGTCGAGGTACCAACGAAGTTCACCTTCGACACCACGAACTTAGCGTTGGTGCCCGTCAGCGTGAGCAGGACGCCAGTGGTGCTGGTAATCGTGGAGCTTCCAGCGTCGTCACCGATGAGCGTGCGGCTGGCACCGCCGTTGAAAGTCACGTTGTCGGTGACCGTACCGGAGATCCGGATCACCGAACGGCTGAGGGCTTGCGCCGTCGTCACCTTTGAACAGGCGCTGGTCGGTGTCGAGCAGTCGCCGGCACCGGTTGATGAAACCCATGCTACGTCCGTTGGCGCGGCGCAACTGCCGTCGGGTAAACAGGCATCGGAAGCGCATTCCGAATTCGCGACGCATGCCCGACATGTGTCGGTCGTCGAGCAGATCGGGGTTACGAGAGCACACGCCGAATGGTCACCCGAAGGCCCCACCGTGCACTGGACGCAGGCCTTGGTGTTTGTGTCGCAAACGCTGCCAGCCGCGTTGCCGACACAGCCGGTGTTCACGCAGCTGATCGATTCGTTGCCGTCGATGCCACCGTCGTTGCTGCCGCCGGTCTCGTTGCAGTTGTTATCTGGGTTGCCCGCGCAGTAGTTCGGGTTGTGGCAAGCGGTGAACAGCAGGCTCGTGGCGATCAATAGTTTCTGCATGGTCATCTCCTAAAAACGAGCCGCCCAGCCGAGGATGGCGCGGTCGTGCGTTACCAAAGCGACAGGCGCCGAGCTCGAGTCGTGGCCCGTGCGAAACCACAGATAGGTCCCGACTCCGGCAACGACCGCACCGGCACCGACGCAGATCGCGCCTGTGGTGCCGACATCCCAGATGTGTTCCTTCTGGGGCCCCACCGGATTTGGATCTTCTTTGATGACGAGGAAGACGACGCCGGTGATGATGCTCGCGGCGCCGACGCCGATCAGCGTGGCGGGCAGGGCGCGCGAATGGTGCGGTTCGTCGTCGCCGATGGTCGGCGGAGTCGGGACCGTCATCGACGCGGAGTCGGGCGTCGGCTGCGCGACGACGTCCTTCGCTTCGGGGACGTGGACGTGCGAGTTGGCCGGCGGCGTCGCGGCGAGCGAGAGCATGAGGTCGTCGGCGATGTCGTGCATCTGCTTCTCGGTGCACTTCTGGCAGGTCCGACGCTCCGCCATCATGTCGTGACCCTTCTCCATCCAGTAGCCGACGATGGAGATGTCGCGGGTGCCGTTTGCGGCAGGGGCGGATTCGACGCGCGCGTAGACGATGGCGGTCGATTTCGCGCGCGCTTCGATCACCTTGCGCGCGCAGTTGAGATCTTCGACGACGTAGCAATCGATCAGCGTGTTGATCGCGTCGGGCTCGAGCGCCGAGGCGTAGATCGAGTGGCCGTGGCGGCGCAACCAGGTCTCGAGCTGCGAGAGCAGCTGCGGTTGGAGCGTCGCTTCGCCGGTCACGACCACGCCGACATCGGCGCGAGCCACGGACGTGGAAGCCACCACTGCGAGGAGAGCATAGGCGGCGAACAGAGCTGCGCGTTTGATCATTTGAACCTGGAGATCTCGACGGTCTTGTCCGGCTCGACGACGACGGAGACGTTTTCTTTGTAGCCGGTATCTTCGTTGGTGAGTCGAACGGAGTGCTTGCCTGCGGTGGTCGGGATGGTCATCGGAGAGTCGCCGTACTTCTTGCCGTCGATCGAGATCGTCAACGTCGGCATGGCGGTCACATAGATCTTGCCCGAGAGCTTTTTGTCGGTCGCAGGGTGGCTCGGTCGCGTCGAGGTTGCATCTTTTTGGCTGTTCGGCGCAGCGACTTGCGGCACACCTGCATCCAGAGACATCGGCGCCACCGCGGCATCGTTTGAAATCACTGGAGCCGCGTCCGGCATGCCGGCGTCGATTTCTGTAGCGGGCCTCACGTTCGCGACCAGGGCTGAACCGGATCCGGTGTCCGCGGGTTTCGGTTTCTTGGTGATCGCCAGGACCACCAGGAAGGCGAGCACCGCGCTCGCGAGCCCGGCGGCAAGCATCACCGCTGTTCGTGTACCGCTGCGCCGAAGCGCGTGCGGGTTCGCGCCGATCGTGTTCGTGATCGCGTTGCGCCCGGCTCCGAGGCTCGGCATCGCGGCGACGCCCTGGTTCGCCGAGCGCCCGTCGGCAAGCGTCGAGGAGCTGGGCGGCAGCGGCGTGTAGCCGCCTGGAGTCGCGGAGGGCTGGCCGCTGCGCGATCGCATCACGCTGCCGCGCACGGGGGCGTGCTGGGGGAAGCGCTCGGCGAGCGTCTTCATCAGCAGCTCGCGCCCGGTCTTCGGCGAATCGGTACAATCGAGCAGGTCGCTGACTGCGGCCTCGGCGGTCGGATAACGCGCCTGGATATCGCGCTCGAGCATCTTCATCACGACGCGCTCGACGTCCTTGGGCACGTCGCCGCGGATCGAGCGCGGGCGCGGCACCTGGCCGAACAGCACCGCGGCGAGCGTCGAGCGGGTGTCTTCACCGATAAAGAGCCGCCGACCGCAGAGCATCTCCCACAGCATCACGCCGACCGCGAACAGGTCGCTGCGCCCGTCGAGCGCTTCGCCGTTCGCTTGCTCCGGGCTCATGTACGCGGGCTTGCCCTTGATCAGGACCGACGCGGTGGCGGCGCTCGCCTCGCGCGCCTTCGCGATGCCGAAGTCCGAGACCTTGACCGCGCCATCCCACGACAGAAGGACGTTATGCGGCGAGACATCGCGATGGATGATGCCGCGCAGCGTGCCCGTCGAGACCGGCAGATCGTGGGCGTGACCGAGGCCGCGCAGCACCTCGGTGATCAAGAAGATCACGAGCGGGATGGGGAGTAACCCACTGCTCACGAGCGCGTCGAGGTCGCGGCCTTCGACGAGCTCCATCACCAGGAACAGCCGGTTCTCGGCGTCGCGATCGAAATCGAGCACCGAGACGATGTTCGGGTGCTGGAGCTGCGCGCTGATCTGCGCCTCCGCGACGAACATCTGCGAGAACGACGGGTTGTCGGAGAACCCGGGCAACACGCGCTTGATCGCGACGCGGCGCGAGAAGCCCTCTGCGCCAACCATGGAGCCCAGGAAGACCTCGGCCATGCCGCCGCCACCGAGCCGTGTGTCCAGGCGGTACTTGCCCGAAATCCCCGCCATGCGGCGAAACTATACTAGAGCGCCTACCGCGGCGCGAATGCGTGGTGCTTGGTGATCCCACGAGCCGTGAAGTAACGCCTGGCGGCCTCGATATGGATCGAGAATACGAAGTCTTCGTCGAGCCCACCGGGGCCGAAAATCACGCCTCGCTCCTGGGTCTCGTGGTTGGGGACGAATGGCGGGAGCGGCGAGGTCACGCCCTCGGTGACCGCGAAGAGCAGGATCCGGTTCGGCGTGGGCTCGCTCGAGCTGATCCAGTGGATCTGACACGACGCCGGGTCGACGACGACGTTCGTCTCCTCGCGGACCTCGCGCGCGCAGCCGACCTGCCACGCCTCGTGGGCCTCGATGAAGCCACCGACGAGCGCGAGCTTGCCGACGCCGGGAGGAATGCCACGCCGCACGACCAGCAGGCCGTCGTCGACCGGGACCAGTGCGACGGCGACGGGAACCGGATTCGCCCACACCATCGCGCCGCAATTCGCGCACGTGCGCGGGTACGTCGAGGTGTCAGCGAACGCGGTGCCGCAAAAGTTACAGAAACTGTTCGCTGGATTCATTTGGGCACCAGCGAGTCCATGCCGCGCTCGCGCATCTCCTTGCGCCACGCGTCGACGAGCTTGACGAATGCGTCGCCGAGCTCGGGATCGAATTGCGTGCCGCTGCAGCGCTCGATCTCGCCGATCGCGACCTCGTGGCTGAGCGCGCGGCGGTATGCGCGGTCGGAGGTCATCGCGTCGTATGCATCGGCGATCGCGACGATGCGACCGACGAGCGGAATGTTCTGGCCGGACAGGCCGCGCGGATAGCCGCCTCCATCCCACCACTCGTGGTGGCACCAGCAGCCGTCGATCAGGCCGTGCAGACACGGCACCGGATCGAGGATCCGCTTGCCCTTCTCGGGGTGCTGGCGAAACACTGCGACCTCCTCGGGCGTGAGCTTGCCGGGCTTGTTCAGCATGTCGTATCGCACGCCGATCTTGCCAACGTCGTGCATCACGCCGGCTTGCACGATGCGCCGGATCTCTTGATCCGGCAGCGTGAGCCCACGCGACAGGATCTCCGAGTACACCGCGACTCGTTCGGAGTGGCCGCGCGTGTACATGTCGCTCTCTTCGAGCGCCTGCGCGAAGCCCGCGACGGTCTGCTGGAACATCTCCTCGAGCGATTGGTTCGCCGTGCGCAGATGAGCGTTGGTCTCGACGAGCTCTCCATACAGCCGCGCGTTGTCGATCGCACTCGCAGCGCGAGAGGCGAGCACGGCGAGCATCTTGCGATGGCCTTCGTCGAACTTCTTCGCCGGCGTGAACGAGAACACGTTCAACACGCCGACCATCTGGCCACCGACCTGGAGCGGCACCGCGACGAAGGAGCTGAGGTCTTGTTGCTGCGTGGGCTCGGTGAAGAACCGCGAGGCCTTACCGCCGTGCGCGAGGATCGGCACGCCTTGCGCGAACTGCTCGGTCAACAGGCCAAACGCCGGCGAGGGCATGCCGCCCGGACGATGCGCATCGTTCGCGACGATCTTCACGCGCTCTTCGAAGTTGCCTGTCTTGGTATCGAGCAAGTGCAGCGTGGCGACGTCGGCTTTGACTTCATCGATCGCGGCGCGCAGCACCACATCGAGGATCTTGTCGATCTCCTGCTGCAAGGCGATCGCTTCGGAGACGCGATAGATCGTGAGCGCCTCGCGCAACCGGATGTTCTCGGTCTGGAGGCGCTGGCGATACAGCGCGCGCTGGACGACGTGGATGACCTCCTCGACCTTGAACGGCTTGAGGAGGTAATCGTAGGCGCCCTTCTTCATTGCCTCGATCGCGGTCTCGACGGTGCCAAAGCCCGTCATCAACACGGTCAAGACACCGAGCCGCTCGGCTTCGATCTTCTCGAGCAGCTGTAGGCCCGAGAGCCGCGGCATCTTGAGATCGGTGATCAATAAATCGTAAGGACGAAGCCGAAGCTCCGTCAGCGCCTTTTCACCGTCTTCGACGGTGTGGACTGAAAAGCCCTCGAGCGAGAGAAACTCCGCGAGGATCTCTCGGATCACTCGCTCGTCATCGACGACGAGGATCCGTGCAGCTTCAGGCGATTCGGTAGCGGCGACCACGAGTGACTAGGTGCTCGGTGGGACCTTCGGAGCCATCGGATCCCAGAACACCGAGGCATGACCATTTTCTTTGTCGGCCTGCTCCTGCACGTGGAGCCAGTTGTCGCGCTGCGCCGAGACGCTCGCCTTCGCCGACTCCGCCTTCGACTTCGCCGAATCGGTGCGACTCTTGCGCGACTCCTGCTGCTTCGGGAACGAATCGTACGTCACACCCTTCGGCGCGATGTTGTTCGTCTTCGCGAGCTGGGCCTTCGCGGCCTCGAACTCGGCCTCTCGGTAGTACATGTTCTCCTGCGTGTAGCGCAGGAAGTGCTTGAGGTACGAGTGGTATGTCTCGAGGTACTTCACGCGCAAGTCTGCAGCCTTGCCGACATCTTTCGCGGCCGACTCGGACTTCGTCGCCTCGTTGATGCGGTTCATGTCGTTCGAGGCCTGGGCGCTCTTGGTGTTCGAAGCCGCCGAGTCCATCGCGAGGCGCGTGGCCTTCTGATCGTTATGCGCCTGATGCAGCTGGGAGTCCGACTCCTTGATTTGCGCGTCGGCATTCGCGTTCTCCATCCGCGCCACGTTCCAGGTCTGCTGGGTCTGGACGACCGCCTGCTTCTGGTCGAGCGGGATCGCCGCGATGTACATCTCGTCGAAATGCTGGGCGAGCGGACCCGGCGGGCTGTCCGAGGAGCCGCACGCATAAAGACCAAGCAAGCACACGATCGTGAGTAATCCCCGCATAGTGCATACGAGCCTACTACGGTCGGGCGCTCCCGGGCTACAGTTGGGCCGAAGATGACGACCCTCCTCGCCGTCGACGTGGGTAATACGAACACCGTGCTCGGCGTTTTTCGCGACGGCGAATTGGCTGCGCATTGGCGGATCCAGACGGTCGCGCAGCGGACCTCGGACGAGTACGCCGTGTTGCTCAAGACCTTGTTCGAGCTCGACGGGTTCCCCTGGAAATCGATCACCGCCGGGATCATCTCGTCGGTGGTGCCGCCGACGGTGTTCGGCATCCAGCAGTTCTTCAAGCGCTACACCGGAGGGCCCGCGCTCGTCGTCGGTCCGGGCATCAAGACCGGGATGCCGATCCTCTACGAGAACCCGCGCGAGGTGGGCGCCGACCGGATCGTCAACGCGGTCGCCGCGTACGAAGAATACAAGACAGGTTGCATCGTCGTCGATTTTGGCACGGCGACTACCTGGGACGTGGTCAACCCGAAGGGCGAGTACATGGGCGGCGTGATCGCGCCCGGGATCCAGATCAGCGCCGAGGCGCTGTACGAGCACGCCGCGAAGCTGCCACGCGTCGAGCTCGCGAGGCCGGGCAAGATCGTCGCACGCAACACGATCCATTCGATGCAGGCCGGCCTGGTCTACGGCTACGCCGGCATGGTCGACAGCATCGTCAACCGCATCCGCGCCGAGGTCGATTGGCCGGCCAAGTGTATCGCGACCGGCGGCCTCGCACCGCTGATCGCGACGGAGACCAAGACGATCGAAGCGACCGACGACCTGCTGACGTTGAAAGGCTTGAAGATCCTCTATCACCGCAATCAGGCTCAGTCATGATCGAACAAACTCCGCTCGATGTGACGAAGCTCTCGCCGGCCGCCCAGAAGGCGCTCGGTCCGGGGCCCGGTCGCATGATGGCGTCGCGCGGCATGGTCCCGCTGCCGCCGGCCGATCAGCTCGCGGTGCTGTATCAGCTCGCGATCGATGCGGATCAAAACCTCGCGAACGCTGCGCGGGCGACCGCGATGAGCTTACCCGATACGCTGATCGCGGGTGCGCTGCGCGATGTAAAGCTCGATCCGCGCGTCCTCGATCTGTTCGCGCAGCTCGTCGGCGATAACGCCTCGGCGTTCGAATCGATCGTCGAGAATGCGAGCACGTCGGATCACACGATCGCGTCGCTCGCGGCCAACGGCGGCGCGCGCGAAGTCGATCGGATCTCGGCGAACGAGCAGCGGATGCTGCGGCATCCCGAGATCATCGCGGCGATGTATCAGAACAAGGCGGGGCGGATGTCGACGATCGATCGCGTCGTCGAGCTCGCGGTCCGCAACAACATCCGCGTACCAGGCCTCGCCGCCTGGGACGAGATCGCACGTGCGATCCAGGCGCATCCCGGACCCTCGAGTGCCGAGACCGATGCCTTGTTCGCGATGGTCGCGGAGGTCGAAAACGACGAGACCGCGCTCGTCACGGGCGATGCCGAGAAGATCCTCGAGGAGCAGACCGACACCGGCGACGAGGAGGACGAGCGAATTCCGTGGGGTAAGTTGTCCATTCCCGCGAAGATCCGGATCGCGACCACGGGCAACGCCACGAAGCGGGCAATGGCGATCCGCGACCCGGTCAAGATGGTTGCGACTTCAGCGATCAAAGCAGGTGGCGTGACCGAGTTCGAGGCGGCACGCTATGCGAGTAACGCCGGGCTCTCCGAAGACGTCATCAAATACATCGCGATGAAGCGCGAGTGGACCAAGCTCTACGGCATCAAGTTTTCCCTGTGCAGGAATCCCAAGAACACGGTGACCGACACGATGAAGTTCCTGCCGTTCCTTCGGGAGAAAGATCTGGCGGCGATCGCGAAGAGCCGCGGCGTCCCCTCGGCGGTGGTGGCAGCAGCGCGCAAGCTCGTGACGCAGCGAACGTCGCAGCCCAAAAAATGAGCTTCGTCTCACGCATCGGTCTGGCGATCACGAAGCCGCGAGTCGCGATCACGCTCGCCGGCGATCGCACGCAAGCGGGGCGCTCGGGCAGTGACCTCTTGCTCGCGCTCCTCGTCCTGCTCGTCGCGACCCAGCTGCGCTGGCTGGTCTCGGCGGCGTGGCTCGGTGCGGCGGTCGCGCCTGCGCTCGGCGCGCGTGCCGCGGTCCACGTGCTCACGCGATCGTTGACGCTCGAGCTCGGCCTGCTCGTCGTGAGTGCGGCGGTGATCTTCATCTCGAGCGGTGCGAAGCGCGAGCTCGGCCGAGCGTTCGATCTCGCGTGTGTCGCGGCGTTGCCGCTCGTGATCGTGAACCTCGTCGCGCAGACCGTGATCGGGATCGGTGACCTGCCGTTACCGGCGGTGGTCGCGTCGGCGATCGAGCTTGTCTCGATCGTCTGGATGGCGTCGCTGACCGTGCTCGCGATTCCGATTGCGCGCGGCAGTGATGTGAGTGGCTCGATCGATCTGCGTGCGAAGCGAGCAGGCTGGTCGATCGCGACCGTCGCGATCGCGGGCATCGGGGTGCAGCTTCTGTGGATCGGCCAGCATGTCGACCAGATCCGACCGCTCGAGAAGGGTAGCCCGGCACCTGCGTTCTCGCTCGCCGCGATCGGGCGCGGCGGCCAGCTCGGCGCGCTCGTTGCCCGGACTCCCGGCCACGTGACGATCGTCGATTTCTGGGCGACCTGGTGCGGTCCGTGTCTGCGCTCGATGCCTCACCTCGACAAGTTCCAGCGCGAGCATCCCGATGTCGACGTCCTCACGATCAACCTCGATGATGCAAAGGAAGCGCGCGCCCTGTTCGATCGCGAGGGCTACAAGCTGCAGCTCTTGGCCGATGACGGTGACGCGAGCGAGAAGTTCGGCGTGACGACGATTCCGCACACGGTCGTGATCGGGCGCGACGGTCGGCTGAGCCGCCTCGACGGTGATGGGCCCGCGGACCTCGAGGCCGAAGTCCGCGCCGTCCAATAAGTGGATATCGAAACCCGGCTCTGGTACCACCACGCATATGGCGAGCCTCGTCTGCGCCACGTGCCGCAAGCTCATTCCGATGGGGACCGCCGCGATCCGATGCACGGTGGCGTCCTGCAACACGGGAAGGATGAAGCTTCGGTTCTGTTCGGTCGGGTGCTGGGGAAAGCACGTCCCCACGGCGCGCCATCGCAAGGCCAGCTACGCGGTGGATTCGAAACCTGAAACGCCTGAGTAGACGTCCGCGTTCTCGTACGTGGTATTTTAATCCCGCGTGCGGTTAGGGACCTGCATCGCGCTGGAGCTCCTCTGTGTCGCGGGGACCGGCGCAGGGCTGTGGCTCGTTGCGAGTCGCGGCGTGGAGACGGCGAGCCGTTATCTCCAGCCCGAGGCCTCGGCGGCGACCGTAGGCACCAGCGGTGAGCACGGTGTCAGGCCGCTTGCGACCGCCCACCTCGAGGTCAGTGGTCCTGCCGGCGACACCACGGTGTTCGGGCTCCCCGACGAGATGCTGCTCGCACCGCTCGCCGCGACGCGCGTGACGGGGATCAAGCTCAACCACGGTGGCACCTCGCTGTCGCTGCGGCTCGATTTCGCATCCGGTGCGCGCGCCGCGTTCAAGCCACAGCAGACCCATCCGCAATCCGATCCACGGCGCGAGATCGCCGCGTATCGAATCGATCGGATGCTCGGCATCGGCCACGTGCCGCCCGCCAAGTCGGCCACGTTCGCCGTCGCCGATCTCGTCGCGGCCGCGGGTCCCGATGCGCGCGACTACACCGAGCAGCGCATCCTGGCCGAGGCGATCGCGCACGACGGCAAGGTCGCGGGCGAAGTCTCGTGGTGGATCCCGCAGATCAACGACATGATGATCGGCGCGTATCGCGTCGACGAGCCGCTCGGCATGGCCGAGTGGGTGCCGATGCTTCAGGCGGGCCAGCCCACGCCGCCGGAATTCGCGAACACGGTCACGCAGCTATCGACCGTGATCGTGTTCGACGTATTGATCGACAATGCCGATCGCTGGACCGGCAACAATACGAAGTGCTCGCCCGATCAACGTGTGTTGTTCTTCATGGACAACACGCTGGCGTTCTCGAACTTCACGCTCGGTCATCAAACGAACCTGATCCCGCTGCAGCGGATCTCGAAGTTCTCGAAGTCCCTCGTCAAGCGAATGCGCACATTGACGTACGCCTCGATCACGCAAGCGCTCGCCGTTCCCGACGATCCGCTCGCGCCACTGCTCGAGCCAGGTGAGATTCGTGCGCTGCTCGCCCGCCGCGATCACTTGCTGGGGTATATCGATGCACGCTCCGCCGAGCTCGGCGAGAACGCGGTCCTCTCGCTGCCATGAATTCTTGTCCTGTATGCGGAAAGCCGGTCGATCCGATCCGCGCGCCTGCCGTTGGCGTGCGTGATGGCAAGGTCATCTCGTACTGCAGCAAGGAACACGCTGCCGAGGCCGAGACCAAGCCGACGATCGTGCCCAGCATCCCGAAGCGCGCGGGCACCGATCCGGCGTTCCGGATCCCCGAAGGCGATCAGAAGAAGAACAAGAAGGCGCGGACGCCGGCGAGCGGGGTCGCCCAGGCCACGCCGCTGATGGACAGTGGCCCGGTGATCGAGATCGTGCACGAACCCGTGTCGGGCGTCGTGACGAGCGCGGGCGATGCGCGCAGCGGGTCGGCGCGACCGAGCGCTTCGTCGATGACGAGCGGTGCGATCCAGATCGCCGATACCGGGCGCCTCGACGACTACGTGTCTCCCGAGGACTCCAGCGGCAGCAAGAAGTGGATCATCGCGGCCGTCGTGCTCGCGCTCGGTGGCGGCGCGGTTGCCGCGTACGAGCTCGGCGTCTTTGGCAGTACGGCGGAGAAGAACACCGCCGCAACCTCGGAAGCACCCAGGCCGGTCGCGGTCGCGCCTGATGCGGTCGCTGCACCCGCTGCGCCGGTGGTAACGAGAGAAGCAGCGATCCACAACGCGACGTCCGTGCTCACGACCTTGCTGGCGTCCGATTCTTCGCGCATCCAGCGCCTCGCGGCATCCGCGCTCTCTCGCACGGGAGATGCGGCGGCGGTCGCGACCCTCGACGCGTTGCTCGCGAAAGAGACGAGCGACATCGCCAAGCTCGATATCTTGTACGCGCTGGCTCGCGCAGGCGACAAGCGCGGCACCGCTGAACTGGCCCCATTTCTCTCGTCCCCGCGTCGAGACGTCAAGCAGGAAGCGGCGCGTCGGTTTGCGTGGCTGGGCGACAAGCGCGGCGTCGACACCCTCGCGAACTACCTCGAGGTCAGTCAAGACCGGCTCGGTGCAGCCGAAATCCTCGCGTTTCTCGCAGAGCCACGCGCCATCAAGGTGCTCGAGACGATTCGCGCAGACGCGAAGGCGACGCCCGACGACAGGGCGCGTGCGGCGATCGCGCTCGGCTTCGCGAACAAAGTGGACATCGCACCCGCACTGCACGAGCTCCTCAAAGATTCGCGATTCAACGCGTTCGCTGCTGCCGCGCTCGCAAACCTTCACGACGAGGCGGCTCGCCCGATCCTCGTAAAGCAGCTCGACGTATCATCGCTGCGCGTGAGTGCCGCGCGCTCGCTGCGTCGGCTGGACGAGAACCTCGACCCGGTGCCACTCCTTCCGGCGCTCCTCGCCGCGCTCGCCTCGGCCAAGGACACCGAACAGGTCGCGACCGCCGAGGAGGTCCTGTTGCTGGCCGGCCCCGCCGACTGGTCCGCTCGCGAGTAATCACGGGTAATTGCCCGACTAATATGCGTCGTTGACGCATGCCGCCGGGTAGCCCAGACTGCGCGCGATTCATGGCCGCAGTCGTACCTAGCCCGCAGCGCATCTACTTCGTTTCTTTGGGCTGTCCGAAGAATCAGGTCGACACCGAGTTGATGCTCGGCCAGGTCCAAGCCGCGGGTCACTCGCTCGTCCACGATCCCGAAGGCGCCGACGTCATCGTCGTCAACACATGCGCGTTCATCGACGCCGCGAAAGAAGAGAGCGTCGACACCATCCTCGAGATGGCCGAGTGGAAGAAGACGACCAAGGCCAAGCTCGTCGTGACCGGGTGCCTCGCACAGCGCTACTCCGACGACCTCGTCCGTGACATCCCGGAGATCGATCACATTCTCGGGTCTTCGGATTTTGTCGCGATCGCAAAGGTCCTGGGCGCCAAGGCGATCCGGGGGCGCAAGAAGCTCCCCGTCGTTCAGGTCACCGAGACGCCCGAGTACATTTACGATCACGAGACGCCGCGCGTCCGGATCGGCGCTAGCCACTCCGCGTACGTCAAGGTCGCCGAGGGCTGCGATCGACCGTGCTCGTTCTGCATCATCCCGAAGCTGCGTGGCCCGCAGCGCAGCCGCACGATCGCCGACATCGCGGCCGAGGTCACGCAACTCGGCCGATCCGGCGTGCGCGAGATCAACCTGATCGCGCAAGATCTCACGCGCTACGGCTGGGACGGTGGCACCTCGCCGGAGTCTCGCGCGACCCTCGCGCAACTCCTTCGCGCGATCGGTAAGACCGATGGCGTCGATTGGATCCGCCTCCACTACACGTTCCCGTCCGCGTTCGACGACGAGCTGATCGACGCGATCGCGAGCGAGCCGAAGGTGGTCAAGTACATCGACGTGCCGCTCCAGCACATCGCCGATCCGATGCTCAAGCGCATGCGGCGCGGTCACTCGAGCCGCGTCACCCGCGAGCTCGTGAAGACGCTGCGCGCGCGGATCCCGGGCCTCGTGCTGCGCACCACGTTCATCGTCGGTCATCCGGGCGAGACCGAGGACGAGTTCAAGCAGCTGTGCGACTTCGTCGGCGAGTCCGGCTTCGACCGCGCGGGCGCGTTCACGTATTCCATCGAGCCCGGCACCACGTCCGCGATGCTGCCGAACCGCGTCGAGCAAGCCGTCGCCGCGGCTCGCCAGGAGCAGCTGATGGAGATCCAGCGCAAGATCAGCCGTTCACGTCACGAGGCGATGGTCGGCAAAGAGATCGAAGTGCTCGTCGAGGGCATCTCGACCGAGACCGAGCACCTGCTCGAAGGTCGCTGGTACGGCCAGGCGCCGGGCATCGACGGCGTCACGTACCTCGCCGATGGCGAAGCGCAGCCCGGCGACCTCGTTCGCGCGAAGGTCACGCAGGCCGCCGATTACGATCTCGCGGCGTCGCTCGAAGTCTGAGTCGCGCGCGGTCGCAGCTGCCACGCGACGACGATCGCGAGCGCGATCATGCAGATCACGCCGAGCTCGACGTAGCGATGCACGATCAGGTTGGTCGACCAGCCGTAAACATCTTGTAGCTTCGAAGGATCGGAGAGGCCCACGCCTTCGATCTCGCCGAACGGAATCACATCCGTATCGCTGCGCGCCGACCACCAGGTCGCAAACGTATCGACGAACGCTGCAGCGCCGATCGAGAGCAGACCCCAGCGCAACCCGTGCTCCGCGAGCTTTGGAATGAAGAAGCTCGCCATCAGCGCGGTGCCGAGCAGCATCGCGCCGCCGTCGCCGCCGAACGTGATCCATTGCTGCGCGGTCTCGACGTCGAGGTCGTGGGCGTAGAGCTGCACGGCCGTCAGCCCGAGCCCCGCGATGACGAGCCACCAGCGCTGCTTGCGCCACCCGAGCGCGACGAGCCCCGCGCAGATCGCGACGACGAGGATCCAGACGAGGCCGCGGGTCTCGGGGACGAGCGTCTTCCACAGCCCAGGAATCGCGGCGAACCCGCACCACCACGCGGTCACCGCGTGACCGCACTCGTGCACGATCATCGATAAACATGTGCGCTGCAGCCAGTGCCCGGTCGGCCACGCGTGGAACAACCACGCGACGAGGACAGCGCCCGGGATCGCGGCAGCTCGGATCTTCCACTCGCGCGACACGGGTATGGATCATGACATGACGCGCGTGAGCTGGTGACCCGAGCGCCGGAATGCGGCTCGAGGCCGGGGAATCGATCAGCCCCGTCTCGGACGGGCCTCCAAACCGTGCTCGCGCCTGACGCTCGCGGTCTAGGAAAGGGTCTTCCCTCATGAAGCGCATTGGCAAGCGGGTCGGCAGTCGGACTCGCTAACGCTGAACCCGATTGATGTGATCCGTCCGTTGTGATCTTGTTCGTTCATGGCGGTTCCAATCGAGTTCCGAAGCGCGATCGTCCGAGCGGTCGAGCAAGCGGATGACGTATCAGACGACGGCCTGCTGGATTAAGCAGGACGAGCCGCACGCGCGCCGCCCGATGACGCTGCCTCCGAGCTCGACTTCGGCGCCTGAATTCGCACCCCGCACCGGCCATCACCGTGCCGATTGGGAGTCTGTGCCCTTCGCTCTGTTCTGAGCCTCGAGTCGGTCGGCTGGCTCACACTCGTTGC
>Ga0123336_10002510_pt1 | contig 15921 bp, 7 predicted proteins | sample SSSSmetaG_FD_96466 | JGI IMG/M metagenome (GOLD analysis project Ga0123336, IMG submission 96466) | Glacier valley bacterial and archeal communities from Borup Fiord, Nunavut, Canada, to study Microbial Dark Matter (Phase II) - ​SSSS metaG | ecosystem: Environmental > Aquatic > Freshwater > Ice... | reverse complement strand
TTGAAAATATAACTAAAAAAAGTGGTGCAACGGGCGAAGGGCGTTGGTGTACGGGCGTTGCGTTAGTGGACATCAATAATGATAAATTATTAGATATTTATGTTTGTGCTTCCGTCAGCAAAACGGCTGATAGATTGGCTAATATGCTCTATGTTAATCAAGGATTGGATAGTAACGGTGTTCCAATCTTTAAGGATATGGCAAAAGAATATGGTATTGCTGATACTACGCATACCACCAATGCTGCCTTTTTTGACCACGATAATGATGGAGATTTAGACCTGTATCTCTTGGTAAATGAGATGGAAAAGGTCCGTTATCCCAACAAATATGTGGATAAAGTAGTGGACGGTACTTCCAGACGGACGGGCAGATTGTATCGTAATGATGGTGGGCATTTTACCAATGTTTCTAAACAGGCAGGCATTTTGATTGAGGGCTATGGTTTAGGCGTAAACATCACAGATATTAACCGTGATGGCTGGAAGGATATTTATGTAACCAACGATTTTTTATCGGATGATTTACTGTACATTAACAATAAAAACGGCACATTTACAGACCAATCCGCTGCCTACTTTAAACATACTTCCTTTTCGGCAATGGGCAACGATGTAGAGGATTTGAATAACGATGGTTTAATGGATATTTTGGCGTTGGATATGGCACCTGCGGATAATTATCGGAAGAAAATGATGATTCCACCCAATAATTATTCGACGTATCAGAATAATGAAAAATTTCACTATAATTATCAATTTTCTCGCAATACACTACAAGTGAATCAGGGAAATAACCCAAAAACGGGTAAACCCACTTTTAGTGAGGTAGGCTTATTGTCAGGCATTGCTGAAACCGAATGGAGTTGGGCACCTATGGTTACGGACTTTGATAATGATGGCTTTCGGGATATAATTATCTCAAATGGTTTTCCAAAAGATGTTACCGACCATGACTATTTGGTGTATCGTTATCAAACCGCCGTTGGACTACAACTGCCCTTAGATACGCTTTTAAGCTATATTCCGTCGGTCAAAGCAATAAATTATGCTTTCAAAAATAAGGGAAATAAATCGTTGCCTCAATTTGAAAATGTAAGTAAATCTTGGGGAATGGATACGCCCAGTTTTTCAAATGGAGCGGCCTATGCAGATTTGGACAACGATGGAGATTTAGATTATGTGGTAAATAATATCAATGACTCTGCCTTTGTGTATCGGAATAATACCATCCAACAGAAACCTGCCGAAAGCCATTATCTCAGAATAAAATGCAAAGGTTTAGCGAATAATATTAATGGAATTGGGGCGTGGATTGATATTTCCTACAATCACGGCGAAAAACAGGTTTATGAAAATACACCTTATCGGGGCTACCTTTCTACCATCGAAAATGTGGCTCATTTTGGCTTGGGGAAAAACAATATTATTGATGAAGTGAGGGTTACTTGGCAAAGTGGCAAAGTTAGTACTTTTACCAACGTAAAAGCCAATCAGATTTTGGTGGTTGATGAAAATACAGCGATACCAACCACTCAGCTACCCAATCAGCAAGTTACTATATTTCAAGATATTACGGGTGAATTGGGCTTTGATTTTATCCACCAAGAAAATGATGCGATTGATTTTAACATCCAAAAATTATTACCGCATAAACTTTCCCAATATGGACCCGCCATTGCCGTGGGCGATGTAAATGGCGATGGTCTGGAAGATGCTTTCATTGGCGGAGCTGCCTATCATAAAGGTACTTTTTTACTTCAAAATAAACAGGGAAAATTCACCAAAGCCGATTTAATTAAAGGAGAAATCGATTCCACAAAATATGCAGAAGACACGGGGGTTTTACTCTTTGATGCCGACCGAGACAATGACCTTGATTTATACATTGTGAGTGGTAGTAATGAATCTCCCGTTGGACTTTATATGTATCAGGATAGATTTTACGAGAATGATGGCAAGGGCAATTTTGCGGAAAATATAAAGGCTTTACCGCCATTTTTGAAAAGTGGTTCGTGCGTAAAAGCCGTTGATTTTGACCACGACGGCGACCTGGACCTGTTTGTGGGTGGGCGAATGGAAGTGAACGCCTATCCCAAACCCGTGAGTAGTTATGTGTTGCGTAATGATAGTAAAAATGGGATAAAATTCAGCAATATTACCGCCCAATTTGCTCCAGAATTACAAAATATAGGCTTAGTTTGTGATGCCCTCTGGACCGATTATGACAACGACGGTTGGCAGGATTTGATATTAGCGGGTGAATGGATGCCGATAACAATTTTAAAAAATCAACAAGGCAAAAAATTAGTACGCATTGACAGTCCAGAGCTGAGTTTGCAAGTTGGTTTTTGGAATAGTATTACTTCTGGCGATTTTGATAACGATGGCGATATGGATTATATCGTTGGAAATCAAGGCATTAATACCATGAACAAAGTGTCTGATGAATTTCCGATGACGGTATATGGTAAAGATTTCAATGCTGATGGTTTGTATGATGCTATTCCAACGGTATTTTTTCCCGATGCCGAACAAAAACGCCACGAAGTTCCCTTTCACGTTCGGGATGATTTGATTAAACAAATGACTGTCCTGAAAGAGAAGTTTGACAATTATAAAAAGTATGCTTCCACCGACATCAAAGGCGTGTTATCAGAGGATGATTTGAAAGATGCCTTAATTCTGAAAGCTAATAATATGAATACCAGCTATGTAGAAAATTTAGGCAATGGTAAATTTAACATAAAACCATTACCATTACAGGCACAAACCGCCCCAATTTTTGGTATGTTGGTTGAGGATTTTGATACCGATGGAAACTTAGATGTGTTGATGGTGGGAAATGATTTTGGCAACGAAGTTTCAGTGGGCCGCTTAGACGCTTTTAACGGTTTGTTACTAACTGGAAATGGCAAAGGAGATTTTATACCGCAAAGTATTTCAAAAAGTGCTTTTGGGATTGGGGGCGATGCCAAAAGTTTGGTCAGAATTACCAATTCGGCAGGCAATCCATTGATGATGGCAACTCAAAACAGAGGAGCGTTAAAAACTTTTAGTTTAAAGAACAACATTCTTTCAAAAGCCCTACAACCCAACGATGCAGCGGTGATTGAATTATTGAAAAACGGCAAGAAACGAAAAATGGAAATATATTACGGAACTTCATTTTTATCGCAATCGTCAAGAAGTATTATGCTCATGCCGTATGTAAAATCATTGGAAATAATTGATTTTAAAGGAAATAAACGGAAATTGTAAAGGCAAGCCATTCATCAGCATTAAATTTGGTCATATGTAACTGAGATAACTTGACACAAACACGGAGGTTAACATCTAAATAGTCTTTAATTTGTTGATTAATTTCATTTACAAAAACAAACCATCCCATAAACCATTCCAATAATCAAATAAAACTCACGGATAAAAAAACGACAAAATATTATAGAATAATTATCTTTATGCAGGATCAGGAATTCAGAATCATGATTCGGTGAAATCTATGGGCTTAAGATTTCTGAAATAACCATTATAACATTGCGACTCAGAGATAATATACTTTAAGAGTCGAACCCAAATCAAATTCTTTAAAAGTACCGTGAATTCAATTTTCCATAAAGCTAAAAATATCATGGTCATTTTCCATCACGATTTTACTCGCAGTAACTGAGCCAATGGCATCAAAATTAATTTTCACGGACTGCCAAGTTTCGTAAAAATAAAGTTTTTCATGCAAACTATGATGACCTTCAAATTTATTGAAAAATCACCTCCATTCTGCTTTCCTCTTCAACCATTTATAGGTGGTTGTTTTCTTTAAATACTGGATAAATCTATTTTTACTGGTATCTACATTAAAATTGATGAAGAACCTGATTCGCACGTGTAATTCTCTAAAATCAAAAGGTTTTACTAAATAATCAATTGCTCCTGCATCAAATCCTTCCGCTTTTTCGCCCTTTATTTCCAAAGCGGTAATTATAAAGATAAGTATCTTAGGCTTGATGGCTCGAATTTCTTTTCAAAGTTTCAAATTGCTTAGTTTGAGTAAAATAATGTCCATAATAATAAGGTCGTAGTCATGCTGAATAGCTAACTTTTTACCCATCTGACCATCATAAGCGATGGTTACGTGGTAATCATTTTCTTCTAATCCTATTTTTACCAGTGATGCAATTCATGCATCATTTTCAACTAATAGTATATTCATCATTTTTTGAGTTATAAACCTTTGATATTCGAGCAGAATTACACGGAATCAGTTCAAGTTCAATCCAAGCATGAGTCCATACCAAGGTTTATTTTGATAAATCCAAAAATCTTGATTGGCATCTAACAGATTGTCAAAACCAAGACTTAACCCAATGGTTAATTTGTTTACCGCAATGATTCCAGCTACTCCTTTCTGTAAAATGATACCTTCATATTCAGAAGCAATGCTATTGTTAGTAGTAGTTGAAGTCATAATAGTATTACCAAGTCCTATGAAAACACCCCCACTAAATCCAAAATGATTAATCTTTCTTTTATATTTTCCTAATGGATTTTGTTGGTAACCTATTTGATAAACATCCGTTCTATGCCCAATGTAAAGATTACCATTAAAGGCGGTATTGAGTTGAGTAGGGATGATTTCTTTTATTTGTGGACGTATTTTCAATAACGTGGTTAAAATATCTATATCAAGAGATGGTTTAATTAATCTTTGTTTTACCCGAAAAAATATATTTATTTGTTCAGGTAAGTTCGTAGATATTTTAGAAGAAAGATTCGTGATTTTTACACTATCACCATTGTTTTCGACATAACAGTTAAATTTTTTGTTATCAATTTTAAGCTGATATTTTCCTTCCGATAAGTCGTATTTAGCATTATTTTGTAAGGTAACACAACTCGAAAAAATTGCGACAGATGCCATCATCATGATTAGATTTTTCAATTTCATATCAGAGTATTTTTTTGCGTTTAAACCAATAAAATATGATGATAGCAATCGTAACCATTACGCCCAGCGTAAAAAAATACCCCAAATGCCATTTTAGCTCTGGCATATTTTCAAAGTTCATCCCATAAATACCAGCAATAAAAGTTAGCGGCAGGAAAAATGCTGAAAATATCGTCAGCAATTTCATCACATTATTACTTTTTTGAGCATTTACCGAAATATAAGTATTCAATAGATTATTAGAATTGTCTAATATTTCCTCATAATTTAGCATTAAACTTAATAGTTTATCTTTGATATCTTGTAGAGCAGTCTTGGCAGTGTCGCCAATGACAATTTGATTTACAACATTCTGAGTTATTTGCAGTAGTTTCTTAATGATTCGAGTCTGTGTTTTTTGGAAATATAGGTCTTCTAATGAAATCACAGAATAATCTTTTAGGAAGATGGTTTTTTCAATCTCATCATTTTTATCATTCAAAAGTTTCGATGGAGCGTTATAAGTTTCCAACATCTTGTATAAGATGTAAATTAAAAATTCCTCCGAATTTGAGAATTTTTTGATCACATTTTCTAAAAACTCAAAGTTAGCTCTATGAATTGTGATTACTTTTTTATCGCTGTAAAAGAAGGCTATCTTGTTGGAAAGGTCGTTAACATTGGTAGTACGTTCATCAAGATTTGCCGTAAATGCCCTTAAAATGAGGAAATTGTACTTATCTTGGGTTTCAAATTTAGGTAAATGTCCTGTTTCTAAACTATCTTTTATTTGAAAATAATCTAAGTTATATTCCTTCGCAATTTTATCAAGATTTGCACGGTCGGGTTGACATATGTCAATCCAGATGAAATTTTCAAACTTTAATTCTTTTATTTCTGTTCTCATTTAATTTTTAGCTCATGTATTTCATTATACAAAAATATTAAAATTTGTTGGTACTTGCATCGGATGAAATTTGAATAGACTATAATCGTGATTATGCTAATTGTGATAATCCAATTACGAACAAAATTTCTGTAGAGATAATTCTGTAAGATAAAATAGTTAGACTTAATGCTCATCGGATGCTACGAAAATAGCTCGACAGTTTCTAAAATGCCTTCTTATATTGTTTTCACCATATTAGAAAACCTTATTTTCCTATAAGGATACTATTCTTAATTTTTCGGTAGTGCTGTAATTATTGTGGTATTAAACCCATAAAATGATTCAGGTTGTGATAGCATAGAAATATTTAATAGCACCAATATGATTTACAAGTATTTTAGAAGATGAAAGCGTTTCTCTGACTAATCGAGATACCCTCTGGCGTAAAGTACTGTTAAATCTTTCAATGTGATTTGTGTATTTTTTTGCTTACAATAAAGATGTTTTCCTTATTTACGTTTTGAGTATCAAGGACGACATCTTTTTGAACGCTATTCTTTGTATCGGTTTCAACGCCAAAATCAAAGGAAATTTGGGGTTTAATCGTTTCCGTCACAGGCTAATTGCTGACTGCCGAAAGCCGAGAGCCAACAATTTTTCGCTCCGTAACTTCTTGCAAAACGGGTAATTGCGTTTTTAGTTCTTCTTCTACGGCTTCGAGTTTATCTTCCCAGACGAGTCCGTAACGTTTAGTATTGAGGAATTGGGTAAGTTCAGCTTTTTCTACTTTGGGGAGAGCATCAAGAGAATTTCTCTTTTTCTGAGGACTTCTTTGTTCATCTCGGGGAGATATATCGTGGCGTATAGGTTGAGTAAATATGGTTTTTATGACAAAAATTGAATTGTTTTCAAATATGGTAAATCTTTCGGAAGGAATGGGTTTGGAGAATTAGGTATTGTTGTTTTAATGATTTTATTTTCTGTTTTTACCGATGGGAACGGAAAAGACATGAAGTTTTGACAACATGATTTTGTATTTGAGATTTATTAATTGTGATGTCTTTTGCATAGTGGGTAAGATTTAACCTGACGATAACAGAAAGTCCTTTGATGGTTGATGTCTTTTCCATGAGTTCTTTTACGATGGAATAACTTGAAAAAACGACTCTTTTTATGGCGTTGTGAATATGACAAAACAGTTGATGTTCAATTGGGTTGTATTTTGAACTGTATGGCAGGTAATGTGCGATAAGTACTTGTACCAAATTATCTTGAATGAAACCTTATAGAATTTAATAGCATAATTAATTCGTAGTCAGACACTTGCTGAATCCTGTAAGGTTTAAAGTAATCATGTATTGGTACTAAAAGTTTTGTACAATGGAGGCTGAAAATCTTGGGAAAGAGCTGTAAAAGTTTCTAAAAAATTTGGAATAGGCTAAATGATTGATAGTGAGATGTTCAATGTTTTCAGTTTACTTGACACACCAGCACTTTTTGGGAGAATACGGAAAAGGCCTAATTTTGAATTATTCAATGGTTTGATATTCAGTTATTTATAGACATTGTTATTCTTCAAGAGAGGGGAAGCACATACTTCAGTAGAGCATTCACCCAAAAAAAAAGCCTTAAATCATACGATTTAAGGCTTTTTTTTGCTAAACCTTCCCCTTCAAAAAATCAGCTGTATAATTTCCTTCAATTTTTACCATTTCTTCGGGTGTCCCTTCAAATGTAATATAACCACCCCTTTCTCCACCTTCTGGACCGATGTCGATGATGTGGTCAGCCGATTTTATCACTTCCATGTTGTGTTCAATAATAATCACTGAATCACCTTGTTCCACCAAAGCATTGATGGCTTTTAAAAGTTTTTTGATATCGTGAAAATGTAAACCCGTGGTTGGTTCATCAAAAATAAAGAGCGTTTTGCCTTTATTTGCATTACCCTTTCCCAAGAAGCTTGCCAACTTTACCCGCTGGGCTTCTCCACCCGAAAGTGAATTGGAAGATTGTCCTAATTTCACGTAACCCAACCCAACTTCTTGTAATGGTAAAAGTTTTTCCACTAATTTTGGTTGGTCTTTTCTGAATAATTCAAGAGCCTCGTCCACGGTCATGTCTAAGATGTCAGCAATGTCATTTTCATGATACTTTACATCTAAAATCTCTTGTTTAAATCGCTTGCCTGCGCATGATTCACATTTAAGTTTTACGTCTGCCATAAACTGCATTTCGATGGTTATAAAGCCTTCGCCCTGACAGGTTTCGCATCGTCCACCTTCCACGTTAAAAGAGAAGTGAGCAGGTTTATAACCCCTTGATTTTGAAACGGGTTGTTCAGAATATAATAACCTAATTTGGTCGTAAGCCTTTACGTAAGTAACTGGATTTGAGCGAGATGACTTTCCAATAGGATTTTGGTCAATCATTTCTACGGCTTCAATTTTATTAATACTGCCCGTCATTTCACCAAATTTTCCCGATTCGTCCGAGTAAGTTCCTAAGTGTTTTCCGAGGGCAGGATATAATATTTTACGGACCAAAGTAGATTTTCCCGAACCGCTTACGCCCGTGACAACGTTGAGAATTTCCAAGGGAAATTTTACCGAAATATCCTTTAAATTATTCTCATAAGCTCCCTTAATTTCAATAAAACTGGTTGACTTTCTACGAAATTTTGGGACTTCAATTTTGTCTTTCCCAGATAAAAAGTTAATTGTATGTGAAAGAAGTTTAGTGGTATTATTTTTAAAATCTGAAATATCCCCTTGAAAAATCAATTCCCCGCCATTTCGTCCTGCATCGGGTCCAATGTCAATAATTTGGTCGGCGGCACGCATGACTTCTTCTTCATGTTCAACCACGATTACGGTGTTGCCCATATCTCGTAAAGATTCCAAAACGGATACTAATCTCAACGTATCTCGTGGATGTAAACCGATGCTTGGTTCATCCAAAATATACATTGAACCCACCAAAGCACTACCCAAAGAAGTAGCCAATTTTATCCGTTGAAATTCTCCACCCGAAAGCGTAGAGGATAAGCGGTTTAGGCTTAAATATCCCAAACCTACTTTGTCCATATATCCTAAACGGGTCTCAATTTCTTGAAGAATTCTTTTGGATACAGCTACTTGATAATCAGCTAATTGAAGGTTATTGAAGAAATCTATCACATCGGAAATTGGCATTAAAACCAAGTCGATGATTGATTTTTCTCCTACTTTCACGTAACCCGCATCTTTTCGTAAACGTGAGCCTTTGCATTCGGGACAACTGGTGCGTCCACGATAACGGGATAGCATTACACGATATTGAATTTTGTAGGTTTCTGCCTCAATCATTTTGAAGAAGGCATCTAAACCCAAAAAATATTTATTACCAGTCCACAAAACTTTCTTTTGTTCGTTGGTGAGGTCTTTGTAAGGACGATGAATGGGGAAATCGAATTTTCCAGCATTTTTAATTAACGGAACTAAATATTCGCCCATTTTTTCAGTTCGCCACGGTGCAATTGCTCCGTCATAAACCGAAAGCCCTTTGTCAGGAATAATTAAGTCGGGGTCGAGTCCTAAAATTCTTCCAAAACCATCGCATTTTTTGCAAGCTCCGTAAGGATTATTAAAGCTAAAAAGATTCAATGAAGGCTCTTCAAACAAAATTCCATCGGTTTCAAATTTATCGGAAAACACCTTTGTTGCTCCGTCAATTACTTCCACAATACACGCTCCTTCTCCTTCAAAAAATGCAGTTTGAACAGAATCTGATAGCCTAAATTGTGTTTCTTCCTCAGGCTGACCGTTTTCTTCTTTTTTGATGGCAACACGGTCAATCAGAATTTTATAATTATTGGTAAAAAGATTTATAGGTGGAAGGTTTTTTAATTCTTCTTTACTATCCAGTAATTCTTCCAAAAACTTTATCTCTCCATCAACAACAATTCTGGTGTAACCTTTTTGGATTAAAACCTTCATTTCTTCAATCAATGTCCGCTCATGTTTCAGAAAAAACGGACATAAAACCATGATTCGAGTATTTTCTTCCAACGTAAAAAGATAGTCCACAACGTCTGAAATGGTATCTTTACTCACTTCCTTCCCCGACACAGGCGAAATCGTTACGCCCGCTCGTGCAAACAGTAATTTCAAATAATCGTAAATTTCAGTAGTTGTGCCAACGGTTGAACGAGGGTTTTTGGTTGATACCCTTTGTTCAATGGCAATGGCAGGAGAAATACCTTTGATATAATCCACATCGGGTTTTTCCATCCGCCCCAAGAACTGTCGAGTGTATGAACTCAGACTTTCAACGTACATCCGTTGCCCTTCCGCAAAGAGCGTATCAAAAGCCAGCGACGATTTCCCCGAACCCGATAAACCCGTGATTACTACCAACTTATTGCGGGGAATGGCAACATTAATGTTTTTAAGATTATTAACTCTTGCTCCTTTAATGATGATGAAACGCTTTGGGTCAAGGTCTTCGAATGGAGTATTGTTGTGATTTTGGATTTCAGTAATATTCATGAATCTATGGAATGGCGATTAGGTTTGCCGTAAAACTAATCACGAAGATTGGGCCTAATCATTACAGCAAAGGTAACAAATTTTGAGAATGTTTAGTTGCGGGAAAAGGTGGATAAATTAAGATAAAATAAAACAATCCAATCCCAAAAAAGAATGTTTAGTATCTTGCAAGAAAATGTACTTTATTTACGTTTACAGAGACATGCAATTAACAAAAATAATCACAATAATGAAAAATTTACTTTTCTTTTTATTTTTATCAATCGTTTCATATACAAGTACTTACGCTCAAGACCCCATCGTTATAAAACAAGATAGTTCCGTTCGTGATTTAGATGAACCCGTTGATGTCCGTGATTTGCCTTTCCGTCAGCGACTTAAATTTGGTGGAGGAATTGGAGGATTGCAATTTGGAAATCCTACCGTTGTTGGAATTTCGCCAATGATGGGTTACCAGGCTACGAATGACTTTATTGTGGGTTTAGCAGTTGATTATCAGTACTTTAAATTTACTGGAAGAGAATCTCAAAATCAATATGGACCACGTTTATTTGGGCAATATCGCTTACATTTATTAGAGAAGATATTGTCTGGAGCATTTTTACAAGCTGAATTACAAAAATATTATGTTTCAGCTGCTGGACAATCCATTAATTATGACGTTCAAGCATTGGCTGGTATTGGTATTGGCTTTGGTGGATTTAATTTAACAGCCCTATATAATCTGAATTACAATGAACGAACATCCCCTTATGGCAGTCCAATAGTAATTAGAGTGGGTGGTTTCTTCTTCTAAAACTATGTCAGAAAAAGAAAAACCCTTCAAGAACCTAAGATCGTCATTGCTTTCTATAATTACTGGAATCTTGCAGGTTTTCATTTTTTCGGAATTATTAATTATCGCTGTAATGGCATATTCTTGGAAAAAAGACCCTGCTCTATTTATTCAAAATCAAAACGATAAAGGGCTTATGGTTTTGATTATTGTGATGATTTTGACGTATTTAGTAAAACGAAACATTCATAAATTATTAGAAAATTAGGGAAAAGAAGCCTTTGCTTAAAGTTAAGGCTTCATTAAAATTTGGAAAATAACATAACTACTTTCATGCAAAAATTGCGTACTTGTATATCGTTGATCTTGACAATTGTTTTATTAAACAGTTGTAATTCCGCCTTGCAATCCTTTAAAAAAGGTCAGAAAAAATTTGACAATGGCGAATATGAACTGGCTATTAAGGAATTAAAAAAATCATCAGTGGCTGGCTATGAATTGGATAAAACCAATTACCTCATTGCCGAATCTTACCGCCTTTCAAATCGTCTAATTCAGGCGGGAGAATATTATGAAAAAGCTTTGACTGCTGGAAGTAAGGAACATGACCTGCGTTATCATTTGGCAACAACTCAAAAGATGCAAGGCAAGTATAAAGAGGCAAGCGAAAATTTGGAAAAATATCTTTCAGGCATTCCAAGCAAAGAATTAAAGAACAAAGCTCAAACAGAAATTGACCTTTTACCCGAAATTGAAGCATTGGCAAATAAGAAAACTTACATTGAAATCAAACCAATGAGTTTAAATTCTACGGGTACAGAATTTGCTCCAATTCCGCAGGGAAACGAATTGATTTTCACAGCTTCACGTAAGGATGTGATTTACAAAAACAATGGTTTGCCATTTTTAGGATTGTACCGTGCATCGCTAAATACGCCCACCGAAATTGGAACACCAACGCTTTTCAGTACCTCAATTTTCAAAGATAACGCTAATGAGGGAACACCAACATTTTCAAAAGATGGTAAAATGATGGTTTTTGCACGTGGAAATACGGGTAAACGTTCAGATGCATCACCTGATGTTGATTTATATATTTCTAAAAACATTGATGGTGTTTGGTCAGAACCTCAAATGGTTTCTGTGTCTGATTCATTGGCTTGGGATGGTTCGCCTTCCTTCTCTGCTGATAATAAAACCTTATATTTCAGTTCGAATCGTTCGGGTGGAAAAGGTGGAATTGACCTTTATCGTGCCAATATTGATAATGCAGGAAGATTTGGAAGAGCCATCAATATGGGTTCGGACATTAACACGCCTGGCGATGAAATGTTTCCTTACGTTTCAGCCGATGGAAAATTGTACTTTTCTTCGGACGGACACGCTGGAATTGGTGGTTTAGATTTATTTACAGCTACTCGAATAAATGGTGAAATCAAAATTGAACATCTGGGAATTCCCTTGAATTCTCGCTTTGATGATTTCGGATTAGTTGCCATTGATTCAACCAGAGGATATTTTGCCTCAAACCGTGATTCTGGTAAAGGTGATGATGATATTTATTACTACGAAAATACCCAACCTGGTAAAAAATATGAAGTTCCACCGCCTGTGATTGCTAAAGTGGAACCTCCTAAAAAGAAAACAATTCGTTATTTTTTAGCGGGAAATATTACGGATGATAAAAGCCAAGCCCTTGATTCTGTGAAGGTTGCGATTATTGATAACTCCACTAATCAAGCCATTGAAGAGGTTTATACCAAAACACAAGGTACTTTTGGAAAGGTAAAAATGGATGAAGAAAAGACATACACCATCGTTACTGAAAAGAAAGGATATTTCACTAAACGAGAGCCATTTACAATGGTTGGGAAGTCAGTTTCAGTGGATAAATTGACTAAATCTGAGACTGACACTACCTTTTATGCCAGTATAAAAATGATAAAACCAGAGATAGGAAGGGATATTACAACAACATTTAGTATTGCTCCAATTTACTATAATTTAGATAAATCAGATATCAGAAGTGATGCTTCGCCAGAATTGGATAAAATTGCACAAATTTTAGTTGATAACCCAAATATTAAATTAGAATTAGGCTCACACACCGACTCTCGGGCAACGTCTGAATACAACCAAAAACTATCACAAAGACGAGCTGAATCAGCAGTTTCTTATATTATTTCGAGAGGAATCTCTCCTACCCGTATTGTGGCAAAAGGTTATGGCGAAAGTCAATTAGTTAACCAATGTGCCGATGGGATTCCATGTTCGGAAGAAGAACACCAGGCCAATCGTCGGACGGAATTTAAGGTTTTGGAGGTGAAATAATACATTAATTTTTGTCTAAAAAGCCACGTTTCTTGAAGAAGCATGGCTTTTTTTATTGACCATTTTAACATCTTATCCTCATAAATTATCTCGCTTTAATGATATTTTATATCTTTACGAATCATTCACCCAAAAACCATTATTCATGTACATAGGCTCAATTGATCAAGGCACAACCAGTACCCGTTTTATTATTTTCGACAAACAAGGAAATCAGATTTCAGTCGGACAAAAGGAACACAAACAGATTTATCCACAAGCGGGTTGGGTTGAACATGACACAAATGAAATTTGGCAAAATACCCAAGAAGTCATTGGTTTAGCCTTGGGTAAAGCCAATCTTTCTACCACTGACATTGCAGCAGTTGGCATCACAAATCAACGTGAAACTACGGTTGTTTGGAATAAAAATACCGGTCAACCTTATTATAATGCAATCGTTTGGCAGGATACCCGTGTGGGGAATATGGTAGTGGAATTGACGAAAGATGGTGGGGCAGATAGATTCAGAGATAAAACGGGCTTGCCATTAGCTACGTATTTTAGTGGTCTGAAAATCAAATGGTTACTAGAAAATGTGGAGGGTTTGCGGGAAGATGCCGAACAAGGAATTGCCATTTTTGGTAATATGGACACCTTCATTATTTGGCATTTGACGGGTGGAACGGGTGGTGGAATCCACATTACCGATGTAACAAATGCAAGTCGAACCCAATTGATGGATTTGAAGACTTTGGCTTGGGACAATGAAATCTTAGCGACTTTGAACATTCCAAAAGCGATGTTGCCAACCATCAAATCAAGTAGCGAAATTTATGGTGAAGCTCGTGGCGTGTTGGCGGGCGTACCCGTTGCGGGCGACTTGGGCGACCAACAAGCTGCGTTGGTCGGACAAACTTGTTTTGCCCCAGGAGAAGCCAAAAATACGTACGGAACGGGTTGTTTTATGTTAAAAAATACGGGTACAAAAATTATGCCCTCCAAACATGGATTATTAACAACGGTAGCCTATCAATTTGGAAATCAACCAGTTAATTATGCTCTCGAAGGTTCAGTCGCCATTGCAGGATCTTTGGTTCAGTGGCTTCGTGATAATTTAGGCATCATTAAAAAGAGTTCAGATGTTGAGACTTTGGCTAATGCTGTTGAAGACAATGGCGGTTGTTATGTTGTTCCTGCGTTTTCGGGTTTGTATGCTCCTTATTGGAAAGCCGATGCTCGTGGAATTATTGTAGGTTTGACCAGTTATGTGAACAAAGCTCATATTGCAAGGGCGGCTTTGGAAGCCACTGCATTTCAAACTTTAGAGGTTTTGGAGGCAATGGAAAAAGATTCTGGTATTAAGATTTCTTCGCTTCGTGTGGATGGTGGAATGGTTGTAAATCAGATACTTATGCAATTTCAAGCAGATTTAGTGGAAGTGCCAGTCGTTTGTCCAGCCATGATTGAAACCACTGCTTTGGGTGCCGCATACGCCGCAGGTTTAGCAGTGGGTTATTGGACAGATTTAGACGATTTAAAACAAAATTGGGGAATCGCTCATACGTGGAAACCCAACATGGAGGATTTAAAAAGAGAGAAATTAATTCATTATTGGAAAAAAGCCGTGGCAAGAAGTTTTGATTGGGAGGAGTAGGGAAAATTAAACTTAAAATTGTATTATAAAAAGTTCTCTTTAACTCCTTAAATAATCGTACCTTTGCAATCCATTTAAAAGAATCAAGGCTAAATCATTGAAATTTAGTTATTTACAGGGGATAAATATTCATTTTAATGGAAAGTAATTACATATTTTTTACAGCAGTGATGTTGCAATATTTTAACAATTAGAAAAATGAGAAAGCGAATCGAAAAAGTTGATTTGACTCCCGAAAGGAGGGAACAGACTCGTCAAAGAAAAGACGATGTAAGCCGTGAATTAGGACGTGAAGTGCCTGTAAGAAAAACCTATGGAGAGGGAGAGAGTGGAGGAGCAAGAAAAGAATTCGGAGGAGAACGTACCGGAAGAAAGGATTTTAACTCAGGCGAACGTAAACTTTACGGAGAGAAAAGAGAATTCAACTCTGGGGAAAGAAAACCTTACGGAGAGAAAAGAGATTTTAACTCAGGCGAGCGTAAACCTTTTGGAGAAAGAAAAGAATTTGGAGGAGAGAGAAAGCCATACGGGGAGAAAAGAGAATTTACAGGAGAGAGAAAACCTTTTAACCCTGACGAACGTAAACCATATGGAGAGAAAAGAGAATTTAATTCGGGTGAGCGTAAACCTTACGGAGAACGTCCAGAAAGAAGAGAATTTAATTCGGGTGAGCGTAAACCTTTCGGAGAAAAAAGAGAATTTACAGGTGAGAGAAAACCTTTCAATTCTGACGAACGTAAACCTTACGGAGAAAAAAGGGAATTTAATTCGGGTGAGCGTAAACCTTTCGGAGAAAGAAGAGAATTTACAGGTGAGAGAAAACCTTTCAATTCCGACG
>Ga0123336_10002508_pt1 | contig 15922 bp, 12 predicted proteins | sample SSSSmetaG_FD_96466 | JGI IMG/M metagenome (GOLD analysis project Ga0123336, IMG submission 96466) | Glacier valley bacterial and archeal communities from Borup Fiord, Nunavut, Canada, to study Microbial Dark Matter (Phase II) - ​SSSS metaG | ecosystem: Environmental > Aquatic > Freshwater > Ice... | reverse complement strand
CCACACCACCACACCAGAACTAGAGCCCATCAGATGACCCGTCATCTGACCCTGAGCCCTGAGCCCTGAGCGCTAAGCCCTGAGCCCTGAGCCCTGAGCCCTGAGCGCTAAGCCCTGCCCTGGCCCCTGCCTCTAAGCACCCTGCCCCAGCTCACGAGCCAGCCAAAGCTTGCCCGAAGCCCAGTCGCGATGCACCGTCGCCACCGATATCTGTAGAAACTCGCCCGTCTCCTCCGGCGTCAGCCCGCCAAAGATGCGCAGCTCGGCCACCTTCGCCTGCCGTGCATCCAGCTCCGCCAGCCGGTTCAGCACATCATCCACATCGCTGAACATCAACGGAGCAGCTGCTGGCTCCGGCGAATCCTCCAGGCAGATCATCGTCACATCGCCGCCACGCTTGTCAGCCCGCCGCCGTTCTTCATGCGTCGAAAGGATGCGCCGCATCATCTGCGCTGCCACGCCCAGCAGTTGTGCCCGATTGCTGAAATCCACGCTGTGCTGCCCAATCAGCCGCAGGTAAGTCTCGTTCACCAGCGCCGTAGGCTGAAGCGTATGCCCGTCCCGCTCGCGGCTCATGTAGCTGGCCGCCAACCGGTGCAGCTCGTCGTAGACCTGTGGCATCACCACGTCCAGCGAGACTTTCTTGCCGCCATCCGCATCCTGCAAAGCTTTCATCGCTGGCCCATCACCCAAACCCATAACACCTGCAGACTACCAGCCGCCGCCTTTCTTTCGCTATCCCCCAATCACCGCATGAGAGTTTCCCAAAGTATTTCCAGCGTTACTAAGTAATAGAGGGTTCCGGTCAATCACCATCAACAAAACCCTCCGCGCCGCCACCCTTTCGCCCATCTCGTTGTTTTAAAGGAAGTCCATGTCATCCCCCCGCCTTCGCATCGCCTTAGCCGTGTCCATCCTTCTGCCGTTTCTTGCTGGCTGCTCCGGCCTCGCACATTTTAGCGACGCCTCCAGCGCCACCTCCGTACTTCCCGCCATCACTGGCACCGTCCACGGAGGCCAGCAGCCCGTCTCCGGAACCACCGTCCAGCTCTACGCCTCCAACACCACCACGCTCAAAGGGGCCTCCACCGCCCTCATTGGCTCCACTGTCCTCACCGACGCCAACGGCAGCTTCTCCATCACCGGTAAGTACACCTGCCCCGCGCCCGGAAGCCTCGTCTACCTGGTGGTCACCGGTGGCAACCCCGGACTCGCCGCTGGCACCGCGAACACCGCCATATCCATGCTCGCCGTCCTCGGCACCTGCGGAACCCTTACCGCCAGCACCCATGTCGTCGTCAACGAACTCACCACCGTCGCCGGGGTCGAAGTCCTCAAGCCTTTCATGGCCGATGGCACCCACATCGGCGCAGACCTCTCCACCAATCCCACCGCGCTGGCCGTCGCCTTCGCCAGTGCTGCCTCTATCGTCGACCCTTCCACCGGCCAATTCGCCGCGCTTGCCGTAGGCCAACCCACGCCTCCCTACGCCCTCTACAACACCCTTGCCGATATCCTCGCAACCTGCGTCAACTCCAACGGAAGTACCACCACCAACGGGTATTTCGACGACACGAAGCCGTGCGGGGCCTTGTTAGTCCGCGCCAACAACCCCCTCCCTTCTTCGGACACCCTCGCAGCCATGCTTGCGATCGCACAGTTCCCCAGCAACAACGTCGCGTTGCTGTTCCTGCTGGTAGGTGGAACAGGAGCGCCCTTCCAGCCGACCCTTGCCACTCCGCCCGCCCACGACTTCAGCTACGGCTATACCGTTAGCGTCCCACCCCCCGCAGGTCAGGGAGTCAACTTCAACTACGCCCGCATGGTCGCCATCGATGCGCAGCAGCATATCTGGGTCGCCAACTACGCCTCCCGGGGCATCCACGTCTACGACCAGAATCTCAACCTCCTGTACGACCTCAGCAGCGATAACACCGCCTATTTCCTCAAGGCCGATCCCTCCGGCAATATCTGGTCCTATGGCTCGAACCTCATGACCAAGTTCGCGCCGGACGGCACCAAGCTCACCCCCGCTGGCGGAATCAACATTTTCGCCATGGGCTTCTTCGGTCAGAACTACGGGATGGACGTCGACAAGTTCGGCAACGTCTGGATCACCTCCAAAAAGTCGGACCAGGGCGGAGGCTCTTCCAACCAGGGTGCCCCCTGTTTCGCCAAGTTCTCCCCCTCCGGTGTCGCTCTCTTCCCGGCACCCGGCATCTGCTTCGATAGCACAACCATCGGCCCGCCCCTCGGCATCACCACAGACTCTGCGGGCAATGCTTACATGGGCACCAACTACCCCATCACTATCCTCAAGGTCGATGCCAACGGCAACTCCCTCTACGGCCCAGCGGGTAAGGTCACGTATCGCGGCGTCACCCTCCAGTACGATCCCACTCTCGACCGGGTCTGGGTCACAGACGACGGCTTCACCGCCAGCATCAAGGCTTCCGACGGCAGCTACGTCAGCTTCAACCGTCAGGCCGGCGGCGCGACCAACACCAACTATGTCACCCTCGACGGGGCCAGCAACCTCTGGCTCACCAGCACCACAAACCTCGGTAGCTCGCTGCAATGCTCCAGCATCTCCGCCTACACACCCGCAGGAGTTGCTATCACCACCGGCCAGACTGACAACGGCTGCTCCCTCGGCGGTCTCAAGACCGATAACCTCGTCTACCCCCAGGGCATCGCTATCGACGCCTATGGCAACCTCTGGGTGGTCAACTACGCCACCCACCTCCTCCAAAAGATCCCTGCCCAGGCCGTTCCTAAAGTCAAACAGACGCTCTAGCACCAAGCCTCGCAACCGCATTCGATCACGCAATAAAAGGAGAACCAGGCATGTCGTCCACCTTCCATCGTCTCGTCGCAGCCGCTACCCTCTGCGCCACCTTCGCCGCCACCTCCGCTCTCGCCCTGCCCTTCGGCAGCAAGGACAAGGAGGCGTCCGCCAAAATCACCCACGGTGGTGCGTTCAAGGGCAAATCCGCCTTCGCCCTGGGGGCCTTCCGTGTCAGCTTCATCACCGAAGACAAGGTAACCTCGGTCGCTAAGGGCATGCTTTCCGGCGGCGGCGGAGCCTCTTCGTTGATGTCCGGCACCCTCGTCGGAGTCGATCACGCTCTCATGCAGAAGATTACCGATGCCATCTACGCGGACTTCCTCAAGCAAGCCGCTGCCAAGGGCTACACCGTCACCGAGTCGACTCAACTCGCCCAGAACTCTGCCTCCTATAAGGCCATGGCCACCGCGACCAACTTCAGCGAAGGCCGTCTCGGTACGATCGTCATCCCTACAGGCCAGACCTCCGTCCCGCTCCCAGCCGACAACAGTGCCAAGCTCGATAAAGGTGCCCAGGGCTTCATGTCCGGCTTCAAGAACCTCGGTAACCAGATGGCCACCGCTGAAGCCAACAAAGCATTCCCCGCCGCCGCTAAGGAGTCCGGAACACCCATTCTCGGCGTCACCATCGTAGTCAACTTCGCCGACTTCAAGGGCTATACTTCCACCTTCGGCTCCTCCGCCAAGGCCACCATTATGCCCGGAGCCACCATCGAAGGCACCCCCAAAGGGCAGATCATCAGCTCCACTTCCATCCTCGGCTGGGACGGCAATACCCCCACCTGCGCCAACTGCGAGTCCGAGGTCATCCTGGAAAATATGGTTCACTCCACTGAGTCCATTGGTGCGCTCGATAGCCACAGCAACATGAAAACCGGCGACTACATCGCCAACGGCATCGGAGCACTCGGCGGCGTAGGAGTCTCCAACAAGCGCGGTGCCACCATCACCGCCGACCCCGTCGCCTATGAGAAGAACGTCCTCATCGTCGCCGCCCAGGCCACGGACCTGCTGCTGTCCGCCATCGCCAAAGAGAAGTAGCCCTCCCAGGGTGCGCGGGGCAGGGAACCCATCCCGCCCCGCACCTTAAAGCACTTGACAGAAACCACCTCGCGGAATACCTCTCTCCAATGCCGCTTCCCATTCTGCCGACAGCCATCAAGAACCTAGGTACCCCCCTAACTCACATCGTTCGAAGACTTTGCGCAAAATAGGGGGAAGGGGGGGTACTTCACCTAAAACCTGATTTCGCCGTTCGGCCTTCACCGGACAACCCCATGCGATACTTAAGCTGACATGTACAAACGAGTCCTCCTCAAGCTGTCCGGAGAAGCCCTTGCCGGTGGCAAAGGCTTCGGTATCGATGCCATCTTCATCCACAAAGTCGCTGCGGAGATCGCAGCCGTCCACGCCCTCGGCTGTGAGATTGGTATCGTCGTCGGCGGAGGAAACTTCTTCCGTGGTGTAGCCCAGCAGGCCATCGACATGGATCGCGTCGCCGCGGATCACATGGGCATGCTCTCCACCGTCATCAACTCAATCGCCCTGCAGGACGCCATCGAGAAGCTCGGCCTCTTCTGCCGCGTCATGTCCGCCATCGAGATGCACGAGGTCGCCGAACCCTACATCCGCCGCCGCGCCATGCGCCACCTCGAAAAGGGCCGCATCGTCATCTTCGCCGCCGGAACCGGCAACCCCTACTTCTCCACCGATACCGCCGCCAGCCTGCGCGCCATGGAGATCAAAGCCGAAATCCTCCTCAAGGCCACCTCCGTCGACGGCATCTACACCGCCGACCCCAAGCTCGACCCCACCGCCACCAAGCTGGTCACCATCACCTACTCCGACATCCAGCGCCTCAATCTCCGCGTCATGGATCAGACCGCCGTATCCCTCTGCAAAGACAACAACATGCCCATGATGGTCTTCTCCATGCGGGAGCAGGGAAACATCGTCCGCGTCGTCCAGGGAGAAAAGCTCGGCTCCCTTGTAACCGCATAGGAGCCTCTTCCAGAATGCGGCGCAACCAACCCGCCGCATTCGCGTCTACTCATATAAAGCTAAGTGACTTCGACAACCCTCACCTCTCCGGCTCAGGTCTCCGCCCCCCCTCGCCAGCCCCCTCTTCCCGCCCTCACCGGGCTCCGCACCCTCCTCGCTCTCGATATCATCCTCTTCCACTTCACCCCGCCCCATCCTGACTTCCTCAGCATCTTCATCAATAACGGCTTCGTCTTCGTCGGCTGGTTCTTCCTCATCTCGGGCTTCATCCTCTCGTACAACTACTCCCCTCGCGCAGCAACGCTCGTCAGCCGAGACTTCTGGCTCGCCCGCTTCGCTCGCCTCTATCCCGTCTATCTGCTCGTCCTCATCCTCTCCTTCCCCATGCTTCAGGCAGAGTGGTTCGCACACTCCCGCGCCGACTTCTGGCGTGGCCTGATCCTCACCCCACTCCTCATGCAGGGCTGGAGCCCTTCGCTTGCCACCTTCTGGAATACAGTCGCCTGGACGCTCTCCAGCGAAGTACTGCTCTATCTGGCCTTTCCTTACATCATCCGCGGCTGGTCTCGCCACCTTCCGTGGCTTAGCACCCCCGCCCGCCTCATCGCCCTCTTCTTCGCCCTCTGGATCATTGGCCTCCTGCCCCACACCGCCTACCTCCTACTCAATCCCGACCACCTTGCCGTCCCCGCTGACCGCTATACCTACGGCTTCTGGATACGCTTCCTCCGCTACACCCCCTTCCCCTACATCTGCACCTTCCTCGCAGGGGTAACTCTGGGCAAGCTTCACCTGGCCCTCACACTAACGCCACGCCAGCGCCTTGCTCTCGCCACCACAGGCCTGACGGCACTGCTCGTCGCCTTCTACACCATCGTGCCGCACGTCCCCTACGTCCTTCTCCACGGAGCCCTGCTCCTCCCACTCTTCGCCACCCTCATCCTCGGCCTCAGTGCCCCCCACCCCCTCACCACCCTCTTTTCCTGGAAACCCCTCGTCCTACTGGGAGAAACAACGTACTGCCTATACCTGTTGCACTTCAACGCATTCATTCTCATCCACAAATGGAACCTCCCCCAGCGCCTGCACGTCGCGTCATTGGACCCTTGGATCTCCTACATCGTCCTGATCCTGTTGGCCGTGGCGGCCCATCACCTGGTAGAAAACCCTGCACGCAAATTCATCCTGCGTCGCACAGCACAAACCTCTTAGACTCCAAAGACAAAAGAGCCCCGCCGAAGCGGGACTCTTGATGTTTCATCGCAGCCTAAGGCTGGACGATCTGCGAAGCGTGCGACCCATTCGGTACAGCCGTCACGCAGGTGGGTGTACCCGAAGCAGGGAAGGGATTGTTCTGAATCCCGGCGAGTGAACCGGTATGCGGCTCCAGCTTCTCTCCGGTAACCGTGCCATCCAGGCTATTCGACGTATAGAGGTACAGGCCAAGAGCAGGCTCGACCGTCACGCAGGTTGGCCCGGTACCTACCGTCGTAGAACCAGACCCGACAGAACCAGCCGGCGTGCCCGTCGCCTGGTCGATCGCATACGCGCTCACGCTGAACGAGTTGAAGTTCGCAACATAAAGGAACTTGCCGCGCGGCTCAATGGTTGCAGAGACAGGGAAGAGGCCCGTAGCAAACGGTCCATTCACCATCGGCACTAGCGCACCGCTCGCCTGAACGACATAACCAATAAGCTGATTCGCTGCGCGATCGGTTACATAGACGAATCGCGCCGTCGGATCTTCCGCAATCGCACTCGGCACAACGCCAGCAGCATAGCCCTTTGCAACGGTTGGCGTCCCAGCCGTAATCGTCGTCCCCGCAACGGGTGTCAGCGCGCCTGTAGTCGTGTTCTGCGCGAACCCAAGCACAGTCGCATTGGGCGAAGCTTCCTGGTCGACAACATATACAAAGTGATTGAAGCCGCTCGTAACCACGGCCACTGGATTGACACCAACGTTTTGCGTCAGCGCGGTTCCCAGGGAATTGTCCGCATTGATCGGGAAGATCGTAACCCCACCAGGTCCAGGCGTGGTCGCCGAGAAACCAGCCTGATACGTAAACGTTACATAGAGAAACTTGCCAGTGTTATCGATGGCGGCCGAGGTAGGGAAGGTGCCAGTCTTGTAGGTATTCTTCGAGCTCAACGTTCCGTCGCCCTGCACCGCGAACTCCTGCACCGTTGAATCATCGCGGTTCAGCACATACACAAACAAACCACTCGGAGCAGCGAGAAGAAACGTGGGATTCTTGCCAACCGTCACGGGCGAGCCGGTCAGCGGAATCAGCGTGCCGGATTGGTAGTCCACGCCATACTCACTGATTGTGCCCGGGCTGTTCTTTGCGTTCGTGGCATACACATACGCCACCGTGTAGTCGCGCGTGCACGCCGTCAAGCCAAGTGCTGTCGCCAGAGATACGACCGATGCTAATGTCCCGCGGGTTATAGCTTTCAAACTCATTTGCTTCCTTCATCCCCAGAGGCATACGCCTGCTGGCTTCAAAAATAATTGCGACTGCGCGGTTACTTCGCGGCCACGGTCACTGCACAAGTCGGCAGCGTACTGGTGTTGAACGGGGTCCCTTGAATCTGCCGCAGAGAGCCATCAGCAGAAGAGAGTTGCAAGCCCGAAATCGTGTTACTCAAATTGTTCGAGGTGTAGAGATACACGGCATGGCTCGGGTTGCTGTTACTCGGGCTGCCCACGACCGTCGCGCAAGTCACACCAGTACCCGCCTGCACCTTGCCAATCGTCGTCGAAGCGACCGGCTGACCGCTCGTGCCCAGCGTATAGCCGCTCAGGGAACCGTCCGTGTAATTCGCCACGTAGAGATACTTGCCGCTCGGGTCGAAGGTCATTCCATACGGCGTGGTACCGGTCGCAGCCGTGCCGCCAGCAATTGCGACCGGCACACCATTCGCACCAATCGCATAACTAATCACCTGGTTTGCTGTCTGGTCCGTCACGTAAACATGCGACGAGCTTGAATCCAGAAGAATTCCACGCGGCAGTACGCCCGAAGCGTAGCCAGTCGATGCCACATTACCCGCATTGATCGTCGTACCAGCCAGTGGAGTTAGCAGTCCAGTCGTCGTGCTTGCGGAAAAGCCCAGCAGGTTCAATGAAGTCGACGTATCCTGCTCCACCACATAGACAAAATGATTCGAGCTGCCCGCCGAGATCCCGATAGGATTCCGTCCGACCTTCACCTCAACGCCAGTACCCAGCGTATTGTCGGAGTTGATCGGAAACACCGTTACGCCACCAGGTCCGGGCAGTGCCGGTGTAAAGCCGTTCTGATAGGTGTAAGCCACGTAGAGGAACTTGCCTGCGGCATCGATAGCAATCGCAGTCGGAAAGCTTCCCGTCACGTTATAGGTCTTCTGCGGGTACAACTTGCCGTCGGTTCCGATCGCATACAAGATCACATCGGAGTCGTCGCGATCCACCACATAAATGAACAGACTATTCGGAGCGGCAACTAGGCCGACCGGGTTCTTGCCCGCCGCAACCGGCGAGTTCTCCAGCGGAACCAGCGTTCCCGACTGGTAATCAATCTTATAGCCGTTCACCAGGCCTGCAGTAGCCTTCGCTGCCGTCGAGTACAGGTACGCTATCGTGTAATCCCGGCTGCACGCTGTCAATCCGGCTCCCATCGCTACGGTCAGGATGGAGGCCACTGCTCCGCGGCCCATCGTCTTCAACGTCATGCGCTTCCCTTGCTCCGGGGCAAATCTTCTCTGCCAGTCAGTGCTTCTTCCATACACACAGGATTCATCGCGACCTCCCGTCAAAGTTGCCAGCCAGGCTCGCAGTTAGTTCACGTTTCCGCTAACCGCAAGGCAAGTCGCCAGACCAGTTGCCGGGAAGGTCGATCCCCGACGCAGATCAGAGAGTTGCCCCGTATTCTGGTTGATGATCTTGCCCGTAACCGTACCCGCCACACTGTTCGACGTGTACACATACTGGCTCGAAGGGTCTTCCACCATGCACACCGGTCCTGAACCGACAGGATACGGATTGCTGGTATCGCCAATCGCCTGCAGCTTGCCCGAAGAGGGGTCAATCGTAAACGCCGAGATCGTGCTGTTCGCGTTCTGCGAGTTCGTCGTCGACTGGTTCACGATATACAGGTAACGCCCACGGTTATCCGTCAGCGAATACACCGGATTCGACGCCAGCGAAAGATTCTGCACCGCACCGCCCGTCAACGTATTCAGCGCGCAGGACGTGCCCACCGTATAAGGAAGAATCTGTCCCGGTGTTCCAACCGCGCCAGCATCCGTCAGGTAGACATAACTGCCGCCGGTGTTGATCGAGGTCAGCTTCGCTGCGCCGGTCGTAATGCCACCGTTGCCGTTCGTCGTCAACGTCAACTGTCCGCCAGAACCTACCGAGTACGGAAAGATCGTCTGGTCCGCCGAATCCAGCGTGTACAGGCAGCTTCCACCGGAGAGCCTCACCATCGTCGGGCTCTTGCCTACGGGGAAGTACGTCAGCTGCGTCCCGTTGGCGTTCTTAACCTGCTGATTCGGAACCAGTTGGAGACGTCCAGTATCGCCCGCGATCGCAAATACCGTAATCGAGCCGTTGCCCGAGGCATCCGGAGCAAGCTGATCCAGCACATACAGAAAATTACCCGAGCTGTCAGTCGTCGCCCAAACCGGCGTCGTTCCCTGGCTCTGGAAGATCTGCTGGAAGGTAAGCGTACCATCGCCGCCCACCGCGAACTCTGCAATGTTGCCTTGAACAGCCGCAGTCGTACCAACTGCTGAAACGCCCTTGTTGATGACGTAGACGTAACGTCCGCCCGCCTTCACCACCAACATCGTCGGGTTGGTCCCGCCAGAACTGTACGGTGAGCCCACCGTGTTCGTCAGGTTCCCGGTAAAATTATCAATCTTGAAGCCCGCAATCTGGTTATATTGCGTGCCAAGAACCCACATGTACCCGACCGTGCCGCCACCGCACGCCGTCATGCCCAAACCCATCGCTACGGATACTACGAAGGCCATCGACGCCCGGCCAATCCTGCTCAACTTCATGCGCTTCCTTAATCCTCGCCAGCAGTCTGCCTTCGACCGCTTCTACTGCGAGCAACTCTGTAGGGATACAGTTCCTGTTCTATTGTAGAAGCTGGAGCGACTTTGCGCCACTGTCAGCCTCCCAAAACAACGCCAATTCATTCCAGGTCCTACGCGGTCTTTCTGAGTAATAGGCGGTCTTTCCTGTTTATCATTTCCTGTTTATCATAAAAACTCCCGCCAAAAGAAAAAGGCAGCAAAGTCCAGTCCCAAGACCGTTCTCCGCTGCCTTTCGCTGTTCTTTGCCGCCCTTCGCTGTTCTTACCAGACCCGGCAGGTGTTCGTCGGCATCATCGGTTGACCCACCTTGCAGCCAAACGCTTTGCCGAACTCGTCAAAGTTCTGCACCGTACCCTTCACGCGCCACTCCCCGGAGCTGTGCGGATCCGTCTTTGCCAGCACTCGTGCGCTTTGCTCCGTCTGGTTCTGGCACCATACCTGGCCAAATCCGATAAAGAAACGCTGCTCCGGCGAATAGCCATCACGTTTGCCATCCACATAGCCCGGCAGCGCGGCCGCACCCTGCTTGGCAATCGTGTCCTGCAACGCCATAAACGCAATACGCGTCCCGCCGTTGTCTGCTGTGTTCTCACCTAGCGTCAGATGGCCATTCAGATTCTGTCCGGGAGCCACGTTGAACCCGTCATATTCACTGGCCACGCACTCGGTCCGTTCCTTGAACTTCGCCAGATCCTCCGGCGTGAACCACGTCCGCACATTGCCGCTCTTGTCGTACTTCGATCCCTGGTCATCGAACCCGTGTGTCATCTCGTGGCCAATCACCACGCCGATGCCGCCAAAGTTCACTGCCGGGTCCAGGTTGTTGTCGAAGAAAGGAGGCTGCAGAATTCCGGCAGGGAAGTTGATGTCGTTCTGCGGAGGGTTGTAGTACGCATTCACCGTAGGTGGCGTCATCCCCCACTCCTTCTCGTCCACCGGCTTGCCCAGCTTCGCCAGGTTCCGCGAACGCTCAAACGCCACGGTCCGCTCGATATTACCCAAGGAGTCGTCGCGCTTTACCTCAAGCTTGCTGTAATCGCGCCAGTTTTCCGGATACCCGATCTTCTGCCGAATCGTATCCAGCTTCGCCTTCGCCTCCAGCTTGGTCGCATCGCTCATCCACGGCAGCGCCGCGATGTCTTTGCCCAGCGCCGCTTCCAGTGCTGCCACCAGCTTCTCCATGTTGGCCTTCGCATCCGGAGGGAAATTCTGCTTCACCCAGTCCTGACCGACAGCCTCGCCCAGCGCGCCATCCGTGGAACGTGTGCAGCGCTTCCAGCGCGGCGTCTGCTCCTTCTGCCCATTCAGCGTCGCCGAGAAGAAGTTGAAGTTCTCATCCACAAACGGCTTCGAGAGTGCCGGAGCCGCCGTACGGACGACATGCCAGCGTAGATAGCTCTTGATTGCCTCCAGGCTCTGCACATCAATCTGCTCGTTCATCGCCTTGAAGTAATCCGGCGTCGACACGTTCAGCGTCTTGAAACCGCCAAACTTGAGCGCCTTCAGATACGCCGTCCAGTCATAGTCCGGGCTCAGTGCCTGCAGCTCAGCCAGCGTCATAATGTGGTAACGTTTTGCTGGATCGCGCAGCGCCACGCGGTCGATAGACCCCTTCGCCAGCGCCGTCTCCACCGTCATTACACTCTTCGCTTCGGCAGCGGCCTGCTCCTGCGTGTCTCCCGCCAGCACAAACATTTTCGTGACGTGATCCAGATATTGCGCACGAATCTTCGTGCTGCGCTCATCAGGATTCAGGTAGTAGTCCCGGTCCGGCAGCGTGAGGCCGCCTTGTCCGGTTCCCGCAATCTGTTGCGTCGAGTCCTTCTGGTCCTGCTGCACCCCAAGCTGGTAGAACACCGCCACGGCGAACCGGCTGTGCATCTCCCCCACCAGTGACCCCAGCCCCTTCTTATCCTTTAGCGCCGCAATCGCCGCCATCTGCGGAGCGATCGGCTTCGCGCCCAGCTTGTCTGCAAGGTCGACATTCATGCACGCCGCAAAATAGTCGCCGTACTTCTTCTCAAGCGGCGTCTTCGGCGCGTCTGCCGCAACCTTCAACTCCTGGTACAGAAGATAGTTATTCCGCTCTGCCAGTTCATTGAACCGTCCCCAGCGAGCCTGGTCCCCCGGAATTGGGTTGTTCTTGTTCCAGTTGCCGCACACGTAAGAGAAGAAGTCCACGCAGGGATCAACGCTTGTATCGATGGCCTTCAGGTCGAAGCTGATCGGCTTCTTCGGCTCGGACGTAGGACCATCCAGATCAATCCCGACAAATGACTGGCCCAGGCAAGCAGTGCCTGAGAGTAGGAGCAACGACAATATCGACTTAGCGAACATAATTCTCCTCGTTTCAAAAACAGACACAGACGCTCATCGAGCGGCCTTGTTCCACGACGCAAATTTGCATCACGAATGAATACGCCAATACTAAATCCTTTGGCAGCGCCTACTCTGTCATTTCTTCGCCCCATCGAAGCCTCCTGCATCTCCATCGCATGTAGCCGTTCGCGTATCATCTCGGCCATGCGTATTCGCCCGTTTCTCGCCGCGCTCAGCACCCTCTTTGTCCTGGCCTCTTGTGCTACCGCTCAGGAAACCTCCGCCCGCTGGACGCCGACCGCCGCCAACGCCTGGTATGCCAAACAACCCTGGCTCGTAGGCGCCAACTACGTCCCCTCCGACGCCATCAACCAGCTTGAAATGTTCCAGGCCGCCACCTTCAACCCGCAGCTCAATGAGAAGGAACTTGCCCTCGCCGAGTCCATCGGCATGAACACCATGCGCGTCTTCCTCCAGGATCAGCTCTGGCAGCAGGACTCCGCCGGCTTTACCCAGCGCCTCGACGCCTTCCTCGCCATCGCCGCACGTCACCACATTAAGCCGCTGCTGGTCCTCTTCGACTCCTGCTGGGAGGCCGACCCCTACCTCGGCCCACAGCACCCACCTATCCCCGGCATCCATAACTCCGGCTGGGTCCAGAGCCCAGGAGCTATTGGCCTCACCGACCCCTCCTACGAGCCTCGCCTCAAAGCCTACGTACAGGGCGTCGTCGGAGCCTTCGCCAAAGACGACCGCATCCTCGGCTGGGATATCTGGAACGAACCCGATAACACCAACGATTCCAAGCCGCTTGAGCCAAAGAACAAAGCCGCCCTCGTCGCCGGCCTCCTCCCCAAGGCCTTCGCCTGGGCCCGATCCGCCCATCCCACCCAGCCCCTTACCAGCGGCGTCTGGCACGAAAACGATTGGAGCAACGCAGTCAGTCTCTCCCCCGTCGCCAGAATTCAGCTCAACGAGTCCGACATCATCACCTTCCACGACTACGGCTGGCCCGAGCAGTTCGAAGCCCGCATCAAGTCGCTACAGCCCCTTGGCCGCCCCATCATCTGCACCGAGTACATGGCGCGCGGTAACGGCAGCACCTTCGACGGTTCACTGCCGGTCGCAAAGAAATATAACGTGGGTGCTATCAACTGGGGCTTCGTCGCCGGCAAAACCCAGACCTACCTTCCCTGGGACTCCTGGCAAAAGCCCTACGTCCTCACACAGCCCATCATCTGGTTCCACGAGGTCTTCCGTCAGGACTACACTCCGTATCGCCAACGCGAAATTGACCTGATCCGTTCTCTCACTGGACGCGGAACGTCCACACCTGCTGGCCTCTGACCTGAAATAGAGTGCGTCTGGATTGAAGCGTTTTACTTCTGAGTACGTATGGTCGTTAGCCCGGACGAAATTTGCAGCGCCTAAAAAATCTTCAAATGAATCGTCAGGTACTTCTTCGGATCCTGCCGAATCGTCGTCACCAACGTCGTGCTCTCCGTCAGCAGCTTATTCAGGTTCGTATACGCAAGTTCATCCTTGCTCAACTTACCCAGCGTTCCTTTGCCTTCGTTGATGCCGGTAACCAGCGCGTTCACCTGGGTCAGCGTATCCGTCAGTTGCTTTGCGACCTTCGGGTCTTTCACCATCACACCCAAGCCGCCCTTGCCCGCGTCCACATCCGCAAGGATGGAGTTCGCATGCACCAGCGTCGAGTTCAAATTCTTGTACAGCTTGTCATCCTTCAACAGCATCCCAGCCGTACCTTCGCCCTTGTTCAGAGCCGTCGCAATGCTGTCCAGCTTGGTGGCCGCATCATTCAGCCGGTTATACATCGTGTCATCCGTCACCAGCTTGCCGATGGAACCCTTACCCTCGTTCAAATTCTTCGAGAGCTTCAAAACCTCATCCACCGTCGCATTGGCCTTGTTGTAGAGGTCCGGACTATTGATAAGCTGCCCCACCGAGCCCTTGCCCGTCTGCAGATTGTCCACAATCACGTTCATCTTCGCCAGGATCACGTTCAAACTCTCGATCGTTCCCTGGCTCGCCTTCACGACGTCCTGCAAATTCGGTGTCTCCAACGTCTTCAGCTCGTCGCCGTCCTGCAGCGTTTGGCCTACGGCAAACTGGCTGTTCACGTCGACAACCGTATCGCCCAGCACGCCCACAGTAGAAAGCGCAGCCTTAGAATCTTTCTTCAGGTTCGCCTTGTACTTGTCGTCCAGCTTCATGACGACTTTCACCGGCGTTAGCTTGCGCTCCGGCGTATTTACAACCGTCACGCTCTTCACATTGCCGACCGTTACACCCTGCAGATTCACCGCGGCGCCTTCTTTCAGGCCCGCCGAATTCTCAAAATAAGTCGTAATGGTCAGCTTGTGCGAAAGAATCCCCAGCCCCGACGAGCTCGTCATCAGGAACAGTAGCGTCACCAGGATGACCGTAGAAACCAGCACAATCACGCCCACCTTCAACTGGGACCATCGCACCTCCTGCTGGCTCGGCATAGCTCCCCTTACAGAAACAGCTCAACTTCTAAACTTCTTTTGTTGCGTATCAGGTCCCAACCGCCGCCCCCCACCAATCAACCACGAGGACGCTTCCACATACCTTACCAGCCAACTGGCATAAATCCGCACATTCAATCGCCCGGTAGGTACGCAAAGTTGTTTACATCCAATGGATGCAGGAACCACGCCATTGGTTTCAAGCAGATCCTGCGACCTTCTACTTCAGCGTCTGCATCACCACCATAGCCATCGCAACCGTCCTGCTATGGGTCAGGCTCAACTGGATATCCTCCACCCCCATCACCGCCGCCATCTCCGCCGCCCGTCCAGTCAGATGCAGCGTTGGCCGCTCACCTATATCCCGACGAACCTCAATCTCCTTCCAGCTCACACCTTTGCTAATCCCGGTCCCTAAAGCCTTTGCCCCCGCCTCCTTCGCAGCAAACCGTGCCGCGAAGCTCTCCGCCGCATGTTTCTTCAGCAAACAGAACCCAATCTCTCCCGCCGTGAAGATGCGCTCCAGAAACCGCACCCCATACCGGTCCATGCTCGCCTGCACCCGCTCAATCTCCATCAGATCCGTCCCCGTCCCAAGCACCATCACACACCCCTCCAACCCATCCTCCCACATTCGCCGCCGCCCTTGCCCTTGTTTTGCTTCTAACTGGTCTTACTTGCCCCACGCTGCCATTAGCTTTCCCTGGCTGCTTTTAGTCACATGACCACCGTACCCGCCACCCCATCACGCTACCCCCAGCCCTCTCCGATGAACGGTCTATCGGCAGAAGCTCCCAGCCGCGGCGGCAACACCTCATGCAATCGCTCGACATCCAGGGTTTCACCTACGAAGAGCGCCTCGGCCTCCTACTCGCCATCACCACTGCCTTCGCCGACTGCGGCGGCTGGGTCCTCGACCGCAAAACCCTCTCCCCAACGCTCACTGAGTTCCGCCTCGAAATCCAGCTCCGCGCCGTCCTCGACCTATACGCTCTCCTCATCGCCTCCGGCCTGGAACTCACCCGTTCAGGCCACCTCGCCCTCACCGACCTCTGCACCTGCCGCAAATACTATCGCTCCATCGCCGACCTCGGCCAGATCATCGCCATCCGTCTCGAAATCAGCTTCCTCGAAGACCTCACCCTCCACTCCCT
>Ga0123336_10002506_pt1 | contig 15927 bp, 13 predicted proteins | sample SSSSmetaG_FD_96466 | JGI IMG/M metagenome (GOLD analysis project Ga0123336, IMG submission 96466) | Glacier valley bacterial and archeal communities from Borup Fiord, Nunavut, Canada, to study Microbial Dark Matter (Phase II) - ​SSSS metaG | ecosystem: Environmental > Aquatic > Freshwater > Ice... | reverse complement strand
GCCAGTTGGTGACGAGGGTGTCGACTACGATGTGGCCTACGCGGTAGGCGCTATCGAGGGCGGAAGGTAGGCAGAGTATTTGCCGAGCTTGTTAGCGGCGATGCTTTCGGTGGCGGTAGTGTTAGTGGCCTGCTGGTCGTAGTTGCTGGCGGTGCGAAGGACGAGGACGCGGTTGAGATCGACCTTGTGGGCCTTGGCGAGCCAAGTTAGGGACTGTAGGGTACCGGTGTCTTCCATTCCGCAGACGGCGTAGGTGCCCTTGCCGTCGGTCTGATATTTGACCCAGTCGCGGGCCCACTGGTTCATGAGTTTGCCGTGCCAGTAGGTGGAGCCGGAGAGGTTGTCGCCGCGGAGGACGAAGGGCGGGCGTTTGGCGGGGGCGTAGCTATAGGACTGCCGGCGCTCGGTGATCTGGGGGGTGTCGGGGAGCTGGATGTCTTTGGTGAGGTTGAAGGCCCAGGAGACGAGGGTGGAGTTGAGGCGGTAGACGTTGCCGTCGTCGCCGTTGAAGCGGGCGGTGCGGGGCTGCTGGTAGGGAGTGGATTTGCCGAGGGGGACGTAGCCGGTGGGCCAGAGCTTGCGGTCGGCTTCGGTGGCGGAGGGGATTTCGCGGGCGTCGATTTCGTGGGCGAGGTCGGCGTCGACGATGTAGTCGGACCAGACGGCGGAGCCTAGGGAGCCCATGGCGGGATCGATGCCGGCGATACCGGCGACGAGGAAGTAGGCGTGGGTGAGATCGAAGCGGGGGTCGAGGCCGAGGGCCATGACGGAGGCAGTAGCGCGGGATGTGCCGACGCCGGTGAGGAGGCCTAGGACGCCGGTCTCAGGGTTGAAGCGGAGCTCGTGGTAGGCGGCGGGGTTGGGGAGGATGGTGGTGAGGTGTTGGCGCTCGACCCAGTACTGGAATTCGCCGGGGATGTCGCCGATGTCGGCGCCCTGCTCGAACATGGCCAGGACTACTACTTTGATTTCGATGGGTTTGGTTGGGGCGGGGGTTTGCGCAGAAGCTTGAAGGGCGCAGAGGAGCGTTGCCGACAGGAGGAGCTTGTGGAAGGTGCGCATGAATGATGGTAGCAAGTACGCCCGGCTTTGGGGTGAATGGGGTTTGGTAAAGGCTTGGGCGGGGTGTGTGGAATGGGTTTGCGTTCGAAGTGGGTTGGCGATATCGGGGTCCTTCGGCTACGTGTTTGACGGTGGGGCTGTCAATTACTTTGCAACGGCACTCCGCCCAGGATGACGAACGATGGGGGAGCTAGACGCCTTTTTTCATGGGTTCCCATATGAATTTGTGGATCTGGAGGGAGAGGCGAGCGGGCAGGCCGTCGGCGAGCATCCAGTCGACGAGTTTGCGGGGGTTGAGGGCCATGTTGTCGGCGGTGCGCTGGGGGCTGGGGGTCTGGGTGAAGGCGGGGCTGAGGAGGATGTGGCCGGCTTTTTCTTGGAGGGCGTGGGTGCGGATGAAGTCGCGGGCGAAGTCGTAGTCTTCGCGGGTGGAGATGACAAATTTGACCTCGTCGCGCGGGGTGAGGGCGGCGAGGTTTTCGAGGCGGAAGGAGTTGGCGGCGGAGCCTGCTCCGGGGCATTTGACGTCGACGATTTTGTGGACGGCCTTGGGGACGTCGGCGAGGGGACGTTCGCCGGAGGTCTCGATCATGAGGGTGTAGCCGCGGGCGAGGAGGGTGTCCATAAGGGGGAGGAGTTCTTTGGCCTGGAGCATGGGTTCGCCGCCGGTGAACTCGATGAGGGTGCAGGGGGCGAGTGCTTCGATTTCGGCGATGATCTGGTCGGCGGTGTAGGGCTTGCCGCCGGTGAAGGTGTACTCGGAGTCGCACCAGGCGCAGCGGAGGTTGCAGCCGGCGAGGCGGACGAAGATGCAGGGGAGGCCGGCGAAGGAGGACTCGCCCTGGACGGATTTGTAGAGTTCGATGAGGTGCATGGGATTTAGCTTTCGCGGCCTTACAGCCAAGAGCAGAATGCAGGGGTTCTGACGGTTACCGAAACATGAGCATTTACGCTCAATTGAAAAAATGCGGGGGTTTTGACGGTTACCGAAACATGAGCATTTACGCTCAATTGAAAAAATGCGGGGGTTCTGACGGTTACCGAAACATGAGCGTTTACGCTCAATTGAAAAAATGCGGTGGTTTTTCGCTGCGTTCAGAATGACAGCTTCCGGATAGTGCTACTCGTAGTAGCGGGCGAAGCTGGTGTCGGTTTCGTAGAGGGTGCAGTCCTTGACGGTGACGCGGCCGTCGGTCAAGTCGTGGAGTTGAGTGCAGGTCTGCTGGTAGAAGTAGCGGGCGAGGTTTTCGGCGCTGGGGTTGAGGGTTGTGAAGGGCTCGAGGTCGTTGATCATCTGGTGGTCGAGGTATTCGACGACTGGGCGCATAACCTGCTTGAGGAGCTTGAAGTCGAGGAGGAGGCCGGCCTCGTCGAGGGTGGTGCCCTGGAGGGTGATGAAGACCTTGTAGTTATGGCCGTGCGGGTTCTCGCACTTGCCGCGATAGTTGCGTAGGTAGTGGCCGGAGGAGAAACCGGCTTCCACGGTGACTTCAAACATTTTCGTGATTTTCCTTCAAGCTTTATTCTAACGTTTCCGGCGTGGTTCTATCGTTCTCCGGCTGGCGCGGCGGGATTCTTCGAGGCGGCGCTCGGCTTGCTCGAGGAGGGTGGAGATGACTCCGGCGAGGGCGATGACGAGGGCGATGACGAGGAGGACAAGGCCCATGGTGCGCCAGAGGGCGGCGTCGCCAGGGGAGCCGGGCTGCTGGGCGATGTTGGTGAACGCGACTCCGCAGGAGACGAGGGAGAAGAGGGTGAGGGTGGCGGCGAGGATGTAGAGGTTGCGTCCCATAAAAAGATGGCCTGAGAAAAGATGCTCTGGGATAGGATACGTGAGCGATGAAGGCAGAGGTTTGATGGGGCCGGGCGTTGGCACGGAGTTTTGCTGTGCCGGTAAATTCTTGAGGGGAACGTGCGCGGGATGAGGATGCGTAGCTGGTGGTGGGGCGGGACGATTGGGCTGGGGTCGTTTCTGCTGTTCAGCGTGGAGCCGATGGCGGCGAAACAGTTGCTGCCGGTACTGGGTGGGTCTTCGGCGGTATGGCTGACTTGTCTTTGCTTCTTCCAGGTGATGCTGCTGGTGGCGTATGGGTATGCGTACTGGCTGCGGGCGGGGATGACGGTGCGGCGGGCGAGCGGGGTTCACCTGGCGGTGCTGGGGGTGGGAGTGGTTTCTCTGGTGGCGGCGACACGTGGTGCGGTGATGGGGAGTGCGGCGCATCCGGCGGTAGCGATTTTTATGACGCTGCTGCTCTCGATTGGGGTGCCGTTCTTTCTGCTGGGGACGACGACTCCGCTGCTGCAGGCGTGGTTTGCGTTGCGGGAACAGCGTGCGGTGCCATACGGGTGGTTCGCGCTGAGTAACCTGAGTTCCCTGCTGGCGCTGCTGGCGTATCCGCTTTGGATTGAGCCGCACCTGACGTTGCGGACGCAGCGTCTGGTTTGGGCTGTGGGGTTTGCGGTGTACGCGGTGCTGTGTGGCGTGCTGACGTTGCGGATGCGCGGGGTGGAAGCGGTCGCGGAGTTGGGGTTCGCGGCGATTGTGACAAAGGTGCCGATTGGGCGGCGAGTATTGTGGTTTGTGCTGGCGGCGGTGGGAGCGGTGCAACTGGCGTCGGTGACGAGCCATTTGACGGCGAATGTGGCGGCGATTCCGCTGCTTTGGGTGGTGCCGCTGGTGGTGTACCTTACGAGCTTTGTGCTGGCGTTTGAGTTTGCGGGGCTGTATCGGCGGTGGCTGGTGATGCGGGTGCTGGCGGTGTTGCTGGCAAGTTTGGGCTACCTGCTTTCGAAGACGGGGGTGGGTTTGCCGATTCAACTGGCGATTGCGTTCTTCGTGGCGGAGCTGTTTGTAGCTTGCTGGTTTCTCCATGCGGAGCTGTATGCGCTGCGGCCGGTGGGCTCGCGAGCGGCTACTGAGTTCTACCTGGTGCTGGCGGCGGGGGGGGCGGCGGGGACTTTCTTTGTAGCGATCGTGAGTCCGCTGGTGTTTCGCGCGAACTACGATGTGCCGCTGGCCTTTGCACTGACGGCGGCGGCAGCGCTGGCGGTGACGTGGGAAAGTGGATGGCAGCAGAGGATGTTATGGGGCGTGGGGACGGCGTTGACGTGCGTGCTGCTGGTGGCGCTGCGGGTGCAAAGCGGGCACGATGCGCTGGTTCGGGTGCGGAACTTCTATGGGACGTTGACAGTGCGGGAGACGCACACTCCAGCACAGGCAGTGACGGCGCGGATGCTGGTGCATGGGTCAATTCAGCATGGGCTGCAGTGGTTTGCGGATGAGTACAGGCGAAGGCCGATGAGCTACTACGCGGAGGACTCGGGCGCGGGACTGGCGGTGCAATATTGCTGCGGGGAGCGGCCGCGAAAGATTGGCGTGATTGGGCTGGGTGCGGGGACGATGGCGGCGTATGGGCGAGCGGGAGATGTGATCGAGTTCTACGAGATTAATCCGGCGGTGGAGCGTGTGGCGCGGGAGACGTTTACATATATGCGTGATGCGGAGATGGCTGGGGCGAAGGTGAGCGTGGTGGCGGGGGATGCGCGGATTTCACTGGCGGGGCAGGCGCCGCAGGGGTTCGATGTGCTGGTGGTGGATGCGTTCTCAGGCGATGCGATTCCGGTGCATCTGCTGACGACGGAGGCGATGACACTGTATCGGAGGCACCTGGCGGCGGGTTGGGTGATGGCGTTCCATGTGTCGAACCAGTACCTGAGGCTGCCGCCGGTGATTGCCCGGCTGGCGGAGGCGCAGGGGATGACGGCGCGGGAGGTGGAGTCGGTGGGGCGGGCAGCGCAGGGAACGTTCGACGCTTCGTGGGTGCTGGTGAGTGAACGCGAGGCGTTCTTCGCGGTGCCGGAGGTGGAGCGGGCGATTACTCCGGTGTCGGGGCGCGCTGCGCTGTGGACGGATGACTATTCGAGCCTGCTGCCGCTGGTACGTTGGGAGCGGCGGTAGCGCGCTAGACGAAGACGACGCAGGAGGCGTTGGGCGCAGGATACTGGCCCATAGACTGACCCAATTCTCCGCTGATGGAGTTGCGGCGGAATACCGCAACGACGTTGCTGAATTGTTCGGCTACGAGGAAGTAGCCTTCGTCCGGGGAGATGGCGAAGTGGCGGGCTTCCTTACCGCCGAGGGGGCGGCGCTCGCTAAGGCTGAGGGTGCCGTTGACGGCGACTTTGAAGACGAGGAGCTCTTCGGGGGTTCCGCGATTGCAGGCGTAGAGGTTTAGGCCAGCTTTATCGAAGAGGAGCTCTCCTGCGCGGTTCGGGGCAATGTCTACGCCAGCGGGGAGGGTGGGGGTGGTGTCGAGGAGGGTGAGGGTTCCCTGCTTGCCGTTCCAGGCCATGCGGGTGATGGTGGAGTTGAGCTCGTTGATGCTGTAGGCCCACTTGCCGGTGGGGTGGAAGACAAGATGGCGGGGACCGGCACCGGGAGCGGTGGTGAAGTAGGGGGGATCGTTGGGGGTGAGCTCGGCGGTGGCGGGGTTGAGCTTGTAGATCATGATCTTGTCGGTGCCGAGATCGTTGATGAGCGCGAAGCGATTGCCGGGGGTGATGCAGATGCCGTGGGCGTGGGAGCTGGTCTGGCGGGTGGCGTGAGGGCCGTGACCGGAGAGCTGGAATTGCGAGACGGGTTGAGAGAGGGTGCCGTCGGTAGCGATCTTTGCAGAGAGGACTTTGCCGGTGCCGTAGCTGACGCTGATGAGGGTACTGGCGGTGGGGTCGACGACGGTGTGAACCATGTCGAACTCGGGGATGGTGATGGTGTTGATGAGCTTGAGATCGCCGGAGGGTTCGACGCGGAAGGCGCTAAGGGCTCCGACTTTGGGCGCGGACTGGTAGCCGGCGAAGAGGAAGCGGGTGCCGTGGCGACGGGCGGTGGCGAGAAAGCCTGCGGCATCGGCAGGAAAGGCGACGCGTGGTTCGGAGAGGGTACCGTTGACGTCATTCCAGGTGGCGACGCGGATGCCGCTTCCCTCACCCTTGGAGGTGGAGCCCATGTAGAGGAGGCTGGGGGTGGGAGGGGTGGCGGCGTTGAGCCTTGTGGCTGCCAGGGCTGCGGCGGCGGTGGCGAGGAAGGAGCGGCGGGTGGTGTTGCTCTGCATTTCTTTCACGCCGTCCATCGTAGCGCAGTGGGGAGGACGATTGAAATTCGGTATGCGGAATCAGCCGGCCTGGGCCGCTGTTGCCCGGCCGATGCCGAGGGCCTGGCGCATGCGCAGGGTTTCGTCGATGGGGGTGGCGCCGAAGAGGCGTTTGAACTCGCGGCTGAACTGGGAGGGGCTCTCGTAGCCGACGCGTTCCGCTGCGAGGGCGGCTCCGACGGAATCCTGCACCATGAGCATGCGGGCCTTGTGGAGGCGGACGGTCTTGAGGTAGCGCAGGGGCGAGCTGGCGGTAACGGCCTTGAAGTGATGATGGAGCGCGGAGACGCTCATGCCAGCTTCGGCAGCGAGGGCGGAGACGTCCATGGCGCGGGCGTACTGGGCGTGGATGCGGTGGAGGATGCGATGAACCTGGGTGCGACCGCTATCGAGCGATAGGAGCGATTTGAGCGCGGAGCCCTGGGGACCGCAGAGGACGCGGTAGATGATTTCGCGGACAATCTGGGGGCCGAGGACGGCGGTGTCGTTGGGGGACTGGAGGCACTCGAGGAGGCGGACGGTGGCGTCGACGAGTTCGGGTTCGAGGGGCGTGGCACTGACGCTGTGGTCGCCGGTGCCGACGAGGGTGGGGCGGCCGCGTAGTTCCATCTTCATGGCGAGTTCGCTGAGGAGGGCGAGATCGACGCGGATGGAGACGCCGAGGAACGGGCCGTTGGGCGGGGCTTCGGTTTCGCACTCGAAGGGAAGCGGGACGGTGAGGACGAGGTAGTTGCGGGAGTCGTAGATGAAGGAGCGCTCGCCGAGGTAGCCATGCTTGCGGCCCTGAGCGACGATGACGATGCAGGGGTCGTAGAGGATGGGGACGCGGGGGTAGGAGGTGTTGGCACGGAGGAAGAGAACGCCCTCGAGGGCCGAGGGCTGCATGCCTTCAGAGGTGTTGAGGCGGTCGAGCAGGCGGGACATTTTCTGGTGGCTAGATTCCATATGGGGCTCCTCGTTCCCAAGTACAAGCGCTGATACAAGATTACGGGAGTGTGACGCGGTTGTCCTGCGATTTGGAGAATAAGGCAAGGAATTAGCAGGATTATGTCTTGGCATGAGGCTTTGAGTGGAGTTTTATAAGAGAGTGGCCGAATGGCTACGAGGAGATTTTTGACTATGTCTACAGCTATCAAGTCCTACGCGGCGGAGTCCGCGACCGCTTCCCTGGCACCGCTGACGATTGAACGGCGTGAGCCGACAGAGGCGGATGTTGAGATTGAGATTTTGTTCTGCGGTGTGTGCCACTCCGACCTGCACCAGGCACGGAATGAGTGGGGGAACTCGGTGTTCCCGGTGGTGCCGGGGCATGAGATTGTGGGCCGGGTGACTCGGATTGGAAGCGGCGTTACGAAGTTCAAAGTCGGCGATATGGCTGCGGTGGGCTGCATGATCGACTCGTGTCGCGAATGTCCGAATTGCACGAGCGGGCTTGAGCAGTACTGCGACAAGAACATGACGCTGACCTACAACGGCCCCGACAAGAAGTATGGCGGGCAGACGTATGGCGGATACGCGGAACGCATTGTGGTGGATGAGAATTACACGCTGAAGGTTCCGGCTAACCTGGATGCAGCTGCCGTGGCTCCGCTGCTGTGCGCGGGGATTACGACTTACTCCCCGCTGCGGCACTGGAAGGTAGGCAAGGGGATGAAGGTCGGGATCGTCGGGCTGGGCGGGCTGGGGCATATGGGCGTGAAGTTTGCCCATGCGTTTGGCGCGCATGTGGTGTTGTTTACGACTTCGCCGGGCAAGGTGCAGGACGGCCTGCGGCTGGGTGCAGATGAGGTGGTGATCTCAAAAGATGCGGAGGCAATGCAGAAGCACATGCGGAGCTTTGACTTTATCCTCGACGCTGTTTCGGCAGAGCATGACATCAATGCGTATCTCAACCTGCTGAAGGTGGATGGGACGCTGACGATTGTGGGCGCTCCGGAGAAGCCGCTGCCGGTGGGTGTGTTCAACCTGCTGATGGGACGGCGTTCGTTTGCGGGATCGGGGATCGGAGGCATCGCTGAGACGCAGGAGATGCTGGACTTCTGCGGGGAGCACGGCATCGTGAGCGATATCGAGATGATCGATATTCAGCAGATCAATGAGGCGTATGACCGGTTGCTGAAGAGCGATGTGAAGTACCGGTTTGTGATTGATATGGCTTCGTTGAAGAAGTAGTTCGGTGATGGTTTGGAGTGCAAGGGAAGATCCGGCGAACGGGTCTTCCCTGTTTTTCTTGCGTGCGAGCTCAACTCAGGAAGGCTTGGCGAAGAAGGCTTCTACGTCGGAGATTTCGTTGGTGAGGCGGTAGGGGGGTAGGGATTCAAGGAAGATGCGGCCGTAGCGCTGGCGCTGGATGCGAGGGTCGAGGAGCATGAGGACGCCGCGGTCGGATAGGGAACGGATGAGGCGGCCGAAGCCTTGTTTAAGGGTGATGACGGCGTTGGGGACCTGGTAGTCGAAGAAGGGTTTGCCGCCGGCGGCTTCGATGGCTTCCATGCGGGCCTTGACGACGGGGTCGGAGGGGACGGCGAAGGGTAGGCGGTCGATGATGACGCAGGAGAGCTGCTCGCCCTGGACGTCGACTCCCTGCCAGAAGCTGGAGGTTCCGAAGAGGACTGCGTTTGGGGTATCGCGAAACTGCTGGAGCAGGACGTGACGGGGCGCGGTGCCGTGGAGGAGCAGCGGGTAGGGGAGTTCGGCGAGGAGGCGGTCGTGGGTGGCACGCATCTGGGCGTAGCTGGTGAAGAGGACGAAGGCGCGGCCTTTGGTGATTTCGAGGACGCGGCGGATGCGTTCGGCGGCCTTGACGGCGAAGTCGGGCTCGCGGGGGTCGGGCATGTTGGGTGGGAGATAGAGTAGAGCCTGGGTGCCGTAGTTGAAGTGGCTGGGGACGACGAGCTCGCGGGAGTTGATGAGGCCGAGGCGTTTGCGGATGTGGGCGAAGCCGGAGGTGCCTGCGCCGGCGGCCACGGTGAGGGTGGCGGAGGTGAGGATAACGGAGCTGCACTGCTCGAAGAGCGTGGTGTGAAGGAGCTCGGATACGTCGATGGGGGTGGCTTGCAGGTGGGTGTGGAAGGCGGCGTTGGCTGTGCCCCTTGCTAAACTTCGCACTCCGCCTGTGGCGCGGCGGTCGATCCAGAAGACGGTGTTGCGGTCGGGGGATTCGAGGAGGAAGGAGAGGTGGCGGCGGATGTCGGCGGCGCGGTTACGTAGGCCGGGGGATTCGTCGACGTTCTTGATGCGGTCGAGTTCTCCTTCGAGGCGGGTGAGGGCATTGAGGGTCGCGGTGTAGTAGTCGCCGGACTCTTCGAGGAAGGCTTCCCTGTTATCGAATGCTATGCGGCCTATGTTAATGGACTCTTCTGCGGGGAGGGCGGAGAAGAAGAGGCGGGCGCGCTCCTTGACGGTTCCGCAGGCGCTCTCGATGGCGGAGTTGGAGGCCTGTTTGGATTTGAGCATGAGGTCGATGTCGCGGGTGAGCTCTTCAAAACGCTGGGTGGAGAGGCCGATGCCGAAGTAGTTGGAGGCGACCTCTTCGAGCTCGTGGGCCTCGTCGAAGATGACGGCGGCGGCTTCAGGGAGGATGCCCGCGTCTGGAGCTCCGGCGGCCTGCTGCTTGATTGCGAGATCGGCGAAGAAGAGGTGGTGGTTGACGATAACGATGTCCGACTCGAGCGCTTTGCGGCGCATGGAGGTGATGAAGCAGTTCTCCCAGTCGGGGCAGGTCTGGCCGAGGCAGGCTTCGGTGCGGGCGTCGAGTTTGGACCAGAGGGCGGAGGACTCGGGGAGGGTGTTGAGCTCGGCGCGGTCGCCGGTGGGGGTGTCCTTCTCCCACTGCGAGATGCTGTGGAAGTGGGAGATGTCTTCGAGGCCGTTGAGGAGCGGGTTGGCGCGGAGGGCGTAGAGCTTGTGCTTGCAGAGGTAGTTGCTGCGGCCCTTCATGTAACAGACTTTTAGCGGGCCGAGGAGCGACTCGAGGAAAGGGATGTCCTTGAAGTAGAGCTGCTCCTGGAGGTTTTTGGTGCCGGTGGAGATGATGATGCGCTGCTGTCGCTCTCGGGCGAGGCGGAGAGCGGGGAGGAGATAGGCGAGGGTTTTTCCGGTGCCGGTGCCGGCTTCGACGATGAGGTGACGTTTGTCGGCGAATGCGGATTCGATGGCTTTGGCCATCTCGTACTGGCCCGGGCGGTGCTCAAACGTAAGCGAGGACTGGGAGAGGAGGCCGCCTTTGGAGAAGAAGGTGTGCAGGGTGGGGATCTCGCCGGTTGGGTTGGGGTTGGCGAGAGGTGCGATCGAGATGGGAAAGGTGGGTGGCAAGGTGGATTGCGGGGCGTTTCTCGGCACAAACGTCCCGTGATTTCTATAATAGACAGCGTAGCGAAGATTAAGCGTAGTAGTACCTTGGCCGCCGGTTGGTGTGCGTGGGAGAAAGAGACAACACAACATGGCGAACAAAGACGGCAGCAAACGGTTAGGTAAGAAGCACAGGCAGGCGGCGACCCGGCCCAAAAAGGGTCGTGCGCCGAAGAGTACGCCGACGACGGGTGCGGTGGATCCGCGGAAGCGCAAGGTGCTCTCGACGAAGAAGGCGCTGGCGGAGCAGGCGAAGCGTGTGCCGAAGCGCTCGCCGGAGAATGAGTCGCGGAAGACGATTCGTGGGGATGCTCCGAAGAAGGCTGTGCGGCGGGCAGGGACGGCCGCTCCGGCGAAGACGCCTGGTGAGAGACCGAAGGATGGAATTGTGGGGCGGCAGACGCCGCGGTCGGCGAATGTGGCCGGGCGGGAACACCTGCGGGATGAGGATGACTGGCGCGAGATGGAGTTGATGGCCTCGCAGATGGTGACGGAGACGGCGCATGCGCACTCCGAATCGCTGCCGCTGATTGCAGTGTGCGGGCGACCGAATGTGGGGAAGAGCACGCTGTTCAACCGGCTGACGGGGTCGCGGCGGTCGATTGTGGGCGATGAGCCTGGGATTACGCGGGACCGCATCTACGGCGAGATTGAGTGGATGGGACGCGAGGCTCGAATTGTGGATACGGGCGGCGTGGTGCCGGATGATGAGGCACTGATTCCAGCGGCGATCTTTGAGCAGGCCAAGGTGGGTCTGGAAGAGGCTGACGCGATTGTGATGGTGGTGGATGGGCGGACGGAGCTGGCTTCGCCGGACATGGAACTAGCACGATTGCTGCTGCGCGGGGGCAAGCCGGTGTTCCTGGCGGTGAACAAGATGGATGCGGAGTCGATGAACTCTGCGGCGGAGAACTTCCGTCGGCTTGGGTTCCGGAATGTGCTGCCGATTTCGGCTGAGCATGGAGTGGGGATTGGCGATCTGCTGGATGAGGTGTTCGCGGTGCTGCCGGAGGAGACGGCTTACACGACACATGGCCAGGTGGAAGAGCTTGTGCCCGACGCGGTGATGCTGACTGCGGACGATGAGGCGGAAGAGGATGAAGATGGGCCGGACTTCAGTCCGACTTCAGCAGGCGCTTCCCCCAGCGCCGCTGGCGCGGCTCCGGTGGTTCCTGCGGGGCCGGTGCGGAAGCTACGGTCGCATGGGGAGTATCAGAGTACGGAGACGAAGATCGCCATTATCGGGCGGCCGAACGTAGGTAAGAGTACGCTGCTGAATGCGTTGACGGGGACGAAGCGGGCGATCGTGTCGCCGATTGCCGGGACTACGCGCGATGCTGTGGATGAAGTGGTGGAGCGCGGCGGGCACAGCTTCCGGTTTGTGGATACGGCCGGGATTCGGCGCAAGGGTAAGACGAAGCTGATGGCGGAGAAGCTGAGCGTGATTATGGCGCGGAAGCATCTGGAGGCGGCGGACGTATCGCTGCTGATCATCGATGCGACAGAAGGTGTTGCGGCACTGGATGCGAACATCGGCGGCTATGCGCATGAGAGCGGACGCAGCGTGATCATCGTGGTGAATAAGTGGGACCTGATGACGAAGGTAGGCAAGGATGGGATGCGGCTGTTCGATGGCAAGCCTCCGGCAGACCTAAAGGTGTATGAGCAGCAGGTGAGAGATGGGTTGAAGTACCTGGAGTATGCTCCGCTGCTGTTTATCTCGGCGCTGGATGGGAAGGGTATCGACCAGGTGTTCAAGAAGGTGGAGCTGGTGGCGCGTGAACGTCGTAAGCGCGTGACGACTGGACAGATGAACCGCTTCCTCGAGAAGGTCGACTTCCAAAAGGCCAGCGTGCCGATGAACAAGCGGGTGCGGATCTACTACATGACGCAGGCTGCAGTGGCTCCGCCGACGTTTGTGCTGTTCACGGATAAGGATGTGAAGCTGCACTTCAGCTTCGAGAGATTTCTGGGGAATCAGATTCGGGATAATTTTGGGTTTATTGGGAGTCCGATCTGGTTCAAGATCAAGGCGAGGAATAAGAAGAAGGTGCAGGAATAGCGGGATGGCTCGCAGGGAAAAAGTCTCATTCGAAGAGATTCCAGGTTTCATCGCCGCAAAAGAATGGTTCGACTATTGGCCAACTTTCCACGATGCGGAGATTGTGAGTCTTAAACTCAACCGCAGTTCGGAATCGAGACTTAAGATTCATGCCTTCCATACTTGCAGCGAACTAAACGAGCGCGGTCATTACAAGACCACAAAACATGCTGTTGTTAGCTTTATCCTGGACGATGTTCGAGATCTGAATTTGATTCAATTCAGTTCGCAGAATGTGATCTCAGGGCTTGTATTGTCCAAGCTCAATGAAGGCTATTCGATCGAGCTCAGATGTTGCTATGGGCTCTGTGGCTCTCTCACAGCGATGAGCATCCGCATTGAAATTGAATCAGGTATGCCGGATGAAAGTGTCTACGGGCTATCCGGCACTCATCAGGATTAGCCATTCTTTCCATGCTTCGAGGGCTCGGTCGCATTGGAGTTTGTGGCGTTCTTTTTTGTCGCGGATTTTTTTGCGTAGTTCTTCTTCGAGGGGTGGGAGGAGGTCGAAGGTGATGTTGGCGGGTTGGAATTTTTTGGGTTCGGTGTGGGTGATGTAGTGGGTGAGGGAGCCGTTGGCGGAGATGCGGGGGGTGGGGGTGGGGGTGTCGCCGTGGGCTAGGGCTGCGGCGTAGATGCCGGCGAGCATGCCGGAGGCGATGGATTCGGTGTAGCCTTCGACGCCGGAGAGCTGGCCGGCGACGAGAATGGTGGGGTGGGCGCGGAGCTGGAGGGTTTCAGTGAGGAGGGTGGGGGCGTTGATGTAAGTGTTGCGGTGGATCTGACCGTAGCGCAGGAATTTGGCGTTTTCGAGGCCGGGGATTAGGCGGAGGACGCGTGCCTGTTCGCCGTACTTGAGGTGGTTCTGGAAGCCGACGAGGTTGTAGGAGTCGGCGCGGAGGTTCTCCTGGCGGAGCTGAACGCAGGCGTAGGGCCAGCGGCCGGTTTTGGGGTCGGTGAGACCGGCGGGTTTCATGGGGCCGAAGCGGAGGGTGTCGCGGCCGCGGCGGGCGGTCTCTTCGATGGGGAGGCAGCCTTCGAAGTAAGACAGTTTTGAGTTGGTAGTTGTGAGTTGGTAGTTAGGGGCAGAAGCTGATCCTCCGCCTTCGGCGAAGGATGACGAGGTTTCTGGGGTGGTGGGGATTTGTTCCCAGGATTTTGGGGGGACGGTTTCGGCGGTGGTGAGGGCGTCGAGGAAGGTTTCGTACTCATCTTTGGTGAAGGGGCAGTTGATGTAGTCTGCGGTGCCCTTATCCCAACGGGCGGCGAAGTAGACCTTGTCCATGTTGATGGTGGTGGCGTCGACGATGGGGGAGATGGAGTCGTAGAAGGCGAGGTGGTCGGCGCCGGTGAGGCGCTGGAGCTCGGCGGCGAGGGCGGGGGAGGTGAGGGGGCCGGAGGCGAGGATGGTGAGGGTGTCGGGGTCGGACTCGTCGAGGTGCGTGACCTCTTCGCGGTGAACGGTGATGTTGGGGGTGGCGGCGATGCGGGCGGCGACGCGGGCGGAGAAGAGTTCGCGGTCTACGGCGAGGGCGTGGCCGGCGGGGACGGCGGTGGCGTCGGCGTCCTGGAGGAGGAAGGAACCGGCGCGGCGCATCTCCTGCTTGAGGAGCCAGGGGGCGGAGTTTTCGGACTCGGACTTGAGAGAGTTGGAGCAGACGAGTTCGGCGAAGTCGGAGGTCTGGTGGGCCTCGGTGGAGCGGTGGGGGCGCATCTCGTAGAGATGGACTTCGCAGCCTCGGGCGGCTGCCTGAAGGGCTGCTTCGGGGCCGGCGAGGCCTCCGCCGATGACGATGATTTTGCTGGCTGGCATGTGTGTCCCCCCCTCCCCCTTATTTTGCGCAAAGTCTTCGAACGAAATGACTTAGCCGGGTACTTGTGCGACAAAGTGTTAATTCTATTGAGCTAGATTGCTAAAGTCCTCCAAACATGGGAGTTAGCTGCGTATGCGCAGGTCATGTTTGTTGGATTTTGATCTTGCCCCCTGTCTTTGATTATAGCCGCTCTGTCAAGATCCGCGCTTTGCGCGAGGCGGAGTTGATGGGTAAAGCGAGACTTAATTTGGCTCAGTTTTTCAGTTTGCGAGTTCATCAGTTTTTCAATAAGGGCGGGGATGTTCAGGTGCGGGCGAGGGATTGGAGGGCTGGGCCGGAGACGCGCATACCGCGCCATTCGGACTTCATGAGGGCGCCCATCTGGTGGTAGAAGTCGATAGCGGGCTGGTTCCAGTCGAGTACGCTCCACTCAAAGCGGGGGCAGCCTTCGGCTACGGCGATGGCGGCGAGGTGGGTGAGGAGAGCTTTGCCGATTCCCTGCCCACGGAAGGCGGGTGAGACGAAGAGGTCTTCGAGGTAGATGCCGTGGTGGCCGGCCCAGGTGGAGTAGGTGTGGAAGTAAAGGGCGAAGCCGGCGGGCTTTTCGTCGAGCTCGGCTATGAGGCAGTGGAAGCGTTTGGGGGCGTTCTCGTTTTCGGGGAAGCCGTCGCGGAGGAGGTCAGCTTCGGTGGCGAGGACGGCGTCGGGTTCGCGCTCGTAGAGGGCTAGTTACGGATGAAGGTGAGGATCTGAGGGATGTCGGATTGGGTGGCTGGGCGGATGTTCATTTTGGTTAGGGTAGCGGATGGAGGTGTGCAAGGGACAGAGGACGTGGGTGAAAAAAATCAATGGCGCAGAGATTTTGCTTGCATATACCCTAGGGGGGTATGGTACAAAGGTTTTGCGGATACTTCCGCGAGAGATACAAACCCGATGCGTACTGAATCCGCACAAGAGCCTCCCAGTAGACGGGACGCTTGCCTGTGTTGCGATGAGCACCGTGGGAGCTGCGAGTAACGCACTGCTTCCCTACTCGTCACGGCATACGACCATGACTTGAGCGGGTAAGTGAAGGCCCCACGGGGGTTTTGACCTGTCCCCCTCCCTGACCAACGATCCGGTGTACCGACGTGCCACGCAGCGATGCCATGGCGCCCTTTGGGTGTGCGCGGAACGATGACGGAGGCAATGATGAAGAACAACGTGATGATGATGTCGAGGGCAGGCGGAATGACCTGCGTGTGGCGTACGACGGGTGAGCGGAGAGTGCCGCTGGTGTGCGTATGGGTCATGGTGGCTGGCGTGAAGGTTGCGCCGGCCGACGTCTCGCTGGAGGGTGATTGGCGCTGGGTGAATGTATACGACGAGCAGGGAGGGGTGCGGCTATGCGCTTGACGGAGATGGAATTGAGAGAGTCTGGGACGGCTTTAGGTGAAACGGCGGTGCGTGG
>Ga0123336_10002504_pt1 | contig 15932 bp, 14 predicted proteins | sample SSSSmetaG_FD_96466 | JGI IMG/M metagenome (GOLD analysis project Ga0123336, IMG submission 96466) | Glacier valley bacterial and archeal communities from Borup Fiord, Nunavut, Canada, to study Microbial Dark Matter (Phase II) - ​SSSS metaG | ecosystem: Environmental > Aquatic > Freshwater > Ice... | reverse complement strand
CGGCAGTGATTGGACTTATTCCTGCAAGATACTTATAGAAATACGATTCAATAGGTCCTCCAAAATATGCATGGTTTTGAGACGCATGACCATCCCAGAACTCAAACATCGTTGTTGCGTTCATGTTTAGTATCCAATTGCCCCAGCACTGCCCAGTTGTCTGCGATGCAAGCAAATATGCCACATCATCCTTGTCGTTTTGGCATAACGCATCAAACATACACAGCGTCCCCAGTATTCCTGCATGCATTGTAAACCCATCGGAACTCAATCTTTCCACCAAGTTGTTCAACACATCCGTCTTAGCGTCTTCAGGAACCATATTAAACGCCAGTGGTATAGCGTTTGCAGTTTGGGTATTCCCAGTATAATAGCTGTTGTTGATAAGATACTTGCTATTAAACGCATTTTTGATTTTGACAGAAAGTGTAGTGTACGTATTTGCGTCTGAAGTATTCCCCAACTCAGCAGCCAATTTTGCTAGGTTATCTACCGACTTGAAATAGAATCCGGTTGCCAAAAGTCCTACATCAGTATTCCAATCTCCATGATCTTGCCATAAATCGCGGTTGTGAGTGCAATCGTCATTAGCAGTAGCCTGTAGCCAACTAACATATTTTTTCATGCCAGGGTAAAATATCCGCAACATAGATTTATTTCCATATGTCATGTACATTTTAACTGGTATAGCGATAACTGCCGAGGTCCACGGTACATCTCCTCCACTACTTAAGCAATCATTAGTTTTATTTGGATAAGGACCCGCACTATCAATACAACCCGAAGGCGACTGGCAGTCAAACATCGTTGTAAGCCATTGACTGAAGAAGTTTTCAACGTTATAATCATTTGCTATTCCTTCAATTCCAAGCATAGCGTCTCCCGTCCAGCCCACCCTTTCATCGCGGTTGCAGCAGTCTGTCGGAACTCCACAACTCATGTTATTTTTCATTCCCCACAAAAATGCAACATGAATCTTGTTTAGAAGGTCATTAGAGCAGCTAAAGCTCCCATTTGTGCTATCATTCAAATCCATTGCATTATGTACAACCCTACCTTTTATACTGCTAAGGGTTGGAGTGCCAGGAAAGCCTATAACCTCAACATAGCGGAAGCCATGAAGTGTTGCTTTAGGTTCCCACACCTCTGTCCCGCAACCTTTTAATATGTACATATCGGTGGCATCTGCACGCATATTTTTCGCAAATGGAAATACCGTCAGGTTTGACTGATCAACTGTACCATTAACCCCGCCACCAAAGCTTTTTAAGCACGCACTGTTAGTAATGTTGTATACCAAAATTCCGTTTTCATCAACCTGTGTCATATTATCATCATAGCACCAGTAGTTCCATTGAAGTTGACCCGAGTTAGCATCGGTCAATAGGTTCTCACCACCTATCGCATTTACCTTAATATTATGAACCATGCCTATTTCTCCACAAATTGCCCTAAACCCAACTCTTCCACTAGTGAACGTTGAGTCGGTTGTGGTATCAATAAGAATACCATCCTTATATGTATTAATTGTTGAATCATTAGCTTCGACCTTAATATTATAATAATTATCAGTCACAAATGCGGCATGAACTTCTTTTATTAGTGTAACGGCACCGTTTACTATCTTATGTAGTATAAGGTTACCATTTGAATTTAACTGCCACATGTAGAAGTTGTTATCATCTACTATCCTAAATGCTAGTCCCACAGCAGTTTTAACTATTTTCACATCTGCCTCAAACGTATAATTATCCCAACTATTCGCTAATTTCTCTGCAAATCTCATTGTTACGCTCGTGCCTGCCGCACCACTTGCAGTGAGCTGTGCCCAACCTGACATGTTTTGTCCCATGTCGAAAACATATATACAAAGAGCTGGCTGACTCATTGATATGGGAGTAATTGTTTGCGTTACCTTCATAGGTTCTGTATACTGCGCTGACATAACTGCATCTTTGTTAATCACGATTGCTGTAGTCCATGAAGCATCATTAAAACTATTTTGGTCCCAATCATCCTCTTCACGAGCATCATATTTCTCTCCATCGTACATGCTATTTCTTTCACTATTAATAATTGGACCAGTGTTTGAGCATTTCCACGTATCGTCCGTTATAATAGTATCTCTCGTACCATCTGCATATGTAATTTCAAGTTGCAAAGTTATACCTTTTAGGTCTGGAGAGCCGTACACACAGCCCATTCTCATGGTCCCTACACTAACTGCAACTATATTGCACTGTCCACTGATTAAATCGGAAGTAACATCAAACGTTGAGTACCATTTCCTTGCGTCGTAAAATGAAGCATTGGCATTTATTACCGTGTCCCCTATTTTACCTCCATTTATTCTTAATTCAAAATCCTCTACACCCGAAATATACGCCCTTGCACCTAATATCGTCTTATTATTTAAGGTAAAATGCTTGCGATACCTTTTATAGTCCCCACCAATAAACTTAGCGGTCCATTCACTGCTGCTATTTAAGAACGCAGTTTCAAAGTTTGCGGGCTGGCTCCACGAGCTAGCATTGTTATCCTTATCCCAAACTCTAACCTTAAACCAATATTTAGTCCTACTCAAAATTGCGCTTCCATTATAGCTGATATCACTTTGTTGTGACGAGATTATCTTTCTAGAATCCCAAACATCGCCGATATTGTAGTCGATGTTTGTCTGAGTCGATGCAACAATTATTTGATATGCCGTCTGCATTTGACCTCTATTAGCATCACTAACAATCCATGAAAATTTAGGATTTGTGTCGTCTACCCCTAATGGATTGACGGTATTCCCTACTTTTAGATTAATCGGCGAACTTGACTCTATAGACTCTATACTTTTTAACATTTGATATACCTCCTGAAATAAACCAACTTATTCTATCTAGCCATAAAGAATTTAGACATTTCTTTTGCTATTAATTAATGACATATTTTACTTGGATGATTTACATGAGATAAGGTCATCACTATCATACCTTGCCATGAATTGATCTTTTCTGTCACCACTGCTTTAGAGTAAACACGAAGCAGTGGTGATTTTATCTTATTGATTTTTATAGTGTTTCTGGTTCAGTAACTTTAAATTTTTTAATTCTTTATTCAAATCTGACCGAATACTCTTTTGCCAGAAAAATTCACCTATAAAAAGGATTTTGTGCACTCCTTTTCTGTGAAGAAGCGCATGAAATAGCCTTTTTACTGAATAAATCTTTGCACTGGCTTTTATAATTTCGCTTTGCAGATCTGACGGCGAAAGGAGTTTGGGATAATGCACCACATTGCCATTGTATTTGCTCCAATCCTCATGAATAAGATTCTCTTTGTTTTCATCATAAACAGGTGTGCCAGGAACAAAATACATGGATTGAATCAACACCCCGCATATATTGTATTTTATTACAAAATCCGCAAGCGTATCTCCAAAACCTTTCTTATGGTTGTCGGCACCAGCGATAAATAGACCTCTGACACTTAATCCGTGCTTTTGAATATTCAACACTGACCGAAGAATATCGTTATAGCTGCTTTTTTTATGGTATTTTTCAAAGGCTTCGTCATCCAAAAATTCAATTCCCATGGCAACCTCAACGAAACCGGCTTTTTTCATGAGTTCGAGCATTTCATCATCAAAACCAACTTCATATCGTGCCTGAATTGTAAAAGAATACTTAATCCCACTGTTTATTATAGCTTTTAAAACAGAAATTGCCCAATCCCTATCTGCAAAAAAATTATCGTCTGTAATCCAAAGAAGATGGCTGAGACGGTGAATGGGTCGTTTGTCATGAAAATCAATAGCCTGTCTGATATCTTCCACGACATTTTCCGGCGATCTTGTACGAACGGTCCTACCAAAATGACGTACGACGGCACAATAATCGCAATTGTGTGGACACCCTCTGGAGGCATGTACCTGAGGCCACAGTGTATTATGGCCAGCCATTTTATGATAACGGTACAGAAGAAAACGGTTGGGAATGGTGTCAATATTGTGCGGTGGTGTACGGTTACCTGTGAAAACAATCTTACCATCATTTTTATAAGCAACGCCTTCAAAGTTTATAGGGGAATCAGTTTTAATCGCCTCAATGAACTCTAAAATTGATTCATCCCCTTCTCCTAAAAGTACATAGTCACAGTATGTTACCGCTTCGGTATAATTCATTGAAGCATGAAGCCCGCCCATTACTACAATTGCATTTGAATGTTCTTTAATATACGCTGCAATTTCATATCCTCGGTTAGCGCTGAACGTAAATATGCCTATAAATACAATGTCAGCATCAAGAACATCATCCCATTTAATTTTGGAGATCGATTCACTGTACATATAGGTATCTTCAACCACGTTTTTAACTATGGTAGCTAATGTCAACAAGCCGATTGACGGGTTTCGGATATATTTTTCATATGTATAAATATTTTTAAAAGATTTTCGGTATGGAAGGTTTCCTGGTTCAATAAAGCGAATTTTGTTCATCATATTATTACCCTCTTAGGCTCTTTCTGTTTTTTTAATTTAACTTATATGATGATTGCGAGTTTCAGAGTGGTCACGGCTGCCATTGCCATCTTTTATTCGCTAATTGTCATATTTATCTTTTACTTAAGCAAATTATACCATTTTTTATCCATTGCGACACCATTCTAACTTAAAAATTTGCAACTAGCAGTTGAAAAGCTAAAATTCACTATTGTTATATTTTCGGTGTCGTGATTATTTTAAATATGTCATCAATATCGCATATTTTAAAGAACGATGTATTACCTTCTTTGGAGGCATCAGCTAAAAAGTATGTTTTTCTGGCGCGTCTTATCAACAGTTTCCGCAATCTGGCTTCATCTTCGTTATTATCCATCAATCCAAATTCTTCACTATATGCATGGCATGAGAAAAATGCCTTGTCAAAAAAGTATTCAGACAAATTTTGAAAAGTACTTTGCCCTGAAAAAGACAGACTATTTTCACGGAGTCTGCCACCTAGTGATATTATTTCCGCATTATGAAGTTTAGAAAGGAGGAGCGTCGTCTTCGCACCGTTTGTCACAATCCTGAGTCCGCTTCTACTTTCAAGAAAAGGAATCATAAACGAAACGGTCGATGAGCTATCAAGAAAAACGGTGTCTCCATTTTTAATCTCTTTTGCCGCAGTTTCAGCAATCTGTTTTTTCTGCTCTGCATTTATAACCTCACGGTGCATAAGCGGTATTTCACTGTCCTGACCATTTGATAAGGCAGCACCACCATATACGCGTTTCACAAAGCCTTCCTGTTCAAGTATGTTTAAATCTCGCCTTATTGTGGCCTCATTTATATACAGCTTTTTTGATAGTTCCGACACTTTGATGAATTTATCAGAACTTATTATATCTAATATAAGTTTTTGCCGTGCCTTCGGAAGTATGTTTTCAAGATTTGAATGTTCGATCATGTCAATTTTGCCTCATAAATCATGTTTATTTTTGTAAAATGCGCTGTTTTTCAGGCAACTGTTGCGAGAATTATACAGTGGTGATAAAATCATGTCAACAATCTTTTTTTAGGAGGCTGGTAAATGACCGCAAAAGTATTCAATATCCAAAAGTTTAGTTTGCACGACGGACCGGGAATAAGAACAGCCATTTTCTTCAAAGGTTGCAATCTAAAATGTAAGTGGTGCGCAAATCCCGAATCGCAAAGAACTGAGATTGAGGTATTCACAGATACATCAATGTGTACATTGTGCGGTGCATGTACTGCTATTTGTAAGGATAATGTCAGAAGAATAGTTGATTGCAGACTTTTGCTTGATTATTACAATTGTAGCTGCTGCCTTGAATGTTATAAAGTTTGCAAAAGTCACGCAATATCTTTGGTGGGAAGAGATTATACTCTTGAAGAACTAATGACCGAGATCAAAAAGGATCTCGTTTTTTATGAACATGGAGGAGGCGTCACACTTACCGGCGGTGAAATATTTATGCAATATGATTTTGTATTGGAACTTTGTGAGCTGTTGAGATATGAAAATATTCACATTGCCGTTGAAACTTCTGGATTTGTTTCTTCAAACAAATTTGAAAATCTAGTTAAGTGTTGCGATTTGATTTATATTGATCTGAAACACTATGACAATAAAAAACATATGGAAGGTACTGGAGTATCTATCTTCCCTATCTTGAAAAATATAGGATGGTTGGCCGAAAATAATAAGGATTTTATAATAAGAATTCCTGTTATTCCCAATTATAACGATTCCCCTTGCGATGCAGAAGGCTATGCGAACATCTTGGCGAAAATGAAGGTAAAACAGGTTCAGATCTTACCATTTCATTCTCTGGGGGCAAAGAAGTATGAATTTTTAGCAAAAGAATATATGTATAAAGATTATTCTTCTTTAGTAAATAATGATTTGGATGAATATAAAAATATTTTAGAAAGTTATGGAGTGATTGTTTCATATGCAAGATAGAAAATTTAAGTGCAGTACAAAAAGGATAAGCCATTTCAGAGAGAAACTTATAAATACACTTCCGAATATTTGCGTCGAGCGTGCGGTATTGACAACAAAAGCGTACAAAGAACACGAAATGGACCAGATTGTGGTCAAAAGAGCCTATATGCTCAAAGAAATTCTCGAAAATATGACAATTTATATTGAACCCGATTCTGTAATCGCTGGAAACCATGCTTCATCAAATAGAGCGGCACCGATATTTCCAGAGTATGCAATGGATTGGATAATAAAAGAGCTTGACGAATTCGAACTAAGAGGCGCAGATAAGTTCTCCATTAGTGAGGATGACAAAAATACGCTACGAGGAATTTACCCTTATTGGAAAGGCAGAACGCTTCAAGATAAGGGCTATGCCGTATATCCAGAAAAGGCACGACTTATCTATGATCTAGGAATAATCCGCAACGAAGGAAACATTACCTCTGGGGATGCCCATCTTGCCGTTGATTACGACACCGTTTTAAAAGGTGGTCTAGATAGCTGTAAAATACGTGCACAGGTTAAGTTGGATAGCCTTGATATGAGCAATTTTGAAGATATTAAGAAGAGCTTTTTTTATCGTGCAGTGATAATTACTATTGATAGCGTCGCTACCTTTGCACACAGGTATGCTGAGCTTGCCGAAGTGTTGGCAAAGACTGCAGATGGGCAAAGAAAAGTCGAACTGCTTGAAATGGCCCGAATATGCAAAAAAGTACCGATGAAACCTGCTGAAACATTTTATGAAGCAATTCAGAGTGTTTGGTTCGTACATCTAATTCTTCAGATTGAATCAAACGGACATTCATTATCCTTCGGAAGGTTTGATCAGTATTGCATGCCATACTTTAAAAAAAGTAAAATAGACGGCATGACGGATGAGTTTGCAATAGAGCTGTTAGAAAATCTATGGTTAAATTCATTTACGATAAATAAAATCAGAAGTAAAGGTCATTCTCGTTTTGCTGCAGGCAGTCCTATGTATCAGAACATTACCATAGGCGGTCAGACTACCGATAAAAAGAATGCCGTCAACGATCTTTCGAGATTGGTGTTAACATCTGTCGCCAACATACATTTGCCACAGCCTAATCTTACTGTTAGGTATTTTACCGAAATGCCGCAAGATTTTATGGACGAGTGCATTGAAGTCATTAAGGAGGGTTTCGGCATGCCGGCCTTTAATAATGATGAAATTATTATTCCCTCGCTTATAAAACAAGGAGTTACGGAAGAGGATGCCTATAATTACAGTGCAATCGGATGTGTTGAAGTTGGTGTGCCAGGAAAATGGGGATACAGATGTACTGGTATGAGCTATCTAAATTTCCCGAGAACGCTTATGACAGCTTTGAACAATGGTATCGATATAAATACAGGAAAACAGATTTGTGATCCGGTTAATCACTTTATTAATATGAAAACTTTTGATGAGGTTTTGGATGCATGGGACAAAACCGCAAGACAGCTTATTAAAATTGGCGTCACGCTCGACAACTGTGCTGATTTGGTTATTGAACAGGAGGTACCCGATATTCTCTGCTCGATTCTCGTTGACGACTGCATTGAAAGGGGCAAGCATCTGAAAGAAGGCGGTGCTGTTTATGATATTATAAGTCAGCTTCAGGTAGGTATCGCAAACCTCGGAGATTCGTTGGCTGCAATTAAGAAGGCAGTCTTTGATGAAAAATTGTTAACGGCAGAAGAGCTTTGGAATGCATTGATAAATAATTATGAGGTGGAAAACGGCGAGTTTATCCGTAAGTTATTACTTGATATGCCGAAATACGGGAATGATGACGATTATGTTGATGAGCTTGTGGTTAAAGGTTATGATACATATATTGATGAAATCAAAAAATACAGAAACACGCGCTATAACAGAGGCGTGATAGGCGGAAATTACTGCCCTGGAACATCATCGGTTGCCGCTAATGTTGCTCAAGGAGCGTCAACTACAGCAACTCCCGATGGCAGGCGCTGTGGCGAGCCTTTGGCCGAAGGTTGTTCACCGCAACACTCATGTGACACAAACGGACCTACTAGCGTATTTAAATCCGTTTCTAAACTGAAAACAGTTGAAATCATGGGCGGCGTACTACTAAATCAGAAGGTCTCCCCCACTATTCTGTCACAAAAAGAAGACTGCCAAAAGTTGAGCATTCTCATCAGAACATTTTTTGATAAGTTGAATGGATACCATGTTCAGTACAATGTCGTTTCAAAAGAAACACTAATAGACGCTCAAAAACATCCCGAAAAGCACAAGGACCTTATTGTAAGAGTTGCTGGATATTCTACATTCTTCAATCTTTTGTCTAACGCTTCTCAGAATGATATAATTTCTCGTACTGAACAAACATTTTTATAAAAGAAAGGAAATTTAATTATGAAAGCATCTCTTAAAGGTAAGGTAGCAGTTATAACGGGTGGCGGAGGCGGAATCGGAAGAGCCACCGCGCAGGCTTTGGCTCAGGAAGGCGCAAAAATTGCATTATGTGGAGGTAATAATATTGAAAAGCTCACAGAAACGGCTGAAATTGTCAAACAATGCGGGGCGGAAGTGTTTATTTTACCTGGAAATCTTATAGAATTGGATTTTCTCGAAAACTGTATAGGTAAAATAGCGAATCATTTCGGACAGATTGATATTCTTATAAACAATGCAGGAATGGCTCTCAACAAACCATTTGAGGAAACCACACAGGTAGATTTTGATAAAATATTCAACATCAATGTTAAAGCTCCATTTGTACTTTGTCAGAAAGTGCTGCCATACCTTCGTAAGTCCGCCCATGCGGTAATTATAAATATTTCGTCAGTTGTAGGACATAAAGGATATGTAAATCAGGCTGCATATGCTTCTTCAAAGCACGCAGTACTCGGATTTAGCAAATCGCTGGCAAATGAGGTCTATACGCAAAACATAAGAGTGCATACGCTTTGCCCTGGCAGTGTGTATACCGATATGGTTAAGGTTGCTCGTCCAGATTTAACTGGGGAGGACATGTCTACACCTGAAGAAATTGCGGATATTATTCTCTTTCTTCTTCAAAGCAGAGGAAATGCTATTATTGACGAAATTTGTGTACATAGACCTGGTAAGCAGCCTTTTGATATTTAAACCTAAACAAACACAAGTCTACTCAGCAGCATATAAATAATTGTTCCGCCAAAAATGCTTAAAAAGGTGTTCCTTTTCCAAAGATGAATTGCAAATATAAAAATTAATGCTGATAATTCTGGCATACCATATGGCTTATTCACTATAGATACACCTTTTAAGCAGTAAATGACTAAAAAGCCCATCACTGCATAGGGGAGCGTTTTACCTAGATATGTAATATATTTAGGGACTTTTTTCTTCTCAGGGAAACATAAAAAAGGTAGAAACCTTGTTATCATAGTGCCTAACACCATCATTGCTACGGTTATTAACACTTCTACAGGAGTTAGAGGCATTCTACTCTTCCTCCTTTTCAATGTGTTCAATGTGTGGTTTGAAAAAAATTAAAGATGCAATCATTAATATCATTGCAGGTATAATAAATCTATTCTGACCAAAAATAATCAAACAAATAACAGAACTTAATAAACCTATCAATGCGGAGGTATGGTTTTTTTGAGATATCCATTGGTCAATAAATATTACCACAAAAAATGCCGTGAGCACAAAATCCAGACCTTTTGTATCAAAGGTAAACAAATTTCTGATTAAATTGCCTATAATACAAGCTACTATCCAATATGTATAGTTTAAAAATGTAACAAAGAAATAAAATCGGCCCTTATCTACATCTTGAGGGAGCTTATGAGAGTAGTTTATGGAAAAGGTTTCATCAACAAGTCCAAAAATTAGAAAAGCTTTAAGTTTTTTTATTCCCTTGTATTTCTCAAGCATAGAAATGCCATAAAATGAATGGCGTGCATTAACCACTAAGGTTATCAATAATGCATATATTGGGTTAAAAGTAGAAGTTAATAGTTTGACTCCGGCATACTGCATTGAACCGGCAAACACTGTTGCGCTAATTATGGCAGTCCATCCCACACCGAATCCCCTAGACTTCATTAAAAAGCCATATGCGGCGCCTAAAAACAGATAACCTGTCATTACAGGTATTGTCAAAGGGTATGCTGCCTTTAGTTCTTTCCATTTCATATTATTATTCCACACGCCTTTTAATAGCTATATATTCTTTAATAATCTCTGCACATTTATCAAAACTTAATTCACTTGTGTCGAGGCAGAGATCATAATTGTATGCGTTATTCCATTTATGCCCAGTATGGTATTTATAATATGTGCTTCTCTCCATATCAGTTTCTTTAATGCGTTTTTCAGCATCTTTAGGAGATAAAGAACACACATCTACAACTACTTTGATGCATGCTTTAAGCGATGCGTATACAAATATTTTTATAACATTAGGATTATTACGCAGAATATAATCAGCACATCTTCCAACTATTACACAAGTTTCTGTGTCTGCTAAATCCTTAATGATTTTTGCCTGATAGTTAAAAAGATTATCGTCAGAAACAAATTCATCACTATTAGGATTAATTAAATCACCGGTATATATATTTGTACTCTTTTTGAACAGTTTGCCTTTGACTTGCTCATCTAACACGCCGAATAAATTTTCATTTATACCACTGTCATCAGATGCTAATCTAATTAAGTCCTTGTCATGATAGCCGATATCGAGTTGCTCAGCGAGCATCTTGCCCACTGTTTTGCCGCCACTTCCATATCCTCTTGCTATAGTGATCACATAATTTGACATAAAGGTAATCCCCCTATCATTCTCCTAAATATGCTTTTTTAATAGAGTCATCGTTTAAGAGCTCCTTAGCATCACCTTCAAGAGCAATTTTGCCTGTTTCCAGAACATAAGCCCTATCAGCAATTGATAATGCTTTTTTTGCATTTTGCTCAACTAATAATACTGTTGTACCGCCTGAGCTAATTTCCTTAATAATATTGAATATTTCATTGACAAGTAGAGGTGAAAGACCCATTGATGGCTCATCCATAAGCATAATCTTAGGTTTGGACATTAAGCCTCTTCCCATAGCTAACATTTGTTGTTCGCCACCACTTAGAGTGCCCGCAATCTGATTTTTTCGCTCTTTCAATCTGGGGAATTTGGAATATACCATATTAAGAGTATCGGAAATTTGTTTTTTATCTTTGACAGTGAAGGCACCAAGCTTTAAGTTTTCAAGAACTGTTAAGCCTTGAAATATTCTACGTCCTTCGGGTACATGAGCCATTCCCAACGACACTATGTTATGAGCAGGAGTTTTAGTTAATTCATGGCCTTCGAACTGAATAGAACCACTTCTAGGGCTGATAAGACCCGTTATCGTATGAAGTATAGTTGTCTTACCTGCGCCATTTGCCCCTATTAATGCTATAACTTCACCTTCATTTACCTCGAAAGAAATGCCCTTTATCGCCTGAATTACTCCATAATAAACTTCAAGATTTTCTATTTTTAGCATAGCCATAAGCACACCTCCTTATTCACCTAAATATGCGATAATAACCTTTGGATCATTAAGAACAACGCTTGTAATTCCTTGCGCAAGTCTTGTTCCAAAATTGAGCACACTAATCTCCTCACAAATGCCTGTAACAAGTTTCATATCGTGTTCTATTAATAATATTGTCATACTGAACTCATCTCTTACAAACTTAATTGTTTCCATTAGTTCAGCAGTTTCATTTGGATTCATTCCAGCAGCAGGCTCATCAAGTAACAAGAGTTTCGGGTTAGTTGCAAGTGCCCTTGCTATTTCCAACTTTCGTTGCTTACCATATGGTAAATTTGATGATATGGTTTCTAATTCATTATCTAAACCAAATACCTTCAATAACTCCATTGCTTTTTGATCCATGATCTTTTCTTCATGCGAATAGCTGGGCAGCTTAAATATTCCAGCAAACACACTATATTTATTTTGATTGTGCAGTCCAAGCTTAACATTATCCATTACTGACATATTCTTAAAAAGACGGATATTTTGGAATGTCCGAGCTATACCCGATTTACTTATCTCAATCGGCGTTTTGCCTGTAATATTCTTACCATCAAGAATAATGGAGCCATCAGTCGGCTTATAAACACCGGTAAGAAGGTTAAATACGGTTGTTTTTCCAGCACCATTAGGTCCTATCAAGCCGTAAAGCTGCCCTTTTTCGATATTGATATTGAAATTATCAACTGCTCTTAGCCCACCAAAGGTAATGCTAAGGTTCTTAACTTCTAATAAAGCCATACTCTACGCCTCCTTCTTTATCCGACTTTTTATTATGCCGATTAATGTTTTATAATTGAGTTTGCTTTTAAATTGTGCAAATTTTGGAGATGAATTAAGTAGCATCATAAAAATTAGAATTATTGCATAAAGCAGCATTCTGTATTTATCTGACCCACGTAGCATCTCAGGAAGTGCTGTAATTAAGATTGCAGCGATAATTGATCCTCTTATACTACCCATACCACCAAGAACAACAATTACAAGTATTTCAATTGACTTGTTGTAATCAAAAGTTGAAGCGCTGAGAATGCTGAGATTATGTCCGTAAAGTACACCTGCTACACCTGCAAAAAATGCAGCAATAACAAATGTTAGCAACTTAAAATATGTAATGTTAATGCCTATTGATTCTGCAGCTATACTATTATCTCTTATAGACATAATGGCTCGACCGTGCCGAGAATCAATCAGATTCATAAGAACAAACAAGGTTATAAAAATAACAACAAAAACTATAATATAATTCGTGTCTTGAGGGGTACCTTTTAAACCTGCTGCACCACCTGTGAATTTCAAATTTGTAATGACTGACCTTATTATCTCACCAAAAGCAAGTGTCACGATAGCTAAATAGTCACCCTTCATGCGTAGAACAGGAATACCGATAATTATGCCAAATGCTGATGCTACCAAACCTCCCGCAATCATAGCAAGCGGGAATCTGATGATCATTGGTAAAATGTCTTGAAATTGTATGGAAAACAAGCATCCCGCATAAGCTCCCACAGACATAAATCCTGCATGACCCAATGTTAATTGGCCTAAAAATCCAACAGCTAAATTCAAGGAAACAGCCAGAATAATATTTATACCTATTGGCACTAGCAGTCCTTTAAATTGGCGTGTTGCATTGCCGCTTGAAATTAAAATAAAGCATAAAAGAAAAGCAATTATAACAATGCTAAAGGTTACTAAATGATTCTTACTAAATTTATTTTTCATAATTACCTCCTTATACCTTTTCGGTTCTATTCTTGCCAAGCAATCCAGATGGTTTGAAAATCAGCACTATTATTAGCACAGCAAATACTATCGCATCAGACAACTCTGTGGATATATATGCTTTCGAGAGACTTTCAACGACTCCTAGTAAAATACCACCAATCATAGCACCTGGTATACTACCAATACCACCTAATACTGCTCCAATAAACGCCTTAATGCCAGGCATAGAGCCTGAATAAGGGCCAATAAAGCCGTATGTTGAAGCATAGAAAACTCCTGCAATAGCGGCTAAACCGGAGCCTATTGCAAAGGTTATTGAAATAGTCTTATTTACGTTAACGCCCATGAGTTCTGCTGCACCTCTATCTTCGGATACAGCAAGCATTGCACGGCCTGTTTTTGTCTTATTAATAAAGAGTGTAAGTAATATCATAATGATAAATGTTACAACCATTGTAATTATAGATTTACCTGTAATAGAGAAATTTTCATTTATTTTAAAAGAGTCAACTTCCATTATTGAAGGAAATGGTTTTAACGTTGATCCAAAAATAAGCAGTACTATATTTTGCAACAAAAAGCTTACGCCAATTGCAGTTATAAGCACTGTCAAAGGTGAGGCTTTTCTTAAAGGTTTATATGCAATTTTTTCAATAAGCACGCCTAATGTCACACAAGTAATAATGCCGATTAAAACTGCATACATAGGATTCATATGTAATGATGAAATTGCGGTAAATACTGAAAATGCGCCAATCATAATAACATCGCCATGAGCAAAATTAAGCATCTTTGCAATACCATATACCATTGTATATCCCAGTGCAATCAAAGCATAAATGCTCCCAATGCTTAGTCCGTTTATTAGCTGTGATATAAAGCTCATACTATTTGCTCCTTTTTCTTTTAGATATCTCTTAAATTATGATTTATTTTATTATAAAAAGGAGACAAATGCCTCCTTTTTATAATAATAGTTTTATGTAAGATTTTAAACTAAAATTACATTGCTTTGTAAACTCCAGAAACTATTTTAACTGCTTTAGCGGTCTTTGTAGGCTCGCCCGCAACATTCCATGTCATTTTACCTGTAAGACCATCTACCTCAATTTTTGTCATTGCAGCAATAAGCTTTGCATTAATGTCTTTGTCTTGAGGATCTTCTATATTTGCATTTTTCAGTGCAGCTACTATAGTATAAATTCCATCGTATCCATCAGCAGCAAACTGATCAGGTGTTGTATTATACTTTGCTTTATAAGCAGCAACAAAATCTGATGTTTTCTTGTCGGTAGCATCAGCTGCGAATGGTGTAAGTAGCATTGTGCCCTCAGCTGCGGCAGTATTTGTGCCTAACTGTTTTATAACACCATCAAGACCGTCGCATCCAAAAAATGGAGTTGTCATGCCTGCAGTTTGTGCTTGAGTCATGATATAAGATGCTTCTTGATAATAAATTGGCAAGAAAATAAGTTCGGCGCCTGATTCTCTAACCTTTTGAAGCTGAACGCTAAAGTCAGTATTACTCTGATCAGTAAACGCCTGTTCAGTAACAATCGTCAATCCTTTTTCAGCAGCAGATTCTTTAAAAGTAGCAAATATGCCTGAAGAATAAACATCGGATGAATCATAAATAACGGCTATTTTCCTTGCAGAAAGATTCTTAGATATGAAGTCTGCAGATGCGGTTCCTTGTGCTGGATCATTAAAGCAAACGCGGAAAGCATTATCATACTTAATACAATCAACTGCTGAACCACTTGGAGTAACCTGAAGAATACCATCTTTTTTAGATTCTTCACCAACAGCGATACAAGGTTTGCTTGTAACAGTACCTAGAAGAACTTTCATTCCTGCATCCATCAATGTGTTGTACGCATTGACAGCCTTTTCAGGATCATGAGCGTCGTCTTGGAAATTAAGTTTCAGTGTCATGCCGTTTACTCCACCGGCAGCGTTGACTTCATCAACAGCAAGCAAGCTGAGCTGCATTTTTGACGGATGTGCCGTATGATGCTACAGGTCCAGTAATTGGTCCAATACCACCAATTAAGAGTTCCTTGCTATCAGTAGTATTAGCCTTTCCACATGATGTTAAAGCAGTGGCCATCATTGCTAATGCAAGTGATATTACGAGTGTTCTTTTAAACATAAAAATCTCCCCTATAAATTATT
>Ga0123336_10002501_pt1 | contig 15937 bp, 15 predicted proteins | sample SSSSmetaG_FD_96466 | JGI IMG/M metagenome (GOLD analysis project Ga0123336, IMG submission 96466) | Glacier valley bacterial and archeal communities from Borup Fiord, Nunavut, Canada, to study Microbial Dark Matter (Phase II) - ​SSSS metaG | ecosystem: Environmental > Aquatic > Freshwater > Ice... | reverse complement strand
GTTGTCGTCTTCCCATTCGACCCCGTAATCGCCACGACCTTGCCCTGCAGAAACCGCGAAGCCAGCTCCAGCTCCCCAATCACCGGCAGCCCATACGACTTCACCTGCGCCACCTCCGGCGTATCCATCGGCACACCCGGCGACACCACAATCAGGTCCTGCCGCCGAAACGTCAGCAGCCCATGCCCCCCCGACTCCACCATGATTCCCGCCTCCAGCAGCGCCGGAATCTCCTTCGCCAGCGCCACCGCGCTCCGCGAATCACTCACCGTCACCCGCGCCCCCAGCCCACGCAAAAAATGCGCAGCCGCAATCCCACTCTTCCCCAACCCCACCACCAGCACGCGCTTGTTTTTCAATTCCATAATGCTCCTATGTGCGCCATAGTTACCCAAAACAGTACGACTGCTAAGGGAGTTGCGAACCACCAGTGCGAACCACGAATCCCCGCATATACAAAACCCGCAGTAGCGCCAAATTGAAGGATGAATCCCTCTTGAATTACCCGCCCGGATTGAAAGATTAAGACTGGTATAGCGACAAGCACCGATAGTAAGGCGGCGGCAATCCCGATTTTGTTTGCAAATTTCATCGTAGTTTCAACGTAGTCAAAGCAAACAGCGCAAACACCAGCGCCATAATCCAGAATCGCGCAATCACCTTACTCTCGCTCCAGCCACCCAGCTCAAAGTGGTGGTGCAGCGGAGCCATCCGAAAGATCCTCTTCCCGCCGCGCAGCTTATAGCTCCCCACCTGCAGCACCACGCTCAGCAGTTCCAGGATGAACACGCCGCCAATAAACGGCAGCAGCAGCTCCTGCTTGATGATCACCGCCACCGTCCCAATCGCACCCCCCAGCGCCAGCGCTCCCACATCCCCCATAAACACCTCCGCCGGATGCGCGTTGTACCAAAGGAACCCGATACTCGCTCCCACCATCGCCCCGCAGAACACCGTCAGCTCGCTCACCATCGGCATCCGCTGCAGCTCCAGGTAGTCGCTGAACACCACGTGCCCGCTCACATACGTCAGCACCGTCAACGCACCGGCAGCAATAATCGTGCACCCAATCGCCAGCCCATCCAGCCCATCCGTCAGGTTCACCGCGTTACTCGCGCCCGAGATCACTACCATCACAAAGATCACAAACGGCAGATATGCCAGCCAGCTCAAATGCGGAACATGGAGCAGGCTATCGATAATCAGATTCGGCCGAAACTGCTTGACGAACGGCACCACCAGCCGCGTCGAGTAGCTCCCGCGCATCTCCATCCGCACCAGCGCCACCGCCAGCCCGCCGCTCACCAGCAGTTGCAGCCCCAGCTTCGCTCGCGAAGTCAGCCCCAGGTTCCGTTTATGCACCACCTTGATGTAGTCATCCGCAAACCCGATCGCCCCAAACCCCGCCGTCGAAATCACCACCAGCCACACAAACGGGTTCGACAGATCACTCCACAGCAGCGTCGGCACCAGGATCGAAATACAGATCAGCACCCCGCCCATCGTCGGCGTGCCCTTCTTCTTTTGGTGGCTCTGCGGCCCTTCCTCGCGAATGTACTGCCCAATCTGGAACTCGCGCAGGCGGTCGATCACGTACGGCCCGATCAGCAACCCGATCAGCAGCGCCGTCAAACTCGCAAACACCGTCCGGAACGTCAGGTACCGGAAGATGCGAAACATTCGGAAGTAGGGAAACAGCTTCTGGTACAGCAGCCAATAGAGCAAAACGCGCGCCTCGCCACCGGCAGCCTCGCGCTGCCGGTCAACGTTATCTTAACAGCCGCCCCGCCTGTGCCTCGCCCTTTATCTCAGCCCGAACCAAGCCGCTACAGTCCATGCTCCAACGCCGAGCACAGCGCCTCCGCGGCCATCCCCACCTCGTAGGCCAGATGCTCATCCTTCTTCTCTTCCTCGGCTGTCTTCAGCATCTTCTTCGCCACCGGATACATATCCTTCCCTTTGCCACGCGGCTTATCCGCCACCCGTTCCAGTCTCCGACGCGTATCTCCTAGCGCCACCTGCAACCGTTCTCGTCCCGGCCCCTCTACCCGTTCCCGATGCTTATGCCGACCCGTATACAGTCCCACCAGCGCCAGATGCTCCGCCGCCCGCAGCACACCCGCCGCCTGCCCCGCTTGTGCCTCGTCTCCCTTCAACGCGCCTTCATAGAGCTTCACCCCACGCTCCAGCAGGTCGCGCAGGTCTTCCCCCGAACCCTTCTCCATCAACGAAACCACCGCGGCCGCCCGCTGCATCGAGTGGAACGCCGCCTCCAGCCCGCGCCGCGCTCCCGCATCGTGCTTCAACTCCGCACCCTTCACCCCCACATGCTTCGCCGCCTTCTTGGAATGCTTCTCTGCCGCCTTCTTCGCCGCTTTCTTGGCAGCCTTCTTCAACGCATGTCCCTTAGGAGTGCTCGCAACTTCACCCTTACCGCTCAATACCAATTCGTTAGCCATTCCCATTCGATGCACGACACGCTCCCCACGTTACTCACAGCCTTTGCTGAAAGCCACCGCTTGCTTTTATTGCATCTGCGAACTAAAGTCGTCTGCGCAGCGGCTGAGCACAATTCCTCGTCTCATCCGCCTAAAGCCGAAGTTCGGAGAGCGCCGCACATGAGTCTTCAAGCCACACGTCGCACCTTCCTCGCCGGTCTCGGAGCAGTCGCCGCTACCACCGCCCTTCCCGCCTTCGCCGCCGCCCAGAACATCCGCTTCGGCTACGCCGCCATCACCTGGGCAAACGAAGAGCGTCAGGCCGCCGACGACATCGCCGCCGTAGGCTTCCCCGGCGTCCAGTTCCGCGCCAACGCAGTAGCCGATTTCAAACCTGCAGAGCTTAAAGAGCTCCTCGCCAAACTCAAGCTCACCTTCGTCGCCCTCTCCAGCGGTGAAATCTCTCTCGATAAACCCGAAGCCGAGGAGATCGCCAAGCATGTCACCAACGCCAAATTCCTCAAGGAAGCCGGCGGCCTCTATCTCCAGATCCTCGACCAGCTCACCACCTATCCCCGCACCGCCACCCCGGACGAGTGCAAGCGTATCGGCCGCCTACTCACCGAGGTCGGCAAGCGCACCGCGGATCTCGGCGTCCCACTCGGCTACCACAACCACCTCAACACCCTCAGCGAGAACCCCGCCAACCTCGACCGCATCATGGACGCCATGGATCCCAAGTACATCAAGCTCGAGCTGGACGTAGCCCACCTCGTCGCTGGCGGCGGCGACCCCGCCAAGGCAATCAGGCAGTATCACGATCGCATCCTCTTTCTCCATTTCAAGGACGTACGCAAGATCCCCGGCGGCACCCCCAACGCCCGCTATCCCTTCCAGTTCGTGGAACTTGGCGAAGGCATGGTCGATCTTCCCGGCGTCTTCAAAGCCCTCGACGCGGTCAAATTCAAGGGCTGGGCCATCGTCGAGCTCGACCGCGTCCCCGACCCCGGCAAGACCGCCAAGAGCTGCGCCATCACAAGCAAAAAGTTCCTCGAAAGCAAAATCGGCGTGAAGGTCTAACGTTCTTCAACCGCGTGGAGTGCAGCGAGCGCACGCTCCAGCTTCACTCCACGCGAAGCCTTCAGCAATACCGCATCCCCCACCCGCAGATTCTCTACCATCCACGCACCCGCCTTCTCCGGCGTCGCAACAAACACCGCATCCACCCCCCCGGCTAGCACAGCCTCCACCATCTCCTGCGCAAATCCCCGCACCCCCACGACTACATCCACACCCAGCTCCGCCATCCGCCGCCCGCAGGCCGCATGCAGCGCCGCCGCCCCATCCCCCAGCTCCAGCATCTCCCCCGCAATCACGATGTGCCGCTGCGCCTTCATCGCCATCAACGCATCCACCATCGCATCCAGCGCACGCGGATTCGAATTGTAACTATCATTGATCACGGTAGCCCCACGCCACTCCACGACCTCGCCCCGCTTATCCCCCGCTCGTAGTTCCTCGACCCCCGCCGCACACTCCGCCAGCGTCATCCCGCTCGCCAGCCCCACCGCAATCGCCGCCAGCGCATTCGACACATTATGCCGCCCCATCAACTGCAACCGAACAGGCATCCTCTCCCCACTCGCCACCACCGTAAAGCGCATCCCCTCTATCCCAGTCTCTTCAATCTCCTCAGCCCGCACCTGCGCGGTCGCCGCGCTCCCACAGAACACCACCTGCTCCGCGCTTAGCCCAGCTCCCATAGCCGCCACACGAGCATCATCCGCGTTCAGAAAAGCCAGCCCATAAGCCGGTAGCGCATCCACCAACTCCTTCTTGGCCTTCGCGATCCCCGCAATCCCATCCTCGAAGAACTCCAGATGCACCGCCGCCACATTGCTCACCACCCCCCAGTCCGGAGCCGCAATCTTCGCCAGCGCCGCAATCTCCCCGGCGTGATTCATCCCCATCTCTATCACCGCCACCTCATGCTCCATCTCCAGCCGCAGCAGCTGCAGCGGAACCCCAAAGTGGTTATTCAAATTCCCCGCCGACTTGAACACCTTGAACCTCGCGGCCAACACCTGCGCCACCGCCTCCTTCGTCGTCGTCTTCCCCGCCGACCCCGTCACCCCAATCACCCGCCCACCCCAGTCCATGCGAACCGCATGTGCCAGCTTCTGCATCGCATGCAGCACCCCATCCCCCTCACCCCCTTCGTGCTGACGGTCCGGTACCCGCACCAGACGCGCCTCATCCACCCCCTGCGGCGCAAGCCAACGCATACTCACCACCGCAGCCACGGCGCCATTTGCCAGCGCAGCCTCGACATATTCATGCCCATCCAACCGCTCGCCCTTCACCGCAAAGTACAGTTCACCCGCCCCAATCGTCCGCGTATCAATCGAATACCCCACCGCCTCCGCCGCAGTATCAAACGTCCCCTCCGCATGAATCCAATTCGCAACCCTACCCAAAGTCAGCTTCACCGAAACCTCACCTCCACAAACAAAAACTAAATGCGACTCAACAGCCCATACCCACCCTTATCTGTTTTTTGATCTCTTTGATCCCCGTTACGCCTCGCTCTCCAACTCCGACAACACCCCAGCCGCCACCGCAACATCATCAAACGCCACCACTCCATGCCTCAAAATCTGCCCCTTCTCATGTCCCTTACCCGCAATCAAGACAATATCCCCCGCCACGGCCGCACGAAGCGCAATCGCAATCGCCCCCGCCCGATCTTCCTCAACTACGCAAGCGGCCCCCGTCTCCCGCACCCCCACCAGCGCCTCTTCAAGAATCGCCATTGGCTCCTCACTCCGCGGATTATCACTCGTCAACACCACCAGGTCGCTCCCCTCACCGGCAGCCTTGCCCATGCGCGGACGCTTCGTCCGATCACGATCCCCGCCGCACCCAAACAGCGTAATCACCCGCCCTTCGCCCACCAGTTCGCGAGCGAGCGCAATCAAATTCTTTAGCGCATCATCCGTATGCGCATAATCCACCACCACCGTCACGCCATTCGTAGACGTCACCACCTGGAACCGTCCCGGCACCTGCCCCAACCCCGCAGCCGCAGTCGCCACCTGCTCCAGCGTCAAACCCCGCGCCAACGCAGCACACGCGGCCGCCAGCAGGTTGTACACATTCACCCGCCCCGTCAGCGGAGACTTCACCGCCACATCCCCCTTAGGCGTCCTGAACGTAAACCGCGTCTTCCCCGCCCGCAACACCACACCCTCCGCCCGATACTCGCCACCCTCAATCCCATAAGTCATCACATGCGAGTGCAACACAATCTCCCGCAATCGCACCCCCGCCACATCGTCCACATTCACCACCGCCACACGCGGCGGAGCACTCCCTACCCCCGCAAACATCCGCGCCTTCGCCTCGAAGTAAGCGTCCATCGTCCCGTGATAATCCAAATGATCCTGCGTCAGATTCGTAAACATCGCCACATCCACCGGCAGTCCCCATACCCGCTCCTGCTCCAGCGCGTGGCTCGACATCTCCATCACCGCTTCTGTCGCCCCCGCGCGCACCCCATCCGCAAATACCCGCAGCGTATCCGAAGCCTCCGGCGTCGTATGCTCCGAAATCCGCACCTCATCTCCCACATGCGTCTCAATCGTCCCGATCAGCAAGCACTTGCGCCCCACGCTCCGCAGCATCTGCTCCAGCAAAAACGCCGTCGTCGTCTTCCCATTCGTCCCCGTCACCGCACTCAGCGCCAGCTTCCGCTCCGGATGCCCAAACACCGCGCACCCCACCTCCGCCAGCCCCCTTCGCCCGCGCTCCACCAGCGCAGCACCCACCTCAGGATGCATCAACCGCAGCCCCGCATAAGCTTCCCGTGAGTCGGTCACGACCGCAGTAGCACCCTGCCCAACAGCCGCTTCAATATATTTGTTCCCATCCGCCACCCCACCCCGCATCGCCACAAACACGTCGCCCCGACCCACCCGCCGCGAGTCATACTCCACCCCACTCACCTCGACCGGCACCGCCGCCGAATCCACCACCGTCAATTCAGCCAGCACCTTCGCCCACATCATGCTTAAGATTCTATGCCCACCTACCGCGAGAACCGCACCACAACCTCGGTCCCACTCGGAACCATCGTTCCCGCCGCAGGAACCTGCTCCCGCGCCAGCCCACTCCCCACAGGCTGCACCCGCAGACCCGCACCACTCGCCTCTTCCACCACCGCGCGCAACCCATGCCCTTCAAACGCCGGCACCGCCACCTGCCTTCCCGAAGCCAACAGCACCGACCGATCGCCCATCACGCGCGGCGCAGCAAAGGGTGCGCTGTGCAATAGCGCAGCATCCCCCGCGCCGTTCCCAGATTCCTTCGCACGAAACGCCGCCACGACCTTGGCCGGAAGCAGGCCGAACACAGCTCCGGATGTATTCGCTCCCGCAGTCTTCGCTCCGCCGTTCTTCAAAGCCTCCGTCTGTAGCGCCCCACTCTTTCCGATAGCAACCTCAGCAGCAGCAGCCTCCGCCGCATTTGCCGCAGCCGTATTCGCCGGGCTGCGCAGCGGATCATCCGCAGGCAGATCGTTGATGTCCGCGTACAACGCTTTGATATCCGTATCGTTCTCCGAAGGCCCATCCTCGAAGCCATCTTTCGCCGATGCCATCTGTTGCTGTACCTGCTTGCTCGTCTTCAGTGGTTGATCGTGAGGCACCCCAAGGTACTCCAGCACCTGCTGCGCCACCTGCGCGAACACCGGCGCACTCGTCTCGCCACCATACCGCGTTCCCACCGTTGGTGAATCAATCACCACGGCAATCGCAATCGCCGGATTACTCACCGGCGCAAACCCCACAAAGCTCGCCGTCAACTTCGTATGCGAGTACTTATGCGTTACCGGATCAAACTTCTGGGCCGTCCCGGTCTTGCCCCCTGAACTATAGCCATTCAGCTGGGCCAGCTTTCCTGTACCCTCCACCACCGTGCCCTGCATCATCATCCGCATCTTCGCCGACGTCATCTCTTTGATCACGCGATGCGCCCCATCAGGCAGCTCACTCGGCAACTGGTTCGACGGACGGAACGCCATCGGCTTCAAGCGAGCATCACCCTTCATCTGGTCTGTCGACTGCAGCAGCACATGCGGCGGCATATACACCCCGCCATTCGCAATCGTGCTCACCATCGTTACAAGTTGCACTGGCGTCACCATCACTTCATGTCCAATTGCAATCGAGAGAATGCTCGTCGAGCCCCACTTCTTAGGTGCCCGCAACACCCCGCGCGTCTCGCTCGGCAGCTCAATCCCGGTCCGGTTTCCAAATCCGAACCCCTTCGCATAGTCGTAAAACTTCTCACTCCCCAGCTTCAACGCCATCTTCGCTGCACCCACATCGCTCGAGTGCTCCAGCGCAAACTGCACCGTCACCACGCCAAAGTGGTCGCTCTTATCATCATGCAGTGTGCGTCCAAACATCGTCATCGCGCCGCCCTGGCAATCCACCATGTCCGTCGGCTGCACGCCTGCTCCATCCAACGCCGCCGCATACGTCGCCAGCTTGAACGTCGACCCAGGCTCAAAGGGGTCACTTACCGCCAGATTCTGCAGTGAGCTCGAGTCCATATGACGCCGATCGTTTGGGTTGAACCGCGGCGAAATCGCCAGTGCCAGAATCTGCCCCGTATGCGGATCCTGCACCACAACGGTTCCATGCGCGGCCTTCATCTTCGCCATCTGCGCATCCAACACACGCTCCGCCACATGCTGAATATTCGCATCGATAGCCAGCACAAGGTTCTCACCCGGAACCGGCTCGCTCTGGTCTCTGCTGCCCAGCGCATGACGCTTCGCGTCCACTGCCGTCAACACATGACCGGGCTGCCCATGCATCTCGTTGTCAAACAACAGTTCCAGACCACCCAGCCCATTGTCATCGGCCCCCACATATCCCAGCACCTGTGCCGCCAAATCATTGCTCGGATAGAACCGCTTGAACTCCCTCTGGATGTACACACCCTTCAGGTTCAGCTCCTTCACCCGCGTCACCACATCCGGATCCAATCGTCGCGCCACCCATGCAAACTTTCGCGAGGCATTGAATCGTGCCAGCATCTGCTGCTGTGTCGTGTAGTTGTTGTCCGTCGGCGCATGCACAATCTGCGCCAGCAGATGTGCCGCATTTGCCCGATTCTCTCCCAACTCACTCGGCACCGCAAACACGCTGTCCACCTGCACGGTCACCGCAAGCTCGCGTAAATTGCGGTCATACACCACCCCACGCCGTGGGGCCACCTCAGTTTTCTTTTCCTGCTGCATCGCCGCCTGATGCACAAAATCCTTGGTCCGCCACACCTGTAGCCAAGCCAGACGCAACCCGATAGCACACATCCAGAACGCAAAGAACAACGCCACGTAGACAAACCGGATCCTCCGTATCGGAGCGGTCATCCTCTGCCGTGGCGCCTGTTTCATAGTTCACCCTAAGTAAGAAGTATCGTCATCCTGAGCGAAGCTCAGAACCTCAGTAATTTTGTCTTTGCGTTTGTCTTCAACCAAAGCCTTGAACCAAAGATCAACAGCCCTACTGCGCGATCTGCAGCCCAGCCGGACCAGCCTGCGCCAGCACAGGAGCATTCACCGCCATACCATCCGGCCGAACCACTTGCCCAGGCTGAGGTGCGTCCAGTCCAAGCTGCTTCGCCATCACGTCAATCCGCTCCGGATCCGTCAGCCGCGCCTGCGACAAGCGAAGCTGCCGGTTATCTTCGCGCATCTGTTCCACCTGCACCTTCTGGGCCTCGATCTTGTATCCAATCTCGATCGCAGAAAGGTGCTGCCACACATAGACCATCACCAGCAGAAACAGCATGGTCATGGCAGCCGAAAACTGGCGCATCTCCCGCCGCCGTTCCGGATCATCCGCCTTCACAATGCGGCTGTTATCAATATGCTTCGTGAAGAAAACCTCAGGCGTCGGTCCACGACGCGCGCGACGCTGCGTCTCAAACAGATCACGGTTGCATGCCGCCAGCGACTCCGTGCGGCTTGCAGTCCGTCCGCCCATCATCTGCATCTGTTGTCCTTCCATTGCCGTTGTCGCCATCACGCCGCTCCTTGCTCTTTTGCTCTTCCTCGAAAATACGAACCGGGCCGGGATCGCTAGGGGGGAAGGGATTGGTAGTACGGGTTGTCTTTCGCCTGAAAGAAGGTGGGACAACCCCGGCCCGATCACTTGTCGTTACATACCCAACGCAATATGTAACCAAACTTGTCTGAAGGCTTTGGCCCCCGCTAACCACTACTCACTAACCACTGTCTTCTCCGCCGCTCGCATCTTCGCGCTTCGGCTTCGTGGGTTCCGCAACTGCTCCTGCTCTGCCGCAATCACTGGCTTCTTCGTCAGGACTTCAAAAACCTTTGCGTCCTTCGCAGCCTTGAACGCATCTTTCACCAATCTATCCTCCAAAGAGTGGAAGCTGATCAACACCAGCCTGCCTCCCGGTTTCATCAGAGATCCCGCGCATCCCAACAGCGTTTGAATCTCTCCCAACTCGTTATTCACTCGAATTCGAAGTGCTTGGAAAGTCCGTGTTGCCGGATGAATCTTGTCTCCTTTCATTGAGGGGGCCGCGGCCGATATAACTCTTGCCAATTCCGCAGTAGTTGATATCGGCCGCGCCCTCACAATGGCTCTGGCGATTCTCCGCGACCTCCTTTCCTCTCCGAATTCGTAGATCAGATCGGCGAGTTCGTTCTCGTCTTCCTGATCTACCACTTGTTGAGCCGTCTCCCCACTGCGCGTATCCATCCGCATATCAAGTGGTCCGTCGGTTCGAAAGCTAAAGCCTCTGTGCGCCTCATCCAACTGCAGGCTGCTCACTCCAAAATCTGCGAGCAATCCATCCAGGCTGCCTGGGGCAATCTCATTGGCAGCTTCAGAGAACGCCTTGGCGATATACACCACCTCGGGCATCTCATCTCCCAGTTCGACCTTCAACCCCTCCAGCCGAACCTTCGCCGCTGCCATCGCCTCTGGGTCACGGTCAAAGCAGATCAGCTTGCCTCGCCCGCCCAGCCGCTTTGCAATCCCGGCTGAGTGCCCGCCCAGCCCCAACGTCGCGTCAACCACCACACCGCCAGGCCGCACATTCAGGTACTCCATTACTGCGTCGTAAAGAACAGGCACATGTTGCGGTCTATCCATCGCATCCGCCTCGGTGCTCCCCCTGGGGGGGGAAAATCTGGCTTACTTATTCCTTCGGCTGTGTCTTGATTGAGAACGCGACCTGTTCCTCGTCCGTCAGCCCAATCTGTCCGTTCGCCGCCGTTACCTCGGCCGTATAAGCATCCGAGTTCACAAATTCAATGTGGTCCAGTGCGCCCAGCACATTCAACTTCTCCAGCGGGGTCGCCTTCACTGCATCACGCAATAACGGCTGAATCAGCAACCGGCCCTGCGCGTCCATCTCTACGGACTGCCCGTAGTAGTTCGTCACATCCAAAAACCGCTTCCGGACCGGGTCAGTCGTCGCCATCTTCAGCACCGACCGCTCAATTCCCTCCCACGTCTTCAGCGGAAAAATCTTCGCCCGCCTTCCGTCGTAGCTTGTAATAAAGAATTTGGGTCCATACTCCGCGTCCAACTCATGTTTAAAGTCAGCTGGCATCTTCAGCCGGCCCTTCTCGTCCATGCGCGTTGGATAATTGCCGCGAAACATACCAAGCTCAATACCCGTCCCGTTCAATCTCATATGTCAGGCAGGACATCAGGAATAAAATCACCTCAGAAGCGACCTGAAATCATCTAAGTCACTCCCGTTTGATCCCTTTTGCTCTACTTGACTCCCCTAGAGTGACCTGACAGACGAACCATGTAAAGCACTAAATTGCACATTTCTCTGTAAATTCCCGCTTCCAATGTGGATAACTCAACCCATAGCACTACTTACTAAATCCACCCCTACATCTTGTGTTTCACTCTCTGGTTCACCCCAACTGCCCACTTGCAGCCCCGCAAAACGCATGGTAGGCGAACTAAAAGCGAAAACGAGCACAACTCACAACTCACAACTCACAACTCACAACTCACAACCGCACTTCGCTTCTTCCGCCGCAAAAGCCACAGCAGGTACCAGAGCACCGCAAGGTTGATCACAAACAGTCCCAACCGGAACCAGTCCGGCCGCCGAGCCAGTTCATAGATCTCCCACGGCAACGCGGACACCGTCAGCCCAAGCGTCAGATACTCAGCCCACACCTTTTCCAGCAGCAGTCCCACACCTTCCGTCAGCGCCAGCGCGGAATACGCAAACGTAAAAAAGCCGATCTGCCGCAGACGGTGTACATCAATCAGATCCACCTTATCGATCAAAATCCGCACAATCCGGCTCTCCGGATCAGCGTTCAGTTTCGCGGCCAGGCGCATCACTTCATCGCCCAGGTCTTTATGCAGGAAGTGCAGCGCACCCATCCCGATACAGAAAAAAAAGATAGCCTTCCCCAGCTTGAAGAGACCAATCAGCAGTAAGCCGCTGTCATGATGCTTCTTCTCGCCCACGGCTCCTTCTTCTGCTGTCATTTCCACCAACCCTTGCCCGTCCACAGTTGCCCGCCTGTCGAATCTCGCTGCGTTGTCCTTCCAGTTGACGGTGCCCCTTCTTAATTGTCAACGGCCCATCAAGGTCATGCCTTCCCTTTGCCGTATCAACAAAGGCTCCAGCACATTTTCTCGCTGCACCATCGACCACTCAACCTGCCCGCACACACCGTTTTTATCGCGCATCGTAATAAAGGGAAGAATCCAGTCCCGCCGCACTCGCGTAGATGTTTATGAGTGACAAAGACACAAGGCCCAGCTTCTAGAAGTAAAGATTCACAAACTGCACGATACAAAAAGGACATATCACCATGAAGAAGACTCTCCTCGCAGCTCTCGCAGTGGCCACCCTGGCCGTTACCTCCATCAGCGCTTCCGCTCAAAAGAACCCCACTGTTGGCGGAACCCCCATGTACGCCACCAAAACCATTGTTGAGAACGCTGTCGCCTCCCCCATCCACAAGACCCTCGTCACTGCCCTCAAGGCCGCTGGTCTCGTCGATACCCTCAACAGCGCGGGCCCCTTCACCGTCTTCGCGCCCACCGATGCCGCCTTCGCCAAACTCCCCGCAGGCACCGTCGAGACACTCGTCAAGCCTGAGAACAAGGACACCCTCACCAAGATCCTCACCTACCACGTCGTAGCCGGCAAGGTCAGCTCCAAGCAGCTCATCGCCATGATCAAGAAGGGCGGCGGCAAGGCCACCCTCAAGACCGTATCCGGCGGCACCCTCACCGCTTCCCTCTCTGGCAAGAAAGTCATCCTCACCGACGAAAAGGGCGGCACCGCCACCGTCACAACCGCGGACGTATTCCAGTCCAACGGCGTCATCCATGTCATCGACACCGTATTGATGCCCAGCTAAGTAGGAATCGTCCTGTCAACTCAAGGCGCCTTCGATTCATCGAAGGCGCCTCTTGTTTGCATCCCACACTCCACCCACAAACAATTCCATCCCAGCAAGTCCTCAACCGCGCAAGCACTGTATTCTCGTATCTACAACTACAAAAAACATGCGCTACTCCTATCATTCCGAGCTTTGGCTGCCCTACCCCGTTGAACTCGTCTTTGCCTTTTACGCCAACCCCGAAAACCTCCCACGCCTCATGCCCCCCTGGCAAAAGGCCCGCATCGAGGAGGCCAGCTTCGCGCCACCTCCCCCACGCCCTGTCGCCACCGATCCCAGCCTCCGCTTCAGCACCATCGCTGCCGGCGCCGGAACCCGCATCGTCCTCAGCATCCGCCCCTTCCCCTTCTGCCCCGTCCGCCTCCCCTGGGAGGCCCTCATCTCCGAGTTCGCCTGGAACGACCACTTCGCCGACGACCAGGTCCGCGGCCCCTTCGCCTACTGGCATCACACCCACAGCGTCCGTTCCGAAACCCGCCTCGACCACACACGCATCGGCGGCGACCCCATCGCTGGAACCATCCTCCGCGACGACGTCGAGTACGAAATGCCCTTCGGCAAACTCGGCGAACTTGCCCAGCGACTCTTCATCGCCCGCCAACTCCGCGCCACGTTCGACTACCGCCGCGACCGCACCCGCGAACTCCTCCCCCGCGCCTATCCCAACCGCTAAATCCGCCGCCACCAGCTACACTGGAGGCGGTATGTCCTCGATAAAACGCCTCGCTACCCTCGCGCTCCTTAATCTCGCACCCGCGCTCGCCGTGGCTCAGCAACCCGTCATTCCCGTCCCGCAGGACGACATCACCACACTCACCACCCGCACCACCCTCGTCCTGGTCCCTGCCCTCGTCAAGACCAAGTCCAACCAGCTCGTCTACACCCTCACCGCGAAAGACTTCATCCTCACCGACGACGGCTTCGAGCAAAACCTCTCCCTCGAAGAAGACACCGGCAGCGAACCCCTCGCCCTCGTCATTGCTGTCGAAACAGGCGGTGCCGGTGCGGCCCAGCTCGAAAAATATAAAGACCTGGCCCCCGAGATCGAAGCCATGGTCGGCAACGTCCCCCACAAAGTTGCCGTCGTCACATTTGACTCCACCCCTACCCTCTATCAAAAATTCACCCCCACCCTTACCATCGTCGCCGATGCACTCAACGAACTCGACCCCGGCGACAAGGATGCCGGCATCCTCGACGCACTCACCTTCTCCGTCGACCTTCTCCGCCGCCAGCCCCAGCAATACCGCCGCGCCATCCTCCTCATCAGCGAAACCATTGACCACGGCAGCCACACCAAGCTCGACGACGCCCTCCGCGTCATCGGCGACACGAACACCGCCATCTACTCGCTCGCCTTCAACAGCACCCGCGCCGCCGTCGGCAAAGAGACCTCGAAGCTCTCCTCCAGCACACCAGGCCCCGCCCACGGCTGCATGAGCCGCGACCCCAACGACCCTAACGTCGACCTCGACACCAGCCGCCTAGCCCAGGCCTGGGAATGCCTCTCCCTCCTCGCCCCACCTCTCCGAGCCCTTAAGATGATGGAGATCCTCGGCACCAATAACCTACGCCGCAACGTCCCCGAAACCGTCGCCCACCTCACCGGCGGCGAGTACTACAAATTCTCCGACGCCAAGGGCATCCAGCGCAGCCTGCAAACTCTCTCCAACCACATCCCCAACCGCTACATCCTCAGCTTCCATCCGCAGGCACCCCACCCGGGCTTTCACTACGTCTCCCTACGCCTCCGCGACTACGACCACCTCTCCGTAGCAGCCCGCAACAGCTACTGGGCGAACGACTCCAATGCCAAACCCTGACCACCCGCAGCGAGGAGCTCACCTGCAGGAAAAAATGAGCGCAGCGATTACATTAGATGGAGTTCATCACCACCGCACCGCAGGCATTCGATCTCTGCGTGGCGCCCATAGAATCTTTCGCGAGGTGACACATGCAGATTCGCCATTCACAATCGCCAACTCGCTTTTGGCTATCTTGTGCCGTGATACTTCCGTTCACTCTCATCACCGGGATCGCTGCCTCAGCTCAACAGCAGAAGCTCGTCAGTTGCAAACCCGTCGCGGAGCGGACCCAAACGGAAGGTTGCTGGATCCTGGCGAACAAGCCTCTGGGTAAGCTTCCCGCTGGAACGTTCTGGACGCTCGATGTATATCCGACGCGGGAAAGCGCTGAAAAAGCCAAAACCAGCAACGGCACTGTAGTCGAGGCGCTCGGCAAAGTCTGGCTGTATACAGTCGGGGAAAAGCCCGTTCTTTCGTCGCAGGGTTCGCGGATCACGCAGATCGGCCCTCTGCCCGTGAAGCCCGAAGAGTCCTACACCGCGCAATTCATGGAGGGTATTCTTCAGCCTGGCTCCGTGAGCCGCACCCACGTCCACGCTGGACCTGAGGCGTTCTATACGGAAGCCGGAGAATCCTGCCTTGAGACACCCGACGGCAAGCAGGTCGGACGGAAAGGTCTCGATATCGTGGTACCCGAAGGTGTGCCGATGGAGTTAATAGCAACAGGAACCGAAACTCGCCGAGGAGTCATCCTGGTTCTCCACTCCTCGGACAAACCAGCGACCACAGTCGTCATGGACTGGAAGTCAAAGGGGCTCTGCACAGTCTCCAAATAGGTTCAAGCAACCTTGTCATCGCTCGCGAAGCAGAGGACCTGCCATGCCTCGAGCCGCCGCCTAAGCCTTGGCCAGCACAGCCATCTTAGCCAGGTAAGGCCGTGCCTTCACCAGCGCAGCCTCCGCCGTCAACCCATACTTCTCCCGCAGAGCCTCCGGCTTCCCGTGCTCGATAAACTCATCCGGCCAGCCCACCCGCACCACTGGCGTAGCCAGCTCCTGCGCGTTCAGACTCTCCATCACGGCAGAACCAAACCCACCCGCCAGAACATGATCTTCCAGTGTTACAAATAGCCCGCAACGTCCCGCAAATTCTGCCACCGCGGCATGGTCAATTGGCTTCGCAAACCGCGGATTAATCAC
>Ga0123336_10002497_pt1 | contig 15947 bp, 12 predicted proteins | sample SSSSmetaG_FD_96466 | JGI IMG/M metagenome (GOLD analysis project Ga0123336, IMG submission 96466) | Glacier valley bacterial and archeal communities from Borup Fiord, Nunavut, Canada, to study Microbial Dark Matter (Phase II) - ​SSSS metaG | ecosystem: Environmental > Aquatic > Freshwater > Ice... | reverse complement strand
GCCCGCGACGTACTGACCGCTTTGTACCGACTGCCACGACTTGCCACCGCGCCGTTCTGCCCGTCTGAAGTCCGGGGCAGCGTGTCGATCTCGCCCGGCGCGCCGTTCTGGCAGCGCATGGCGCGCATGGCTGGGCCGGGTCTGCTGGTGGCGGTCGGCTACATGGACCCCGGCAACTGGGCCACCGATATCGCCGCCGGTTCGCGGTTCGGTTACGCGCTGCTGTGGGTCGTGTTGCTGGCCAGCCTGAGCGCGATGCTGTTGCAGACGCTGAGCTTGCGCCTGGGGCTGGTGGCGCAACAAGACCTGGCACGCGCGTGCCGCGACCGCTATGGCCCGCGGGTGAACCGGGCGCTTTGGCTGATGGCCGAGGTGGCCATCGTCGCCTGCGACGTGGCCGAAGTGCTGGGCAGCGCTTTGGCCTTGCATCTGCTGTTCGGCGTGTCGCTGCTGGGGGGCATTGCGATCACCGCCTTCGACACCGTGCTCGTGCTGGGCCTGCAGGGCAAGGGCTTCCGCCAGGTCGAGGCCATCGTGCTGGGGCTGGTGGTCACCATCAGCGTGTGCTTCGCGGTGGAACTGGCTCTGGTCGGCCTGGACTGGCCGGCGGTGGCGCGCGGTTTCGTGCCGGATCTTTCTGGCGGCAGCGCGCTGCGTGACCCGCAGGCCCTGCTGTTGGCCATCGGCATCCTCGGCGCCACCGTGATGCCGCACAACCTGTACCTGCACTCGTCCATCGTGCAGACCCGGCACGTCGCCAACGACGACCGCAGCCGCCGCGACGCCATCCGGCTGTCCACGCTGGACACGGTGGTGTCGTTGTCGCTGGCGCTGCTGGTGAACGCCGCGATCCTGGCGCTGGCGGCTTCGGCCTTTCACGCCACCGGGCACCAGCAGGTCACCGAGATCCAGGACGCTTACCACCTGCTGGACCCGCTGGTGGGCGGTGCGCTGGCCTCGGTGCTTTTTGGCGTGGCGCTGCTGGCCGCAGGCCAAAGCTCGACCTTCACCGGCACCATCGCCGGGCAGATCGTGCTGGAAGGATTCCTGGACCTGAAGATTCCCTGCTGGCAGCGGCGGCTGGCCACGCGGGCGCTGGCGCTGGTGCCGGCCTTCCTGGGGGTGATGTGGCTCGGCGACGCGGGCGTCGGCACCTTGCTGGTGGGCAGCCAAGTGGTGCTGAGCCTGCAGTTGCCGTTCGCGATCTGGCCGCTGCTGCGGCTGACCAGCGACCGCGCCGTGATGGGCCGGTTCGCCAACGGGCCGTGGCTGAAGTGCAGTGGCTGGGGGCTGCTGATCGTGATCAGTGCGGCGAACCTGTGGCTGCTGACGACGCTGGTGTTGTAAGCGCCTGGGCCTGAAGGCCGGCGACCAGATTGCTGTGTGATGAGAAGCGGCTCGCCGCGGGCAGATGCCTCGGCGACCACGCGTTGGGCCGCGGCGCATACAGCAGACCACCGGCCGGTTCGGTTCCTCAACGACCAGCCGCCTGCTTGTCGGCTGTGACCAGACATTCGATCGAGCACGGCCGTGCAGCCGTTCCACGCAGGCGTGCGGCGACGCAGGAACCGTCTGATCACTGCGGCTGAACCCGTTGACAGCTGCGCGTCTTGCTGGGAAGGTGCGCTTCGGCGGCGCAGTTGTAGCGCGACCGTCTCAAACCGAGTCGACCATGCGAGCTCCGAAAACCAACAAAGCCGCCGATGTATCCCTCACCCAGCTCGACAATCCCCCCAGCCTGCTGATGCGCATGCAGCGCCTGATGGACGTCGGCCTGCGACTGCATGACCTGCCCAGCAGAGCGGCCTGGCGCGACGCTGTGGTGCAGGAAGCGGCCAAGCTGCTGGGCGCGCAGCGCGTATTGCTGGTACTGCTGGTGCCGCAAGAAGGCAGCGGCGAACCCGAAGTGGCTGGGCAGTTGCTGCCGCCAGGCGAGACGGCTGAAGCACTGCTGCAAGCCGTGACGCCGTGGCTGGAACAGGCCCGCCGCGTGGCCGACACGCAGCTGCACATTGGCCCCGAAGGGGCTGACGCGCCAGACCAGCGCAGCTGTCTCGTCGCTCCGCTCATCGCCCAGCGCCACGTGATTGGCTGCAAAGTGTTCGGTTTTATTTATGCTGACGTGGACGGCGCGATGGGCCGATTCCACGGTGCCGACCGCGACCTGCTGGCCACGCTGGCCACGCTGGCCTGCGCGGCGCTGGCGCATCTGCACACCACGGAAAGCCTGGCGCAGCAAGTGGCCGAGCGCACGGCAGCCGCCGCACAACACGCGGCCGAGCTGGCGGTGCTCAACAGCATCCAGCAGGGCATCGCCGACAGCCTCGATTTCAAGGGCATCGTCGAGTTGGTGGGCGATCGGCTGCGCGAAGTGCTGCACGCCGAGAGCCTGTCGATCCGACGGTCCGATCTCGCGACCGGGCTGCTGCACTTTCTCTATGCCCTCGAACTCGGACGGCGGCTGCAGGCGCCGGCGTTCGCGCCCAGCGAGGACAGTTTTTGCTGGGTTTGCAGGCCCGTAGCCGCCGCTATGGGGCAGAAAGCCGGTAAAAAATGGACCGCTGCTGTCGCCTTGCAGCCGACGTTCCTTCCGCCGCACACGCTCCTAGCGGAGAAGCTCGACGTGGGCGCTGCGCTCGGCGCCGCTGGCCAGCGGCGTGTCCAGGCTGCTGTCGAAGGTCAGCAGCTTCATGCCTGCGCGCAGGGCGGCGGTCAGCAGGTAGGCATCCGTCACCCGGAGGTGGCCGACCACCCGCCGGTACACGCGCGCAGGACATCGTCAAAGCTGAAGTCCAGCGACACCAGGCGATGCGCCGGGTGGGCCAGGATGCTGCGCAGCACACCCGTCGCCTCGGCAATCGACTTGGACAGTCCGCCGAAGGCCGGCTGACTGGTGATGCGCACGAAGGCTGCCTGAGTCATCGCGCAACTGCCCCAGCCGCTGCGTGCGTGGCGCGCAAACCAGCGTTGGGCGCTGGCGTGGTGTTCGTGCTTCGGCCGGCTCAGCGCGATCAGCGCGTTGGCGTCCAGCAAATGCAAAGCTGGCGTGGGCATTGCCACCGGCTCGATGGTTGCGGGCTACACCGGCACCCAAGACCGCGCCACTTACACCTGCGTGGGCGATGCGGTGAATCTTGCCGCGCGGCTGGAGGCGCACACCAAAGAAGCGGGCTGCCCGTTGCTGGTGTGCGGCGTCACGCGCGCGGCGCTGAGCGCGTCGGTTCCCGCACGCGCGCTGGGGTCCGTTGCGATCAAGGGCAAAGCCGCAGCAGTGGCGCTGTTTGCCGTGGGCAACTGAAGTTTGACTTCGGCGACGCAAGGGGATTGCGCGCCGCATCAACAACTGTTCGGGCTGAAGCACTCGTGCTGGTGGCAACCAGGCACGCATTCCGGCTGGGCCTCGCCGTTGATGCAGCGATAATGCCGCTCCCTTGTCGCACTGCATTCCGGTACCTGCCCAAAGTGCCGACTGCACTTCGCTGACTCTAAGAGGCCTTGGACTCAGCCCGTTCGAGTCCGCCAACCAACACCCGCAAAGTCCATGCAACGGCAACGCAAACTGCCGCCTTTGTGTTGCTGCGGGTTGCGTTTTTCTCTAGTTGCTCTGATTGAAGTACATGACCAGCCGAACCAACCCCAGCGCGCCAACCGCGCCTCGCGTGTCTCCCTTTCCTTCTGCGCCCATCGACATCGTCTACCTCTGGGTCAACGGCAACGACCCCGATTGGAGGCGCAAGCGAACGGCCGCGTTTGCGGATCTGCCTCTTGAACAAGGCAGCCGCATGGCACGGCACGGCAACGTCGAAGGCCGCTTTCGCGACAACGATGAGTTGCGCTACAGCCTGCGCGCGCTCGAGCGTTTTTTTCCGGCGCACGGCCACGTTTACCTGGTCACCGACGCACAAGCACCGAGTTGGTTGCGCAGCACAGACCGCTTGACGGTGATCGACCACCGCGAGCTGATTCCGGCGGCGCAATTGCCCACTTTCGACTCGGGCCACATCGAGTCTTATGTGCACCGCATCGCCGGTCTGGCCGAGCGATTTTTCTACTTCAATGACGATGTCTTTTTCGGTGCCCCCGTGCACGCCGACGATTGGTTTTTTGATGGCGGCAGTTACGCCGCGTGGTCGGACGAAGGCCTGGTCACCGACGAGCCGCCGCACCCGAACGCCAGCGCACCCGACAACGCGTGTCGGCTGTCCAAACGCTGGTTGGCCGCCAAAGGGCACCGCTTCAACACCTTTGCGCACGCGCCCCGGCCCTTGCTCAAGTCCGTGCTGACGGCTTTGGAAGCGCAAGAACCCGAGCTGTTCGCGCGTGCCCGAGCCACGGTGTTTCGCGCTTGGGATCAACCCAGTTTGATTTGCGACTTCGCGCTTCGCTGGGGCATGCAAAAGGGTGTGGTGCGCAGCCGCGACTACCGCCATTTGTACGTGTCTACGGGCGGCACCGATGCGGCCCAACAGCTCGGCGGCCTGATGGCGTCGTGGGGCCAGGTGGACTTCTTTTGCGTCAACGACACCACTGACGACGCGCTCGCGCAAGACGCGCGCTTGCTGAGTGCGCGCGAAGCTTTGCATCACATGTTTCCCCGGCCATCGAGCTTCGAGGTGGTCGACCCCGCGACGCAGCCGCGAGGGCGACTCCGCGGCGCCGAGAAGGCCGAGAAGGCCGAGATGGCCGACGGTATGACGCCGCAGCCCGCAGCGCGGCTCACTGCGCAGGTCTAAAACCGCCGGACGGGTAAACACTTTCAGACCCCGTTTCGGCTCGCTTTTAGAATGAATTTTGCACTGCCCAATTCTTTTTCATTTGCATTCAGGAGCGCCGACCATGGCCACCACACGTCGCGCTGCTTCCACCTCGGGTTCAACGGCGGCCTCAACCAAAAAAGCCAACCATTCCGCCGCACAGTCCGAGGCGGCGGCTGAGGTCGGTGTGGCCCGGGTTCTTAAGAAGTACCCGAATCGTCGGCTCTACGACACCGAGACCAGCAGCTACATCACGCTGGCCGATGTGAAAAAAATGGTCATGGCCGGACAAACCTTTGTGGTGCGCGACGCCAAAACGGCCGACGACTTGACGCGCAGCATCTTGCTGCAAATCATCTTGGAAGAAGAAACCGGCGGCGTGCCGATGTTCTCTTCGCAGTCACTGGCGCAGATCATTCGCTTTTACGGTCAAGCCATGCAAGGAATGATGGGCTCTTACCTCGAGCACAACCTGCAAGCCTTCACCGACATCCAGGCCCGCGTGAGCGAACAGTCACAAGGCCTTTATGACCCCAAAGCCATGTCGCCCGAGTTGTGGACTCAGTTTCTCGCTGGCCAGGCACCGGCCATGCAAGGCTTGATGGGCAATTACCTCGAGCAGTCAAAAAACATGTTCACCCAAATGCAAGAGCAGATGACCCAGCAAGCGGGATCGTTGTTTCCCGGGTTCTTGCCGACCAAGCGTTGATTGCTCGGTTTCTTTGAACATTCATTCGCACATCAGCGAAAATGCGCAAATGACCCAAGCCACGCTCGCAGACGCTCCTGCCACGAACACCCCCACGTCCGTCCCCAAAATAGGCTTTGTCTCACTCGGCTGCCCCAAGGCGCTGACCGACTCTGAGCTGATCCTCACGCAGCTTCGCGCCGAAGGCTACGAAACCTCGAAAACGTTTGCCGGCGCCGATCTGGTCATAGTGAACACCTGCGGCTTCATCGACGACGCGGTCAAGGAAAGCCTGGACACCATCGGCGAGGCGCTGGCTGAGAACGGCAAGGTCATCGTTACCGGCTGTTTGGGCGCGAAAGGGGGAAAGGACACAGGCGAGGGCGGCGGCAACATGGTGCGCCAGATGCACCCCAGCGTGTTGGCTGTCACCGGCCCGCACGCCACCCAAGAGGTGATGGATGCGGTGCATTTGCATTCCCCCAAACCGCACGACCCGTTTGTTGACTTGGTGCCCGCGCAGGGCGTCAAGCTCACACCGCGCCATTACGCTTATTTGAAAATCAGTGAAGGCTGCAACCACCGCTGCAGCTTTTGCATCATCCCCAGCATGCGCGGCGATTTGGTGTCGCGCCCGATTGGCGATGTGCTGGGCGAGGCGCAGCGACTGTTCGAGTCGGGCGTGAAAGAGCTGCTGGTCATCAGCCAAGACACCAGCGCGTACGGCGTGGACGTGAAGTACCGCACCGGCTTTTGGGACGGCCGCCCGGTCAAGACCCACATGACCGACTTGTGCGAAAAACTCAGCGACATCGCGGCGCTGCATGGCGCGTGGGTGCGCCTGCATTACGTCTATCCCTACCCGCATGTCGATCACGTCTTGCCGCTGATGGCCAGCGGCGGCGTGCTGCCTTATCTGGACGTGCCGTTCCAGCATTCGCACCCTGATGTGCTGAAACGGATGAAGCGCCCGGCCAGCGGCGAGAAGAATTTGGAACGCCTGCAACGCTGGCGCGAAGCCTGCCCCGAGATCGTCATCCGCAGCACCTTCATCGCTGGGTTTCCGGGTGAGACCGAAGCCGAGTTCGAGCACCTGCTCAGCTTCATTCGCGAAGCCGAGATCGATCGCGCGGGTTGCTTTGCTTACTCAGCCGTGAGCGGCGCCACGGCCAACGATTTGCCCGGCATGTTGCCGATTGCCGTGCGCGAAGAGCGCCGCGCGCGCTTCATGGAAGTGGCCGAAGCGGTGTCGAGTGCCAAGCTGGCGCGGCGCGTCGGCGCGACCATGCAAGTGCTGATCGACTCGGCCCCCGCGCTGGGCCGCAAGGGCGGTGTGGGGCGCAGTTATGCCGACGCACCCGAGATCGACGGCGTGGTCAAGCTGCTGCCACCCGAGAAGGCGTCGAAGACTCTGAAAGTGGGCGAGTTCACGCGTGCGCGCATCGTTGGCACCCAGGGGCACGACTTGATTGCACAACCGATTTGATTGCACGGCAGACGCCATGACGCAGCAAAAAACCACCGCCCTTATTCACCACCCCTATCGCGCACCTGAGGGTTTTGATGCCGTGCCGCCAGGCGTCTTCAAGGCGTCCACCGTCATCTTCAAGAACACCGCCGCGATGCGTGCGCGTGACTGGAAAGACCGCAAGGGCTACACCTACGGCCTGCACGGCACGCCCACCAGCATGCTGCTCGAGGAACGCATCGCCACACTGGAAGGCGGCCTGCAATCCGTGTTGGTGCCCAGCGGTTTGGCGGCCATTGCGCTGGTCGATATGGCGCTGCTCAAGTCGGGCGACGAGGTGCTGATACCTGGCAACGCTTACGGCCCCGGCAAAGAATTCGTGCTGCATGAAATGGCGGGCTGGGGCGTGACTTGTGGCTTCTACGACGCGATGAATCCGCAGTCGCTGAACGATGCCATCGGCCCCGCCACCAAGTTGGTGTGGCTCGAGGCCGCGGGCTCCATCACCATGGAGTTCCCCGATTTGCCCGAGCTAGCCCGCACGTGCAGAGCACGCGGCGTGCTGAGCGCCATAGACAACACCTGGGGCGCGGGCCTGGCGTTCAACGCATTCGACTTGGCAGGTGGCCAAAGCGCAGACATCTGCATGCAAGCCCTCACCAAATTCCCATCGGGCGGGGCCGATGTGTTGATGGGTTCAGTCACCACCCGCGATGAAGCCCTGCACCTGCGCTTGAAGGCGACGCACATGCGCATGGGTTGGGGCGTGGGCATGAACGATGTGGAGCTGGTGCTGCGCGGCTTGCCCAGCGTTCAGGTGCGCTACGAAGCGCACGACCGCGCAGCCCGCGCCTTGGCGCAGTGGTGGTCGCAGCAGAGTGAAGTGACCCAAGTGCTGCACCCGGCGTTGCCTGAATCGCCCGGCCACGCGCACTGGAAGGCCGTTTGCAACGACCGTGCTGCGGGCTTGTTTTCAGTGGTGTTCGACCCGCGTTTCAGCACCGCACAGGTCGATGCGTTTGTCGATGCGTTGACACGCTTCAAAATTGGTTTTTCGTGGGCCGGGCCGGTGAGTTTGGTCGTGCCTTACGACATCAAAGCCCTGCGCAAAGACAGCGCATTTCGTGGCACCTTGGTGCGCTTTTCAGTGGGCCTGGAAGCGATAGAAGACTTGATCGCCGATTGTGCGCAGGCCTTGACAGCGCTGCGGCGCTGAGCCGTTGAGCCTGGCAGCGATGACGCCGTCGAGCGCCGCTGACGAAGCCGCCATGCGCATCGCCATCGACCAAGCTCGCAACGCGTGGCTGGTGGGCGAGGTGCCTGTGGGCGCGGTGGTGATGCGCCACGGGAAGGTGATTGCCACCGGCTACAACCGGCCCATCACCGAGCACGACCCGACTGCCCACGCCGAGATCGTGGCGCTGCGCCACGCGGCCACTTTGCTCGGCAACTACCGGCTGCCCGAGTGCGAGTTGTTCGTCACCCTCGAGCCCTGCGCCATGTGCGCCATGGCCTTGATGCATGCGCGCTTCAAGCGTGTGGTGTTCGGCGCGCTGGAACCGAAAACCGGCGCAGCCGGTTCGGTGCTCAACCTGTTCGACAACACCATCTTGAATCACCACACCGCCCTGCAAGGCGGTGTGCTGGCCGACGAATGCGGCCAGCTGCTGAAAGATTTTTTTACCGAGCGGCGTGCGCAGTACCGGCAGCGTCGCGCGGGCGTGACTGTCGCATTGGAAGTCGCATTGGAAGTCGAAGTGGAAGCCGAACAGGCGCAGGTGATTCCCACAGGCGAGGTAATTGAAGTCGCCAACAGCCCCATACCGAACTTCGAGTTACCCAACACATGACCTCGCTTCACCTTTTCACCCCCGCTGGCGTGCTGCTGAAAGCCGCGCCCTTGCGCCTCGCCGCCAAGCGCCTGAAGGCTTTGGGCTTCGACGTGAGCATCGACGAAGCCGCCCTCGTCAAACACCAACGATTTGCTGGCGATGACGACACCCGTCTGGCTGCCCTGCACCGCGTCGCCCAAGCGGCCCCTGGCGTCGCGTTGGCCGCGCGTGGCGGCTACGGCATGACGCGATTGCTCGACCGCATCGACTGGAAGTTGATTGCCCGCAGCGTTGAGCAAGGCACACGCTGGGTCGGTCACAGCGACCTCACTGCCTTGCACTTGGGCTTGCTTTCGCACGCCAAGGGCATCACTTGGGCTGGGCCCATGGCGTGCGACGACTTCGGCCGCGACGAGGTAGACGACATCACTGAGCCTTGTTTTGTCGAAGCCATGAGCGGCGAGCTGGAAGCGGTGGGTTTCAAAACCGAAACCGGCTTCGACGGCTTGGAAGCGCGCGGCACTTTGTGGGGCGGCAACCTGCGCATGGTGATGTCGCTGCTGGGCACGCCGCACTGGCCCGCGCGCCAGGTCGTCAAAGGCGGTATCTTGTTTTTGGAAGACGTCAACGAGCAGCTCTACAGCGTCGAGCGATGCTTGCTGCAGCTGCACCAAGCGGGTGTGTTGGACGCACAAAAAGCCATCGTGTTGGGCGAATTCACCGTCTACCGCAAGTCGCCGATGGACCGCGGCTTTTCGATGAAGACGGTGGTCGCGCATTTGCGCAGCCTGACCAAAACCCCTCTGCTCACCGGGCTGCCGTTTGGCCATGTGCCGACCAAGGTGACGCTGCCGGTGGGTGCCAAGGTGGACTTGTTCGTGCAAGGCAGGGATGTGCTGATCGGTTGGCCACACAGCCATTCGCATTGAAACGCACACGGGTCTGCGCATCGAGAGGCAACCCGATGGCGCAGAAGGTCAAACCCTGAGCGAGCGCCTTCACGCTGGCCCTAAAATTGAGTTGGGCCTTCAAGCGACCGAGCCACAAGCCGGTCGCCTCGAAGGCATCTTGTTTTTTGGCAGCACTGCTTCGCTTCACAACTGAGCGCAGCAGGCCGCAAGCACCAGGGGAAGACCGCATGCAGGGTCAGTCAGCATTTGATGTGCCCAAGCGGGGGTTATCGGCCTACCGCCAGCGTTTGGTGATGTGGCTGGGCTCGCTGTTTGCAGTGGTGTGTGTCTTCATCCTCAGCGGCTGCAACAACAACCCGCAAGCCTCCGACGTCGCCGCCAGCAACACTTTGACCACGGCGGCTGTCGGATCGTCTCCAAGGCACCTCGACCCAACGGCGTCCTACTGGAGCAACGACACGCCGTACACCTACCAAATTTACGAACCGCTGTACGGGTATCACTACCTGAAGCGCCCCTTCGTGTTGGTGCCCAAGGCGGCCGACGCGGTGGCCAAGCCGATCTTCATCGGCAAAGATGGCAAGCCCTTGCCTGATGACGCGGCCGCTGAGTTGGTGGTCGAAAGCGTCTACGACATTCCGATCAAGCCAGGCATTAAGTACCAACCGCATCCCGCTTTCGCCAAGCTGGCGGACGGCAGCTACGCGTACCACGCGATGAAACCCGGCGAATTGGGCGCGCGTCGAACGCCGTTGGAGTTTGAGCAAAGCGGCACGCGTGAGTTGGTGGCCGAAGATTTTGTCTATGCGCTGAAGCGCCATGCCACCACGCGCATCACCACGCCGATTTACAGCATCTTTGCAGAGTACGTCGAAGGCTTGAAGGAGTACGGCGACTTGATCAAAGTCGAAGACAAAAAACTGCGCACCGGTCAAGACGCTGCCAGCCTCGACAAACCTTTTCTCGACTTTCGGCGCTGGCCCCTGGCGGGTGCCACGGCACCAGAAAAACACCTGCTGCGCATCCGCATCAAAGGCAAGTACCCGCAGTGGAACTACTGGATGGCCATGACCTTCCTGGCCCCTGTGCCCTGGGAGGCCGACGCGTTTTATGCGCAGCCGGGTTTTGGCGCGGTGGGTTTGACGCTGGACATGTGGCCCGTGGGCACCGGTCCTTACATGATGACGGAGTTCATCAAAGACCGACGTCACGTGATGAAGCGCAATCCCAATTATCGAGGCGAGCCCTACCCCTGCGAAGGTGCGCCCGGCGACAAAGAAGCGGGCCTTTTGGACGACTGCGGCAAGCCCACGCCTTTCATTGACACCCTGGTCTCGACCGTTGAGCGCGAATCGCTTCCAACTCAAAGCAAGTTTCGCCAAGGCTTTTATGACATCGAGGCGTTTGAGCGCAACGACACCGGCTTGTCGTACTTGGTGGCGATGCAAGACTCCGATGCCGTTCGCAAAGAGTACTTGGACAAAGGTTTTCGCCTGCCCAAATTCCCCGACGTGACCAGTTGGTTGATCGGCTTCAACATGCAGGATCCAACAATCGGCTACGGCGATACGCCTGAGCACCAAACTCGAAACCGCAAACTTCGCCAGGCCATTTCCATCGCCATCGATTGGGAGGAGTACTCCAAGATTTTCCCCAAACAGGGCGGCGAAACGGCCATGGGCCCGCTGCCCGACGGCATCTTCGGGTCGAAGCACAACACGCTGGAAGGGGTGAATCCGGTGACGCACAAGGTGGTGGACGGCAAGGTGGTGCGTCGCTCGATTGAAGACGCCAAAAAGTTGATGGTCGAGGCCGGTTACCCGAACGGCCGCGAAACCGCCACCGGCAAACCGGTTGTCATCAATTACGACTACTACGCTGCCCCTACGCCCGAAAACAAGCCCGGCATCGACTGGGTGGTGAGGCAATTCGCCAAGATTGACATCCAGCTGGAGGTGCGCGCCACCGACAACAACCAATTCCAGGACAAGATCCGCAAAGGCAACTACCAGGTGTTTTGGCTGGGCTGGTTGGCCGACTACCCCGACGCCGAGAACTTCTTGTTCTTGCTGTACGGCCCCAACGGCAAAACCAAGTTCGACGGCGAGAACACCGCCAACTACGCCTCACCGGAATTCGACAAGCTGTTCGCGCAAATGAAGCTGCTCGACGACGGGCCGCAAAAACAGGCGCTCATCGACAAGTTGGTGAACGTGGCCCAGCAAGACGCGCCGTGGAGCTTTGGCTACTTTCCTTACTCCTCGTCGGCAGCCCAGGTCTGGGTCAAAAACCTCAAGCCCGCCGTGATGATCCGCGACCAGGGCCGCTACCTGCGCATCGACAGCGCCGAGCGCGTGAAACGCCTCGCGGCTTGGAATCAGCCGGTGTGGTGGCCGTTGATCTTGATCGCCGGCGGCATTGCCGCGCTGATTGCCGTGGCCGTGCGCAGCTTCCGTCGTCGTGAGCGCATGAATGCGCGCGGCGAAGTGTTGAACTGAATACGCATCGATGTTTTCCAGTTTCGCGACACCCTCGACCCCGTTCGGGCTGAGCTTGTCGAAGCCCTGCAATCGGGCAGGCGACACTTCCTTCGACAGGCTCAGGACAGTCGGAAATACAAGCTCAGTGCGAACGGTTCTCTTCGTGGCTCTCACATCCCGGCACGCTCCATAGCCACAACAAGTCAGGGACGAAACGCATGCTCTCCTACATGGTTCGCCGCATCGGCTACGGCTTCTTGGTGCTGCTGGGTGTCAACCTCGCCACCTTCTTTTTGTTTTTCACCGTCAACACGCCCGACGACATGGCGCGCATGAACATTGGCGGCAAGCGCGTCAACCAGGAAATCATCGACAAATGGAAAGCCGAACGCGGCTACGCCAAGCCGCTGTACTTGAACGAAAAAGCCAGCGGCACTGAAAAATTCACCGAGACGATTTTTTGGGAACGCTCGGTGTCGCTGTTCAAGCTTCAGTTCGGTCGCGCTGATGCGGAAAGCGCCGGCGACATCGGCCACGAGGTCGCCACGCGCATGTGGGTGAGCTTGCAAATGGCCTTGCCGCTGTTTGTGTTGCAGGTGATTGCCAGCACGGCGTTTGCGTTGTTGTTGGCTTTGTTCCGCAACAGCCGACTCGACTTTTGGGGCGTGGTCGCGTGCGTGGTGATGCTGTCGATCAGCAGCTTGTTCTACATCATCGTCGGCCAATTCATGTTTTCGCGCGTGCTCAAGCTGGCACCCATTTCTGGCTATGCAGGCGGGTTGGACGCCATCAAGTTTTTGTTGCTGCCCATCCTGCTTTCCCTGGTGGCGCGGCTGGGCGGTGAAGCCCGTTTGTACCGCGCCATGTTTCTCGAGGAAATGGGCAAGGACTATGTGCGCACCGCGCGCGCCAAAGGCTTGGCCGAGATCACCGTGCTGTTCCGCCACGTGCTGCGCAACGCGTTGATTCCCATCATCACCAGCGCCGGCAGTTACTTGCCCTATGTGTTCTTGGGCAGCTTGGTGTTCGAGAGCTTCTTCGGTCTGCCGGGCCTGGGCGCGTATGTGATCGAGGCCATCACCAAACAAGACTTTGCCATCGTTCGCACCATGGTGTTCTTGGGCTCGCTGCTCTACATCGCCACTTATGTGTTGATCGACATCGCCTACACCTGGGCCGACCCTCGGGTTCGCTTGGCTTGAGCCGCGGCACTTCAGCAATTCACCATGCCTAAATTCGTATTGCTCTGGACCGACGCGTCCATCTGGTTGCTGATCGCCGCCCTCATCGCTTATTCCGTCACCGTGTGGCGCAGCCCCGCTTTGTCGGCCAGTTGGCGCAAGGTGTTCCGCGATTCGGCCGCTCTGGGTTCGAGCGTCGTGTTGATCTTGTGTTTAGTGGTCACCTTGCTTGACAGCATTCATTACCGCTTGCTGTTGCCGCCAACTGCCGGCGCACCCGCGGCGGCGCCTGCGTATGAAAGCCGCACCCGCTCGGCACTCGACTACGTGCTTGGCGACTTGCTCGATTCGCGCGAAGCCACTTATTCGCGGCCGCTGGGATATGTGGGCTTCACCAAAGAATCGATCGAAGTGAACGGCGTCATCAGCCGCGTGGCACCGCGCCTGAAGCATGGCGGTAAGCACCTGAGCGACCCCGGTGCGCAATGGGCTGGCGATGTCGCTCAGCGCGTGGCGATGGGGGTTGCGGGCGGCTTGCTGGTGAGCGCCTTGCTGGCAGGTCTGCTCATTGCGCTCGTCGCCAAGGGTGCAGGCTCAAGTTGGACGCAAGCGTTCACCAGCGTGCGCCGTTTTGAGGGCGACATCCCTTGGCGTGTGGCCGTCTACACCGGCACCGTGGTCAGCATGCTGATCGGCATCACCGTGGCCTTGATGAGCCGTTATCACGTCATGGGCACCGACCTCACCGGCAATGACGTGTTGTACCAAGCGTTGAAAAGCATACGCACCGCTTTCGTGATTGGCACGCTGTCCACGGTGGCCACGCTGCCGCTGGCGGTGGGCTTGGGCATCATGGCTGGCTACTTTCGCGGTTGGGTCGACGAAGCCATTCAGTACCTGTACACCGTGTTGTCGTCGGTGCCCAATGTGCTGCTGATCGCAGCTTGCGTGCTCATGGTGCAGGGCTTCTTGGACAAGCACCCCGAGCTGTTCGAGACCGGTGCCGAGCGCTCAGACCTCAAGCTGTTTTTGTTGTGCGCCGTGCTGGGTTTGACCGGTTGGGCGGGCCTGTGCCGGTTGCTGCGCGGCGAGACTTTGAAGCTTCGCGAACTGGAATACGTGCAGGCCGCCAATGCCTTCGGCGTCAGCCACAGCCGCATCATGGCGCGCCATATTTTTCCCAACGTCGCGCACTTGATGTTGATCGTCACGGTGCTGGAGTTTTCGTCACTCATCCTGTACGAAGCCGTTTTGTCGTATGTAGGCGTTGGCGTCGATCCTTCGATGAACAGCTTCGGCGGCATGATCAATTTGGCCCGCAATGAGATGAGTCGCGACCCCGTCGTGTGGTGGAGCTTCGCGGCTGCCTTCGGCTTCATGGTCACAGTCGTGCTCGCCGCCAACCTCTTCGCCGACGGCGTGCGCGACGCCTTCGACCCTCGCTCGCGTGCGTTCAAGCCGCGTCGTTTGATGGCGAAGGTCGTGACCAAGCCGCTGTCTGCACCACCCTCGACTTGAATCGGATTCCGTCTCGCCATGCTCAACATCACCGATCTGAAAGTCGCCCTTGACGGCGAAGCGGGCTTGGTCAAGGCGATTGATGGGTTGTCGCTGTGCATCCAACGCGGTGAAACCTTCGCGCTGGTGGGCGAATCGGGCTGTGGCAAAAGCATGACGGCGCTGGCGTTGATGCGCTTGTTGCCCGACAACGGCCGCGTCACCGAAGGCCGCTTGGATCTGGAAGGGCAAGAGGTTTTTACGTTGCCTGAATCGAACATGCGCGCCATCCGCGGCGGCAAGATCGGCATGATTTTTCAAGAGCCTTCCACCAGCTTGAACCCGGTGATGCGGGTGGGCGATCAGATCGTCGAGGCGATCGAAACCCACACTAAGTTGCGCGGAGCCGCAGCGCGCGCACGTGCCATCGAGTGGCTGGGCAAAGTGGGCATCCCCGAGCCCGAGCGTCGCATCGACGAATACCCGTTTCGCCTCAGCGGTGGGCAGAAGCAGCGCGTGATGATTGCCATGACGCTGGCAGCCGAGCCCGATTTTTTGGTGGCCGACGAGCCCACCACCGCGCTGGACGTGACGATCCAGTCGCAAATTTTGGAGCTGCTGAAAAAGCTGCAAAAAGAACAAGGCATGGGCTTGCTGCTCATCACGCACGATCTGGCCGTGGTGTCGGGCATGGCGCACCAAGTGGCGCTGATGTACGCGGGGCAAATCATTGAAGTCGCGCCTGCTAAGGAATTTTTTGCCGCGCCCAAACATCCGTATGCGCGTTTGCTGTTGCGCGCCTTGCCCGACTCGGCCAAGCGCGGCGGCAGTTTGGCTGCCATCCCCGGCACGGTGCCGCCGCTGTGGCAAGAGTTCACTGCATGCCGCTTCGCGCCGCGCTGCGACCGCGTGTTCGAGGCTTGCAAATCTACGCAGCCTGAGTTGTTCACACTCGGCGCACGCAGCGTTCGCTGCTTGCTCTATGCGGATGGCAAGCAGCCAGTCGAGCAGGTCGCCGTGCCAGTTGAGGCCATCAACGCGTCTCTGGCGGCGGCGCCACGCAGTGGCCAACACGTCGAGGGCAGCGCACCCCTGCTCAGCGTGCAAAACCTCAGCGTGCGCTTCCCGATACGCAG
>Ga0123336_10002495_pt1 | contig 15963 bp, 13 predicted proteins | sample SSSSmetaG_FD_96466 | JGI IMG/M metagenome (GOLD analysis project Ga0123336, IMG submission 96466) | Glacier valley bacterial and archeal communities from Borup Fiord, Nunavut, Canada, to study Microbial Dark Matter (Phase II) - ​SSSS metaG | ecosystem: Environmental > Aquatic > Freshwater > Ice... | reverse complement strand
GCTGAAGGTGCACGCCTGGAAAGCGTGTGTGCGGCTTTCACCGTACCCAGGGTTCGAATCCCTGGCTCTCCGCCATTTGAAACCAGCGGCGTTTCCAGCGCCGATACGCGAAAGCGACTCGCCGTGATGGCGAGCCGCTTTCGTCGTTTCGGGGCTATGCGACCGGCTGGGGAATCTACCCCTCGTACTCGACCGCGCGCTTCTCGCGCTCGTTGACGATGAGCCTGAACACGTCGGGGCGCGCGTAGTGGCCCACGGGATCGAAGTCGAGTTTGGCGCGGCTCACCTCGGCCAGATCGATCTCGGCGTAGAGGATGCCCTCCTCGTCCCACAGGGGACCGGCGACGACCTCGCCAAGCGGCGAGACGACGACGCTTCCGCCGCGGCTCATGGTCTCAGGCTGGTCGGCGAGCAGCTCGAGTTCGGGCAGGTCGGAAGGGTAGAGGTCCTTGGTCACGAACTGGTTGCAGCCGAGCACCCAGCAGCGTCCCTCGATGGCGATGTGACGCATCGTGGACTGCCACGTGTCGCGCGAGTCGGCTGTGGGGGCGAGCCACACCTGGACACCCTTGCCATACATCGCCACGCGAGCGAGCGGCATGTAGTGCTCCCAGCAGATGAGCCCGCCCAGGGTGCCGAGCTCGGTGTCGACCGCCGTAAGCGTGCTGCCGTCGCCCTCGCCCCAGACGATGCGCTCTGCTGCGGTCGGCTTGAGCTTGCGGTGCTTGCCGAGCAGCGAGCCGTCAGCGCCGAAGTACAGCGTCGTGCAGTACAGCGTGCCGCCGGCCGGAGTGCCGTAGCGTCCCTCGCGTTCGATCACGCCGATGATGACGTGCACGCCGTGCTCGCGAGCCGCCTCGCCGATGCGCGCGGTTGTCGCGCCGGGCACATCGACCGACTCGTTCCAGTAGCGCTGCCACAGGTCGCGACCGGCCGCGGTCCGGCTGCCCACCACCGAGCCGAACGCCAGCCCGCGCGGGTAGGCGGGGACGAACGCCTCGGGGAACAGCACGAGCGACGCGCCGTGCTCGGCGGCTTCGGCGATCAGCCCGATCGCCTTGTCGACTGTCGCCTCGCGGTCGAACAGGACCGGCGCGGCCTGGACGACGGCTGCGGTGTAGCGCTCGGGCATCGCTGCTCTCCTTCGAAGCTCGGTGTGCGTGATGCGCTAGATACTACCAGCCGAACCGCGGCAACCTCGCGAAGCGGCAGCACGCGGCTGTTTGCGGCACTCTCATGGTGCTGCTACGTTGGAACACCGTCAGCACCGGCGACTTGAGATGAGCGCACGCTTCAAGTCGATATCCGCTTGTGCCCATGGGCCTGTGCACCGGCGGACGAGGAGTGAGTTTGCGGCACGAACCGGACGCAAGCGCTGTGCTGCAGGCCCCCCGTCAGACGCGCGCTGAGTTGGCGTCGACCGCAGTGCTTGGCGCGCTGGGAGCGATGTCGATCTTCTTCCTGAACGGGTGGGATTCGTTCTTGCCGCTGTTCGTCGTACCCGCAATCGCGGGAGCGTGTATCGGCGCGTGCGCAACTTCGAAGCGCCAAGCGCTGCTGGCAGGTCTAGCCGCAGGATTGGCCGGCAGCATCATGTCGATGTGGCTGTACCTCTCAATCCCCACTCCCGTCGGCCGCTTTGTGGTCGCCTCGGTGTACCGCGACGGGCAGGTCTGGCTGCCTTGCGCCATTGCCATTGTCCTGACGCCGATCCTCGCGTGGGCCGTTCACCTGTGGGTTGCAGGACATGCCGAGGGGAGCCTTCGTCGGCGAGTGGTGGCGTGGTCCATCACGGGGGTCGTCGTGCTGTCGTTCCTTGTGACGATGAGCGGCCCCGCGCAGCATGCGGGCAGGGCTACCCTGGAGCCGGCCACCGGCTCGGATTACACCGACAACATGCTCAACATCAAGACATACCATTTTATGGCTGATGGCCAGAGCTTTTACGAGGCATACGTGGGGGCCCACGCCATGCGCGGGCGTCTCCCCGCGACCGTGAGAGACGGCAAGTTCATGGGTGGCTCAGCGGCCATGTTTCGTCAGCCGACTATGTTCGCGATGTGGAGCGCGGTCGGGCCGGACCATGACTTCTCCCGAGTTGTGCGACTGTCCATCCTCCTGTCTGCGGCACTGCTGATCGCCACGTATACGGGGCTTCGCGTTGCGATCGGTCCACGGGCGCTGTTCATGGCTTCGATCATCTTCCCGTTCTTCGTCACGCAAGCTATCGGGATGAGCATGCAACAGCCTGAGTGGTGGGCAACGCTCGCAGTGCTTGGGGGGTTCCTCGCGCTTGTGGGAGGTCGGCCCCTCTCTGCCGGCCTGCTCGGACTGGTCGCGCTGACGTTTCGCGAGACTTCTGGCGTGTGGTTGCTTGCGATGGGCGTGTGCGCCGTGCTGTTCGCGTTTCGCAATCGCCGCGCATGGCGTTGGGTCGCAATCTACGCCGGCCTGCTTGCTGTCGGCATTGCGGTGTACGCCCGCCATGTTGCTGAGGCGTCCCGGTATGTAGTCAATGGAAACATCGGTGCCGTCGTCGGCTACTTGCTCAACGCGCCGGGCTCGTCTGCCCTGCAGCGTCTTGCGGCTCCCGTGGAATACCTGATGGTCGCGTACGGCTCATCGTTCATGTCACTGCTGTGGCTTGTTCCGGTTGGGCTGGTCGGCCTGTGGATCGGGCTTCGTCGCGTACCGTCGGCAAGGCTGTCCGCGACGCTCTACGTCTTCGTGTTCTGCGTCTACTTCGCGGTGCTGGGAGTGCTGGGACCATACTGGGGGCAGCTGATTACGCCGCTGCTCATAATCGGCATGGGCCTTGCGATTGCTTCGGCGGACCAGCTCATGGAGCCAGACACATGGCTACTCTCGCTTCGCGATTCGCGGTGGGGCGGCTAGGACCGGTGGCCGGGAGCTGGGGTGCTTGATGTTGCCAGCGCGTGCGCCCCGCAGTCCGCAGCCGCATCCTCGTTTGCCTAGGGGCCGGTCACGGAGGTGACCATCAAGTCAGCGATCCTTCCTGCGCTTGCCAACGGCGCGACCATCGCGGCTATCGACGTGAAGGACAACCTCGGGACCGACGCGCCCGGCGACAAGATCGTCCATGTTAGCTACGAGCCGGGTGGGGGACCGGAGCTCGCTACCAGGCCGATGCTGATGGACCTCGCCAAGACCGGCGGCGGCATGTTCAAGGTTTTGTTCGCCAACCCCAGCGTAACCGCCGCCGATGTGACCGCCGTAGTGGCGATGGTTGCGACGGACCTAGCTGTCGTGCTTGTGCAGTGGGTCGGAATGTAGGAATGTGATGCAGGAAAGCCCGACATTGTTCCGGGTCAGTGCTCTCGCTGTAGCGACAGGGCCTGACGCGCCGACCAGCCATCCACGTGATGGGGGCACCTCGTGGCAATGTCACCGAAGAATCCGAGCGCTCGGACTGAGACCGATTCGGTCTCGGCCGGAATGGTGGCGCTCGGCGAGGTCATTGACGTGCCCGCCGTCCAAGGGCTCATGAGCGATTTCCACACCCTGACCGGGCTGGTCGTCGCGCTGCTGGACATCGACGGCCACGTGCTTGTGTCAGCCGGATGGCAGGACGTCTGCACGAAGTTCCATCGCGTTCATCCCGAGACACTGGCGCACTGCCGGGAGAGCGACACGATGCTGACGCAGGGAGTCCCTCGCGGTGAGTTTCGCGCCTACACCTGCGGAAATGGGCTGACCGATGTCGTCACGCCGCTGTTCGTTGGCGACATGCATGTCGGCAATATATTCTCAGGCCAGTTCTTATACGACGACGAAGAACCCGACGTGACTTTCTTCGAGCGACAGGCCGAGCGCTACGGATTCGATCACGACGACTACGTGAATGCGGCCATGAGCGTCCCGAGGTTTTCGCGCGAGACCATCAACACGTTCATGCGTTTCTACGTGGGGCTCACCGAGCAGATCGCTCAGTCCGGCTACTCGAATCTGGTCCTCTCGCAGAGAGTCTCCGAGCTCAGAGACGCCGAGAACGGGCTTCGCACAACGAACGAGCGCCTGGAACGACTGCTCAGAAGCATCACCGGGACGATGGGGAAGGTCGTTGAGGCTCGCGATCCGTACACGCAGGGGCACGAGACGGGCGTCGCGAAACTCTCGGTCTTGATTGCCCAGGAGATGGGCCTGTCAGAAGACGAGATTGACACGATCGAGATAGGCGCACTCGTGCACGACATCGGGAAACTGGCGGTCCCCGCCGAGATCCTGACCAAGCCGGGCAGGCTCAGCGCTGTGGAGTTCGACCTCATCAAGGCTCATCCGGAATCCGGCTATGAGATTCTCAAGGGCATCGATTTCGGACGACCGGTCGCAGAGATAGCGTTGCGGCACCACGAGCGCATGGATGGCTCCGGCTATCCGGGCGGCTTGGCTGGCGACGACATCCTGATCGCGGCCCGCGTCGTGGCAGTGGCCGATGTGATCGAGGCGATGGCCTCGCACCGCCCGTACCGCGCGGCACTGGGTCTCGATGTGGCAATGGCCGAAATCGTCGGCCATCCAGAGAAGTTCGACTCCGACGTAGTCGCGGCCTGCGAGCGTCTCTACGCCGCGGGCAAGATAGAGCTCTAGGTTTCAGCGGTGTTTGCCGGAAGGTCGAGTTCGCGCAAACGCCAAGAGCCAGGGTGTCACAGTTGGTGTCGCGATTGCCCCTGCCCACCGACCTCGCTATACTTCGTGGCTGCCGCTCTCGTGCGATAAGAGAGTGCTGCACCCTCGCGGAGAGGTGGCAGAGCGGTTGATTGCGGCAGTCTCGAAAACTGTTTAGGAGGTATCCCCTCCTACGGGGGTTCGAATCCCCCCCTCTCCGCCATATGCAGGTCAAACGCGGTCCCGGTCACTTCGCGAGAAGTGCCGGGATCGCGTTGTTTCCGGGTGATTTGCAAACATTCTGCAAACATGAGCTTTGCATATCACTTGACCGCCCCACCTCCGTTCAGTTCCCATTCGTTTCATTGCCTGCGGCATCACCCCCTTTCAGGGGCTGAGTTCAAGTCTGAATCGCAACACTCCTTGCGTTTAGGCCGTCGTCGAGAGTTCATAGCACTCCTTCGGTGTCCTGAAGCCCAGTCGCTTCCTCGGTCGGGTGTTGAGTGTGTGCGCGATCGCGTCGAGATCGGCCTGCGCGATGTGCGCCATGCTCCTGCGCTTGGGCAGGTACTGGCGGATGAGCCCGTTCGTGTTCTCGTTGGTGCCGCGCTCCCAGGAGTGGTGCGGGGTGGCGAAGTAGAACTCAACGCCGGTCGCGGCCTCGGTCTGTTTGTATGAGTGGAACTCGGTACCGTTGTCCGCGGTGATCGTCTTGAAGCGGTCGCGCTGACGCTCGATCAGCTCGATCGTCTTGGCAGCGGCATCGGCGGCGCAGTGACGGATGAGCTTGCCCATCTGCAGATAGCCCGTCTTGCGTTCCACGATGGTGAGTGCGGAGTGACGACCGTGGCTGTCGCCCATGATCGAGTCGATCTCCCAGTGCCCGTCGGTCTCTCTGGTCTCGACCTCCGGTGGTCGCTCGGAGATGTGGCGTTTACCTGCGAGTCTTCCTCTCGAGTCGTGCGATCCGTTGCGTTTGCGGCGCTTCTTGGTCGCCTGGCGCAGGTGCGTCCACAGCTCACCGCCGCGCTCTTTGTCGCGAAGCAGGCGAAGGTAGATCGTCTCGTGGCTGATCGAGAGGACCTGGTGCAGCCTGAGCCACCCGGAGACCTGCTCGGGTGACCAGTCGAGACAGACCAGGTGCTCGACGAGCGTCCATTCCTCTGAGCTGAAGTGGGAGTTGCGGCGCGACCGTTTGCGACGCGCGACGGCGTAGGAGTGGGCCACCTCGGGTGTGTAGTAGCCGGATGGGCGCACATTGCGTCTGAACTCGCGTGAGATCGTCGCCGGCGAGCGTCTGAGCTCTCGCGCGATCGCACGGATCGAGAAGCGCTGCTTCTTGAGCGCCATGATGACGTATCGTTCTTCGAGGGTGATCTGGGTGTGCATCCGGTCCTCACTTCTTGGCGGGAGAGAGGACTCGATTGTGCCCCAGGTCGCCCCACCCTCAGAAGACGGGGGTGTTGCGTTTAGTATGTGAATCCGCGGGGCCTCGGTTGTGCGATAACCTGACAAGAACAGTTCTTCTGACTCGAGAATGTAGAGAGACATGCCCATCGACGGATGCCACCGCACGTTCGACGAACTCGCCCGAGTGGTACTGCCGGCGTACATGGCACGTTTGCGCGAGAGAATGGCTGCGCCCACTCCGCTCTCAGACTTCTCGATCAAGGGTCGTGGAGTCGCAGCGCTCAAGGAGCAACTGGGGCTGGCGGGCGACCCACGCGGCTGCTATGTCCTGATGGAGGGTGATAGGCCGGTCTACGTCGGCATCTCGAAGCACCTGGTGGCACGGCTCATGGAGCACGTTCGCGGCACCGACCACCTGACGGCAACTCTTGTGTATCGGGTCGCAGCGATGCGGAACCCGCATGGGATGACTGCAGCCAACGCGATGAAGGACGAGGCGTTCCTGCGGAAGTTCGACGAGGCGCGTTCGTACTTGCGCGACCTCAACGTAGCGTTCGTCGAGATCGACAACCCGCTCGAGCTCTATGTGTTCGAGCCGTACTGTGCCCTCGAGCTCGACACGAGTTTCGATGCCGGTGGCTGGAACAGCTTCGATACTCACTAGTGAGGGGTAGGGCGCACTTTCTTGAAGAAGTCGATACTCAACTGTCCCGTTAGCCGCTTACAGCCGGGAACCAACTCGGAACTCTGAAACCCCTCTTCGCATGAGAACCAGTACTGAGCGGATGGCCGTTCGCTACAAGCGACCTTTGATCTGATGAAGCGTTCTCCGGGCGGCCGGTGACGCATAATGAGACTCGGGACTGAATCCGGAGGGGGACCATTGGACGATTACAGAGCCGAATTAGAGCAAGCCGCGATCGACGCCATCCGAGAGCGCGGTCTCGGATACGACGCAGGCCAAGTGCCGACGATGTCCGACATGCGGCTGAAAGGCATTCTCGAGGAGGGACGCTCCGCTGATGGGCTGGTCCTCCATTCCGACGACTGGCTGGAACTCCCCCGGGAGGATACGCCAGGCATGCTGGAGTCCATGGCGAACGCCGAGGACGGGTGTGACGAGCAGTGATGCCTGTGGGCTGCCGCCCGTTTGCAGGTCGTGATGGCGTCGGCCTGGCAGGTGTGTCTTGAGTCTGCTGGCGGCCCGCCGAGGGTACGTGTATCAGCATCTGTACTCGACAGTGGTCCTCGCTAGTCGTCTCGGGCCAGGATTCAACGGGGGGTATGTCGATCGAAAGCGGTTTGACGGCGACGTCTTCGATGATCTCGAGTTGCCTACGGGAGGCGTAGTCCGCATCCAGGTGAAGTCTCACAGCATTCCGCGCCGACCCTTCGTTCTGAGGGACCTGCAAGATTCCGGCAAGTTTGCGTTGAAGAATGCCTTCCTCAGTTTCGTAGCGGACGAGCGACCGGCGGATGACTATCGACTCGTTGCCACTTGGCAACTCGAACAGGGAGCCTCCGTTCACGCATGCATCCGCCAAAGCGAAACCCTGAGTTTGGCGCCCGGTAGCGAGACGCTTGTGCTTGAACTCGTGGCTGACGAGTTGTGGCCGCCATCCGGACCCATGGCGTTGTTCAGTTCGCTCCGGAAAGTCGGAACCAGAGATCAGTTCATCGAGTTTTGTCAGCGCTTCAGGATCGAGCTCAATGCTCCGAGCGCATCGCTAGACATCGGCAACCCCGGGCCGCTTGAACTTCTGCTGTTCTCGGTGCTCAGGGAGCGGCTAGGTGTCGGGCTGTGGCCCAATCAGGATCGTGAGGTGGATGAGGCCGCCGATTCAGCCATATACGCCGTCGTTCGTGCAAACGCACGAGACTCATGGCTTGCGGCGGCCGAGTTGTACCAGGTGCTGAACCTCACCACAGATTACGGGAGAGTGCCGCAGGAGTTTCCCATCGATCAGAGATGGCAGGTGAGCCGCCAGGAGCAGCTCGACGAGCTCCTGCGCCTAACGGACACGACCAGCCGCGTGCTCGTCACGGGGGCTCCAGGCTCCGGCAAGTCCTGGCTACTGAACGACCTCGCACAGCAAGCCCGGCAGGACGGGCGAGCGGTTGCACTCCACTTCTGCTACCTAGACTTGCTGGACCCCTCAAGGAGGCTCCGCGCGACAGTCGAAACGACGATCGGCAACTTGATTGCCGACTTGGCGGACTCGTGTGAGTACGAGCAACCGGGGGACATCCCGCTGTACAGCGCACGCCCTTCGGACTTGGTCGCACACGCTGAGGCTGCCGCGACGGCACGCCCCGGTCACCGTGTTCTGCTCATCGTCGATGGCCTCGATCATGTCTCACGAGTTGACCCCGTCGCCATCGGGCGCACGTCGGCGAGCGAGACGCTCGCCCGTGCTCTCGCCTCTATAGAGCTGCCACCCTCGGTCTGTCTCATTCTCGGCTCCCAACCCGGCGCGTTTCTAGACTGCCTTGAGAATGCCGACCGATGGACGGTTGCGCCTTGGGAGGTAGATGATTGCGCGTCGCTCCTGCAGCGCACAGAGGTTGAGGGTTCGTCGGAGGAGCTCAAGGAGGCCGCGGAGCTTCTGAGCGTGAGGAGCGGAGGCAATCCGCTGTATCTCACTTACCTCGCCAGGGAAGTTGAGCGGTTGTCTGACGTACGCGGCGCGCTTGATTTGCAGTCCGTTTCACGGCTTCTTGACGCGCTTCCAGCATATGACGAAGGCCTTTCGGGCTACTACACGCACCTGCTTGACGGGGTCCGCACTGCGGTCGGTTCCAGCCAGCTCGTAGATATGCTTGCGCTCATCGACTTCCCCTTGAGTGCGCGGGAGCTGGGCGAGGTCTTGCCGAGCGCGGCACATGAAGTCGCCGCTACCGTTAAGGCGCTGGTACCAGTCCTGTCAGACTCGCCACTGCACGGCGGTCTTCGCATATACCACGAGAGCTTTCAGCGCTTCGTGAGGGAGCAACTGAGTTCGCGGGGAGCGGAGTTCTCAGCGATTCTCGATCCAGTCATCACTTGGCTGGAACTACGTGGAATCTTCAGGGACTCCCGGTCCTTCAGATCGCTCGCGCGCACCCTCATCCTAGCGGGCCGAATCGGTGATTCGTACTCACTCCTGACGACTGAGTTTGTAGCGCACTCCGTGGCGGCTGGATTTGGTTTCAGTGCAATTCGGCAAGTCCTGAAGGATGTCGCGACGGCTGCCGGTCGCGAGTCAAGATGGGATGTGCTTGTTCGGATTAACGAACTGATGAATTCGGCCAACACGTGTTTCGATGGCAAGCTCGTCGATGATGTGGCGCTGGAATTCGCACGGACGTTGGCCACGGTCAATGAGCCCGCGTTGATTGCGGAGCGTTTGGTGTATGACGGCAGGCCCGAATGGGGCCATCGGACGGGACTGCTTCTCTGTGCGTTCTGTGATGAGGCCGGCGCGACGCCCCCATGGGACATCTATTTGCAGGCGTATGCTCGCCGCGACGACAAGAACACAATTTACGGCGACTCCAGCGACGACCTGGTTGAGGCCTCGATTCTCAGGGGCCGACTACGACGAAGCCGGCCTGCATACATGATTCAACGAACGATTGACGTTCTGAACGAAACGGAGGACGTTCGACCGTCGGTGCTAACCATGGGAGCCACCGTCGCGCAAGTGTTGGGACCAGACGCCTTGGACGAAGTGATCGAGGCGGTCTCTGGCACGAACCAGGCTCGATTGCTGTTGGCTAAGGCGGGCTATCTGAAGGCGAGGCGCGTCGAAGGCTTCGCCAACATCGCGCAGAAGGCAGATGCAATTGGTCTCGACGATCGAGACAGCTGGTTAGCACTGGTTCTCGGAGCGGAGTCCTCATCGAGCGTGGACCTCAACGATCTGCTCAAGGCGACACAGGCGGTGCTGTCCGAGAAGGCGCAGTTTGAGGAGGAAATCGTTGCACGCTGGCTGAGGCTCGTGAATCAGGCCACCTCCGCCGACTTGCTGGGAGTCGAGCGTTTGCTTAGTGGACCTGGTTGGTACCGTTGCTGGCTTCGGTACTGGGTTTCCCTGCAAGACTGCGGGCGTGATGGCCGCGTGCTCGAGTCATTCCGTCAGTTGGAAGTTGACGTTAGCCCCTACGTTGGGACGCCCCGCGCATGTGATCTCCTCAGCCTAAGAGGGCTGATCCACGACACCCTTCGAGTTGGCTTGTCGAAGGCCGATGAGGAGGACTGGCGAGAGGTTCTCGGGATTCTGGTTCACGTGAGTCGCAAGACGACCACATATATGCAAGGCGGTTCTGGTGGCCCTCTGACGCTGGTGCCACTGCTGAAGATGATGCTTGACGAGGCGGGCACAGAAGCAAAGGCGCTCGTTTCCGCGGAGCTGGCGCGAGGTTTGGTCGCTGATGGTAACCACGAGACAACCTATTACGAGACTCACGCGCACTCGGAGCTTGTCCGAGCTCAGGCGGAACTCATTCTTGGCGAACGCGCGCAGGCGCTTACGAGTCTTGCGCAAGCGTCTCGCTATCTAGTCGCTTACGGTTTTCACAAGGACATCACGATCTTTGGGCTACTCGACTCACTGGAGTCGCTCCACACGAATGATGACAAGCAATGGGCTAGGGTCAGGCTTGCGAGTTTGCAGGCACCCATCGAGGCGCTGCTCACGCACACGGATCTCAAAGAGACACAGCATGCCTTCTCCCGCTGGTACGAGCTTATCGGACGGCTAGACCCCATCGGTGCGCTATCGCACTATGCTGCGAAGACTCGACGAGCATTCGCACGTATCGACTCATGGGTTGAAGTCGCCCTCCGCGATGCGTTGGCGAACAACTGCCTGGCGGACCCCCTCCATCAGATTGCGGGCTCGCTCTGCCTGGTCTCGGCCGAGGAGGCAGATTGGCCACAGTCTCCTGAGCCGTCGCTCTCAGAAGTGGCAGCTCGCAGGCTGATACGAACTGCAGTGATTTCCGACAACCAGCAGTCGCTTCGATCGAGTGACCCCGTGCGGCCTCAGCGGGAGCCGGCAGTCGTTCCCGGCGCCGGATGTACGCTCGATGAGCTTTGCGTCTCGATTGGCCGCATCAGGTGGACCGACGCGCGTGAGGAGGATTTCCACGCCATTGCTGACCTTGCGCTATGCGCACTGACGTCCGTCGAAAGGCCGCAAGAGGTCCTGCTGCAGATTGCCGAGGCCTCTGAGTCGTACCGCGAGAACCGGGTCATGGAGATCCTGGCAGATGGACTTCTGGCTGATGGTCACGTCGAGCTTGCCGCTGCCTGCAAGGTCTTCGCATTCACCCGATCTGGTGACGGTTGGCGACACTTCGGACATGAGAGCCGCCTGGAACTTCTGGTTGAGGCATATGCGATAGAAGATGCCACGGCAAGTGAGACACTCGCTGGAGACGCCATCGACATGATCTTCGCACGCCCGGGGTGGAACGGAATCACGGAGATGATGCCTGAAGTGGTCGCGCTGATTCGGCCGGGCGACGCAGCCAGGGTCGTATGGGACGAGGCCTTCTCAGTCATCGAGTACCGGCTGCCTGCGACCGGACGGGCTGATCACGTTGCCACCGCTTATCGCCCGTGTGAGCACGATGGCGTGATTGAGGCGAACCAGGCTGTGGCAGAACTGGTGCTTTCACGGCTGCAGCACATCAGCTTCGAGAGGCGAGCACGAGCGGTCGCCGCCGCCGCTTTATTGTTCGCAGACGCTGATCAAACAGTATGGCCCGCGCTGGGTGCAACGATTGCTTGCGACATGTCGGTTTCCGCGCTAAGCATCCTCCTCTCCCTGGTGACGGATTTCGGGGTGGCCACCGATATGCCAGCGCATCAACTCGAACTCGTTCGACATGCGGAAGCGTCAGAACTGTTGTGCCTCCGGGTGCCTGCTCGCCGAATCCTCAGTCTACTAGGTGAGCAAGTGCTTTCGCCCGCGCCGCTCCTACCTTCAGACCGTGCACCGCATGGTCCGCGACGAAAGATCCCAAGACGGTGGCAACTGGCGGGCGAGGTATGGCCCGAGTTGCCTGAGCTTGTCGCCCGCGAGTCCGATTCGCTTCCCCGTGAGCCATGGGTACGTCGTTGGATGGAGGTGTTCGTGGATAGCGTAACCTCGCCTTCATCCCGACAGGCATGGGGGCGAACTTGGAGTCCCTTTGACGAGGGTACAGAGATTGCGCTCAGCCGGATTGCCGCATCCGTGCGTCCTGCGCTTGCCATGAAGGGCACGATAAACCCAGCCGCCGAGGACGATCTTGGCGAGATGATACTTCCCAGCTGGCCGCTCAGGGTCCGGTATCAACTGAGCCGAGCTGATCGTCCACGGGGTTTGGTGATTCCGGCGGAGGCGAGTGAGGGCAATCTCCCCGAACTCGAACAGACGCTAAACGAAGACGCGACGTATCCTGGTTGGATTCGCGTGGCCCACATTGAGCACGAGCGACGAGAGGCCGAAACCTATCGCGACCGGTCTCGTGAGGCTGCTGCATTCTCGGGCCTGTGGTTTGGTCCGCCCTACGATAGCGGCCTGCCCTACGGACATGGGGTTTCTCGGTCTTGGCTGCGGGAGACTAGCGGCTCGTGGCCGCGCGGTTTCATGGGGCCCGTTGCCGGCCTGGCGGCGGAACAAGACTACTGTGGCGCCATGCAGGTTTTGACGCTTCATCCTAAGTTGATACAAGCGCATGGCCTCAGCCCGGCAGAGTGGTGGGACGGTCTGCTCCTCTTGGACGAAGACGGGTTGCCTGCCGCCGTTTGTCGATTGTGGGCAGGACCATTCACCACGGGCGTGGACCTCGGGAAGGAGTTCCCGACGTTCGAGGGTGCTGAGCTTCTGCTCCGCCCGGACATCCTTCGCTCGATCGAGGAACTTGCAGGACAGAAGGGCCAATGGGTTCAGCAGTCTGCTTCGCTCGCGCAGGTCGAGGACGACGAGTAGTGCAGGTCTCCATCTAGCACTTTGTCTAACACTTCTGGCCAGAACGAGCCGGAACGACAGACGCCCACACCTAGCCTGAACTGCACGAACGCCATTCACCCCTGTCGGCAAGCCATGCTTGAGGGTCACTCATAACCCGAAGGTCGTCGGTTCAAATCCGGCCCCCGCGACCAAGAAGATCGCGGGTCAGATTCGGTAAACGTGTCTGGCTTGGATTGTTGTAGGAGCCAACTTCTAAATACTCCTCTAACACCTGTCCCTAACGTATGCGACCGCTGCTCGTTTGCGCATCCCGGTCGGATCTGACAAGTGGCGCTGAGCGCCACAGAGCCCGATCTGCTTGGTGCAATGTCGCGGGCGGCGGACAAACCGGCCGGGTTGGCAAGCTCAGAAGGCCGCCATGTGGTTGTCGCTACACACGCATGGCCCAGGAAAGGCCCATCGGCGTTGGCTGCGGAGGGGGGTAGGGGGGAGGTCGATAGGAACTCATGGGAGTGTGCCAAAGCAGCTACTTCTACCGCGACGCGTCACGCACAGGAACGGCTCGCACACTCTCGAGGAAACCGTACTCCGCGCGCGCGTCGGCGTTCTGCCATGCGCGTTGCCGCACCGTTGTGCGTGTTGCTGAGCGCCTGTTGCCAATGGTGGCAAATCAAGGAGGGCATTACGCGACACCCTGCGTGATGTTGTGGGATTATGTGACAGGTCCGTTTCTGTATTTCGGGGCGGTTGAAGCATTATCATGGGATAACGGGTACACTTATGGCGGATAGATTCCAAGTGGCGCTCTTCTTGCTCGAGATGAAGCGAAAGGCGCAGGCGGGCTTTCAGTTTGAGGAGCGAGCCGACAACATGGCGACGCTGATGAGTCTGGCAATTACCAGGGCAGACGCAAAGACCCGCATTATGGGCTTGACGGTTGAGGACTACAGTTCTGGACCCAACGTCAGGGACCCGAAACGCCCCGAGCAGGAGTCTTGGGTGTTTGGCGTTTACGTTCACGACCAATTGGTTTATGTGAAGTTGAGTATTCCCGATGACCCAGAGCGTTGTGTCTGTGTCTCCTTCCATTTTCCGAAGTTCCCGATGACCTTCCCGTACAGGCCGAAACCGTGAACGATTAAGGGCGTGAGATCAGAATGGACCCAGTGTGCACTGCATGCGGTAGCTGCGACGCTCCTCTAGTTGATGAGCGCCTTGAGACATATACGGTTCGGGATCAGGAGATTCAGGTTCCCGCTCGAGTAGCGGTGTGCTCCGCCTGCGGCGCCGATGTGCCAGACGATGAACTGGATGAGCAAACGCTACAGGCTGCCTTCTCGAAGTACCGCAGCCTTCATGGCCTCATGGACTTCGATGCGATGAAGTCGCTTCGAGCGCGGTACGGTCTGGGTGTGCGCCCGTTCTCACTGCTCCTTGGGTGGGGAGAGTTGACGCTCTTCCGGTACGAGAGCGGTTCAATTCAAGACGATGCTCATGAATCGCAGCTCAGACTGGCCGAGAACCCGGACAACATCCGGGTTCTGGTCGGAATCAATGGTCACAAGCTCACCTCGCGCCAGCTCGGAACCCTCGAGGCTCATCTGTCGGCAGTTGTGGACTCGAGAGATGTCCAAGTGGTGGTTCAGCGAGAGCGTTTTGAGGTTCGTGATACCCAGGATGAGTTCGGCGGGTTCATTCCACTTCAATTAGGCAAACTCCGCGAGATGATGCTCTTCTTCTGCGAATGTGTCGAAGTCTACCCGACCAAGCTCAACAAGCTTCTGTTCTACGCCGACTTCTTGCACTTCAAGCATCACGGCGTCTCGATTACCGGATCCCCTTACCTTGCGTTTCAGCGAGGGCCAGTCCCGGAGCACTACGAGTGGATACGGGCGGACTTGGTGGAGGCGGGTGAGCTTGAGTCCGAATCGGTTGACTGGGGTAACGGCATCGAAGGCGAAAGACTGTGCCCGCTGCGCCCGGTGGACCGTTCGATCTTCAATGCTGGCGAGCTTGAGACTATGAGCCAGGTGGCCGAGAGGCTAGGGGCCAAGTCGGGCCGATACCTCCAGGACCTCTCGCACAAGGAGGAGGCATACACCGAGACGTCGGCCAGAGCGATGATTCCATACGGCTGGGCACTAGAACTGACACTCTAGGCTTCTGCGTTGGTCGCCCGCAGGCGAACATCCCAATCATGCGGCCAATTCGGTGTAGACATGTCGCACGAGCAAGATGGCTAGTTCTTGATCATGTCACCACTGCCGTTGCACTCCGGACAGAGGGTCGTCTTCTGCCCAGCGCACGACATGCAGGTCCATCTGCCGGTGCCGTTGCACGGCATGCACACTGTGCTGCCCGCCCCATCGCAGACTTCGCACGCTGTCGATCCGCTGCCGAAACTCATGCTTCCCGATCCCCCGCATGCAGGGCATGGGTCGGAACCAGCTCCGTCGCAAGCGGTGCATGCCGACTTCCCAGAGCCTCTGCATTCCGAGCACTTCACCTCGCCGTCGCCTCCGCATTTGGTGCACGTGACTACGGTCGGGCCGGAGTACGGCGCTTCGGCGGTCGTCGCCTTGATCGTCCTCTTGGTCGTGCGCTTGGGCGTAGTCGCCGGCTTCTGGAGGACGGTCGGCGGAGGGTCTTTCTGCACAGTAGGTGCGACATTGCTGCTCGAGTCTATTCCTGCCGACGGCTCCGCCGAGTAGCCCTTGAACCCACTATTCGGCGCACCGACCTGAGGTTTGCCGTGCTTCGTTGTCAGCGAAGGGCGGGACGCTAGCGCTGCTGTCAGCGCCGCTCCCAGTAGTACCGAAACACACAAGATGGAGAGCACGGCTAGTTTCGTGAGCCCCCGATGTGTTCGGTACTCTAAAAGTTGACCACGTAGAGGCCTTTCGATCACCGAAAAGTTGACCACCCCACCAACGCCTGTACCGTCGAGGAGATCCCGTGCGATCGGGGCACTCCGACGGAGCAG
>Ga0123336_10002494_pt1 | contig 15964 bp, 16 predicted proteins | sample SSSSmetaG_FD_96466 | JGI IMG/M metagenome (GOLD analysis project Ga0123336, IMG submission 96466) | Glacier valley bacterial and archeal communities from Borup Fiord, Nunavut, Canada, to study Microbial Dark Matter (Phase II) - ​SSSS metaG | ecosystem: Environmental > Aquatic > Freshwater > Ice... | reverse complement strand
TCGATCTGGAGGGAGAAGCGGCGGGCGAGTTCGGTGAGTACTTCCTGGACCAGGCTTTCGGGGGCCGAGGCGCCGGCGGTGATGCCGACGGTGTTTACGCCGTCCATGAGAGAGAAATCCATTTCGGCGACTTTCGGCACCAGGATCGAGCGGCCGGCGCCGGCGCGTTCAGCGACTTCGACCAGCCGCTTGGAGTTGCTGCTGTTGGGGCTGCCGATGACGATCAGCAGGTCGCAGCCTTGAGCGATGGCTTTGACGGCTGCTTGGCGGTTGGTGGTGGCGTAGCAGATGTCCTCGCGCTTGGGGCCTTCGATGAGGGGGAAGCGGCGGCGCAGGATCTCGACGATCTCGGCGGTGTCGTCGACCGAAAGGGTGGTCTGGGTGATGAAGGCGAGATTGGCGGTTTCGGCCGGCATCACGGACTGCGCTTCGGCGGCGTTCTGGACCAAGGTGACGGCGCCGGGAGGGAGCTGGCCCATGGTGCCGACCACTTCGGGGTGGCCGGCGTGGCCGATCATCAGGATATGGCGGCGTTCGGAGAAGTGGCGCTCGGCTTCGCGGTGCACCTTGCTGACGAGGGGGCAGGTGGCGTCCAGATAATCGAGATGGCGGCGTTGGGCTTCTTCGGGCACGGATTTCGGGACGCCGTGGGCGCTGAAGACGACGTGGGCGTTTTCGGGGACCTCGTCGAGCTCCTCGACGAAGATGGCGCCCTGGGCTTCGAGGGTTTCGACGACGGTGCGGTTGTGGACGATCTCGTGGCGGACATAGACGGGGCGGCCGTAGCGGCGCAGCGCTTCTTCGACCACGCGGATGGCGCGGTCCACGCCGGCGCAGAAGCCGCGCGGTCCGGCGAGCACCACGCGGAGGGGGCGCAGGGTGGCGCTTGCGAGCGGCTCGCGTGCGACGAGGTCCGTGGGGCTGTCTGGCATCGCTGAAATCCGTCTGTTGGGCAGGATGACGCTAATATGGAGGTTCGGCCCGGCTGGTGCAAAGCGGCGGGGTTGTGGCAAAGCAGGCTGAGTGCCGCCCGGGCCACACCAGCCGGGGCCGGAGTGGAGCCAGAATGCGTCTAACACTTGCCCTTGCGTGCGTCTGCCTTCTCACTCTGGCCGGTTGCAATGCCGATCCCAACGAGGAGGCCGTGCAGTGCCCGCAGGCGCGGCTGCTGCCGGATGCCTCGCGTCTGGCGCGGTATAATGGCCAGGGGACGGATATCTCCAACCTGGTGCTGACGGTTCGGCTGACGGATGTGAAGGGGGCGTGTTCGGGCAAACTGGGGACCAAGGCGGAGGGCGCCCATGCGCGGGTGGTGATGGTGGTGACGCGCGGGCCGGCGGCCACGAGTGCGGAGGCCGATATCGCCTACAAGATCGGGGTGGTGCATGCCGACCAGACGATCGACGAGAAATCCTTCACCCAGCACGTGGTGTTTCCGCCCAATGTCACGACGCTGGAGGTGACGGGGCAGGAGATCCCCATGCTGCTGCCGCTGGGCAAGGCGGTGACAGGGCCGAGCTACCATCTGTATTTCTGGCTGGATCTGACGCCGGCGGAGTTGGCCGCCAACCGCCGTAACCCGGGAGCCTGAGACGATGGCGTTGCCGAATCATCTGGCCCGCGCCTACCGCGCCAGCCGCTACACGGTGGCGGGGCTGACGCTGTCCATCGGCAGGCGATCGGGCGCGCTGGACGGGCTGCTGGCTGGCTTGGGGGTGCGCGAGGCGATGCTGATTACCGCGTGGAATCCGGCGAGCCGGCGGATGCCGCGCGGGTGGAACACGCGGATGATGGCCGCACTGCGGGATCGGCTGGGCAGCACGCCGGCGCTGCCGGCCAGGGGGCGTGGGCATGACTGGTCGGAGGACCATTTTCTGGTGACGGGCGACAAGCGACGGCTGGCGGTGCTGGCACGGCTGTTCGGGCAGTCGGCGATGGTGGCCTGTCGGCGCGGGCAGGATGTGCAGCTCGTCCCGCTGGTTTGATCTGGCTGCACCGGGGGTGACGCCGGCGGCGCTGCACGCGGCGCTTCTCGCGGCCGATAGTGCGACGGCGGTTTTGGAGCGGCTGTGTGGCGGTACGGTCGGTATCCGGCGGCTGCCGTTGTCCGGGGCGCAGCCGGCGTGCCTGACGCAGGGCGGCTTGCGTCATCGGAGTGTTGAGCTGGTCTGCGGCGGTCGTCTGCTGTCCGTGGCCGATCTATGGTTTCGGCCGGACTGCCTGACGGCCGACATGGTGCGGGCGTTGGAGCAGACGGATACGCCGTTTGGCCGGGTGGTGCGGGATCTGGCGTTGCGTCGTCGCCTGCTTGCCTGGCGCATGGAGCCGGCCGCGCTGGAGCATCGCGCGATGCTGGAGACGGCTTCAGGCGAGGCGGTGGCCGAGGTGCATGAGCGTTATGGGCGGGGTTTGCTGACCGGCTGAGCCAGGCGTTCGGCGGCGCGCTCGACGGTCTTGATCATGACCTCGCCGGCGCGGTTCACGTAGGGTGTTTCGTGGCCCACCAGCCGGTCCGCAACCAGAAGGGCGGGGGAGAGGATACCGCGTATGTCGTGGCGCAGGATGGATTGGTCTGCCTTGAGGGCGGCCAGTTCGCTTTGCAGTGCGAGAAGACGCCCTCGAGCGATGAGGATGGCCAAGGCTGCGCCGGCTGCAAAGGCAAGAACTGAGCTGATCATCTGGGCATCAGATTGCCCGAGAGCGCAGCGGGATAAAAGTTTTTTGGTTCTTTTTTTCAAAAAAGAACTGCTTGCTTCGTGCATATTTGACGCTGAAAGCCTGCCTCCCTATAACCCCGCCACTCACGGGGCCGAGCGCCTCGCACAAGCCGTTTGGAGCACCCTTTTCGTGAAGCGTACGTATCAGCCGTCGAAACTCGTCCGCAAGCGCCGCCACGGTTTCCGTGCCCGCATGGAGACGGTGGGTGGCCGCAAGGTGATCGCCAACCGCCGCGCCAAGGGCCGGAAGAAGCTTTCGGCCTAGGCACGTGGCGGCACAGGGGGCGCGTTCGCCGCACCTGACCCGCCGCGCCGAGTTTTTATGCGTGGCGTCCAAGGGGCGGAAGGCGCCGTCGCCCGGTCTGGTTTTGCAGGCCATGTTGCGGGGCGACGATGCGCCGGTGCGGCTGGGTTTTACCGTGACGAAGAAGGTGGGCAATGCCGTGGTGCGCAACCGCACGCGGCGGCGGCTGCGCGAGGCGGCGCGACTGTTGCTGGCGGAGACGCCGGCGGTGGGGGCGGATCTGGTTCTGGTGGGGCGGGACAGCACGCGTGGGCGGAAGTTCACTCTGCTGATCGACGATTTGCGGCGTGGCTTGGCCAAGCTGGGGGTTTCTGGTTCAGGGACAGAGGGCGTGCCATGATCGCGGGCCACGCTCTTGCGGCGCTGGTGCGCGGCTACCAGTTGGTGATGCGGCCGATCCTGCCGGCGGCGTGCCGGTTCGAGCCGAGCTGCAGCCATTATGCGATCGGCGCCTTGCGTGGCCATGGCGCGCTGCGTGGTTCGGTGCTGGCGGCGTGGCGGGTGCTGCGCTGCAATCCCTGGGGGGCTTGCGGGTATGATCCTGTTCCCCCGTCTAATCCTGCCGGCCATGCGCGCCGCGATTTCAAGGCGAGCTGATGGACCAGAAACGTTTACCGCTGTTCATCGCGCTGTCGATCGCGATCCTGCTGTTGTTCCAATACTTTTCGCCGCCGAAGCGGGTGGTGAATGCCCCGGTGGCCGCGGTGAGCACGAAGACCACGCCATCCGGGCAGACGCCGCAGCCCACGATCGGGGCGGCGCCGACGGGGAGCCAGCCGGTGCATGTGCCGGCGCCGGCCGATGTGCCGCGGGTAAAGATAGAGGCGACGCGGGTGACGGGTAGCATCAGCCTGCTGGGGGCGCGGCTGGATGATCTACGGCTGCGCGATTACCACGAGACGGTTGCCAAGACCTCGCCGCTGGTGCGGGTGCTGGAGCCGCTATCCGATCCGCAGCCGGCGTATATCCAGTTCGGCTGGAGCAGCACGGACGGTGTGAAGCTGCCGGATAGCGACACGGTGTGGACCAGCAGCGGCGGCGATGTGACACAGAGCCATCCGGTGACGCTGTCCTGGGACAACGGGGCGGGGCTGGTGTTTCGGATCACGCTGGCGGTGGACGACAACTTCGTTTTTTCGGCGCGGCAGAGTGTGCATAACGGCGGCAATGCTGCTGTGCAGGTGTGGCCGTGGGAGCGGGTGCGGCGGGATTATCAGCCGCCGACCGCCGGCTACAACGTGCTGTTCGAGGGGTTGCTGGGTGTGGCGGACAACACGCTGCACACACAAACCTATAGCAGCGCGAAGACGGAAGCCGACAAGGCGGCAAGCGTGGCCTATTCCCATGGCGGCGCCGGCGGCTGGGCCGGGTTCACGGACAAGTACTGGCTGACGGCGGTGATCCCGGACCAGGCAGTGCCGGTGAAGAACGAATTCAAGCATTGGCTGGATGACGGGGCCGATCGCTACGAGGTGAATTACCTGACGGCCGATGCGCTGCATGCGGTACCGGGCGGGGACGCGAATTACGACAGCCGCGTGTTCGTGGGTGCCAAGGAAGTGCATCTGCTCGATCGGTATGAGGCCAATGCGCGTGTGCCGCTGCTGAGCTATGCGGTGGATTGGGGGCATCTGTTCTTCCTGACCAAGCCGTTTTTTTACGCGATCGACTTCCTTTATTCGCTGGCCGGCAATTTCGGTGTGGCGATCATTCTGTTCACCTTGTGCGTGAAGGGGCTGTTCTATCCGATTGCGGCCCGGTCCTATCGTTCCATGGGCAAGATGCGGCTGCTGGGGCCTAAGATCACCGCGGTGCGCGAGCGCTACAAGGACGATCCGGCCAAGCTGCAATCCGAGATGATGGCGGTTTACAAGGCAGAGAATGTCAGCCCGGTCAGCGGCTGCCTGCCGATGCTGATCCAGATACCGGTGTTCTTTGCGCTGTACAAGGTGATCCTGGTGACTATCGAGATGCGGCACGCGCCGTTTTTCGGGTGGATCCAGGATCTGTCGGCGACGGATCCGACCAACGTGTTCAATCTGTTTGGGCTGATTCCGTTCGATCCGAGCACCATTTCGCCGATCCTGCATCTGGGGGTTTGGCCGGTGCTGATGGGGGCGAGCATGTTCTTCATGCAGAAACTGAATCCGCCGGCGCCCGACCCGGCGCAGCAACGGATGATGCAGTTCATGCCGTTGATCTTTGTGTTCAGCATGGGTCGGTTTCCGGCAGGGCTGGTGATTTACTGGACATGGAACAACCTGCTGACGATGGCGCAGCAATGGTATATCCAGCGGCAGGCCAAGTTGACCGGCGGCAAGAGCGGTGTTGTGCGGGCGTGATGCAGAAACGAAGGCCTTCTTTTTTTGAGGAAAAAGAAGCAGCAACATTTTTGCCGCGCTGTCGCGTGTTTTGAATCCCGAGGAACACGCGGCGGCGATCGAGCAGGGGCGTCTGACGTTTGCAGCGGAATGCCGGTTTTATTATGCGGCGCAGCGCATCGACCAGTTGCCGGAGCCGCACTGGCCGGAGATTGCGTTTGCCGGCCGCTCCAACGTTGGAAAATCGTCGCTGGTCAATGCGCTGACTGGGACCAAGGCGCTGGCGCGTGCCAGCAGCGAGCCTGGGCGCACGAAGCAGTTGAACTTCTTTGATCTGGGCGGGCGGCTGGTGCTGGTGGACATGCCTGGCTATGGCTATGCGCAGGCTGCCAAGGCGGTGAAAGAGGATTGGCAGGGCTTGATGTTCGACTATTTGCGCGGGCGCGTGGTGCTGCGGCGCGTGGTGCTGCTGCTGGATTCGCGCATCGAGCTCAAGGCCTCGGACCACGCGGTGATGGATTTGTTCGATCGCGCGGCGGTGGCGTTCCAGCTTGTTCTGACGAAGATCGATGGGATCAAGCCGGACCGGCTCGGCCGCAAGATCGAGGAGGTCCGGGCAGCGGCGAAGGGCCATGCGGCGGCTTATCCCGAGATATTCGCAACAAGCAGCCGCAGTGGCGTGGGTATCGAAGAGTTGCGAGCCAATCTCGCGGCCTTGGCCTGACGGATTAGCACGCGACAGCGGAGCAAAAGTTTTTTGCTTCTTTTTTCCAAAAAAGAAGTCTTACTTCACTTTCTCTATTGCTTCAGCCAACTTGACATCCCGCCCCGACAACCCGTCCGCATCATGCGTGGTAAGGGTGATCGTGACGCGATTGTACACGTTCTCCCATTCTGGGTGATGGTCCTGCGCTTCGGCCAGCAGGGCGACGCGGCTCATGAAGCCCCAGGCGGTGCTGAAATCGGCGAATTTGAAGATTTGCCGTATGGCGTCTCGGCCCTCGACCATGGTCCAGGCTGGCAGGCTTGCCTGTAAGTCGGCGCGTTGCGCCGGGGTCAGCTTTGGGATCATGGTGCGTGTTCCTAAAGAGATGGGGTTCGATCGTGCCAATCTACACTACGCCGCCGGGTGAGGACGATATCATGGCGCTGGCCGAGGCGGCGTTGGCGAATCTGCCGCCGCAGCTTTCGCGCCATGCGGCGGGCATTGCCATCCTGGTGGAGGACATGGCGGATGAGGAGACGCTGGAAGAGTTGGGGATCGAGAGCGCTTGGGAGCTGACGGGCGTCTATCGCGGCATTCCGATGGGCGATCGCAGCGTTTCCGATCCGGTGCGGCTGCCGGACATGATCGTGCTGTATCGTGATCCGATTTTGATCGAGTGGATCGAGACGGGGGAGGATCTGGCGAAGTTGGTGGGGAGCGTACTGGTGCACGAGATTGCGCATCATTTCGGGTTTTCCGATGCGGAGATCGAGGCGATCGAGGCGCGGATGTAAGGAAGCAAGGCCTTCTTTTTTGCAAAAAAGAAGCAAAAAACTCTTGTCAGGCTGTCGCCGGTTTGACTGTTAAAGTTTTTGGGTCTTTTTTTCGAAAGAGGACTGCTTGCTTTTACGGCGTGCGGAACGTGGCGGCGGAGGTGAAGACAAGCTTGCCCCATGGTCCGATGAGGGTGCAGTGCCAAAGCGCACTGCACCCTACGGGTTGCTGGTTGATCCGGGGTTTTTAGAGACAGTCGGGACGTGGACGCTCCAGACGAGAACGACCGTGGAACGCCTGAAGCGTTCACGCGTTATGGTCCCGATCGGGTCAGACTTCCGGTCTGTCTGCAGGCGCCGAGTGCGCCGTAAGGATCCTCGTATGAAAAAAAACTTGATGATCAGCGCCACCGTCTCGTCTCTGCTTGTTGGCTCGACCGTCAGCGCATCCACCTCGCCCACCAACTACAGCGGGCATGAACTGGCGAACCAGGCGAAAATTACGATCGAGCGGGCGAGGGATATGGCATTGTCAGCCAGAGCTGGGCGGATTGCCGACCAGGAACTTGAGAAAGAAGAGGGCGGCTCCGGCCTTCGCTACTCTTTCGATGTTGTCAGCGACGGCAAGACGTTCGAGGTCGGGATCGACGCCATAACCGGCAAGGTGCTCGAGAACGCCGTGGAGAGCCCGGCCAAGGAGAGCAAAGAGCAGGCCGCAGAGGTAAAGCCGAAGCGCTGACGCCGCTGCGATCTATCTTTGGTTCTGCCGGCAATGGACGGCCGCGCCTTAGGGTAGCCGCACAGTGCAGGGCAATGTCGCAGGATATCAGGCAGCCGACCTTTTCTACGATAACTTCGTCACTTTGGGTGGCAGGTCCAGCTTCAGTGACAGCTCCTTCAACCTCGCGCTCGGCACCTCCGCGGGCGCCCCCATCAGCAGGTCTTCGCCCTGCTGGTTGAGGGGAAACAGGATGACTTCGCGGATGTTGGGTTCGTCGGCCAGGAGCATGACCATGCGGTCTATACCGGGGGCGCTGCCGCCGTGGGGGGGGGCGCCGTAGCGGAAGGCGTTGAGCATGCCACCGAAGCGGGCTTCTACGTCGGACTGGGTGTAGCCGGCGATTTCGAAGGCGCGGATCATGATGTCGGGGCGGTGGTTTCGGATGGCGCCGCTGGAGAGCTCGATGCCGTTGCAGACGATGTCGTATTGAAAGGCTTTGATGGTGAGGGGGTCTTGGCTTGTGAGCGCCTGCATGCCGCCTTGGGGCATGCTGAAGGGGTTGTGGCTGAAGTCGATCTGCTTGGTTTCTTCGTTCAGCTCGTACATCGGGAAATCGACGACCCAGCAGAAGCGGAAAGTGTCTTTCTCGATGAGGTCAAGCTCGGTGGCGATGCGGGTGCGGACCTGGCCTGCGAATTTCTGGGCGTCTGCGGGTTTGCCGGCGGCGAAGAAGACGGCGTCTCCGGGGGAGAGGTTGCAGGCGGTTCGGATGGCTTCCAGGCGGGCCGGTTCTAGGTTCTTGGCGATGGGGCCGCGGGCGCCGTCGGCTTCGTAGATGATGTAGCCGAGGCCGCCGGCGCCTTCGGTGCGGGCCCAGTCGTTGAGCTTGTCGAAGAAGCCGCGGGGGCGGGGGCCGGCGCCGGGGGCGGGGATGGCGCGGACGATGCCGCCGGACGCTGCGATCTTGGCGAACAGGCCAAAACTGCTGTTGGCGAAATAGGCGGTGACGTCGGTGATGCGGAGCGGGTTGCGCAAATCCGGTTTGTCGGAGCCGTATTCCAGCAAGGCCTGGTCATACGGGATGCGGATGAACGGCGGCTTGTCTACTGTGCGGCCTCGGCTGAATTCTTCGAAGACGCCGGCGATGACGGGTTCGATCGTCGCAAAAACATCTTCCTGGGTGACGTAGCTCATTTCGAAATCGAGCTGGTAGAATTCGCCGGGGGAGCGGTCCGCACGGCTGGCTTCGTCGCGGAAGCAGGGGGCGATCTGGAAGTAGCGGTCGAAGCCGGCGACCATCAGGAGTTGCTTGAACTGCTGAGGGGCTTGGGGGAGGGCGTAGAATTTGCCGGGGTGGTTGCGGGCGGGGACGAGGAAGTCGCGCGCGCCTTCGGGGGAGCTGGCGGTGAGGATGGGGGTTTGGAACTCGGTAAAACCCTGGTCGGTCATGCGGCGCCTGAGCGAAGCGATCACTCCGGCGCGCAGCATCATGTTGGCGTGCACGCGGTCTCGGCGAAGGTCGATGTAGCGGTGCGTGAGGCGGGTTTCGTCGGAGTAGGTTTCGGAGCCGGCGACCTGCATGGGGAGCACGTCGGCGGTGGATTGGACGGTGATGTCGGCGGCCACGAGTTCGATGTCGCCGGTGGGGAGGCGCGGGTTGCGGGTGGCCTCGGCGCGGGCGACGACCTGGCCGGTGACGGTGATGCAGGATTCGACGCGCAGGGCGTCGGCGGTGGCCAGAGCGGGGGAGGCGTTGGGGAAGACGATCTGGGTGAGACCGTAATGGTCGCGTAGGTCGATGAAGAGCAGGCCGCCGTGGTCGCGCTTGCTGTGGACCCAGCCGGAGAGGCGGGCGGTGGTGCCTGAATCGGTGGCGCGCAGGGCGCCGCAGGTGTGGGTGCGATAGGGGTGCATGGCGCGGGTGATGAACCGGGGGGGCGGCCTGGGTCAAGGAACACGCCAGGCGCAAAAGTTTTTTGGTCCTTTTTTTCAAAAAAGGACTGCTTCCTTCCTGCCCTTGGAGAGGTTTCGTTACCGGCCCGCGCGTTATATGGAGACAGATGCCCCGTTCTTCGCGCGAGAGTTTTGCCACCCCTGTCCTGATCACCAGCTCTGCCGATCTGGCCGCCTTGTGCGGGCGCCTGGCGGCCGAGCCGTATGTGACGGTGGATACCGAGTTCATGCGAGAGCGGACGTATTGGCCCGAGCTGTGCGTGGTGCAGTTGGGCGGGGTGGCGGACGTGGCGGTAGTGGATGCGTTGGCGCCCGGGCTGGATTTGGCGCCGCTGGGGGAGCTGTTCGCCAATACGGCTGTGGTGAAGGTTTTTCACGCGGCGCGGCAGGATGTGGAGATTTTCCTGCAGCTGTTCGGCGCCGTGCCGGTGCCGCTGTTCGACACGCAGGTGGCGGCGATGGTGGCGGGGTTTGGCGACCAGGTGGGGTATGACAGCCTGGTGGCGGGGCTGGCCGGCGGGCAGATCGACAAGGCGCATCGGTTTTCGGATTGGTCGGCGCGGCCGCTGAGCCCGGCGCAGGTGGCGTATGCGGCCGCCGACGTGACGCATCTGCGTACGGTGTATGAGCGGCTGACCGAGCGGCTGGAGCGCGAGGATCGGCTGGCCTGGGTGGCCGAGGAGATGGGGGTGCTGGCGGAGCCGGCTACCTACCGGCCAGACCCAGAGACGATGTGGGAGCGGCTGCGGCCGCGCACGAGCAACCGGCGGATGCTGGGGGCGCTGCGGGCGATCGCGGCGTGGCGGGAGCGTGAGGCGCAGCGGATCAACATCCCGCGGCAGCGCTTGGTGAAGGACGAGAGCCTGCTGGAGATTGCGGCGACGTTGCCGCGGGACGCGGAGGCGCTGGGGCGGGTGCGTGGGGTGACGCGGGGGTTTGCTGATGGGGTGACGGGGCAGTCCTTGATGGCGGCGATCAAGGAAAGCCAGGGGTTGCCGGAGGATGCGTTGCCGGAGGCCAGGGCGGCGCGGGAGGGGGCGCGGCCCTCGCCGGCGCTGGTGGCGCTGTTGAAGGTGTTGCTGGCGGAAAAGGCGGATTCGCATGACGTGGCGCCGAAGCTGCTGGCGAGTTCCGAGGATATCGACCGGCTGGCGACGGAGGATGCGCCGGACGTGCCGGCGATGCATGGGTGGCGGTTGCGGGTGTTCGGGGAGGATGCGCTGGCGCTGAAGCAGGGGCGGATCGCGCTGGGGGTGGCGGGCAAGCGGATCAAGCTGATCAGGACGTGATGCCGCAATGACCTGCTGGCCCGCGACCGACGCAAAGACAGGTGAGACGCCCGCCCGCGAAACCGACGCCGAGCTTGAGCGCCGCATCGCCAGGGGAGCCAATGGTAGTGAGCAAACGAGAGCCTCGGCCGCAGCGGGGAGATTGGCGTCCTCGGAGGGGCTGCGCGCCGAAAGTGCCGCCTGGAGATCTCGCTCCTGAACACTGGGCAGCGAGACAAGAGTTTTTTGCTTCTTGTTTCCAAAAAGGAAGGCCTTGCCTTCCTAAATCAAAGGGCGGTGAACCCCACACTCACCGCCTCACCACACCCGAAAGCCGTCGTGACGGTGCTGCCGGCAGGGGCCGCCGTCTTCCCCGTCCAGGAGCCGCAGGTGACGATTTGTCCCGCGCGCACCCCGCCGGCCCAGACGGCGCCCTGGTTGGCGAGGAACTGGATCAGGCGGATCATGTCGCCGGCGGGGTTGCCGCGGGCCTGGCGGAACGGGCCGCCCGTGATCCTTTGGGTGACGGTGACGGCGGGGAAGTGGAGGTCTTGCCAGTCGGGGATGGGGTCGCCCACGGCGTAGGCGCCGGTCTGGATGAAATCGGCGAGCAAGGCGAGCGGGCTGGCTTCGGCCGGGTTGGCGAGCCGGGATTGCAGGATTTCGATGCCGGGATGGCAGGCGGCAATGGCGTCGATGATGTCTGCGCGGGTGTAGGGGGCTGGGCGCGGGGGCAGGTCGTGTGCCAGGCGGAAGCAGATTTCGGATTCCACCTCGCGCTGTGTGAATTCGGTTGAATCGAACTGGTGGCCATCGCGCACAAGGCCGTTGGCGGGCATGGGGGCGCAGCTGGGGGCCGCGTCCGGGCTGGCCGCGCCCACTTTCCAGCCGCCGATGGCGCCAAGATGGGGCATGACGAGGGCCTGGATCCGGTAGGCCTGGGCCTCGTCTTCCGGAGGCGGGAAATGGGCGATCTGGCCGGTCTGGCGGGCGTTCAGCAGAAGGTCGGCGAGCTTCTGGTCGGTTGACACGGCGGGTGATCTCTCCGGTTTGCGTTTTGGGGGTGTATGCCTGACAACCCCGGTCCATGCAGCTCCATACGGATTGGGCCGGGTTGCCGGATGAAGCGCGCGGCGCGACGGTGGCCCTGGGCAATTTCGATGGCGTCCATCTAGGCCATGCGCATCTGATCCGGGCGGCCCATGCGGCGCGGCCGGATTTGAAGCTGGCGGTGCTGACGTTCGAGCCGCATCCGCGCGAGCTGTTCCGGCCGGACGATCCGCCATTCCGGCTGTCGCTGTCGGCGGAGCGGGCGGAGGCGCTGGGGGCGCTGGGCGTGCAGGTGGTGTATGAGCTGGGGTTTACGCAGGCGTTCTCTCTGCTGACGGCGGAGCAGTTTTTCAGCCAGGTGCTGCGGGATGGGCTGGGGGGCGCGCATCTGGCATGCGGGCCGGATTTTGCCTTTGGGCATCGGCGCGGGGGCGGGGTGGGGCTGCTGGCGGAGCGGGCGGAGGCTTCCGGGATGGGGCTGACGATTGTGCCGCCGCTGGCCGATGCGCGGGGGCCGCTGTCGTCCACACGGATCCGGCGGGCGTTGCAGGACGGGTATCCGGAGCGGGCGACGGCCGAGCTTGGGCGGCCCTGGGCCATCCGCGGGGTGGTGGCGCATGGGGAGAAGCGGGGGCGGACGATAGGATTCCCGACGGCCAATGTGGCGCTGGGGCGGCATTTGGAGCCGGCGCGGGGGGTGTATGCGGTGATGGTGCGGCTGGCGGATGGGCGCGCGGTGCAGGGGGTGGCCAATATTGGGCGGCGGCCGACGGTTTCGGATGGGCTGGAGAGCCGGCTGGAGGTGCATCTGTTCGATTTTGACGGGGATTTGTATGGGCAGGAGATATCTGTGGCGCTGCATGATTTTCTGCGAGCGGAGCGGAAGTTTGCTAGTTTTGATGAGCTGCGGGGGCAGATCGTTAGAGATAGCGAAGCGAGTAAGCAGTCCTTTTTTGAAAAAAAGGACCAAAAAACTTTTGTCAGTTAGGGCTGCGTGGGTATGAGCGAGCGGGATTATCGGGATACGGTGTTTTTGCCGAAGACATCGTTTGCGATGCGGGGGGAGTTGCCCAAGCGGGAGCCACAGATACTGGCGCGGTGGGAGGAGACGGGGCTGTTTGCGCAGCTGCGCGCGCAGGGGGCGACGCGGGAAAAGTTCATCCTGCATGACGGCCCGCCTTATGCGAACGGGAACATTCACATTGGGCATGCCCTGAACAAAGTGCTGAAGGATGTGATCAATCGCGCGCGGCAGATGGCGGGATACGACGCGTATTATGTGCCGGGCTGGGATTGCCACGGGCTGCCGATCGAATGGCAGATCGAGGAGAAATACCGCAAGGAAGGGCGCAACAAGGACGATGTGCCGGTGCTGCAGTTCCGCGCCGAATGCCGGGCCCATGCGGCGAAATGGCTGGATGTGCAGGCGGACGAGTTCAAGCGGCTGGGCATCTTTGGCGACTGGGCCAACAGGTATGCGACGATGGATTTTGGATCCGAAGCGGTGATCGCCAGTGAGATACACCGGTTTGCGGCCAATGGTGCGCTGTATCGCGGGTTGCGGCCGGTGATGTGGAGCGTGGTGGAGAAGACTGCGCTGGCGGAAGCCGAGATTGAGTATGCGGATCATACGAGCACGACTATCTGGGTGCGGTATGAGATTGTTGGTGGGCCAGACAGCGAGCTTTACGGCGCGTCTGTCGTTATCTGGACGACCACGCCGTGGACAATCCCAGGGAGCCGCGCAATCGCGTTTGGGCCGGCAATCGAGTATGCGCGCATTCGCGTGGACGGGGCGAATGAGGGCGGCCTGGCGCGGGTGGGCGAGACGATGTTGGTGGCGTTGCCGCTGCTGGAGAACTTCTTGAAGGACGCTGGCATCAATCTGCATCATGTGATGCAGGTTTATGTGGGAGCCGCGTTGGACGGGGTTGTGTGTGCGCATCCGCTGCGCGGACAGGGCTATGATTTCGACATGCCTCTGCTGGCTGGTGATTTCGTTACCACCGAGCAGGGCACTGGCTTTGTGCACATGGCGCCGGCGCATGGCGAGGACGATTTTGTGCTGTGCCGGGCGCATGGCATCGACGTGCCTGAGACGGTTGCGGATGACGGCACGTATTTTCCGTGGGTGCCGGTGTTTGCCGGGGTGCATGTGTTCAAGGCAGCCAAGCCGGTTTGCGAGGCGCTGATTGCGGCGGGTGGGCTGGTGAAGCAAGGGAGCATCACCCATTCCTATCCACATTCATGGCGCAGCAAGGCGCCGCTGATCTATCGGGCGACGCCGCAATGGTTCATTCGCATGGATGGGCCGGAGGAGATCCGAGCGAAGGCCTTGCAGGCGATCGCGGCGACGCAGTTTGTGCCGGAGGCGGGGCGCACGCGGCTGGCGAGCATGGTAGGCAACCGGCCGGATTGGTGCATCAGCCGGCAACGCGCCTGGGGCGTGCCGATTGCGGTGTTCGTTGAAAAGCGCACGGGTAAGTTGCTTGATGATCCCGCGGTGATGGAGCGGATCATTGCGGCGTTCCGTGAGGATGGGGCGGATGCGTGGTATGCCTCTCCGCCCGCGCGCTTTCTGGGCAACGGCTATGATCCCGACGATTACGAACAGGTTCACGACATTGTCGATGTGTGGTTCGAGTCTGGCTGTACGAATGTGTTCACACTGCTGGAGCGTGGGTTGCAATGGCCGGCTGATCTTTATCTGGAGGGGTCGGACCAGCATCGCGGGTGGTTTCAGTCGTCGCTGCTGGAGGGAATTGGCAGCAGGGGGCAGGCACCGTTCAAGGCGATCCTGACGCATGGTTTCACGTTGGACGAGCAGGGCCGGAAGATGAGCAAGTCCATCGGCAATGTGGTGGCACCGCAGAAGGTGACGGACGAGTATGGGGCCGATATTCTGCGGCTGTGGGTGATGAATGCGGACATCACGGAAGATCAGCGTATCGGCAAGGAGATCTTGAAGCAGCAGGCGGAGTTGTATCGGCGGTTGCGCAATACATTGCGCTGGATTTTGGGTTCGCTGGATGGGTTCAGCGAAGAAGAGCGGGTGCATTACGCCGAGATGCCGGAGCTGGAACGGTATATCCTGCATCGCGTGGCCGAACTGGATGCGCGGCTGCGACGGGCCGTGGAGACGCATGATTGGACTGGCGTCTATCCGGACATCCACACATTCTGCAGTGCCGATCTCAGCGCGTTCTATTTCGATATCCGCAAGGACACGCTGTATTGCGACCGGCCGGACACCGATCGGCGGCGTGCCGCGCGCACGGTGCTGGACCATCTGCATCGGTGCCTGGCCACCTGGCTGGCCCCGGTGTTGTGCTTTACGGCCGAGGAGGCTTGGTCTGCTCGGTTCGGCGAGGGGGAGAGTGTGCATTTGCAAACTTTCCCGGACATACCGGCCTTGTGGCATGATGCGGCACTTGCGGCGCGCTGGGATCGCATCCGGGAGATCCGGCGTGAGGTGACGACCGGCATCGAACAATTACGCGCGTCCGGTGAGATTGGGGCTTCGTTGCAGGCGGCCGTGGCGCTGGGACTGCACCCGGCGGAGGCTGGACTTTTGCCGGCGGCGGAGTGGCAGGATCTGGCCATCGTGTCCGAACTGGAGCTGTCGCACAGCGAGGCGCCTGTGACGGTGAGCGTGATGCTGGCCGCGGGCAGCAAATGCGTTCGTTGCTGGCGGGTGCTGACGGAAGTCGGCAGTGTTGCGGCCCATCCTGGACTGTGTGTGCGCTGTGCGGATGCGGTTGATAGCGGGCTTGTCTGCCGCTCTGCCGCATGAGGCAGCGGGCGCGAACCGTGTGGGGGCTTGCGCTGGCGGCGGTGGTTGTGGCGGCTGACCAGGCGAGCAAGTATTGGGTGCTGAATGGGCTGGCATTGCCGCTGCGGGGGGATGTGCCGGTGCTGCCGCCGGTGTTGGATTTTGCGATGGTTTGGAATCATGGCGTGACGTTTGGGCTGCTGCAATCCGGGAGGTTGGGGCAGGTGATCTTGAGCGTGGTGGCGATGGCGATTGTGGCGGGGTTGGTGTTGTGGCTGCGTCGGGCGGAAAGCTTGCCGACTGCGCTGGCGATTGGGGCGATTGCTGGCGGGGCGTTGGGCAATGTGGTGGATCGGGCGCGGTTCGGGATGGTGGTGGA
>Ga0123336_10002493_pt1 | contig 15964 bp, 13 predicted proteins | sample SSSSmetaG_FD_96466 | JGI IMG/M metagenome (GOLD analysis project Ga0123336, IMG submission 96466) | Glacier valley bacterial and archeal communities from Borup Fiord, Nunavut, Canada, to study Microbial Dark Matter (Phase II) - ​SSSS metaG | ecosystem: Environmental > Aquatic > Freshwater > Ice... | reverse complement strand
GACGATCAGCCCGGCGAACGTGGCCCGGCGGATGTCGACCACGAGCGGCCCCTTCCCCATCAACAGTCCGGCATCGACCGCGAACGTCCCATAGGGCGAGCCGCCCGTCGCGGTGACGGCATAACCGCCTGAAGCAGGCTTCAATGCGGCGACGACATCGCGCAGCTGGATGCCGACGTTTGGGCGCTTGGCGCGCAGCGTGACCTGCGGCCGGGCGACGGTGCCGCGCGCCGAGACGCTGAACGGACCGTATTGCGTATGCGTGCCACTGGCCGTCGCGTTGATCGTACCATCGGCGCGATAGGTCGCGCGGCCGTCGGTGACGCGCAACTTCGGCGCGGCGACACGCAGGCCGCTCGCGATAATCAGGCCGGTCGGCGCACGCTCGATCACCGCAGTCGCAACCGCGTTGCCACCGAAGAAATCGCGCGCACCGGCGTTGTCGATCTGGACCGTCGTCGCGCGGACATTGCCGCGAAGCGCGACCTGGCCCTTGCCGGCGGGAACGAGGCGCGCGTCGGTGACGAGGTCGACAATGCCGAGCCCGGCGACAACATAGCGGTTGATCCGCCCCTTCAACGCAGCGGTGTAGTCGCCGGTCGAGAGCGTCAGCGCAGCGACGACGGTCGCGTCAATCTGGTCGGAACGCAGGTGAAGATTGTCCGATGCGATCTGCTTCGCGGTCACCGCGATGTCGCCGTCGATGCGGACATTGTTGAGCAGCCCGCCGACCGCTGCACTGACCCCGGTGACGCGACGCGCGGTCAGGTGGAGCGGCAGGAGGATGCGCGTCGCGTCGATCGTGGCGATGCCGGTCGCGCGCAACGCCTCGACGCCGGTCGTGCCGAAACCGAGCGCGGCGGCAGTAAGGGTATAATCGACAGTCGGCGTCGCGAACGACCCGTCGAGCGCAAGCTTGACGCGGACATCGCGCCCGCCGACGTTCGCCATTGCCGCCCCCGGCTTGAGCAGCGCCGCATCGACCCGCACGCCATTATAACGCCCCGCAGCAAGGTCGAGTTTGCCGCGCGCGACGACGTTGAGTGCGGGGGAGGTCAGGCGGAGGTTGGTGTCAAGTACGCGATCGGAGGCGACGGCGGTCGCCGCGATCGTCAGCCCGGGTTCGGTCAGCTTTGCTGCCGCTGGGACGACGAGCGCGGGATGCGCGGTTCCGGCCACGCCGAAGCGCCCCGATTGTGCCGTCAGCGCGAGCTCGAATAGCGGATTGCCGCCGAGCGTCGCGAGCGCTTTGCCACTCCATGCGCTCCACGTCCCCGAGCCGGAGACATCGGCATCGACTGACTTGCCTAACTTTGCCAGTCCGTCGAAGACCCCGCCCACGGGTGCGGTCAGGTGTGCGTCGACTATGAACCGGTCGGCGGCGGGAACCGAGTCGAGCCTGAGCGTCAGCCGGTCGCCGCGCTTCGCGGTGGCATCGGCGTTAACCTTCGCACGGCCGCTGGCGATGTCGACGTTACCAGCGAGGGCTAGTTGCTGCAGTGTGCCCGTGACGGGGGCGTCGAGCACGAGGCGGCGGACCGCAAACCTGCCTATGAAGATATCGAGGTCGGGCAGCAGCGGTCCGGGCTGCGGAACCAGTTCGGGGCGGCGGAGCACCGTCACAAGGTCGGCATCAACCAGATCGGCGGCGACCTTGTTGTTGATCAGCGACCCCGGGCGCCAGTCGACCGTCACCGCCGGGATCGTCGCGACGACGCCCTTGCCGTCGCGCACGACGACTTCGCGGAGCGTCATCCGCCCGTAGATCGAGCCGTCGATCGCGCCGACCGTGTAGCGCAGCCCGTTCGCCGGCTTGAGCCCCGCGACCACCCGTGTCGCCAGCCCGTGTCCGGGCCCAGTATCGACCGCGACCACCGCCGCGACGAGGAGTACGATCAGTACGAGCAGCCCGATGACAATCCGGCCGGCGATGCGGCCCATCAGAATGCCTGGCCGATCGAGATGTAGATGGCGACGCGCGACTCGCCGCGGCGGCGCGCAATTGGCGTCGCGACATCGAAGCGCAGCGGGCCGAAATTGGTATAGTATCGCCCGCCGACTCCGGCCCCGTAGCGCAGACCGGTCAGCTTCGGCAGCGACGCATCGTACACCTGCCCGCCGTCGAGGAACGGCACGATCCCGAAATTCCCGAAGCGGTAACGCACCTCCGCGCCGAACTCGACCGAGCTGCGACCGCCGATCGGCGCGTTAAGCGTGTCCCGGGGACCCAGCTCCTGATAACCGAAACCGCGCACCGAGCCCCCGCCGCCGGCATAGATGCGCCGCGTCGGGGCGATTTTTGCGGTCGATGCACCGACGATCGAAGCCGTCCGGACTCGCCCGGCGAGGATGATGTTCGAGGCGACGCGGCGATACGCGGTCGCCTCGATCTGGCTGCGGTCGTAGCCGAAGATCGAGCTTTGATAGCTGATCTCGGGGCTGGTGCGGACGGTTACGCGGAACCCCCGCGCTGGGTCGAGCAGGTTGTCGCTGCTGTCGAAACCGAGCTGCAGCGGCACGGCGGCGATGCCGTAGAAGCGTGCACGGTCGGCCGCCCGGATAGGGTCGAAGCTGCGCTCGCGCGACGCGTCGAGTTCGGCACCGACCGACCATGTCCACCGTTTCTGCCAGATCGGGGTGCTCAACCGCGCGAGCGACGCGCCGAGCGTCACCGTCTTGGCGTTGTATGCTGAATAATTCTGGTTCGCGAGCGTCAACCCGAGTTGGAAACTGCGGTCGCGCTGCCCGGCGTTCGACCGGCGGAACGACGCCGCGGCCGACTGCAGGACGTCGCCGGCGATAACGTCGAAGCCCAGTGCGCCTTCGGGCGGGTAGTGGTTGCGGTCGATGAACGACGCCTGCGCCTTGATCCCCTCCCCCGTCGCGTAGCCCGCGCTGCCGCTCAATGTACGCCGCGGCCCGCGCCCGCCGGTGACAAGCAGGTCGACCGACGCGGTACCGTCGGCGTCGAGCCGGTCGGTTGCGACCGGTTCGATCGACACCGACGAATAGAGGCTCGTCGCGACGAGCGCGCGGCGGAGGTCGTCGACCTTGCGATTGTCGTACAACTCACCGCGCTTGAACCGCTCGATCACGGCGACGTGCGGGCCCGACAGAACCGGGTCGCCCGCAAGCCGCACGCCCGCAAAGCGAGACCGCGGCCCCGGCGCGACCGGCAGCGTATAGTCGCCGCCGTGCACGACGTCGTCGAGGGCGATATCGCGCAAGCCTAGCTTGACGAACGGATAGCCCTGTTCGGGCAGGCGCAGCTTGATGTTCGCTTCGGCGCTTTCAATGTCGACCGCGACGATCGGCGCGCCAGGGTCGAGCGCCAGCGCGGTCCGTGCCAGCAGGGGTGGCACCGTCGCTGGCCCGGTCAGGGTGATCGTCGTCAGGCGATATCGATCACCCGGCGTGGCGGTCAGCGCCACGTCCAACCGGGCCGCATTACCACCGACCGGGGTGATCACCGCATCGACGCGAGCGTCGAAATATCCCTCTGCGCGGAGCAGCTTTTCGAGCAGCTTGACGTCCTCGTCGGCACGGGCGGTAACTTGGCTCGCGTTTTCGCTCTGCCGCTTGTCTCGCAAGGTCGTCAAGCCATTAAACTGGCCCTCGACCCCTGTCGCCGCGAGGCCGGTCACCTTGACATCGTAGCGGATAATCATCGGTCTGGCGTCTGCGACCGCGGCGACCGGCTCGACCGCAAACGCGCTCAGCGGTGTTAGCGGGCGGATCAGTTCAGGGTCGGCCACAGATGGCCCCGCTTGTACCGGGTCCGGCGGTGTCTGCGCGTATCCCGGCGCGGCCAGCACTGCCGCAGTCAGCAGCGTGAGATCGCGTGGTCCAAGCATCGCGCCGTCAATGCCCCGGCGGCGAATGGGTTGCAACGACCCGACGATATGGTCAAAGGCAGACACATAGTCGGATGGGTGGCCGAGTGGTTTAAGGCAGCGGTCTTGAAAACCGCCGTGGGTGGAAGCTCACCGTGGGTTCGAATCCCACCCTATCCTCCATGCGCCGTTCCAGCGGCCTCGGTCCGGCAGGGCTCGCTTAGAGTTCCGAATCGCGGAAGTAATGCTAAGGATCGTTACCCTGCAGTCGGTAGCCGACGCCAGGCTCGTTTCTCAGAAGCACCGGGGCGGCTGGATCCGGCTCGAGCTTGCGGCGCAGCCCGCGCATCGTCACACGCAGATATCCGACATCGTCGACGTGCGCCGGGCCCCAGACGGTGCGCAGCAGTTGGGCGTGGGTCAGGACACGTCCGGGGTGTCGGGCCAGCTCGGCGAGTAGTGCGTATTCCTTTGGGGTCAGCCGCACCTCGCCGCCGCTCCGGGTCACGCGACGCTCGACCAGGTCGATGCTCGCATCGCCGAAGCCGACGACGACCCGTTCCGCGGCGGCCTTCGCTGCGCGACGCAGCGCCGAGCGGACGCGTGCCAGCAGTTCATCGGTATCGAACGGCTTGGTGACGTAATCGTCGGCCCCGAGATCGAGCGCGATGACCTTTTCGTCGGTCGCCTCGCGCGCCGTCAGGACGATGACGGCCGGGCCGGGCGGCTTTACGAGGATCGGCAGCAGTTCGAGTCCATCGCGATCGGGCAGGCCGAGGTCGAGCAAAACGAGGTCGGGCTTGTCGATCGCGCGGGCGGCGAGCGCGGCGCGGGCGTCCCCCGCTTCGACCACCGCATAGCCGGCGCGTTCGAGGGTGCGAACGAGCAACCGGCGGATGGAAACTTCGTCTTCGACGATCAGAATCTTGGCGGTCATGCTGTTTCACGTACCAAAAGCGCTGCCGGAATCGTAAGTGCGAAGGCCGCGCCGATGCGATCCGCCCGATTAGCAGCGCTGACGGCGAAGCCCATCGCATCGGCGAACCCCTTGACGATGGCGAGGCCTAGACCCGTGCCTTCGCGGGTGCGGTCGCTGCCCTCGATCCGGGCGAAGCGATCGAACGCGCCGGTTTCGAAGCCGGGTGGCAGGCCCGGGCCTTCGTCGAGGACCCTGAGCGTCAGCGTATCGGGCATTCGCATCGCGACGATCGAGATCGGTGTACCCGGCGCGCCGAACTTACCGGCATTGTCGAGCAGGTTGATGAGGCAATGATGGAGTAGTCGCGCGTCCGCGCGGATCAGTGGCAGGTCCGACGGCACGTCTAGGACGATTGCATGATCGGACAGCGCGGAGCGGACGTCGTGGACCGCGCTGGCGACGGCGTCCGTCAGATCGATCGGGGCGATGTCGAGCTTGAGCGCCCCGGCCTCGACCTGCGCCATATCGAGCAGGTTGGTGACAAAACGCTGCAGCCTCGCCGCCTCGGCCGTCATCGCTCCGAACGCAGGATCGTTTGCACCGTAGCGCGCGGCGAGGTCTGCGGCGGTCGCGACGATGGTGGTCAACGGCGAGCGCAGGTCGTGGCCGATGCTGGCAAGCAGCGCTGAGCGAAGCCGGTCGCGCTCCTCGAGCCGTACGACGCCGGCCATCTCGCGCTCGGCGTGGATGCGCGCCAGAGCAAGTCCAGCCTGGTCGATGAGCGCAGCGAGCAGCCCGCGCTGGTCGATTCGGACGGGATCGCGACTATCGTCGCGGCCAAGACCGAGGATCGCGCGCGTTCCGCCCGCAGCCGCGACGGGGAGAAATAACCAATCGGACGCTGGCAAGGTGTCGGACCCGCGGCCCGCCGGCTGCCCCCGGTCGAATGCCCAGTCGCCCGCAGCGCGGGCGACTGCATCGAGCGTGTCCTCGGGGGGAACCGCGGCAAGAATGGCTAGGCTGCCGTCTTGGGGGGTCAGATAGACAGCGCGGGCATCGAACAGCGCTGCCGTCTCGCCCGCCAGCGCTTGCGCCAAAGCGACTTCATCGGGGGCGGCGGCAAGCGCGCTGGCGAAACCGGCGAGCACCGCATTTTGCCGCGCGGAGGTCGCGGCGAGCGCAGCCTGGGCCCGCACGCGCGACGCGAGCTGACTCACGACTGCGGCGACGCCTAAAAGAACCACAACGGTGACGGCATTGCGCGGATCGGCGATGGTGAAGGTGTAGAGCGGAGGCAGAAAAAAGAAGTTGAAGGCGAGCGCGGCGAGCACTCCCGCTGCGAGGCCCGGCCGCAAGCCGTACAGCAAGGCCGCAACCGTCACGGGGACGAGGAAGATAAGGTCGACGTTGCCGTCGCCGATCAACCGACTGACGATGACACCGACCCCGGTTGTCAGCGCGACCATCCCGGCGGCGCGAGCGTAATCGAGGGGGCGCGTTCGCTCGGTTGACCTGATAAGCGGCTCGACCGGTACGCTGTCCTCCCCGGCGGGCAACACATGGATCGCCACCGCGCTCATGTCGCGGACAAGTTCGTCAACCACCGAGCCGTAACGCAGCTGGAACCACCACGACCGCCGCGATTTGCCGATGACGATCTGCGTCGCGCGAAGCTCGGCGGCAAAACGCTTGACCCCCTCGGTGACGCGTTCTGCAGGGATCGTCGCGGTATCGGCTTTGAGCGAAGACGCGAGCGCCAGCGTGTCGGCCAGCCGCCTGCGATCGCTCGGTGCCAGCCGCGCGCTGCGCCGTGTCTCGACATGGAGAGCCGTCCATCGCGCGCCAAGCGCGTCGGCCAGCCGCTTAGCGGCGCGGACGAGTTCGGGCGCGCTCGACAATTCACTGACCGCGACGAGTACTCGTTCGCCCGCGGCATACGGCCCGGCAAGTGATTGCGCGCGCAGCTCGGCGAGCATCTTCGCGTCGATCACCTGCGCCGCGCGGCGCAACGCGAGCTCGCGCAGCATCGTCAGATTCGACCGGCTAAAGAAATGCCCGAGCGCGCGCGATGCTTCCTCGGGCACATAGACTTTGCCCGCCTGCAACCGAGCGATCAGCTCGTCGGGGGCAGGTCGACGACCTCGATCTCGGCGTCTTCGAGGACGCGGCCGGGGACGGTCTCGCGGATGCGGACGCGGGTAAAGCTGGCTACGGTGTCATTCAGCGATTCGAGATGCTGGATGTTGACGGTGGTGAAGACGTCGATCCCCGCGGCGAGCAGCTCGTCGATGTCCATGAAGCGCTTCGGGTGTCGCGATCCGGGCAAGTTGGTATGCGCGAGCTCGTCGACTAGCGCCAGCTTCGGTGCGCGCGCGAGAATCGCGTCGAGGTCCATCTCGGTCAACGTCCGGCCGTTGAGCGCGACGTCGCGGCGCGGGATTACGGTGAACGGGCGCACCATTGCCTCGGTCTCGGCGCGGCCGTGGGTCTCGACCAGGCCGACGACAACGTCCGCCCCTTCGCGGAGACGAACGGCGGCGTCGGACAGCATCTCGTAGGTCTTGCCGACCCCTGGCGCTGCCCCGAGGAAGACCTTGAGCTTGCCGCGGCCCTCGGCACGCGCGGCGGCGAGAAAAGCTTCGGGCTCGGGACGGTCGCGTGCGCTCACGCCGGGAGTTTCGCGCCCGCCGCATCGAGTTGTCGATTAAGCAACAGCACGTTGACGCGGCGTTCGCCGAGCACGCCCGCGATCGGCTCGGCAATAGCGGCGTCGACCATGGCTTTCATTGTCTCTTCGGCAATGTTGCGCGCCTTGGCGACCCGCCGGACCTGGGCATAGGCGTTGTCGGGCGAGATGTCGGGGTCGAGGCCGCTTGCCGACGCGGTGACCATGTCGGCAGGAACCGGGCCGGCCAAGCCATCGGCGCGCACACCCTTGAGGTCGCCTGCAACCCGGGCAACCAGCGCCTTCGAAGCCGGTCCGAGGTTCGAGCCGCTACTGGCGCTGGCGTCGTCCCCTTTCCCGGCAGCCGACGGCCGGCCATGGAAGTATTTTGGCGCAGCGAAAGCCTGCCCGATCAGTTCCGAGCCGACGACGGTGTCGCCGTCGCGGACAAGACTGCCGTTGGCCTGCGCCGGCATGATAAGCTGGGCGAGGCACGTCAGCACCGCCGGATAGACGAGGCCGGTCAAGAGCGTGAACAGGAGCAACATCACGATCGACGGTCGGATAGCGGAGCGGAGGTCGTTTCCCATGGGCTTGGTCCTCAGACGAGGTGGAGCGCGGCGACGACGAGGTCGATCGCCTTGATGCCGACGAACGGCGCAATCAGGCCGCCGAGGCCGTAGATCGTCAGGTTGCGTGCCAACAGCGCGCCGGCCCCGGCTGGCATGTACGCGACGCCTTTCAGCGCAAGCGGGACGAGCGCGGGAATGATCAGCGCGTTGAAGATGATTGCCGACAGAATCGCGCTTTGCGGCGACGCAAGGTGCATGATGTTGAGCGTCGCTAGGCCGGGATACAACACGACGAAGATCGCCGGCAGTATGGCGAAATATTTGCAACATCGTTGGCGATCGAGAAGGTCGTCAGTGCGCCGCACGTCATGAGGAGCTGCTTGCCCAAGCCGATGATCTCGATCAGCTTGGTCGGGTCGCTGTCGAGATCGACCATATTGCCCGCCTCGCGCGCGGCCTGCATCCCGGTGTTCATCGTTACGCCGACATCGGCCTGCGCTAGCGCGGGAGCGTCGTTGGTTCCATCGCCGCACATCGCGGCGAGCTTGCCGCCCGCCTGCTCCTTGCGGATCAGCGCGAGCTTGTCTTCGGGCGTCGCCTGCGGGGGAAAATCGTCGACCCCGGCCTCGGCGGCGATCGCGGCGGCTGTGAGCGGGTTGTCGCCGGTGATCATCACCGTACGAATACCCATTCGGCGCAGCTCGGCGAAGCGTTCGCGCATTCCAGCCTTGATGATATCGCTCAGTGCCACTGCGCCGAGGATCCGCCCGTCGCGAGCAACCGCCAAGGGCGTCTTGCCGGCACGGGCGAACTCGTCGGTCATGCGCCGCAGCTCGGTCACCGTCGCCGGGTCGGCGTGCTCGCCAAGAGCCGCGATGATGCTGTCGACCGCGCCCTTTTCGATCAGGTGCTCGCCGAATTGGACGCCCGACAGACGGGTGGAGGCGCTGAAGGCGATGATCTCGGCCCCCGCGGGCATCGTCGCGGTGACGTTATGCGTGTCGCGGGCGAGCACGACGATCGAGCGGCCCTCGGGGGTTTCGTCCGACAGGCTGGCGAGCGCGACCGCCTCGGCGAGCTCAATCATCGATACGCCGCTCGACGGACGGAACTCGGTTGCCTGACGGTCGCCCACGGTGATGGTGCCGGTCTTATCAAGCAGCAGGACATCGACATCGCCTGCCGCCTCGACCGCGCGGCCTGATTTGGCGAGAACGTTGAAACGAACGAGCCGGTCCATTCCGGCGATGCCGATCGCGCTGAGCAATGCCGCGATCGTCGTCGGGATCAGCGTGATCAGCAACGCTGCAAGTAAGACGACCGGCACTGCTCCGCCCGCGTAGTGGGCGAACGTCGGAATCGTGCCCACCGCGATCAGGAAGATGATCGTCAGGCCAACGAGCAGAATCGTCAGGGCGATCTCGTTCGGCGTCTTCTGCCGCGCCGCGCCTTCCACGAGCGCGATCATACGGTCGAGAAAACCCTGCCCCGGCCCCGCGGTGACGCGGACCCTAATGCTATCCGAAATCACGCGCGTGCCTGCGGTTACCGCCGACCGATCCCCGCCTGCCTCGCGAATGACGGGCGCGCTTTCCCCGGTGATCGCAGCTTCGTTGACGCTGGCGACACCCTCGGCGACTTCGCCGTCGGCGGGGATCAAGTCACCAGTTTCGACGAGCACGACGTCGCCGACCTTAAGGCGGCTGGCTGGGACATTTTCCCACACCGAGCCGGTCAGCAGCTTGCCGATCAATTCGCCTTTGGTCGCGCGGAGCGACGCGGCCTGCGCTTTGCCGCGGCCTTCGGCGATCGCCTCGGCAAAATTGCCGAACAACACGGTCAGCCACAGCCAGACGACGATCTGGACTTGAAAGCCGCGCGATAGCCCCGACCCGCTGGTGAACAGCAGCACGGTAAGCAACAGCGCGACGACCGCAGTGGTGAACATCACCGGGTTCCGGACCAGCGCGGCGGGACTGAGCTTGCGGAATGCGTCGCCGATCGCGGGGCCAGCAAGCTGCGCGGAGAACATCGAGGGAGCGGCGGCCTTGGCCATGTCCAAATCTTCCTTAGAACACTGTGCCGGCGACCATCGCGCGATGGTCAGCGATCGGCCCGAGCGCAAGGCTCGGCAGGAAAGTCAGGCCGCCGACGATCAGGATGATCGCGATCAGAAGGCCGACCCACAGCGGGCCCGTCGTCGGGAACGACCCGGGCCCGGCGGGCACCGGTCGCTTGGCGGCGAGCGACCCGGCGATTGCAAGGACAGGAACGATGACGAAAAAGCGCCCGAACCACATGCCGACACTTAGTAAGCCGTCGTAAAATGGGGTCGCCGCGGTCAGCCCGGCGAAGGCCGAGCCGTTGTTGCCCACCGCACTGGTGAAGGCATAAAGGATTTCGCTAAAAGCCGTGCGGTCCCTGGTTGGCACGGCCGGCAAGGCCCTCGGGCAGGACCGACGCGAGGCCCGTTAGACCGAGGATCAGCAGCGGCGGCACGGCGATCGCGAGTACGGCAAGCTTGACCTCTCGCCCCTCGATCTTCTTGCCGACATATTCGGGGGTGCGTCCGACCATCAGCCCGGCGACGAACACCGCAAGAAGGCAATAGATCAGAAATCCGTATAGCCCAGACCCGACGCCGCCAAAGATTATCTCGCCAAGCTGGATGTTGAACAGCGGGATCATGCCGCCGAGCGCGGTGAAGCTGTCGTGCATCGCGTTGACCGCGCCGCACGACGCATCTGTGGTGATCGTCGCGAAAAGCGTCGACGCAGCGATCCCGAAGCGGATTTCCTTACCCTCCATATTACCGCCGACGATGCCGAGCGCGTGGAGGTTGGGGTTGCCCGCGCTCTCGGCCCAATAGGTCAGTCCCGCGCCGGCGACGAACAGGATGAGCATCGCCGCGAAGATCGCCCAGCCCTGACGCCGGTCGCCGACGGCGCGTCCGAACAGGTGGGTCAGCCCTGCGCCGATCACGAAGATCGACAGCATCTGAATAAAGTTCGTCCATGCACTCGGGTTCTCGAACGGATGCGCCGAGTTGGCGTTGAAGAAGCCACCGCCGTTGGTGCCGAACATCTTGATCGCCTCCTGACTCGCGACCGGACCGAGCGAAATCGTCTGCTGCCCGCCTTCGAGCGTCGTTGCGACAACCGACCCGGCGAAGGTCTGCGGCACGCCCCCGGCGACGAGAACCAGGGCATAGATGATCGACACTGGCAGCAGTAAATAGAGCGTGACGCGGGTCAGATCGGCCAAAAAGTTGCCGAGTCCGCTCGCTTCGCGCCGGGCGAAGCCTCGGACGACGGCGAAGGCGACGGCGATGCCCGTCGCGGCCGACAGAAAGTTATGGACCGTCAGCACCGCCATCTGGCTGAGATTGCTAATCGTGCTTTCGCCCGCATAGCTCTGCCAGTTGGTGTTGGTAACGAAACTGATCGCGGTGTTCATCGCAAGATGCGGGTCGAGCGCCCTCATTCCCGACGGGTTGAGCGGCAGGCCGCCCTGGAAGCGAAGGAAAGCATAGGTCAGCACAACACCGACGAAGCTGAAGAGTAGGACGTGGACGGCATAGCGCCGCCACGACATCTCCTCGGCCGGATCCAAACCGGCGATGCGGTAGAAGCCGCGCTCGATCGCTGCCCCTGGGAGGGCCCGACCGTCATATAGCGCATACAGGCACGCGCCCATCGGCCGCGTCATGACGATCAGCAGCGCTGCATAGACGGCGATCAGGAGCCAACCGTTGAACGTCATCAGCATGCTTCCCTAGAACCGCTCGGGGCGGGCGAGGACGAGGACGAGATAGACGAGGAGGCCGAGCGCGGTTGCGGCACCGAGCCAGAGATCGAGGGTCATCGTCTCAGGCCTTATCGGCGAGCGCGACGTACACGAGGCCTAGTGCAAGAAAGCCCAAGCTTACCCCGATCCAGATCATGTCCTGCACGCCAAGCACTCCCATTCGCGACCGGCACAGAGCCTTGTCGATTGCCGAAGGGTACGGCGCAAAGCCGTTATGCCGATACGGCGCGTTCGGTGCGGAGCGTAAGGGAAGCGTAAAGCGGTCGGTGCCGACACTTGGCGCGGTCCGCGGAATGGCGAAACCGGCGAACGTTACGCGGCTAGACACCGCGTGCAGCATTGCGCACACTCGAGTGATGAAAACCGGTTCGGCAATGCTTTCGGCACTTTGTGCTGCAACCCTATCCACGGGCACCTCTGCCCAGACCGTCGCCGCCGCGACCGGGACGAGCCGACCACAGGCAGCAGCGATTGTCGACGCTATTCCTCCCGCCCGCGACGTGCCGTACCCAGGCACGATCCGGCTAACGGTCGACGCGAGCGACGTCACGCGCGGGATCTTCCGGGTCAAGGAGACGGTTCCGGTCGCCGCCGGGCCGCTCGTCCTGCTCTACCCCGCATGGCTGCCGGGCGCGCACGCCCCGCAAGGGGCGATCGACAAGGTCGCCGGGCTGGTCGTCACCGCGGGCGGGGCGCCGATCCAGTGGCGGCGCGATACGGTCGATGTCCACGCCTTCCACCTAGTGGTACCAGGAGGCGTGACCGCGATCGAAGTCGAGTTCCAGTTCTTGTCGGCCACCAGCGACAACCAAGGCCCGGTGGTGATGACGCCGAACATGCTCGCGCTCGAATGGATTTCGACCGTGCTTTATCCGGCGGGCTATTTCACCCGGCAAATCACGGTCGAGCCGACGGCGATCTTCCCGGCGAGCTGGACCGCCGCGGGCGCGCTGCGCTCCGGCGGCGACACGACCAAGGGCGGGACGATCCGCTACGATCCGGTCGCGCTCGACACGCTCGCCGACTCGCCGATTTTTGCCGGGCGCTTCTTCCGCGCCGAGCCGCTATCTCCCGACGTGACGCTCAACATCTTCGCCGACCGGCCCGACCAGCTTGATGGCACGTCGGCGCAGATGGCTGTCCACCACGCGCTCGCGACGCAGGCAGTCAAGCTGTTCGGGGCGCAACACTACAGCCACTATGATTTCCTGTTCGCGCTGTCGGACCGTATTGACGGCTTTGGGCTCGAGCACCACCGCTCGTCGGAAGACCAGGCCTCGCCCGACTACTTCCTTGACTGGGATGCCAACGTCGCCAACCGCGACTTGCTTGCACACGAGTTCACCCACAGCTGGAACGGCAAGTTCCGCCGCCCGGCCGACCTGTGGACCCCCGACTTCCGCACGCCGATGCAGAACAGCCTGCTGTGGGTTTACGAGGGCCAGACGCAATTCTGGGGCAACGTCCTTTCGGCGCGCGCTGGGATCGTCTCGCTACCCGACACGCTCGACAAGTTGGCCGACGTCGCGGCGGTCTATTCCAACCAGGCGGGCCGCAGCTGGCGCTCGCTCGCCGACACGACCAACGAGGAGATCATCTCGAACCGGCGGCCTCAGCCGTTCGGGAGCTGGCAGCGGACCGAAGACTATTACAGCGAGGGCGAGCTAATCTGGCTCGACGTCGACAGCCTGATTCGCGAGCGCTCGCACGGGCGTCGCTCGCTCGACGATTTCGCCCGCGGCTTCTTCGGCGTCCGCGATCGCGATTGGGGCGAGCTGACTTACACCTTCGACGACGTCGTCGCGGCGCTTCATGCCGTCGAGCCGTACGATTGGGCGACATTCCTCCACGCCCGCATCGATGCGGTCGGCGCACCGGCCCCGCTCGAGGGGATCACGCGCGGCGGGTACCGGCTCATCTACACCGCCGAGCCTGGCAAGGTCTGGGCCTCGCGCGAAAAGGGCCGCGAGATCACCGATTATTCGTATTCGCTCGGGCTGATCACCGGCAAGGACGGGATGGTCAAGGGTGTGCGCTGGGGCGGACCGGCATTCGCCGCCGGGATCAGTGTCGGCAGCACGCTGATCGCGACCAACGGCAGCAAGTTCGACGACGGCAAGTTGAAGGAAGTCATCAATGCCAACAAGGGCGCGAGCACTCCCATAAGCTTGCTGATCCAGCAGGGCGACCAGTTCCGGTCGGTCGACGTCGCGTGGAACGGCGGCTTGCGCTATCCGCACCTCGAACGCAGCACCAAGGGGCCCAGCTCGCTTGACCGGCTGCTGTCGCCGCTGCGCTGATGCCCGCACCTCAGGCCGCAGGTCGACGCGGCGGTCGATGGTGCGTATCGCCGAGATAGGGCTGTCGGCCGTGCGGGTCGCGGCAGGGGGAGAACGATCGATGAAGATGTTTATGGTTGTCACGGCACTGGCGACGGCGAGCAGTGCGCTGGCGGGCACCGCCGAGGAGAACACCGCGGCAGCGATCGCCCGGATCACCGCGCGCGATCCCGCAATTCACGCGGTCATTGCCGTCGATCCGACCGCCCTCGATCAGGCGCGTGCGCTCGACCGGATGCGCCGCGCACGGGGGCCGCTGTTCGGCATGCCGATCCTGATCAAGGATAATATCGAGACGCTCGGCCCGCTCCCGACGACCGCGGGCAGCCTTGCGCTTGCCGCCAACGTCACCGGGCGCGACGCGCCGCTCGTCGCCGGGCTGCGCGCAGCGGGGGCGGTCATCCTCGGCAAGACCAACCTGTCGGAATGGGCGAATATCCGTTCGTCGGCGTCGATTTCGGGATGGAGCGCGGTCGGCGGTTTGACGCGCAATCCCTTCGCGCTTGACCGGACCGCATGCGGATCGTCGTCGGGAAGCGGGGCCGCGGTTGCTGCCGGAATGGTCGATGCCGCGATCGGCACCGAGACCGACGGCTCGATCACCTGCCCGGCGTCGATCAACGGCATCGTCGGGCTCAAGCCGACCGTCGGGCTCGTCAGCCGCACGCATGTCGTGCCGATCAGCCATAGTCAGGATACGCCGGGGCCGATGACGAAGGATGTTCGCACCGCCGCGCTCGTCCTCGCCGCGATCGCCGGCAGCGATCCCGCCGACGCCGCGACCGCCACCGCCGACGCGCACCGCGCCGACTATGCCGCCGCCCTTCGTCCCGACGCGCTTCGCGGGGTGCGGATCGGGGTGATGCGTTTCGTCGGCGGCTGGGCAGCCCCGGTGCAGGCAAAGTTCGAAGCGGCGCTCGCCGTTCTCGCAGCACAGGGCGCGACGCTGGTTGACATCAAGGAGTTCAAGGACCGCGGCAAGATCGGCGCCGCCGAGGAACTGGTGCTTCATACCGAGCTAAAGGCCGACCTGAACGCCTATCTCGCGACGACCCCGCCCGCCGTGAAGACGCGGACGCTGGCCGACGTCATGGTCTTCAACCGGGCCACCCCCCGCGAACTGGCGCTGTTTGGGCAGGAGACGTTCGAAAAGTCGGAGGCAACCAAGGGCCTTACCGATCCCGCGTACCTCGCGGCGCGCGCACTGTCGCTCCGCTTGGCCGGCAAGGACGGGATCGACGCTTTGCTGGCCAAATTCAACGTCGCCGCGCTCGTCGCGCCGACGATGCCGCCGGCGTGGATGATCGACAGCGTCAATGGAGACCAGGGCGGCGTCAGCGGGCCGTCCGAACACGCCGCCGTATCGGGCTATCCGCACCTGACCGTGCCGATGGGCCTCGTCGGCGGTATGCCGGTCGGGCTGTCGTTCATCGGCCCGGCGTGGAGCGAAGAGCGATTGCTCGGCTTCGGCTTCGCCTTCGAGAGTGCCAGTCACCTGCAGGCCGTGCCTCGATCGACGCCGTCGATCGAGGAGACCGAAGGCGTCGTGCCGCTGCTGCTTCCAGCAGGGCGATAGATCGATCAGCAGTAGGCAGCTCTAGCACGTCGTGCAGGGCGGAGTCCCCTGCCCGGTCATCGGGACCTTGTTTCCACATTGCGTCACGGTGCCACCCTTCACGATGAGCTGTGCCCGGTTGATGTATTTGGGCAGCGAATTCACGTTGTTGTCGCGAACCGTGCAGCCCCGGCAATCGTAGACCGAGATACCGTTGGCGTAGGTGTTGAGTACGACGTTGCCGCGCACTAGCACCCGATCGAACCCGCCGTCG
>Ga0123336_10002490_pt1 | contig 15974 bp, 16 predicted proteins | sample SSSSmetaG_FD_96466 | JGI IMG/M metagenome (GOLD analysis project Ga0123336, IMG submission 96466) | Glacier valley bacterial and archeal communities from Borup Fiord, Nunavut, Canada, to study Microbial Dark Matter (Phase II) - ​SSSS metaG | ecosystem: Environmental > Aquatic > Freshwater > Ice... | reverse complement strand
GCTTCGACGCAAAGCTGCGCGTCATCGGCGGTGATGGTTTCCAGCGGGTTGTGACTGACGCCCGAGTTGCCACCCCGCATAAACAGCATCGCCTGCGGCATGACTTCGTGCAGCTTCATGGCGTCGTGACCCGCCCCACTGGGCAGCGTGAAAACCGGCAAGCCCAAGGCGGCCACCGCGCGCTCCCAATGCGCTTGCCAGGTGGGGTTGCTTGGCGCCGCGGCGGCGCTCATGGTCTGTTCCAGCGTGAAGCTCACACCGCGTCGCCCGCAAATGGCCTGCAACTCGGCCAGCACATCGGCGGCGCATTCGTCGCGCGCGGCATTGGTGGTGGCGCGGATGTCCAGGCTGAATTGACACTTGCCTGGCACCACATTCATCGAGCCGCCCGGCACGCTAAGCATGCCCATGGTGGCCACCACCTCAGGCACCGAGGCGGCGCGCCGCTCCATGAACAAGGCCAGCTCGGCCACGGCGGTGGCCGCGTCGCGCCGCGTGGACATCGGCGTGGTGCCTGCGTGGCTGGCCATGCCGATGACTTCTCCCACATAGCGCACGCTGCCGTTGATGGAAGTGACCACGCCCAGCGGCAAATCCAAGGCGTTCAAGACCGGGCCTTGCTCGATGTGAACCTCCACAAACCCCAGGTAATTGGCGGCGTGGCGCGTGATGGCCGCGATGTCGTCCACCTTCAAACCCGCTTGCAGCATGGCGCTGCGCATGGTCACACCAATGGCGTCCTGTTGATCCAGCCACGCGCTGTCGAACTGCCCAATCAACGCGCCCGAGCCGAGGAAAGTGGCCTGGTAGCGCTGACCTTCTTCTTCGGAAAAACCCACCACCTCGATGCCAAACGGCAAGCGCTTGTCTTGCGCTTTGAGCTCACGCACACACAACATGGGCACCAAGATGCCGAGGCGGCCGTCGTACTTGCCGGCGTTGCGAACGGTGTCGAAGTGCGAGCCGGTGAGCAAGCGCCGGGCATGACTGTCTTGCCCGAAATAGACGCCGACCACATTGCCCACTGCGTCGACGCTCACCTCGTCAAAGCCGCATTCGCGCATCCAAATGCCGAGTTGATCCGAGCAGGCGCGATGCGCCTGCGTGAGGTAGGTGACGGTGAGTTGACCGTTGGCTTTGTACTCAGGGTCGCTGTGTTGCGCCAAGCTTTCGCACCAGTCCCACACGGTGTTGCCCAGCGTGGGCACCACACCGAATTTGTCGTTCAAGCGGATCTCGGCGATGCGGTGGATGTTGCGCAAACACTCGGCCAACTCGAAGTCGGGGTGACCGGCCAGGCGCCGCTGCAAGGTGGCGATGATCTCGCCGCGCATCAACCCCAACCCGCGCGGCCCGCGCACCGCCAACAAAAATGGCCAGCCGAATTTGGCGTTGTAGGCGGCGTTCAATTTTTGTATCACTGCCAGTTCGTCGGCTGAACAGTGAGTCAGGCCCGACAAGCTTTGCTCGTTGCTCGACTCGGCTGTGAGCGACTTCGCCAACAGCGCCTTGCCCGCCAATTCAGGGTGCGCGCGCAGCAGCTGCAGTTGCTGCTCGATGCGCGCACCGCGCACCACATCGACCAAAGCGCGCTTGAGGTGTGCCAGGTTCTTGAATGGCCGCTGCAGCAGCGCTGCTTCGGCAATCCAGGTCGAGTGCTCGTAGACGCCGTCCAGATGCGCCAGTGCCTGCTGCGGCGAGGCGGCGTTCAACTCGTTCATCGTCAACGTCAAGGTCAAGGTCAAGGTCAAGGTCAAGGGCAAGGTCGACATCATGCGGTGGCCGTGGGGGCAGCGAAGTGGGCTTGCCAATGGCGGGCCAGGTCGATGCGTCGGCACACCCACACGCGGTCGTGACGTTGAACGTGATCCAAAAACATCTGCAGTCCTTTGAAGCGTCCGGGGTGGCCAATCAAGCGGCAATGCAAGCCGATGTTCATCATCTTGGCGCAGCTGTCGCCTTCGGCGTAAAGCACATCAAAGGCGTCGCGCAGATACGCAAAAAAATGCTCGCCGGTGTTGAAGCCTTGCGGCGCTGAAAAACGCATGTCGTTGGTGTCTAGCGAGTACGGCACGATCAAGCGCTGTATCACGCTGCCGTCGGTCTTTGCAACCGGCATCCAAAACGGCAGGTCGTCGCCGTAGTAGTCGCTGTCGTACTCGTAGCCGCCGTGGTCGGCCACCAGACGCTTGGTGTTGGGGCTGTCGCGCCCGGTGTACCAACCCAGGGGCCACTGGCCATGAGTGAGTTCGCGTATGACGCGCGTGGACTGCGCAATGTGCTCGCGTTCCAGGTCTTCGGGCATGTGTTGGTGATGGATCCAGCGCCAGCCATGGCTGGCAATTTCATGGCCCAAATCCACGAAAGCCTGCGTCACTTCGGGGCAGCGTTGCAAGGCCATGGCCACGCCAAACACGGTCAGCGGCAATTCGCGTTTTTCGAACTCCCGCAAGATGCGCCACACGCCCGCCCGTGAGCCGTACTCGTACATCGACTCCATCGACAAGTGCCGCGCCTCAAACGCCTGCGCACCCACGATTTCAGACAGAAACGTCTCGGACGCCGAGTCGCCGTGCAGCACGCAGTTTTCGCCGCCTTCTTCAAAATTCAACACGAACTGAACAGCGATTTTGGCGTGTGCTGGCCACGCAATACAAGGCGGATTGCGACCGTGCCCAGACAGGTTTCGCGGGTATGTGTTGGCGCTCATGTATCGGTGTGCGTGGGTGATGTTGATGTTGAGAGTGACGGTGACGGTGACGGCAACGCTAAGCTCGATTCGCAGCGTGTCGGCGGCGACTGCGCTGCCGGCTGCTCTACCGACTGCTCGCCCCGAAAAATACTTGAATTCGGCTGATCAACAGTTGGCAGATACTGAAGAGATTCAAGCACAACCGCCCACTTGTGCGTTCAAGCACAACCGCCCACACGTGCGAGGCATCAACCCAGGCAACCCCATGTCCAAACTCACCACCCACGTGCTCGACACCATGAACGGTTGCCCGGCATCCGGCATGGCAGTCGAGTTTTTTCGCATTGACGCTGGCAATGCCACCCTCATCAAGACCATCACGTTGAATGTTGACGGCCGCACTGACACCCCATTGCTCGACGCTGGCAGCTTTCACCCTGGCACCTACCGCTTGCTGTTCAAGGTGGCAACCTACTTTCGAAGTCGCGGTGTCAACCTGCCCGAGCCGCCCTTCATCGACCGCGTGCCGCTGGACTTTGGTTTGAGCAACTCGGGCCAGAACTACCACGTGCCGTTGTTGGTAAGCCCATGGGCCTACTCCACCTATCGCGGAAGTTAGGCCGATTAAAATTTGAGCTTCGTCGCCGCGGAGCCCCATGCGTTGAATGCGTGGGTCGCGACGTTCATGCCCCACAGAGCCCGCCGTGGTGAGGCAGCGCAGGTGTGCAAATTGCATGTCTGTACCGCTGCTTGACCGTTTGGAGCCTCACCGCATGGAAGCGTATTTTTCTGACTGGGTCAATTTGCTTTTGCGCTTTGCCCACGTCATCACCGCCATCGCCTGGATAGGCTCGTCATTTCATTTCGTTGGTCTGGACAACAGCCTGACGCCGCCCCTCGATGAAAAAGACCGCGCCAAAGGCATAGGCGGTGAGCTGTGGGCCGTTCACGGCGGCGGGTTCTACCACCAGCAAAAGTACCCGGTGTCGCCGGCCCAATTGCCCGACAACCTGCACTGGTCGATGTGGCAAAGCTACTCCACCTGGCTCACCGGCTTTGCCTTGTTCACCGTGATGTATCTGTACAACGCGGGCACGTTTCTGATCGACAAGACGCTCCTCGACTGGACACCCGCCGCGGCGGTCAGCACGGCACTGGGTTTTCTGGTGGTGTTTTGGGTCGTCTACGACGTCATTTGCCGGGTGTTCGCGGCGCGCCGCCACGGCGACCTCATCGTCGGTGCGTTGTTGTTGGTCTTGATCGTTTTCGCGTCTTGGTTGTCGTGCCAGTTGTTCGCAGGACGTGCCGCGTTCTTGCTGGTCGGCGCCATGCTCGCCACCACCATGAGTGCCAACGTGTTCATGCTCATCATTCCCGGCCAACGCAAGGTGGTGGCCAGTTTGCGGGCAGGCACAACGGTGGACCCGATCCACGGGCAGCGCGGCAAACAGCGCAGCGTTCACAACACCTACTTCACCTTGCCGGTGGTGTTTGCCATGCTCAGCAACCACTACGGTTTTTTGTACAACAGCGCGCACAACTGGTTGGTGCTGGTGCTGATGATGCTGGCCGGTGCCTTGATACGCGCCAGCTTCGTGCTGCGCCACAAAGCGCTCGCTTTCGGCAAGCCCACGCAGTGGGGCTATGCAGTGGCCGGTGTGGCGCTGACCGCCGTGGTGGTGGCGTTCAATGCGCCGGCTAAACAAGCCGAATCCTTGGCTTCAGGACCGGCAAGCTTCGCCGAGGTGGAAGCCGTCATCAACCAGCGCTGCGTGATGTGCCACAACCAGGTGCTGGCCAACAAAAACATCCAGCTCCACACGCCCGCGCTGATCACGAAAAACGCACAGTCGATTTATCAGCAAGCCGTGGTGTTGCGACAAATGCCCATGAACAACGCCAGCCAAATCACCGAAGCTGAACGCAGCGTTTTAGGGCGTTGGTTTTTGGCGGGCGCGAAGTGACGGGCTGACCGGCTGAATCGCTGCCTGGTCAAGTCTGATTGGCGCTTGGCCTCAGCAACACCACAAGCGCGCCGTGCCCGCCTTCTGAAGCGCGGGCCTGCACGAATGCAATCACCTCTTCTTTCTGAACCAACCAATTGCGCACCTTGCCTTTGAGCACCGGCTCGCGTCCCGGTGAGCCGTTGCCCTTGCCGTGAATCACGCGCACACAGCGCAGACCGCGGCGTTCCGATTCGCGCAGAAACTCGGCCATGCCGTCGCGTGCTTCGTCGCGGCGCAGGCCGTGCAGGTCAAGTTGCGCTTGGATGGCCCACACCCCGCGGCGCAGTTTGCGCGTCACTTCAGGGCCGATGCCGTCGCGGCGATACGACAGCGTGTCGTCGGTTTCCAGCAGCGACTCGACATCAAAGTCGTCTGAGATCGCTTCATTCAAAACCGAAGCTTCGTCCAGCTCACGCTGACGCGGCGTGGGCGGCGGACGCGGGCTGGGCAGCGGGTTGACGGCTTGCTTTTTCAGCGGCTCGATGTGGCCCACGCTCAGCGTAAACAAATGGCGTTCGCGCCGTTCGCGCTCTGCTTTCTCATGCGCTGCAGCAGCTTCTTCGGCTGCCAGGCGCGCTGCCACTTGCAAGGCTTTTTTCAAGCCGCCGAGGTCTTGCAAACTCACCGCCAACGGCGCGGCTTTGCGCTTGGTCAGCGCACGCGGGGTTGGCAGCTTGTTGGAGGCCGTCACAGCAAGCCGCGCTCAGCGAACGAAACCACTTGCGATCGCCCCACCACCATGTGGTCCAGCACCTTCACATCGATCAACTTCAGCGCGGCGATCAGCGTTTGCGTGAGGTGCTCATCGGCCCGCGATGGTTCAGCCACGCCCGACGGATGGTTGTGCGCCAGCACCACGGCCGCGGCATTCACCTCAACGGCGCGCTTCACGATTTCTCGCGGATGAACGGCGGTTTGCGTCAAAGTTCCGCTGAACATTTCTTCCATCAGCACAAGTTGATGTTGAGCGTCCAAGAACATCACCGCAAAAACTTCGCGCTCATGTCCGCCGAGTTGCATTTGCAGGAAATCTTTCACGCGCGTCGGCGAATCAAATACGGGGCGCTGCGTGAGTTCGCGCTTCAAAGAGCGTCGGGCCAACTCCATCACCGCCACGATTTCAGCGCGTTTGGCGGGGCCCAAACCTTTGATGCGCCTCAAATCGCCTGAGGTGGCCTTCAGCAGCCCGTCCAAGCCCTTGAATTCGGTGAGTAAGTTGTCCGCCAGTTGCAGCACTGAACACCCTTTGAAGCCGGTACGCAATAACAGCGCAATCAGTTCACTGTCGGCCAGCGCGGCGGGGCCCAGCGCCAGCAATTTTTCCCTGGGTCGGGCGCTGGCGGGAATGTCTTTCAGGACCATCAAATGCTCGCATCAACAGGAAAGGGCGGGAATCAGGCGGACCCGTAAAATTGACCTCAGTTTATCCAACCGGTGTTTCCTTTGAATCTTGTTCAACCGGGGTCTTTCTTGACCTTGCACTACCGCTTGGCAGGCCCCGACGGTGCCGACATCATCAACACCTTTGGTGACAAACCCGCCACGCTATCGCTTGGAACCGGCGAACTGGCTCCCGGCGTCGAAGCCCGATTGATCGGCTTGGAAGAGGGCACGCGCAGCATCTTTGAGTTGCCCGCCGGCGCTGCATTTGGCGACCGAAGCCCCGAGCTGATGCAGCGCGTGAAGCGCACACTCATGCGCGAGTTGGGCGACCCGGACGAGGTCTACACCGTGGGTGACGTGGTGCAGTTCCCCACGCCCGACGGAGCGTCGCGTTACGCCGGCGTGGTGCGCGAGGTTCATGCCGATTGGCTGCTGTTTGATTTCAACCACCCATTGGCCGGCCAGGTGGTCACGTTTGAAGTTCATTTGATTGGGGTGCTGTGATGCCGTCTGCGTTCGATGCCGTTCCATTCAAGGGCCATGTCGAAGAAGTGCTGTTGGCAGAGCCACGCGGTTTTTGCGCGGGCGTGGACCGCGCCATCGAGATCGTCGAGCGCGCACTCACCAAATTTGGCGCGCCCATTTATGTGCGTCACGAAATTGTTCACAACACCTACGTCGTGAACGACCTCAAGGTGAAGGGCGCCGTCTTCATCGAAGACCTCGATGACGTGCCGCCCGGTGCCACTTTGGTGTTCAGCGCCCACGGCGTGAGTCAAGAGGTGCGGGCTGAGGCCACCCGCCGCGGCTTCAACGTCTTTGACGCCACCTGCCCCTTGGTCACCAAAGTTCACGTGGAAGTGGCCAAACTGCACAAGCTCGGCTTCGACTTCATCATGATCGGTCACAAAGGCCACCCCGAAGTGGAGGGCACCATGGGCCAACTGACCGAAGGCATCTACCTGGTGGAAGACGCCGCCGATGTGGAAACCGTGCAAGTGGCGCAAACCGAAAAGCTCGCGGTCGTGACGCAAACCACGTTGTCGGTGGACGACGCAGCCGAAATTTTGGCTGCTGTGAAACGCCGCTTTCCCAATGTGCGCGAGCCCAAGCAGCAAGACATTTGCTACGCCACCCAAAACCGCCAAGACGCCGTCAAAGTCATGGCCCCCGGCGTGGACGTGTTGGTGGTGGTGGGCAGCCCCACCAGCTCCAACAGCAACCGACTGCGCGAGTTGGCCGAGCGCCTTGGCACCGACGCCTACATGGTGGACAGCCCCGAGGATTTGAAAGCCGAATGGTTCGAAGGCAAACGCCGCGTTGGCCTGACCGCCGGTGCCTCGGCGCCCGACATCTTGGTGCAGCAAGTCATTGAGCGCCTGCGCGCCTTGGGTGCGGTGTCGGTGCGCAGCATGCCCGGCGTGGTCGAGACCGTCAACTTCCCGCTGCCCATGGGCTTGGGCGACAAGTCGATGGGGTTCGAGGTGGCTGCGCCCTGATCGCCACCGGGCTGCGGCACGTCGTCCGCAAGCAAAGTCGCGAAGACCAGCGTTGGAGCTGATGGCTTGCGCTGATCGCGTTCCCTCAAAGCGCTTTGTGACTCTGGTCTGACAACAGAGGCCTACTGCACATGCTCACTCAAATGCTCATCATCAACCCCAACACCAGCGTCGGAGTGAGTGCTTTGCTGAGTGAGCTTGCGCTGCGCGAGGCCGCAGGGCTGTGCCCATGCGCGTGCAAACGGCTCGCTTGGGTGCCAGCCACATCAGTGATGAGATTTCATTTGCGCTTGCCGAGCATGCCCTGCTAGACGCCCATGCCTTTGACTGAGCGCAGCTGGGTCAGATGCCACCCGATGCGGTGTTGATCGGCTGTATCGGCGACCCGGACCTATTGGCCTTGCGCCAACTGAGCGACGCGCCGGTGCTGGGGTTGGCGCAGGCCTCCTTGCAAACGGCGCATCAAGAGGTCGGCGCGAATGGGCGCCATGCAGTGATCACCGGTGGACAGGCGTGGGTACCGATGCTTCACCGTTTGATTGTCCAGCTTGGGTTGAATGACAGGCTGAGCGACATCCGCGCGGTTGACAAAACCGGCGTTCAGCTGGCTGCGAATCCCAAGGCCGCTGTGCGTGAGCTGGCCCATCTGTGCGAGCAGTTGCTGGCGACAGACGGCGCGTTGAAAACCATTTTGCTCGGCGGTGCGGCGCTCGGCGGTTTGGCGCCGCCGATTCAAGCGCGGCTGCGTGAACGCGGCGTCATGAGTGTGGAGTTGCTGGACAGCGTCGCCGTCGGTTTGCGAATGGCCGTGGTGCAAGCCATCGCGTTTGCTGCACAGCGCACCGCCCATCCGGTGCCCGCATCGCCTTTGCTGGTCAGCCACGCCTCGGTGCATGTGTATGCCACCGCAACCCGCCGTGTCATGCCCTTCGATCCGGTGAATGATTTTGCGCATTTGGGCATGCTGGTTGAGGCGCCCATGGTTCTGCTGGTGCGTCCACGGTCGCCCTATCAAACGCTCGAGCAGTATGTGACGGCAGCGAAAACCAAGCCCGTGCGCTACGGCTCGTCGGGCATCGGTTCGGCCAACCATTTGTTCGGCGAAATGCTCAAGCTCGAAGGCAAAGCGCCGCAGCATGACCACATTCCCCATCAAGGCAGCTCCCCAGCGATGCTCGATCTCCTGGGCGGCCAGATCGACAGTCTGTTCGATCCCGTCACCACCAACGTGACGCAGCTCAAGGCGGGCTCGCTGCGCGCCTTGGCGGTGTCCACGCCGGCTCGCTTGCCTGCGTTGCCCAACATTCCCACCTTCGCGGAGTTGGGCTATCCCAAACTCACCGGTTCGCAGTGGCTGGGGCTGTCGGCACCGAAAGGGCTGCCCGCGCCCATCGCCCAGCGCCTGACGGCACTGATTCCCGAGATCTTGGCCAAGCCCGATGTGGTGGCGCGTCTGGAAGAGTTGCAAACGTTGGCGCGCAAAACACCGGTGCTGGGCAACGATTTCGTGCAGGTCATCAGCTCGCAAATCGAAACCTGGCGCTCGGTGGCCAAGCAGGCCAATGTGGAAGTGATTACTTAAATAAACTCGCGTCATCGCAGCCGCAGGAATCCATCGTTTGAAACCCAACTCATCTCCCGTCAGCGCGCCTGAGCAAGCCGCTGAAGTTGTCAACGAATTCCTGCGGCTCATCATGATTCCCGATCCAGCGGCGGCCAGCCGCTACACCGATCCGGACATGAAGATCGTCTTCACCGGCAAGCGCACCATGCGCGAGCCTGCTGAATGCAACAAATTCAACGCGTCTCGCTACAAATGGGTGAAAAAACGCATTGAACAGACCGACGTGGTCATGCCCAGTGCCGCAGAGTCGGCGATCGGTGAAGTCGTGGTCTACAGCATCGGTACGCTTTACGGTGAATGGCCAGACGGCCATCCGTTTGAAGGCAATCGCTATGTCGACCGCTATGTGGTGAAAAACGACCTGACCACGCAGATGGATGTGTGGAACGACAGCGCTGAATGGATGCTGGTGCGCGCGGGTTTGGCTGCTCTTTGACCGGCCATGACGGCTTTGTACAGCGGTGCGCTGCCCGGCCACGGCCGTTTTGATTACTTGCCCATCACGCGGCGCAAGAATTACCGCTGGCCGGGCGGCGCTGGCTTGGCGGTTTATCTCGGCTTCAACATCGAGCATTTCGCCTTTGGCGAAGGCATGGGCGCCAACCTGGGTCCGGCCAGCCCGCAGCCCGATGTGCTGAACCACAGCTGGCGCGAATACGGCAACCGCGTGGGCGCATGGCGCTGCTTGGAGTTGTTTGACCAGCTTGGTCTGCCGGCCGCCACACTCATCAACACCGCTTTGTACGACCACTGCCCTGAACTGGTGGCTGCCTGCGTGGCCCGAGGCGACGAACTGGTCGGCCATGGTCACAGCAACGCGGAACGTCAAGGCGTGTTTGACGAGGCCGGCGAACGCCGTCTGCTGGCGCAGTGTCGCGAGCTGATGCTCGAACACAGCGGCCAATCGCCAGCAGGCTGGTTGTCACCCTGGATTTCAGAGAGTCTGCTCACGCCCGATCTGCTGGCCGAGGTGGGCTACCGCTACACGCTCAATTGGTGCCATGACGATCAACCCCTGCCCATGCGCACACGAAGCGGCCAGCCCTTGTGGGCGGTGCCGTATCCGCAAGAGTTGAACGACATCCCCATGATCATTGCCCGTCAAATGGACGGCAAAGACTTCGCGCAAATGATCATCGACCAGCTGGATGAAATGCTCGAGCAAACCCGGGCACCTGCAGCCGCGCCTTTGGTGATGGGCATTGCGCTGCACCCGTACATCGTCGGCCAGCCCTACCGGCTGCGCCACTTGCGCCGCGCCTTGCAGCACGTGGCCGCGGCACGCGATCAAGGAAAGATCTGGATGACCACACCGGGCGCCATCTTTCGGCATGCGGCCGAATTGATCTAGATTTTTCCGCAGGCGGGGACGGCTTCGACCGGTGTTCCTTCAGGCGGATGCCGTTTTCCAAAACCGCTGCTTCAAACGCCAGCCCAGCAGCACCGCGATCACCACCGCGTAGATCGCCACTTCGCCGAAGTTGTTCTTGGCAGCTCGCATCCAAAAGAAGTGCAGCAGGCCGAGCAACACGATGGCGTAGATGGCCTTGTGCAGCAGCTGCCAACGCTTGGCACCCATCCACTTGATGGCGGCGTTGAACGACGTGGCGGCCAGAGGCGTCATCAAGAGCAGTGCCGTGGTGCCAACCAAAATAAAGGGCCGCTTGATGATGTCCTTGACGATGTCGTTGACCACAAAACTCATGTCGAGCCACGCGTAACTCAAGAAGTGCAGGCACAAGTAGAAGTAAGCGAACAAACCCAGCATGCGCCGAAAGCGCAGCAACGCGGGTTGTGTTGTCCACTGACGCAGCGGCGTGATGGTGAGCGTGATGCATAAAAAGCGGAGCACCCAATCGCCCGTGGCGCGGATCAAGGCCTCGGCTGGGTTGGCACCCAAAGTGTTGGCCACCGCACCGTAGGCCAGCCACGCCAACGGCATCAAGCACAGCGCGAACAGCACGGGCTTTGCCGCTGCGTGGAGCAGCGGGGACTTGCGCTTGACGACAGGCAGGGTGCTGTCTCGCACCGCTGCGCCGACGTTCAACGTGGCCGATTTCATGGGGGGTTTTTAGAACTGCTTTTTCAAGTCCATGCCGGCGTACAGCTGGCCGACCTGCGACTCGTAGCCGTTGAACATTTGCGTCGGGCGTTTTTTCTGGAACAAGCCGTCTTCGCCGATGCGACGTTCGGTGGCTTGGCTCCAACGCGGGTGGTCCACGGTGGGGTTCACGTTCGAGTAAAAGCCGTATTCATCCGCATTGGCTTTGTTCCAGCTAGTGCGCGGTTCTTTGTCGGTGAAGCGAATCTTGACAATGGATTTGCCGCTTTTGAACCCGTACTTCCAAGGCACCACCATGCGCACCGGCGCGCCGCTCTGATTGGGCATGACCTCGCCGTACATGCCGAAGCCGAGCAGCGCCAGGGGGTGCATGGCTTCGTCCAGGCGCAGCGCCTCCACGTAAGGCCACTGCAACACTTTGGAGCCAAGGGCGGGCATGGTTTTGGGGTCGGCCAGGGTCACGAATTCAACGTAATTCGCGCCTGGCAAGGGCTCCACGCGCTTGATGAGTTCGCTCATCGAGTAGCCCACCCAAGGGATGACCATCGACCAACCTTCGACGCAGCGCAGGCGGTAGATGCGTTCCTCCATGGCCGAGAGTTTCATCAACTCGTCCAAGTCATAGACCTTGGGTTTTTTCACCATGCCTTCCACGGCCACGATCCAGGGTTTGGTCTTCAACGTGCCCGCGTTTTTTGCGGGGTCGGCTTTGTCGGTGCCAAATTCATAAAAATTGTTGTAGCTGGTGGCGTCGGCATAGGGAGTGGCTTTGTCCATGGTGATGCCGCCTGGCACGGCGCTGCGGGCGCCGGGCAATGCCGCCAGCTTGCCTGGTTTGGCGATTTGCGCGAGGGCGTCGCGCGCAGCCCAGGACGCCAGGCCGAGACCCCCCGCACCGAGTGCGAGCGTCTTCAACACCGTGCGGCGGCCTTCGTAGACCTCGCGCGAGGTGATCTCGAGGGCGCTGTGGTGGGTGAAGCCGCGGTCTTTGAGGTAGTGCATGGTGCTCGCCTTGAGTGATGCTGTTGTGAACGGTGGTCGTGCGGCGCTTGGGCTTTCTTACTTTCGCACTGAACCACCCGGCCGCATTCAGCGATGCAAAGTGCCGATGCGTCCTGTGTTGTCGCGGCGGGGATAAGACATGAGCGGGCCCGATTCAGGGTGCGCCAATTTACGCTTGTGCGGACGACTTGATGCGGCAAACCCACGCTCGTGTCGCGGACAGAAGAATGGCCCTTGCTGGCGACCAAAAAAAACGCCGGAACAAGTCCGGCGTTTATTCAGTGAGCTGTACTCAACGCAAACCGGTCAAGTAGTCCGACACGGCCTTGATTTCGCGGTCGTTAAGCTTTGCGGCGATGCCGGTCATTTGCGCACTGTTGTTGCGGGTCCCGCCTCGGTAGGCGATGAGCTGCGTTTCGACATACTCGGCGTGCTGACCACCCAAACGCGGATACAGCGAGGGGATGCCGGCACCGGTCGGGCTGTGGCAGCCAGCACAGGCCGGGATGTTGCGCTCAGCAATGCCGCCACGGTAGATTTTTTCGCCGAGTGCCACGGTGTCTTTATTGGCCGCAAAACCGGGCTTGGCTTTCTTGGTGGCAAAGTACGCTGCGACGTTTTTCATGTCGTCTTCGCTCAACGTCGATGCAAAGCCCATCATGATGGCGTTGGCACGCTTGCCCGATTTGAATTCGGTGAGCTGCTTGACAACGTACTCGGGATGCTGACCCTGCAGAATTGGGTTGGCAGGAATGCCGCGCGAACCGTCGTTGGTGTGGCAGGCAACGCAGACGCCGTTGGCAATCACCTCGCCTTTGGCAGCATCCGGTTTGGCCGCCTCAGCGGTGGCAGGTTTGGTTTCATTGGCAAATGCGACCGCGGCACACGCGGCAAGCAAAAACGAGATGGACAACCGGACAGATGAACGAGCTACTGACTTCATGGCTTGAGGAATCGCGTGGTACATACAGCAGGAATTTTACAATCAACGCTTTGGGCGACTGAATGACCGAGCAAAAGACCCCCACCAAAGCCCGAACTCCCGTGAAGCCTGCCGCGGCCGTGGCCGCGGTCATTGCGCCCGACCCGGAAAAAATCGCGCTCGGCTGGACTCACACGGCGCGTTTTCTCACCACGGCCAGCTTGCTCAATCAGTTGCCACAATCCGAATTGCCGGAAATCGCCTTCGTAGGTCGATCCAACGCCGGGAAAAGCACGGCCATCAACGTGCTCACGCAGCAAAAGCGCCTGGCTTTTGCCTCCAAAACGCCAGGCCGCACCCAGCACATCAATCTGTTCGAGCTGGGGCCGAAGCTGCAAGCCGACGCGCTGTTTGCTGACTTGCCCGGCTACGGCTACGCCGCAGTGGCACGTGGTGCCAAGCTGCGCTGGCAGTTGGTCATGGCCGAGTATTTGGAAGTCCGCCGTGGCTTGACCGGCGTGGTGCTCATGATCGACTCGCGCTTGGGCTTCACCGATTTGGACAAGCAATTGCTGGCCTTCGTGGCTCCGCGTATCGGCAACGGCTCGGTCAAGATGTTGGTGCTGTTGACCAAGGCCGACAAGCTCAACCGCAATGAGCAATCCGCCGCGTTGATGGCCGCGCAGGCCGAGTTGATTGAGTTGACCACCGAACAAGCCGACGTGAGCGTGGCGCTCTTTTCGGCGCTGAAGAAAACCGGCATCGGCGACGCGGCGCAGTTGCTGCACGCCTGGGCCCATCTGGTGCCTGTTGAAGTCGACGTTGCCGTCGCCGATTGCTAGGCATGCCGACGGTTGAGCAGCAGCGCATTGATTTGCCGCACGGCATCACGCTGTCATGCCGCGTGGCCGGACCGGTTGGTGCGCCGGTGCTGGTGTTTTTGCATGGCTTTCCTGAAGCGGCTTTTGTGTGGGACGAGTTGCTGGCGCATTTCGGCCAACGCTATCGCTGCATTGCGCCCAACTTGCGCGGCTTTGCCGACTCCAGCGCCCCTGACCAAGTCGAGGCCTACCGCGTCAAACATCTGATGGCCGACTTGTTGGCAATCATAAAAATCACTTCGCCCGGCCAGCCGCTGGCTGCGTTGGTGGCACACGACTGGGGCGGGGCGGTGGCATGGAGCTTCGCGGTGCAGCACGCCGACGCCATCCAGCGCTTGGTCATCATCAACTCGCCGCACCCCGCCACGTTTTTGCGCGAGTTGCAACACAGTGCTGCGCAACAAGCGAGCAGCAGCTACATGAATTTTTTGTGCCGCCCGGACGCGCAGAAGCTGCTGATGGAAAACGACTACGCCAGGCTGTGGCCGTTTTTTACGAACATGGCCGCCACCATGGCCACCCAGCCCGCCGATTCATGGTTGACCGAAGCCGTCAAGGACCAATACCGCACTGTATGGAATCAAGGTTTGAACGGTGCGCTCAACTACTACCGCGCCTCGCCCTTGAAGCCGCCGCTCAGCCCCACAGACGCCGTGATGCAGCTGACTTTCACGCCCGAATTCGTGACGGTGAACCTGCCCACGCTGGTGATTTGGGGCGAAGCCGACACCGCTTTGCCGCCCGCGTTGTTAGACGGTCTGGAACCGTTCGTGCCGCAAATGCACTTGGTGCGCGTGTCGGGCGCGTCGCACTGGATCGTGCACGAGCAGCCGAGCTTGGTGGCCGCTGAAATAGAGCAGTTCTTGACGCGCTGCTGAAACTTCGGTCATGGCTTGCCGACCAAAAAATACAAGCCGGTAAACCCTTTGGGTGCGTAGGTGAGGCCGAGATACACCGGGCCCAAGCCGGTATCGGTGCCTAAAAACAGGCTGAAACCACTGCGCAGGTCAGACCGTGACGCCGCGCTGGCTTGGCGCCATGCGTTGCCGGCTTGTGCTGTCGCTGGGCTGCCTGCCAGCGTCAACAAGAACCCGGGCGCGAGCGCAAGTGCACGTGCCAGCTAGGGTGCGCTGGATGCGGCGCCGCGCTTTCCACGTTCAGCGACCTGAACCCGATGGCTCTGGCCTGCTCGCCAATTTCTCCGGCCGGTCGCCAGTTTTGGTGCGGCTCCGTCATCGCATCTGAACCGCTTTCCGTAACGGAAAAAAACCCCGCACAGCTCACGCCGTGCGGGGTTCGGTTAGCGAACGCTGGACGTCACTGGCGTGACGTGTCAGCGAGGCTGCTTGGACATCACATGTCCATTCCACCCATTCCGCCCATGCCACCCATTCCGCCCATGCCAGCGCCGCCAGCGCCCGACTCGTCTTTCGGCGCTTCGGAAACCATGCACTCGGTGGTCAACATCAGAGACGCGACCGACGCTGCGTTTTGCAGTGCGGTGCGGGTCACTTTGGTGGGGTCCAGGATGCCCATTTCGATCATATCGCCGTAGGTGCCGTTGGCTGCGTTGTAGCCGTAGGTGCCCTTGCCAGCCAACACCGCATTCACCACCACGCTTGGCTCTTCACCGGCGTTTGAAACGATGATGCGCATGGGCTCTTCAATGGCGCGCATGATGAGTTTGATGCCCGCGTCTTGGTCGGCGTTATCGCCCTTGATGACGCCTGCGGTCTGCTTGGCACGCAACAGCGCCACGCCACCACCAGCCACGATGCCCTCTTCCACTGCGGCGCGCGTGGCGTGCAGGGCGTCTTCAACGCGGGCTTTCTTTTCCTTCATCTCAACTTCGGTGGCTGCACCGACTTTGATCAGTGCCACACCGCCAGCCAACTTGGCCACG